>OGCI01000029.1_pt1 | contig 154898 bp, 124 predicted proteins | sample 1570021 | NCBI WGS metagenome assembly OGCI01 (sample SAMN06264664, study PRJEB24512) | hot springs metagenome | isolation source: Hot spring water | place: South Africa: Tshipise | collected 2015-06-21 | reverse complement strand
CCCAGAGGGGGAAATAGCGGTAATATGAAAGCGCCCTCGGAATTCCTACCCGTGTCATAGGGATATTATAATTAAATATTATAATAACGGCGATGCTTGCGGTGCCAATATCTCCTTAGCATGATTTTTTAAAGGTAAAAGGAGGAAGAAATGAATTTCAGAAAATCTCGCAATCACGAAAATATGCCGACTTTCCGTCTCATTTTGGTTTTCTTCCTTGCCCTTACCATTCTTGGTGGGGGCTGCTCTTCAGGCACGAAAGGCTCAATTCAGCAGGGGAACACCCGCACGCGCGATGGTGAATCGGAGAACTCCGCTGAAAGCATTAATGTGAAGGTGTACTTTTTAAAGGTAGAAGAACTTGTTGAGGTAGAGCGGAAAACGAAAGGGGCAGACCCGGTGGCGGCCTCAGTCCAGGCTCTCCTTGAGGGACCCACCGAGAGTGAGCGAACCGAGGGTATTTCTACCGCTATACCGGAAGGCGTTAAATTGCTTTCCTATTCGTTTGAATCAGGCGTTGTCCGTCTCGACTTCTCGGGGGAAATGAGAAAATACGGTGGAGGCTCAGCACGGGTCCTTGCTATAGAAAACCAGATCAAAAAGACAGCCACTGCAAACGGTAAGGGTATCCAGGGGGTCGAAATATACATTGAGGGAGTTCCTTCAGAAGAATCACTCCAGCCATAGCGCAGCCATCCGAAAGATGTTTTCAGAAAAAACGGTAATTTTAGCGGGTCGCTTAAGTTAGGAATCCCTGATCCTTTTTTGCATTCTGACGGTCGTTCCGTTATTGCCCGTTTTCGTTTCGATGGCGTCCATCATCGCGTGCATCAGAAAGATTCCCCTGCCTTCGAGCGCCGTTGGGTCAGGTATACGTTTGGGGATATTTTTGGGGTTGAATCCTTTTCCCCTGTCGGAGACCTGAACAATTACCGAATCCTCAAAAACCTCGCAGACAATGTCAACGGGGTCTTCGCTTTCGGGATTGTGCTCCACAGCGTTTTTACACGCTTCGTGGGTCGCAAAGACAATTTCATGTACATGAGGTCTTATTGAATCAAAAGGCTTAAGAGTTGTCCTTATGAACTCTCTAACGGTGGTGAGGCTCTCTGCTTTAGGCTGGAGGGAGTACTTACAGACTTTCTTTTTTTCTCCCGTGCTTCTAATGGTGCATTTACGGAGCTGATGTATGTCCTGAGCGTCGACCTCTTCCATCAGGGAGCGCCCCCCATTTAAATTTCCTTCGGGTATCTATAAACTTAAACGTTACTGATGTCAATACAGTTTCTCGAAATTTGTCCGATTTTTGATTGCTTTGGTGTTGCCCGAATAAAATTAGGCGATCAGGCGTATGGGAGGTGAAAATGATTATCGAAATAAACGGTAAGAGGCCTAAAATCGCCGACGACGCCTTTGTTGCGCCGACCGCTGTTCTGATAGGCGATGTTACTGTCGAAAGTGGCGCAAGCGTCTGGTGGGGAGCGGTTCTTCGCGCGGATTGGAATCCAATAAGAGTTGGAGCCCGAACGAGCATTCAAGACAATTGCGTTATCCACTGCAACGTTGCTAACAGAACGGACATAGGAAACGACGTGACGGTTGGGCATTGCGCGGTGATTCATTCAGCCACGATAAAAGACGGGGCGGTAATCGGCATCAACTCAACCGTACTCGATGAAGCGGTAATAGGTGAGGGCAGCGTGGTTTCAGCAGGATCTGTCGTGACGCCGAAAACCGTCGTGGAGCCAGGCATGCTGGTCGGCGGGGTTCCGGCAAAACCCATTAAAGCCCTTTCTGATGAGGCGAAGAGTTCATTCGAGGCGGGCAAGAGAGCATATGAGAGACTCGCTCAAGAATACAGAAAACTCGACTTGAACCTTGAATAGCAGAAGGTTTTCAATTTGTTAGCGCTTATCGAAGGCGAAAGAAAAACTGCGCTTTTTCCATGTGGGTGCAAATGCTAAAGTAAATGTTATAATCCGCCTGTATCCTCAAATAGTAAAGGGATTTATTTTATAAATGGAAAAAGCAGTGGATATCTGTCTTTAAGTTATCTGGGTTGGCTGATAAATGATTTGACTTTCAGGAGGTGCGGTTTCGGTGTTTGGGCGAATTTTAAATCGGAAGAGAAGCGGCGTTGTGATTTTGTTGCTCTTGTTTATCGTCTCGCCTATATTGACAACAGGTTGCGCGGCATCGACACCTATTGAAGCCGCGAAGAAATTCATTACAGGCATTGACACAAACAACTGGAACGCTTTCATGGAGTCAGTGCTTCCCGAGGAGACAAGGAAGATGACTCAGGAGGATGTGCAGTACTGGCGGGAGAGGGTTCTCCCCCAGGTTAGCGAGGCTTATAAGTTTAACGTGGAAAAATTGAAATTCAAAGTCAGGCCTGAGGGCAAAAACAAGGCGTTGGTGAAGATTGTCGAGGGGAAAATAGTCATCATAAAGGGGAGCAAGAGCAACACGGATTTAACGATAGACGCGAAAACCGAAACCTCCTCTTACATAGACGCGGAAAAGAAGCAGATCGTGACCGAAAAATTTTCAGGAGAGAAGTCTTACACGCTCGAGTTTCCAGTTGAAAAGTTCAAGAGTGGATGGTACGTGAGGATTCCCCTTTCCCGCTCAGGCGAGACGAGTGAGTGAAATAGGAGGATGGGGATGCACAAGCGTGGTCACCTTCTGGGTATTCGAAACACTTGCTTTCTGTTTCTTTCGGTCATGTTAATAGCTGGACTGGCTTTGTCGGGTTGCGCCGAAAAGAATACCCCGGAAGGGGTGGTAAAGGAGTTTATAAAGGCGTGGGAGGAGGGAGACTGGAAAACATACAAGGCGTGCATCGCGCCCGAGAAACGAAATTTGAGCAAAATCGAGGAGGAGCTTGCGAGGCAAAAGTTCGAGCAGATAAAGGTCAAGTTTGAGGGTATGAAGTTCAAGGTCGTTCACTCAGATGAGCATAAGAACAAAGCCGTGGTTCATTTGATGGATGGGAAAATAAAATACACGGCGGTTATTATGGGAGAGAAGAAAACCGAGGTTCAGGACATAAGCAAGATGCCAAAAAACGCGCGACCTTTCTTTGACACTGTAAGAGTAAAGGGAAAGTGGTATGTTTACACCGACCTTTGAACAATTATGCCCGCAGCCTTCAGGATGGTCGCTGTTGAACGATTAGCTCAGATTTGCAGACTGAAAGACGCCCCAAGCGCTTTTCCGTTAAATGTCTGCGGTTTCTTAAAAACAAATTAGTACCTATCCGGATAAATTTTGCCCATTCACCGGAGCATTCTTTCGGGGAGTAAAACATTGAAAGCTCAAGATTGTATGGCAGTTAACCGCGCGGCTGTTGTGGGATCTATTCCGCGAGGGCGCTTATAAAAGCGTTTATGAGGTCTGTCTCGGTTATTATCCCCACAAGCCTATCTCCATCGACCACGGGTAGCCCCCCGACTTTCATATTAAGGATTATCTTCGCGGCCTCTCGAATGCTCGTGTCCGGGCTAACCGTTCTCGGGTTGGGAGTCATTATCGTTTCAACCTTTATCGTGTCCAATAGAAAATCGTGATACTTTTTCTCTGTAAGGACGACGGAGGAGGCGGTAGCGTTTCTCAGGTCTCTGTCGGTCACTATCCCAACGAGTCGTTCTCCGTCAATAACCGGAAACCTCCTGAGTTTCTTTTCCTCAACAAGTTCCCAAACTTTTCTAATGGGGTCTTCAGGTCTTACGGTTAATACCTCTTTGGTCATGCAATCGCGCACCTTTTTAGGGAGATCTTTCATAGCAACCGTCCTTTGTCAGGCACCTTCTGACATTTTTCCATTGAGCAAGGCAATAAAAGTGCCAGATGAGCACCGTGTTGCTATTATACTTTGAAACCTGTTGTTTTAAAAATTATCCATTGACGCCGTCATTTCCCGCATGAGCTTTACGCCTTTTTGTGGGCCAATTTGATTTTGTCCAATCAAGTCTTACCAATTTTCGGAGATTCACTGCCCATCTCTGATATGATATGAGCCGTCGTATTTATTGTTTCGTGCGTTGGGAGCTGAGAAAAAGTTGCACGACCAAAAGGGCAACGGGAAGAAGAAGGAAAAGCAAGAACGTATGCCCATATTCACCGGCTGGCAGGGCGCTATTCCTCTCGGCGAGAGGGAGGAGGAGCGTGATACCGCCGTCAAAGAAGCAGAGCCGAAGAAGATTGCAAAAAGCGTCGAAACCGCAAAAGGAACCATAGAGATTGAAAACTATTGCTCCCCTGAAAAACTCGAGTCAATGTCGATTGATGACGGGATATGCATGTTCAGCAGGCACGATCCCGAGAGGCAGAAACGTGCGCTGATCACGGTTAGCAAGAGCGATGGAGGCAATGTTATTGTTGGGGCGCACGGTTCGAAGATTGTTTCTTACATAGGAATTCATAAGCCCTCAGAAAGGGAGAGGTGGGGCAAGCCCAACTACCCGTGGCTTTTTGAGCTCGGCGCCATCGAGGTCAGTCGCAATTACCGCCGGCTCGGTCTTGCGGAGGCCATGCTCAAAGTCGCTTTCGATGACCCTTATTATGAGGACAAGATCGTTCTGACAACTGGATTCACGTGGCACTGGGATTTAGAGGAGACGGGGCTGACAAAATATCAGTACCATGACCTGGGGGCTCAGCTGATGGGTAGATACGGGTTTATTGAGATGGCTACTGACGAGCCGAACGTAGCAATGGACTCGGCGAATCTTTTTCTTGTGAGGGTGGGCAAAAACGTTCCCTTTTCAAGGTATCAGAAGTTCGCATCATTGCTGTTTGCCAACGAATGGGAAGCAATGCTCCGCGGCTGGTGAGATTGATCACCTAAAATGTCCACATAAAATTTCGAATCCAGGCGTTCCCTTTCGAGCATGATGCGAACCGCAACCATAACAACTTTAGGTTTCTCCGTAGAAGAATATCCCGCCCGCTTAAGAACAAGCCGCTTAGCAGCCTTAAGATTTCCCCGCAAACCGTGTCTTTCTTATACCGGCTTGAACCTGTCCTTGAGCTTCTTGAGCACATTGGGCATTGTGGTGTATTCCATTTCTTCCAGCGGCAGGCGGTGGGGCTCGAAAGGTCCGTGCTTTCTGAAATAATCGGCGGCATCCAGCGCCATTTTCCGGGCGTTGTCGAAACTCTTATCCCCGAGCATATCTCTCGGTCCAATCAATCTGCCGTCTTTAATCTGAAAACCCAATCCCACGACTCTCGGAGGACCGTCGAATCTTGTGGGGGTGTCGTCTTCGAGCCCGACAGGCATAAGCGGTCCATGATGAGACCCCCGCATCCATCCGGCCACGGCGTGAGGGAACGCGAAAGGCTCAAGTACCTCTCCAACTGCGGGAAGACCACTCTGGCACCGAACCGCCATCACGGGATCATCTTTACCCACATACCTACCTGCCATAAGGAAAAGCCTCTGGGTGGAGGTGACGGCGACGGGCTCATCGGAACCCTTGCGGAACACATGCTTTATCACGAAGCGCGAAGGAGAACCTATGAAAACGAGCATATCGTACATTTCCTCGGGTAGGGAGAAGATTATTTTGCGTTCCTCTATTAAGTCGAGTACCTCAAAGCGAAATCTCTCGTGCATGCTCGGGTCTATCACAAGACCTATGGTGTTGAACGGGTCGGCGAACATCCTAAAAAGCGGCATATTCCAGGCGCCCGGCTCAGTCTTGTCCGCGAGAAACACTATCACGGGTTCTGAGGGTCTTTCCTCGAAGATCATCTCCGCAAACCCTGGTCCCATTCCTTTTAAGTTCCCTGAGAAAGCGTCAACCAGAAGGTCTTGCCCCGCACCGTATTGCCCGTATTCCTTGGCTACCTGAGTCATGGCTGTAAAGGTGTCCCAGGCGAATCGGTGAATATCCTCATTTTCCACTCCGCGGGTGTGGGTGATTATAAGAGCGATGTCATCCCCAACTTCTCCCTGACAGTAATCGATTATGAGACCCTCTTTCTTGGCTTTTTCGAGTTCAGCAACGCAGCATTTCCTGAGCTCAGGATGGACATCAGAATGTCCAACATAACCACCGACATCCGCTTTGATGATACTTAGAGTAATTTCTGCCATCTTCCCCCCCTCGTTTCTTGACCAACACAAACCACAAGGCTATGTTGTGAGGACAGTTTCTTGTTTTTTGTCCCCACTGGAGAGATGTTTTGTCGCTCGTGTTTATTTGACATCGCGGAAAGATTATACATCAGCGGTGCTTCACGTGCTCGAAAGACGTCATTAGTGTTCGTGCGTTTTGGTGAAATAATGGCTAACGAGATAAACGTATTTTTGGGCTTTCAGGCGGTTGCGTGACCAAGCGATTCTCACTATGAATGTTGATAAGCGGTGACATTCTCGGAAATTACTTAAAGGGATATAGAATAAGAGAAGATGATTTCCTGGACGCGGGGATATTAAGAGACCGAATTAGTTACGGAAAAAGGAAAGGCTGAGAAAAATGGGAACCATATACCTTGATCACGCCGCTACGACGCCACCGCTGAAAAAGGTTTCCGAAGCCATAAAGCCCTATTTATCATACGAGTACGGCAATCCATCCTCCATTTATCAGATGGGCAGAAAAGCGCGTGCGGCGGTCGAGCAGGCAAGAAAAGACGTTGCGAAACTCATAGGCGCTAACCCCGGCGAGATCGTTTTCACCTCCGGCGGAACCGAGTCGGATAACCTTGCCCTGATTGGAACGGCGCTTTCCCTTAGAGAAAAAGGAAGACATGTAATCACAACGGCCATCGAGCACCATGCCGTTCTGGAGTCTTGCAGATTTCTTAAGCGTCTGGGATTTGAGATCTCGCTCGTAGGCGTTGACTCATCAGGAATTGTGGATCCTGACGATATCCGCAAGGAGATAAGAAAGGATACGGTGATAGTATCGGTAATGCATGCCAACAACGAGGTTGGAACGATACAGCCCGTTGCGGAAATTGCAAAGATTTGCAGAGAATCGGAGGTCTGTTTTCATACTGACGCCGTCCAAACGGTCGGCAATATTAACGTTGACGTACGTGAACTCGGCGTTGATCTTCTGAGCATTTCCGCCCACAAGTTCTACGGACCGAAGGGGATCGGGGCGCTGTTCATCAGGGAAGGATGTTCTGTCGAAAGGCTTATCCATGGTGGCGAGCAGGAAAGGGGATTGAGAGCCGGTACCGAAAACGTGCCCGGCATCGTTGGACTTGGCGTCGCCGCTGAAGCGGCTGCGGGGGAGCTTGAGGAAAGGGCGGAGAAAATCGCCGCTTTGAGGGACGCCCTTGTAGAGGGTATCCTCTCCAGCATAACCGGCTCCCACCTAACGGGACACGAAACGATGCGCCTTCCCAACAACGCTCACTTTTGCTTCGAGGGCGTGGAAGGGGAGGCGGTATGCCTTCATCTGGACGCTTGCGGCGTATGCGCGTCCACCGGTTCTGCTTGCAGCTCCGAGGCGCTTGAACCTTCGCATGTTCTCCTTGCCATGGGGTTTGGGCGCGAGCTTGCCCAGGGCTCGGTTAGGTTCACTCTGGGAAGGCGCAACACGGAGGAAGAAATAAACTATTTGATTGAGATTCTGCCGCCCATAATCGAGCGTCTGCGTGCGATGTCCCCCGGTATATCTTATGGGAGCCGCGCTTGCGCAAACGGTGTATGCTCAAAGGAAATCGATCGATGATGCCCGGTATTTAGAACGCAGCCTCATCAGACGGAGTGGCGAGCTCTTCCAGGCTTTTTTCCGCGCCTATAGGCTCTATTTCTTTGGCTATCACGGAGACCGCCCCCGCGTGCTCGCGTACGGCTCCCTTTATTATAAGCGCTCTTGAGCGGGCTGCGGAAAGACCCAGCCTCTGGTAGTCGTCAGGGAAAAGGATAGCCTCATAGGTGCCGTGGAGGTCCTCAAGCGTGAGAAACTGCATGTAACGACCATCCTTTGTGACGGCCCTTCGCTGGGCTATCACCCAGCCTACCACTGTGACCTTCTTCCCCAATGCTGATGTGATTTGGGTGCTCTTTGTGGTGGCGCGGGGAAGCCAATCTGATGCCAGGATTTCGAGGGGGTGGGAGGATACGCTTGCTTCGAGGAGCTCGAGTTCCATGCGGATTTTTTCCGCCGGTGAATAGTCGGGAATCCGGGGGAGCACCACGCGAAGACCCATTCTTTCGGGATTGAAAAGCCGGGCGGATTCTCCAGGGAAACCGCGCCTGCCGGAAGCGCGTGCCTCGCCTGCCGCGGGGTATATTATTCGAAGTTTCCAGAGAAGTTCCGGGCGCGTATTCTCAAAGGCATCGAAAGCCCCGCATTTTATGAGCGCAGCGGTTTCCTCCTCGGAAATGTCCACTCTGGAGAGGAAATCGGACAGCGAGGTGAAGGGAAATTCGGCACGGGCTGAAATTATCGAGTCTATCGTCTTTCTTCTGATCCCCTTTATTCTGGACAAACCTATGTAAATCGCACCGGAAACCACCGAATAATCGGCGCCGCTCCTGTTTATGTCAGGGAGAAAGACGCGCACACCCGAGCGCTTTGCCTCCTCGATGTAAACCGAATGATGGTAAAACCCGGCTTCGTTGGAGAGCACGGAGGTCATGAACTCGGCCGGGTAGTTGGCTTTCAGATACGCCGCCTGATAGGCGAACTCCGCGTAAGTTGCGGCATGCGCTTTGGGGAAGCCGTAACCCGCGAAATTCGCGAGACTCGCGAAAATAGCCTTGGCGCTCCTTTCGGGGACGCCTCTTGAGACGGCGCCCTCAATGAAGCGCTGGCGGATGGCGTTCATCTGCTCGCTCGAGCGCCTGTGTGTCATGGCGCGCCGCAGCTCATCCGCCTCTTCGAGAGTGAACCCGGCTATCACTGCCGCGGCGCGCATCACCTGCTCCTGGTAGATAAAAGTACCGAGGGATTCGGAGAGTATCAGCTCGAGTTCGGTGTGAATATAGGACACCGGCTCGAGACCAGCCCGGCGCTTAAGGAAGAGCTCCTTCATCCCGCTTCCCGAGGCGCCGGGTCTGATCAACGCGATGGCGAGGGTCAGGTCTTCGATGGAGCGGGGTTTTAGCGCGGACAGAAGTGAGCGCATACCGGGGCTCTCAATCTGGAACACCCCGATGGTGCGGCCTTCCGAGAGAAGCCTGAAGGTCTCGGGATCATCGCGCGGAAGGGAATCGGTGTCGATTCTTTTTCCGTGCTCCCTTTCTGCGAGCGCCGCGGAGTTCTCTATTACCGAAAGCCCCCTTTGGCCGAGTATGTCTATTTTTAAAAGTCCGAGTTTTTCTATGGGACCCATGTCATACTGGGTTATTATGAAACCCTTTGCCGCGCGCTGGAGAGGAACAATCTCTGTTATGGGGCGGTCTGCTATCACGATCCCTCCCGCGTGAACGGAGAGATGCCTCGGAAAGCCGTCGAGACGGGCGCATAACTCAAGGACGGTCCGGTAGGGCTCAGACTCAAACTCGAGCCCGCGGCATGAGGGGATTACCGATATGGCTGCCTCTATCTGGCTTGCCCGGCAGTGGGGTATTTTCTTCGTGAGGCGGAAGGTTTCCTCTGGCGACAGGCCGAATGCCCTCGCGGCGTCCCTCAGAGCCATTCTGGATTTCATTGTGGCGAAAGTGCATATCATCGCGACTTTGTCAGCCCCGAATCTGCGGTATATGTAGCTGAGGACCTCATCCCGTCTGCGCCAGCTTATGTCGAGGTCTATGTCGGGGGGATCTTCTCTGGCCGGGGAGAGGAACCGCTCAAAATAGAGATTGTGCTCGAGCGGATCTATGTAAGTTATTCCAAGAACGTAGGCAACCATGCTGCCGGCTGCCGAACCTCGACCTGCTGCTTTTATGCCGCGTTCCGAGCAGAACCTCACGATGTCGTGAACGACAAGAAAATAAGGGGTGAATCCGAGCCTTTCTATTATCTCGAGTTCGTAATGGAGCCTGTCGAGCGCCTCCGGTGAGAGCGGGCGGTAGCGTCTGGATGCTCCCTCGAGACATAATTTGGCAAGATGCGAGAAGGGGGTTTCGCCTGGGGGAATGTCAACCTTCGGGAAAATTCTACTCCCCATCTCGAAGCGGAAATCGCAGGAGCGCGCGATTTCGCCGGTCATGGCAAGCGCTTCCGGCGCGAGCGTGTAGGGATAGAGGCTGAAAGTCTCCCCCATTTCCCGGGGGGTCTTGAGGTAGCAATCAGGGCTTGCTCGCTCGTGGGGTTGGATGTGGGAGATGGGCTTTGAAAGGCGTACCGCGCTTAAGAGAAGGTGGAGATTGTAATCCTTCGGGTCCGCGAACGCCACTTTATTGGTCGCTGCGCAAAAGATGCCGAGACGGTGAGCTTTTTCTATGAGAACCTCGGCTTTCAGGTGGCTCTCTTTCGTCCCATCGTTTGAGATTTCGGCAAAAAGGTTATCTCCGAAGATCTCAACGAGAGCCTCGAGGAGCTCAGCATCAGGACACAGTGCGAAAAGCCCTTCAGACCACTGGGAAATTCTGTCAAGGGAAAGAGGAGCGCCCTCATCGCAACTGCCTTTCTCCCATGATTTGCCGAGGTGTCTTTCGGTGATGAGCTTGCAAAGATTGGAATAACCCTTTTCGTTCCGCACAATGAGGATGATCCGGTGGGTTTTCGCGGCATCTTTGCCGGGCGGCGCGATCTCGAGATCGCAGCCCAGGATTGGTTTGATCCCGGCTGAAGTGGCCTCTTCGAAGAAGGGAACGGCGGCATAAATCCCGTCTCTATCGGTAAGCGCAAGAGCCTCCATCCCGGACTCGGCGCAGGCGGAGACAAGGTCCTCAACTGAACTTGCTCCGTAGAGAAGGCTGAATTTACTGTGGGTGTTAAGGTGGACGAAAGACATGGAGGATCACCTTACATGGCAGCCGCCTGGCATCTGTCGTTCGGCATTTTTGGTTCTGGGACGGGGGGTTTTCTTGTTTTCTCGCCCCGCGCGGAGTTGAGCGCGCCTGCCCTCATGATGGCTTCGAAGCCGAACCTCTTTCGGATGAGATCGAGACTTCTGTTGAGTCTGTCGATTTTTTCAGGGTCTCCCGAAGGAGAGGTGCGGGGAAAGAGTTCATACTGGGCCGAGTAAGGGACAAGCGCCGAGAGGTTCACCCCGAGCAGCCTTACGCGCACCCCGCGTGTCAGAAGGCGCTCGAGCAGTTCAAGCGCGACGGGATAGATGTTCTGTTCGCGATCGGTCGGGCATGGAAGTGTGCGGGATTTAATCCTGGTGTCAAAATCGGAGTACCTGACTTTCACGCTGACCCTTCTTGAGGCAAGCGCCCCTTTCCTTAAAGCGGCGCAGCATTTGTCACAGAGCAGAAGAAGCACCGAGCGGAGGAATTCGTATTCGAAGGTGTCGCTTTCAAAGGTCATCTCCCTGCTTACCGAGCCCGGCATCTCTGAGCTCTCAATCCGGCGTCTGTCAATTCCTCTCGAGTATTCGTGGAGAGTGCGTCCCCAGGAGCCCAAGACCGCTTCAAGCGCCTCGGGCGGAAGGAGCGCAAGCTCCCCTATTTTTCGAATGCCCATCTCGGCAAGGATAAGGCGGCAGGAGGGACCGACCCCGGGAAGCGCATCTACGGGAAGGGGCGCGAGAAATGACGCCTCGGCTCCCGGCGGAACCTCGATGAAGCCGTTGGGTTTGGCAAGAGCGGAGGCGACTTTGCTGACTATCATTGCGCTGGAGAGTCCGGCGCTCGAGGGGAGACCGAGCTCCTCCCGTATCCTTTGCCGGATCCTTCTGGCGACTTCTGCCGGATTCCCGAAAAGAAGGCGGCAGCCGGTGAGGTCAAGATAGGCTTCATCTATTCCAGCTTGTTCCACGAAGGGGGTGTATTCGTGAAGTATTTCCATCACGAGGTTTGAGTAGCGCGCGTAGGCTGCGAAATTGCCGGGGATGATAGTTGCCTCGGGGCAGAGCCTGAGCGCGCGCACAAGGGGCATCGCCGAGCGCACGCCTTTTTCGCGCGCCTCGTAGGAAGCGGAAGAGACAACTCCTCTTCTCGAGGGTCCACCGGTTACTATAACCGGCTTTTTCCGGAGGGAAGGATCAAGCAGCCTCTCCACGGAGACAAAAAAGGCGTCCATGTCTGTGTGGAGAAAAACTCTCCGCGGCTGACCGGGAAATTTCGCCTTCTCGAGATTGCCGGCGCTTTTGAAATGCTTTTCGGCCAAGATCGATCCCCTCACGTCTTGCTTTCTATCAGGCGAATTACCCCTATCACCCTTCCCTGTATCTGGAGGTTGTCCCCTTCTTGGAGAACTATGGGTTCCATCTGGGGGTTGGCGGGCTCAAGCCTGACCTTTTCTCTGCCTCCTTCCATGTAGCGCCGCAATTTCTTCAGGGTGACTTCCTCACCGTTTATGAGTGCGACAACCGTATCCCCGTTTTCCGCCGTGACCTTCTTTTCCACCACCACGTAGTCTCCGTCAAGGATTCCCTCCCCCACCATTGACTTGCCTTTTACTTTCAGGGCGAAGCATTCGCGTCCGGCGACCATGCCTGAGGGCACCTCTATCTCCTCCGGGATGGGAAGGGCCTCAATGGGAAGCCCGGCTGAAATGACTCCGAGGAGCGGAATCATGGCGGATTTTGGGGACTCTCCGCGGGAAAGGGCGGGAGTATGCGAATATTTGAGAAAGGACCTGCCCGCTCGAGTAAGCGTTACCGACCTGGCTTTGTTCGGGAGCCTCCGCAGCAGCCCCTTTTTCTCAAGAGCGCTTATATGCTCGGCTACCGTGGCGACCGAGGAAAGCCCGAGCAGATGCGCGATTTCACGCACCGTGGGGGAATAACCCCTTCTCGCGCGATGTTCGGCTATGAGCTCAAGAATTTGAGCCTGCCTTTTGGTTAGAATCTCCTCCATGGCGATGTTATGTTACCCGAACAAAAACCGAAAATCAATACCCAGGAGAAGATTTTTTCGCGCTCCTTTTGGCAGGCGAAATTATGCCGACGCTTGTTGGACCTGTAAGTGGCGCATGTACGTTGTTGCGAAAGATCGAGCGCTTCGTGTGGTTTTAGGGGGATAAAAAGCGGGCTGGGACGCCGAGCGACTCCCTGGGTCTTGTAAACGTTTGCGAGTCTAAGGGTGGGGAATCTTTGATTTCCTCATGCATGATTGCTCGCCACAGCAAGAGAGGAAAGCTCGACTGAGGTTCGCGCAGGGTCTTTTCCCGCGGCTTGTTCTGCGCCTTATTTGATATCGAGAATTTTTTTCACCAGTTCGCTCTTTTCTTTCAGATTCGCAAGTCTCGAGATCATGATGCGCTGAGCTTGGGGCGAGCCTGCCCCGTGGATGCTTTCGGTTAGATAAGCGGCGGCGCCACATCCCACCGTCATGTTCTCTATGAACTTAAGCACCTTGATCCTGTCGACTGTTGGGACATCCGCGCTTCCCTTAAGGTACTTTTCGATGAAGCCCGATATTTCCGGATTTTTCATATCCTTTTCGGACGGCATGGTAACCAGCAGTCCGCCCGCGATGTCCTGAAGCAGCCTGGCAATCTCGAATGGGAATCTCGTGACGTTTAACTTGCACACGTTGGCAAGAAGTGTGTCAACCTCGTAATTCCCGGCCGAGGTCTTTCTTCCCATTGAGCTGCAGGCTATGCCGCAGCAGAAAAGGGTCTCGTTTAAGTGGACCATCTCCACTATCTTTTCGCGGATATGACTTGCGCGCGAGGTGCCCTGATAGTCGGATATCAATTTAGCCGCGCCGATGAGGACATCCCCCACCCCAACCTTGCACCCCCCGTAACTTTGCCTGTGAAAAGCGGCGAAGCGCTCCACCACAAGTCCGCTAACGTCCGCTTCCCAAGCCATAAAAACCCGCTCTTTAGGAACAAAAACGTCATCGAAGATCACCAGCGCCTCTTGGCTTGAGAACCTGGGGTTTCCCATGTCCAGAGGACTTGCCTCGAGCCTGCGGGTATCCGAAGGTTGCCTTCCAAGAATAAAGATCACGCCCTTTGTGTCCGCTGGAATCGCGAAAGACACGGCGTACTCGGATTCTTCCTCGCGCATTGCGGTGGTTGGCATCACGAGGATTTCGTGTGAGTTTAGCGCGCCGGTTTGATGCGCCTTCGCGCCGCGCACCACGATTCCTCTGGCGTCGCGGTCAACTATCCTGACGAACATGTCGGGGTCTTGCTGCTCGCATGGGCGGAGGCTTCTGTCGCCTTTAACGTCTGTCATGGCCCCGTCAACCACAACGTTTTCTTCCTGTATCCAGGCGATGTAATCTTTGAGCCTTTTATGATACTCGGTACCGTGCCTCTGGTCGCATTCGTATGTAACCGAATAAAGCGCGTTTATCCCATCCATTCCCACGCATCTTTGGAAGCAGGTTGAGGTTCTTCTTCCCAGAAGACGCTGCATGAGAACCTTTTTTACGAGGTCATCCGTGCTCTGGTGTATGTGCGTGAACCTGCTTATCCGCTTGCCCGTGAGGTGTGACTCTGCGAACAGAATTTCCGAAGCTTCCGGTTCGTCGCCTGGATTGTACGTCTCAGCTATTGCGTTAAGGGACGGTATCACCATGGGGTGCTCGGTTGTGTCCTCGACCTGTTCCCCGAGAATATATATTCGCCTTTTGAGATTGCTCAGGCTTAGCTTGTATTCAGTCGGGCTTGATATCTTCATCGTTCGTCTCCTTTCCCCCATGAGTTGCGGTAACTATCCTGGAAAGCTCATTCTTAGACAAGGAAATAATGGCTATATTCGCCGAACTGTCCGGCGACAGAAGCGCTTATGAGTTTTCCCAGCCCCGGTTATTTCAAAACGCGGTCGGTCATAAGATTCCGGCTGGTTATCTTGCGGGCACAAAACCCGTCACGACATGTCCCCCTGTCATCCCTGAGTGGTAGAAATACATCGGTCGTTCGCACACTACTGGGACGGTGGACGATATTTGCGACGATAATTCAAGGTCCCTGCCGGCGTCTCCGTTCACATAAACAGTCAATCTTGATTCAGGCTCGATATCGTGTTCTTTTATGATTGTCTGACCTTTTGAAGTGTAGTAGGTTATGGTTATCTTTCCCGCCGATTTGTTGGGGTTCAGGATGCTGAGCCATTCGTCGAAATTCGTGCCGGTGTATCCTTCAGCAAAAAACCAGGATGTCGCGGGTATTTCCACTCCTCTGCCGTCATGACCGCCGTCCCAGGCTCCTTTGTATAGGAAGTACATCGGTCTTTCGGCGATGAAGCCGATATCAGATGTGAGTTTTACCGAAACATCCTTCTCAGCCCCAACCTCTTTGTTTAAAAACAGGGTGAGCCTTTGCAGCGCGGGCACATTGTATGTTTTCACCATAGGAGAACCCTGACCCCGGGCAAATGTGTATTCTGCCGTGACCTTTATGTCTACTGGTTCCGGATTTTGAATGCAGAGCCAAGACTCAAACCCTTCCCGCGTCGTGCCTTCCGCGAAATACCATGTCTTCTGCGGTGAGGTTATGCCCACTATGCAGTGACCATCGTTCCAGTTCTGTCTTCCGGGGCCATAATTGAAGTACATCGGGCGCTCCGCCACGATATATTGATCGGACTCAAGCAGGAGGCTTACGTGTTTTCCTTCACCGAGATGTCTTTTTACCGAGAAGGTCGCCCTTGATTCCGGCTGTACGGATTCCGAATAAACCACTTCGCCTGTACCCTCGATCATGTATCGAAAGCGGAGGTGGGCTTCGGCTGTTGTCGGGTTTTGAACAGTAATGTATTCATCGAAACCAGTTATGGTGGTGCCTTCGGCGAAATACCACTTAAAAGCTGGGGAAACCGCCCCGATGCAAGCGTGTCCCCCGGTCCACACATCGGCGTAGTTGAAATACATTATTCGTTCAGCGACTATGTTTTTCTCCATTGAGAGAATTTTCATGGATACCTCTCTGTTTGAGCCGACAACGGAATTCACTTCTATGGTAACGCGGCTCATTGCTGGTATTGTGTAAAAGACGTCATTTCCCGTGCCGTTGTTGAACATGTACGTTACTAAAACGGTAGCCTCTTTCTGGTTTGCGTTTCCGATACAGAGGTATTCATAAAAACCTCGTCCGGTGAATCCCTCGGCGAAATAGAATGACGTTGGAATCTCGGGAGTGGGAGGCGGAGGTGAAGGAGCGCCACCCGTTCTCCAGACCTCGCATCCGTTCTTCTCGTTCATTGTTCCAACATACAGTTTGTTCCTGTATACTGTCATGGAGGAAGCCTTAACGTTGTTATTGTCTGCAAAACCATCAGCGCAGACCTTCGTCCAGGATGAGCCATCGAATCTCCAAACGCGCAGCCCTCCCAAGGTTCTTTCGGTGCCCACGTAAAGATATTGCCCGAGCACGCACATTGAGGATGCCCCAATGGTCTTGCTATCTCCAAAGCCGTCCTTGTTTACTTTTCTCCAGATGCTCCCGTCATAATTCCAGACCTGAGCCCCATCCGTTTTGTTTTTTGTGCCGATGTAAAGTTTCCCGTACACCGCCATCGAGGCGGCGGTCGTGTTTTTGCTGGTCCCCATTCCAGGCTTTCCGACTCTTTCCCAGTCTGAGTACGGTGGTTCCCCCTCGCCTTTGGTCCTCCATATTTCACAACCGTGACCGGAATCGGGCTGGCTGGTGCCTACGTAGAGATACCCGTTATATGCGCACATGGATGTCGCGCCGGTATTGTTGGGATTGCCAAAACCATCTTCATTGACCTGGTAAACACTCAAACCGTCATAACACAGGACCTTGCATCCCGTCGGAGCGTTGTAGCTACCGATGTACACTTTATCGTTGAACACTGCATAAGAGCAGAGGTACGTTCCATAGGTACTGAAGGGTTCTATGTTAACCCTCTTCCATGTTTTGCCGTTATACTTCCACACTTGCGTTGTCCCGCCCTGGTTTTTTGTGCCGACGTATAGTTCATCGTAATAAACCAGCATGGAGAAAGCGTCGTAGTTTTTGATGTCGCCGAATCCGTCGGTGTTAATTTTTTCCCAGCTTTCGGCACTTGCTGTATCCGTGAGCGAAAGGGTGAATGTTAACGCTACGGGAAGTATTAGTAAGATCAAGATTTTAGACAAAAACCGGTTATGCGCAATCATAAAGACCTCCAAATCTTTCACCTCTTTGGGTTAAAACGATGTCTGAACTAAAAAGACACCCGGCGTCTCTGCCTGTAATATTACCGCAGTATGGATACCGTTTCAGGAAAAGATTTTTTAAACTCCGCGGAATTTATGCGTCTTTTGCATGCTGGGCTCCCACTGAGTTTTTCAGGTTGCGCGGATTGCAAATTTAAAGGACGTCAGTAGGCTCTTTCGCGCCCGGCACACTACCCAGGATTTTCACGACTGTTTTCAGAAAAGATTGGTTTCGCGAATCTTCAGGGTTTCATTTTTAAGATTTGCGCCATGGATATACTCATCCTTGACCGTGAGGAGCGCTGTCGAAAACGGTATAAACCGAGTTCATTTACTCATCCCTCGGCGGGGGCAATAAGCGATTTGGTACGTCTTCAGGAGTGATAAAGGCAAGCGTTTGTCTTCCGTTTCCTGCTATCCTGCCGGGAATGGCACGCATAAACGGTACCTTACCTGGCGCTTTATTCGGACCTGTCCCTAAGTACGTATGCTTGGGTCCAAACTTCTGTTCACTCTCCAGGTTCAGCTCGTGACGAAATTTTGCGGTTTTCCGGAGAGACTGAGGGTAGAGCTTCGCTATAACGACAGGTTCTTCGTGCCAAATGTTCTTCCGGGGTCAATCATCTCTCGCCAGGGCGGAAAGTCAAGGCTTATCCAAATTTGCGACAAGTTTCATTTCGGCACTTGGGTCTTGGAGGATTCTAAGATGGAGAAGACCTTCAGTCGCTTTATTTGACCGAAAAGATGTCTTTGGGATGATTGTCGAAGAGCCTGATATCAAGGAATACGGCGCAAGTGCTTTGTGGAGGATTTGGTCAGGGAACGCTCCTTTGCAAGAAGCCTTCGAACTCTATTGTAACAAACAAGTGTCTTACCGAAAGACTCTTTTTCAAAAATTTGTCTTTACTTCAGGGTCTTTTTTGCCGTTAAGAATACTGAGCACAATCGAGGTGTTCCGGCGAGCGGGATTTCCCTCTCTTCCCGGGTGTAGTTGTTCTGGCTTAAAAAGAATTAAGGGTTCATGCCCCTTATGTACGTAGGTCGTGAAAGGGCGCAAGGCTTGTCCAGGATAAGGATGCGTTTCTGGAGGTGAGAAATGGTGGAATGCCCTTTCTGCGGATGTGAATTACCGCTGAACGTGGAATTTTGTCCCGACTGTGGCTATGAGGTTGACGCATTCTTTCTCGCAGAGCAGGTGCTTGAATCAAGGTTGAGGATGAGAACGTTTGACAGTCCTAAAGACGGTAATCACTACAGCTGTGGTGGGGGGAACGGCAGACGTAGGAAGAAAAGTAAAAGCAAGAGGGATTTCTTCGGAATTTGGAAAATGAGAGTAAACAGCGGGAGCTCAAACCGCCACCTCAAGAGCTCACCGGGTTGGAAGTGAGCGGCGAAAATTCTCAGGGGAATCTCCAGATTCTCGAAATGAAATTCCTTCCAATAAACTTGTTAATGAGCCTTCTTGTGATTTTCGAGGGGCTGCCGCTCGAAATGACTTCTATATCCCTCGATAAGCGCGCAAGCCGATAAAGCGATGATGTTATCTTCGTTTTTTTCGCCATTGTTCCACCCGCTTGCCGTGTGTCCTTTCTTGGAAATTTTACCAAACACCCGTGAGGAAGTGATAGAAAATTTGGGTGAGCTTATCTGTTGCCGGACTCGTTAAAAGAAGGCAGACTTTGCTCGTATTTGGTTTAGGGATTTACCGGAAAAAATATTCAAGATGAGTGTAATTAAGGTCATTATGGGCGTTTTGATATGTATAGCATTGCTGATGTTCGCGGTTGGGCTTTCAATAAACGCGATTCTCAACTCAAGTTCAGGCGCTTTTCCGCTTAAGATTAACAAATATCCTAAGCCGCGCATAAATGAGATGGCATGGCCAACCATCGGTTTTCCGTCAATAAAGACGCCGGGGTCCATCCTCACCGTGGAACTCGATCTTGGAGGGGTTGGACGCGATACGCGGGGATCAATACGAAGCTCAAACTGTCGTGCGGTTTTAAATCCGGTCAGGAAAGCCTTGAAATGGCTTGAATATGTAATTCCCGCCCGGAGCGTCAAGCGGGGACGATCGAAGCACTGGCCGGTTGATTCGCGAATGGGGAGGATTGATGACTTATTCCATATTGATTTCAAACTCCCATCTGACATATTACCCGAACTTTATGACCTAAAGGTCATGGTTACCCTTGGCGGTCAGACTTTGTCCGACTTTGAACCCCACTGCGTTTCGGTGATTGAAGGGGGCAAGGATTTCTTCAGGTTCGTGACAATCGCGGACGTACATGTTCACAGGAGAAACATCTCCGGATGGATGCAGCCTCAGACCAACAAAGGAATCACGGCTTCGGGTAAGCCGGCGTTCTTCAACAATGCTATTGAGCAGGTGAATCTGATAAGGCCGGAATTCGTGATTATGCTGGGGGATTATGTCAGAGCTCAGCACAGACCAGGCGACTTGATAATCGAATTCGAGAATTTCTACAACGCTCTTTTGTCTTTTGAGGTGCCAGTATTCCTTGTGCCGGGAAACCACGATCTCTACGTGAACGAAATCGATGGGTCAAAGCTCTGGCGGGAGAACCTTGGACCACTTTATTACTCTTTCAGCATTATGAATTGTCATTTCAGCTGCGTTAACACTTCGGATTGGCCTTTCCAAGACAGGAATGTGATGAAGAAGCTCGGTCTTTTTGTCTATCCGAGAAAGTGGCAGGGTCAAATTCTCGGTGCCGAAAACGAAAAAGACCCCAGGACCTATAGCGGGCAGCTCGCTTGGCTGAGGGACGATTTGGAGAACTCCAAGGAAAAATTAAAGTTTCTCTTTTGTCACCATGACCCCTACAGACCTGAAGGGAGGGGCGTATCTTTTGATAATGAAACATTCGCGCTATTTTTCAGGCTCGGAGGAGGGGGACGGGGAAGACGCGCACTTTTGGAATTATGCTCAAGATACCACGTGAATTTCGTTTTCTCGGGTCATCTCCACAGCGATTATGTGGGCGTGCGGAAGTGGAGAAAATCAAAAAACTCAACGGTCTTTGCCAACCAGACATGCCTGTATTTCGACGAGGGCGGAAAAAGAAGGAAATACCCAGGTTATAGGATTGTCGAGGTCAGGGCCGGGCATGCTCGCGTGCTTTATTACGCAAAAAAGCCCTGGTCGCTGCCGTTTTACGCAGGGTCGGTTCCCGGAGGGACAACCTCCCTAGACTCGCTTCACCTGCCTTCACTTTCGGGCTATTGGAGGAATTCTCATGTTAACCATAGTTTGGAATTTGTGGTTGAAAGCAGGCTCGGCGCAAAGATTGAAATAAAAGGGATTGTTTGCTGCTTCAACCGCATAGTTGATAATCCGAAAGTGCGAGGAGCCTCGGTGGAAAAGGTCTTTACTTTGCCTGAAGCGAAACGGACGGTTCTTTATTTGAAGACCAGAGTTGCGGGTCCCCCTCTCAGGGAATGTCTTGGAAAATACAACTACCACTCAGAGAGGATTGTTATCTCGGTCGGTGATTGATCTGCTCATGGGTGGGCGGAAGTATTTATGCGACCTCCCTTTGATTTGTTTTGGTATTATCGACTAAGAATCGAACCGGGATGCGCCCTTTTGCGGTCCAGGGCTCGATACCTCACCACTTGACGGCAAGCCACCATCAATCAGGCACGCCTGAGGGATTTTATCTTGTTTACGAGGTATGTCTTTTCGATGCCGTCGCGGTGGCAGTAAGCAAGCAGGTATCGCTTGTTAAGCTTCGTGTAAACTCTTACAGGAGTTACGATAGTTGGCTGCGGATAGCGGCTGGAAGCGTATTCCAGTTCGATCGGTATTCTCATTGAGGCTAGGTAATCAAGCTCCTCTACTGTCCCTTTGATTTCTAAGTTCCTCCAGGGGGGCACTCCCATTTGAGCGAATAAACCCTCGAATCCCGGCAGCGCCCTAACTTGCGTTCTCGGGCTGAATCTCTGAGTCGCTTTTCTGAATACCTCCATTGCCGCAATGGCGTCATCGAGTCCCCTGTGGAGTCTCTGGTAATCTATTTTCAGATACTTGATGAGGGTTGAAAGCCGGTAATTTTCAGGTCCTGTAAAAACCGATTTCGCGAGCTTCACCGTGCAGATCACCGGATGGTCTGGCTGTGTCAGGCCAACTCTTTCCATCTCGCTGGACAGCATCATGACATCAAATGAGGCATTGTGGGCTATCATAACCGAACCAGTCATGAAATCGAGAAAACGCGGAAGGACCTCACCTGCAGATGGCGCGTTTTTGACCATTTCGTTTGAGATCCCGTGGATTTCCTGGACACCCGGGCTTATGCGCTCATGCGGGTTCACAAGCGTTTGGAATGTGGATATCTTTCCCTTTAAATTAAAAAGGACAGCGCCTATTTCTACTACCCGGCTTGAAGCGGACAGTCCTGAAGTCTCGACATCCACGGCGCAGAAGAGGGCTTCTGAGAGGGGTTTCTGGACAAGAATCTCTTTCTTAGAAGGAGAAAATTCAAAATTACTCCACATAAAATGCCTTTCTGTCGGGTCGAGCCGGTCTCCTTCCGAAAATAAGCCGTCAGCTCTTTTGTCTATGCAAAATCTCGGACCTGCCCGGCTTACCGGTTCACTTATATGATAATTCATTTTGCCCAAATTCATGTTATCCGGGATGCAATTATTAATAATTCCCCGCACGCGATAGGGCAAGTCAATGCGCAAATCCACGCCCTCTCCTCGCATGACTCTCGGGAAATCCACTGCTGGTAAAGGGCAAACGGAACTTATAAGCGGCTGTCATTCTTGATTCTGGGGGTTTTGCAGGTATCTAAGTAGTTCCGGGTTTGATTGCATCTGTTCCAAAATGGAGGGAGGAATCTCAGTGCTGTAGTTGGGCACCCCGCTGTTTGAACTGCCGTATGGATAGGTGCTCGAGCTCTCGGTGCTTGTATCGGAATTAGTGTTTCCCGAATCTTCCTGAGATTCCCTCTCCATTTCCTCTACCCATGGGTAACTCTGGTACGTATCAGAGCTTGAGCCGCTGCTCAGAATTAGCGCTCCAACGCTTAGTGATTTTATCGAGATTTTCTTGGTTATAGTTTTGGAGAAAGGTTGAGAACTCGAACCTTCCACGGGGATATCGAATGAAAGAATTTCTCCTGTTCCGTCAGGGGAAGTGGCGTCGAGCGTGACGGTCACAGTTCCCTCGCGTTTGGAATCATTTTCATACTTGCCTTTTAAAGTCAGCACATCACCTTTCTGGGTTAGCGTCATATCCTTAAACTCGATGTTTGCGCCCACAACAGTGGCGTTTCCAAGATCGAATGTCCTTGCTGCTTTTCCTTTTAGATAAAAGAAGTAAAATCCTGCCGCTCCCGCAAAAATCAAGAGAAAAATCACGATCATCGCTATCCAGAAAGATTTCCTGCGCGTGAAAGGCATCTTCATTTGGCCTGTGTCCGGCCTGAAAAGCTGGCGGGGCTCGATAGGTTGCTCGTAGGGCTGGGGATAATTTTGCTTTGGCAGGTTGGTCGGATGTCCGACGTATTCCTGCTGAGTCAAAAATCGCGGGGCGGGTTGAGGATATACGTAATAATAGTATTGGTGTGGATAAGCGCCTGGGTAAACATAAGGGAAATAGGGATAAGGCCACGGAGCGACAGGTCCGTACCAGGCGAGCTGCGTCGGAATCGGGTAAGGGGGATATCCAAAAAAAGGCGGATAAAAAAATCCAGGAAATGCCCCCGCTCCTTGCGCGAAATTCTCACTCTCCTTTGTCTCCCCGCTCAAAGGCTCTGACTCCTCTCTGGGACCGGCGGCTTTTGCTTCCTCCGCTTGCTCTTTCGGACTCTCGACGGCGCGGTCTTGCTCTTGAGCGGTTAAGGACTCCCTCTTTTCCTGGCATGGAGATTGTTCGGCTGTTTTTTGTGAAGGAGGGATATCCCGTACCACGGATGGCGGTTCGCGCAGAAATCTCACCGCATCTTCCGAGTGTCGTAGAACAGCGCCGCATTGGCTGCAGGTTATCCTGATATCCTCGTTGGAATTACCGCAGAACGGACACTTGGTTGTCATGTACTCACCCTTTATACAAAGCAAAGAATGCTCAAACTTACGTTTTTATATTAACTCTAACGCAGACCAAATTGGATAGTGTTCATGTTAGAGTAAAATATCTCTTTTCGCGCTACCGAGAATGCCGGGCTTCGTGGCTTAAGATTTTCCGATCAAGGTCGGTTCAAAGCCCGATCAACGATGCCGGAAAACTGTCCACATGAAGGTTGATGTAAGCGTTTAATTCGATGGATTAACTGTTTGTCAAAGTGGGTCTGCTAATCACAAAGGATTAAAATATCACGCGACAACATCTTTAAGGCCATCGAGGGGGAGATACAGATGTGTAAGGGAAGGGCAGAGGAGATTTCTTGCGAGAATGAGGGTCAAGAATGGGACTACAATGTTGCGGTGCAGAATCAGATTGCCATGAGCCTACCCGTTTTCCTCGGCGCGGCCGCTCTCATAAAGAGGAGGCCGGTGAAACTGTTGCCTTATCTTTTATTCGTAGCGTTCTTTTCCACTCTGTGGAGAAAGGCTGTTTGCGCAAGATGTCAGTATTACGGGAAAGCATGCTCAACGCTTCTCGGTGTATTCACTTCAAAAATTATGCGTAAAGACGAGCGAAAGGAACTCAACCGCAATACCATGCTGATCGACTTCTCGATAATAGGGTTATTAGCCCTGTTCCCTTTGAGGGAGGCAATGAACCTTAGAGTGATCAGGGTGTTGTATCCCGCTTCGCTACTGGCGGGGTTTCTGTTTATTTTTCTCAAGGGATGTCCCAGATGCGGTAATGACTTTTGCCCTCTGAAGGTTCTCTACAATTCGCTGCCGGGAGGCAGAAAATGCGGAGATTGAGACCAAGATAAGATTTGTCCGGCGTAAGGGATTACTATAAAGCTTTTGAGAATGCACTTTTACCTTGAGAAGAATTGAATGCCGCAAAAGCGCTCATGCTTTGTTGGGATAGCCCTCCATTTCAGGCGTTGCCTCCTCGACCAACGGCGTTTTATGGCCGGTCAACTTCAAAAGCAGGGCCGGCATTAAGGTGAGAGACGAAATAATGCATCCCCCTATGGCGAATGCGGTCACGCCTCCGAAACGCTTGAGCGGCACAATATCTGAAAGCATGATAACAAGGAATGCAGCGACACTCGCCAGCGCCGCGACGATGTTTGCCCTTCCAAGATTCATCATCGTAGTTCTTATCGCTTCAACGGGATTTTGCTCACCCCCGCCTATTTCGTGGATATATCTATGTGTGAAGAGTATTCCGAAATTAACACCTACCCCGATGACAAGGGCGGATGCCAGAGAGGTAATGACATCGATCGACCATCCCATTATTGATAGGAATCCGAGTTCGGCGGCTACGCCCGCAAAAGCGACGGTTAACGTGATAAGCCCGTAGGCGAAAGACTTGAAAAGGGCTATCAGCGCGATAGCGCACAGGAGCAGGGAAATAACAGATGAAATTATTTCAGTTGGGATGATATTCTTTGTGAGGTCTTTGGTTAAGGGGGTAATTCCGCCTAAAGCGTATTCGAGCCCTGCGCTTTTGAGATATTTCGAGCCTGTTGTTCTCATGATCTGCATTTTCCTGTCAACAACCTCTGGGACGATGGCTCCTATACCGTTTAGGGATATTATGGAGAAACGCCTGTCGTTGCTAATAAGGGTTCCCGTCACAAAAGTTCCGTTTGCTTCGGCGGTCTTTATTAGCGCCTCGGCGTTTTCTTTTGTTTGAGGGAGTACGCCCTCGTTAAAACTCTTAAGCACCGTCGCGATAGAGTTAACTCCACGCGAGGGGTAGATTTTCTCTCCTCGATAAACGTTAAGGGCGTTACGCTCTATCCAGGTTTCGGCCGTGTCTATCGCTCTAAGTGATTCCGGCGCCAGAATATCGCCTCGAACTATTATGAAATCCCGCTGCTTGCCGCCGAAATATTTCTCGATCAGGTAATCGGAGCTGATGCTCGGGAGATTCCTGGGCACGAGTCTTCTCAGATCCGAGTCTGTCTTGAGGGTTCGAATCTGCGCAAAGCCAATTAGTATCAAGACTCCGAAAACAACTATGACACCGGTTGAATGCATCACAGAAAGAGAACCCAGCGATTCTATTGACCTGTCCGCCGCTCTCGTGAAAATGCCTCTTTTTTTCCGCCTCGACAGCCCGTCAAAGTGCGTCGATCTCTTTTCTTTCTCGTCTTTTTGGATTTTTTCGTATCTGCGGTCACGGATGACCATGATAGCGGGCAGGAGAGTGATCGAGAAAATGAAAGTAAGGATTGTCCCGATGGCGCAGGATACGCCGAACTCTTTCAACGGGGGGAGGGAACTGAATCTGAAGACGAAGAAACCGAAAACGTTTGTTACGGCGGCGAGCAGTATTCCAGCGCCAACCGTCGTCAAAGCGGTTGATACGGAATCCACCGAGCGGAAATAATGCTCCATCCCTTCATAGTATCTTGCGACGAACGGCACAACGAAGGTAAGAGAAGTGCCGAGAAGCAGCGGGAGCATTGCGACTGACGCGATGGAATAAGGCATTTTTGTCCATCCCATGATGCCAAGTGTGCAAACGAGTGACAGGAGCATAAAAAACAGAGGGATCAGGGTGTCGGAAAATCTTCTAAAAGAGCCAAATAGGATAGCCGTGACAAGTATTAGCGAGATAAGGAAGAGCATTATGGTCTTGTTTCTTATGTGACGGTCGAAATCGCGCGCGACCGTAGGGTCTCCGGCTATGTTTACTTTCACGTTGGGTATTCCGGCGAGTTCGCTTTTCACGAAAGATTCAAGGTCGTTGGCGAGCTTCACCTGCTGATAATCGGTAAGCGCCGCGCCCACCTTGAGCATGATGATCATCGCTTTGTAATCGGACGTGATGAACCCGTTTTTACCAATTATCGATTCCTTTACCTTTGGATTTGAAAGGTAGTCTTCCTCGATGAGGCTTTTCAGGTCTTTTCCGGCGAAGCTTTTTACCATCTCATCGTCAAGGTTGCTTAACGGGATGTACAGCCCTGTCTGCGCTAACCCGTTTTTAATGTTTGCTATGAAAGGCGTCAGATAACTCATAACGACGGGAACGGGATCTCTGAGAATCAGCGGCACGTTCTCACCCTTCAGACCGGGCACCATTTGTATTTGACCTTTGTTAAAGCGCGGGTCTTTTCTTAATTTCTCTTCAAGGCTGAAAAGAAATTTCGTTATCTTCGTGTCGGTAACTCTCGGTGCCCGGATCAGCACGGTTTCGAAGGAGGCTCCCCCGAGGCGTTTGTTGAGCTCATTGATTGATTTGACGCTCTGGTAGTCGGAGGGGAGGATGCTGTAGTAGCTGATCTCGCCTCTTAGTTGACTAATGCCTATACCGAGTGAGCCTGATATAACAAGTAATGTAATAATGATGGCCCACGGATGCTTCTTGATCGATTCGGACAAGATTCTAAACACTGACCCACCTCAAGATAGACCCTCTAAAAGACTTAACCCGGTTCCAAAAGATTGTCCATGGACGAGCGATACCGTTTTCCGGATAAAACAACTTCCGCCGGAAACAATAAATTTTTCCCGCAAACCCTGGGCGAACATTGAAACGGCGTATATTCTATCATCCAAGCGACATGACCGGATGAGCAGACAAGCTTATTTTTCCGCCCTTTCTTAAAATAGAGCAAGTCACGCTCTCATGCTCTCGGGATTATGATCAGCCAAGGAAATAATATCTTCTTGCCGGTTCTAATGCAATCTACATGGTTCGCGTTCGACATGGTGGCAAAATTTCAATTCCAACTACCTTTGCAGGGAAATATGACCAGGCGTAGAATGGAAATCTAACAGGAAGTGACGCGAGGAAAGGGGGAGAGATGCCGAAGTTCATAATGTTAAGCAGTCTCACGGATGAGGGCGCCGCCACAATTAAGAAGAATCCCGAAAGGATCAAAGAGGTCAACAAGGATGTGGAAGCGCTCGGAGGCAAGGTTCTTGATCAGTATGCCGTGCTGGGGGAATACGATTTCGTGAACATCTTGGAGGCTCCTGATGTTGAGACCATAGCACGCATTTCTGTCGAACTCGGCTCCCGGGGGTCGGTCAGGATTAAGACGCTTGCTGCCATATCGGTGGACGAATTTATCGCAAGGCTCAAATAATTGGGAGATTTGATAAAATTTTTGCCCAATGTTCCGTTTTATGGCGGCTATCTCGCCTATTAAGAAGCGCGCGTGTATGCGCGCTTCCTGCGCTTTTGGGACCTGAAAGCTGAATGCGCATGTTAGGTAAAGCTTTAGCCTTGCTGCTGGGATTGACTCATCAACTCGTGATTTCTTGAAGAAGAAACCTTGTTTTGAAAGAATAAATGTCGGTGCCGATTGATAAAATTCAGATATCATCTCGTTACGGTGGACGGGTGCGGAATTGCCTGATCTGTGAATGCAAATGCGGTGGACGCGAATTTTGCGGGATCAGGATTTGAGTCCAGGTGAGGGGTTTTCGTAAGGTGAAGAGATATTCCCCTGAGCTTAAAGAAACGCCAGAGGTCTCTCAGGAAAAAAGTGCGCAAAAAGTGAGACCTATCACCATTTTCCTTGTGATTATTTTCATCCTGAGCGCAATCATTTTACTTGGTGTGATTAACCTCAGCATAGTGAGAGAACGTCTTCACGAGGAAGCTCTCTTCTGGATTTTGAGACTCGGTCTCGGTGTAATGATAGTTTCCCTCGTGCTGTATCTCGTTTTTCTCGAGCGTGCGCACTCCAGACGGATTCAGAGGCAGCTTAGGGTCATTGAAGAGGTTAACAGGAGGCTTAAACTTCTCCTTGAGGCGGGCAAAGAGATAGGCTCGAGTCTTGAGCTCGGCGAAATACTCAGTGATCTTCTGGGCTTTGTATTTTCGGCGACGAGGGCGGTTGCCGGGGCCGTTTACCTTTATGACAAGAACACAAATGCGCTGAGACTGGCGCTTGCTCGCGGAGTGGAAGAGTCGAAAATGGTTTTTAGAGAATTACCGTTCAGCAAGGGACTGGTAGGGGAAGCTGCAGCCCACAGGGAGACTATATGTATTGATGACATGTCCGTTGTGGACCGTAGAGACAATGTCTTCTTTGGCGCTTTCGAGCCCGGCTCGATGATTATCGTTCCAATCGTGGAGAGGGATAAGTTTCTCGGCGTCCTTGTCACCGCCAACGATAAGCCGCATTCATACACACCTGAGGAAAAGCGCATAATCCAGGGTTTTGCCGAGCTTGCCGGGCTGCCGATAGCAAACGCTGAGCTATACAGGATTGCAAGGCGCAGTCTTGACGTGGCCGCTAAACAAAGGGGATTCACCGAGTCGGTTCTCGAACAGATGGTCGCGGGAATAATCACCTGCGATTCGGATGGAAGGATAACCATTTTTAACAGGATGGCTCAAGAACTAACGGGATATAAATTCGAGGAAAAGCATCAAATGTTGCTGAACGATAATTCATCACTTGATGCCAATCCGCTTGCCCCGCTGGAACGAAGTATGCTTCAGGTAATGAAGAATCCGCAGGAGGTTATTGAGGGTGAGGCTGTTATCCGCCGGAAAGATAATTCTCTGGCTAATCTCGAGTACAGGGCTTATGCTGTGAGAGACAATTCCAGGATTTTGGGTGCTGCTTGTGTGTTTGTCGGCGAAAAAAGGGCGGCGCAGCAACCCGAGGAAGACACTTCGGAAACCCGTCTGCTTCTGAGAGCGCTCTGCGCGAGGATTGAAATGCTCTACATGGAACCTCTTGCCCGTGTCTTGGACAGAGTGAAGAATATGGATGAGGGCTCTTGGAGTCGCTCAAAGGAAGACATGATTCAAATACTCAACGCCGGTTCGGAGACTTTCAGGTCCCTTATGCGGCGGTTTGAGGAATATCTTGAGTGCGTATCGGAAAGGGAGTGGGAAACCAAAGCGGAGTTCGAGTTAAGCGAAGTGGTTGAAGAAGCTGTTCAAAACGTGAAGAAAAAATGGGGTTTCAACGGCGTTACCGTAAATATCCTCATCGAACCTGAAGTGCGAGTTTTCGGAAATGAAAGAATGGTGCGCATAGCGATCGAGCAAGTTTTGGAAAATGCCATGAGCGCATCCCTGGAAGGAGACGGGGTTGTTACCATAAGGACCGGTAATGGAAAAGATAACGCATTGAGGCTTGAAATACGTGATACTGGATCAGGGATGGATGAGCAGGCTCGACGCCTTGCCTTCATACCTTTCTTCAGCACCAAAGAAGGACGCGCGGGGCTCGGTCTGTCGATTGCCAGAAGCATAATGAGAAATATGGGGGGCGGGATAGGTTTTCAGGAAATGGAAAAGGGAACTCTTTTTTACCTCGACATACCCGTGGGAAAGCGGGGAGAGAATCTTGATACCGTTTTTTCATGAGATGTTAACGCTATTAGATTGATGTCAGAAAGCGTGCCGCCGCTATTCTCTTGTGGATAATGACAGGGAGCGTGAAATGCTTATAGGGGTAATATCGGATACGCATATTTCGGGAAAGAGCCTCCCTGAATTCTTGGTGGAGGAACTCACAGGCGTGGACCTCATACTGCATGCTGGGGACATACTCGAAATGTCTGTGGTTAAGGAACTTTCGCGCATAGCTGAAACGGTTGCCGTTCAAGGTAATATGGACTATGCGGATGTCATCGAGAATCTGCCTTCGAAGACTGTGGTAGAAGTCTGCGGATTTAGAATAGGGCTGATACATGGCTACGGACCGCCCCTCGGGATGGTACCCCGTGTGCTCAAGGAATTTGAGGACGTTCACTTAGTGGTCTTCGGTCACACGCATGATGTGCATATAGAGGAAAGGGATGGCGTCTTGCTTTTCAATCCTGGCAGTCCGACTGACAGGGTTTTCACGGACAAGAATACCATAGGATTCATAGAGGTCGCTGACGCACTCAAGCCGCGAATTGTCGATGTTACATCAAAGGCGAGAGAGCGTCGCTGGGCTGAATGAGAATAAGTCCCCAGGGCTTTTTAGCGTCATGTGTGATCGAGTTCTTCATTGGCAGTTATATGCATATAATTCTATTCACCGTTGTCTAAAAATATTCCCGGTTTCGTTAATATCAGAGGTTCTACCAGCCTCAAAAAGTTCTCGAATACGCTTTGGACGTGAAGCGGGATGCAGCAAGCGCGGATTCTTACTTTAAAAGGAGGGCGCTACGTATCTGGCTAAACGGCGATGGGAGATCCGGTGTAAGACCGGATGGGATTCATCCACGCAGGGAGAATTCAAAATAATGCAGGAGAACATCCTGAGGAAATTCATACGGGAGAAGGTTTTTCCGTTTCACCCGTACTACAGGCGTGTCTTTCGTGAGAATAAGATAGACCCTGAATCAATACGTGGCGTTTCGGACCTCCAGAGGATTCCTTTCACCTACAAGGAGGACATCGCGCCCTCGGAAAAGGACCCTTACGCGCCAGAGAATTTTGTGCTCCGACCCGAAATTTTGGATGAGGACACCGCAATCAAAGAACCTTATTTCCGACGCCACAAGTACGATAAACCGCCTGACGCCATAAGAGAGGTTCAGTCAATAAAAGAGGAGTACGAGCCTGTCATCACCATGTTCACAACAGGGAGAACCGCCGAGCCGACCCCGTTCTTTTTCACCCTTTATGACCTTAACAGGCTTTTTGAAGCGGGAAGAAGACTTGCCTCTGTTGTCTGCACGACTCTTGAGGATGGCGCTGAGGAAGGGTTAATAGCGGTAAACAATTTCCCGGGATATACACATCTTGCCTACTGGGTGGCACTGACCATTGGGTTCGGCGCTCCGATGACCGTCGTGAGTACTGGCGGTGGAACCACCATGAGCAGGGAACTCGTGCTTAATGTGGCGGAGAGGATGAAACCCAAGATTTTCATGGGTTTGCCCGGATATACTTACGACCTTTTCCGCCATGCCGCTTCGGAAGGAAGGGACCTTTCGAGCTTAAGGATTGTGGTAATGGGTGGTGACAGGGTGACAAAAGGGGCAAGAGAAAAGGTTTCCTACCTCCTTGAAGAGATGGGCTCGGTCAATCCCGTTGTGTGTGCCGCTTACGGATGCACGGAATTGAAATACTCCTGGGCTGACTGCGGTTTTGATGAGAGCGGTGGTTATCATATATACCCGGACATGGAGGTTGTTGAGATAATAGACCCAAAGACCGGTCAGGTGCTTGGTGAGGGCGAGACCGGCGAACTTGTGGTCACCAATCTTGATGCTCGTGGTTCGGTTGTCCTAAGGTACAGAACTGGGGATATTGTGCAGGGGGGGATCACTTTCGAGCACTGTTCCAACTGCGGGCGAAAAATGCCCAGAATAGGCTCGGACATAAGGAGAATGCGCAGAAAGAAAGAGTTTGAGCTTTCCAAAGTCAAAGGGAATCTCATTGACCTGAATAGCTTCACCCCAATTTTAAGCAACAATATTGACGTCCTTGACTGGTTGGTGGAGATAAGGAAGAGAAACGACGACCCGGATGACATAGATCAAGTATTTATCTATGTCTGCCCCACGTATATAGGGCAGACAGAGGGTCTTGAAAAGAGGATTGTCGAAGAGGTCAAAGATTCGCTCGACATTATGGTGGACTCAGTAATCGTTACCTCCTATGAGGAGTTATCTAACATGCTTGAAAGCGGAAGGGAAGGAGCTAAAAGAATCAGGGACTTGAGACCTTCGTAAGGTTTTTAGAATCCATCTTTTCAGTGTAACAGTAAGTTAAACGCTTTCTTAAGAATTGTGAGATTTGGAGGAAGGAAAGGAGTGAGGCGCGTGTTAGATCCAAGTTTTATTGGAAAGGAATACCCTCCAACTGAATACGAAATCGGGAGGGAAAAGATGCGCGAGTACGCGCGGGCGGTAGAGGACATGAACCCTTATTATCACGACAAGGAATTCGGACGTAATAGCCACTACGGGGACAACATAGCCCCACCGTGTTTTGCTTCTGTATATAACCTCATGGGTTGCGCCATGATGTTCATGGACCCGGAGTTGAAACTGAACATGGCGATGCTCGTTCACGGCGAGCAGGAATTCGAATTCCACAAACCGGTCAAGCCTGGTGATGTAATAACGACGAGGGGGAAGATTGTGGATATTTACCAAAAAGGAAATAACGACTTTGTCGTTTATGAGGCGAATTCCTTTAACCAGGATGGCGAGCTGGTTACTGTTGGACGGGCCACTTTCGTCATAAGAGGGGGTAACTGATATGGGCATTTCTTTTGAAGATATAAAAGTGGGAGATGAAATTCCCCGTTACTCCGTTGAGCTAAATCAAATGATGCTCTGGATTTACGCGGGGGCAAGCGGTGATTTCAACCTCATCCATGTTGACAAGGAGTTTGGCGAAAAGGTTGGGCTCGGTGGAACGATAGCGCATGGTCTTTCGAGTATGGCAAGGCTTTCCAAGACCATTACGGACTGGGTGGAAGACCCGGGCGCGCTCAAGCGCCTCGCCGTTCGCTTCGCTGCTCCCGCAAGACCAGGCGATACCATCACGTTTTGGGGCAGAGTGGTAGAGAAGAAAGAGGAAGAGGGTAAAAAAATCATAGTGCTCGACGTGGGAGCGGAAAACCAGGACGGTGTTCAGGTTCTCACGAGGGGATCGGCACAGGTCGAATTGACGTAAGAAAATCCAGTGTGGTCTGGATGCATTATTGAAGCGAGACCTTTAGAATTACCGTCGGCTAAAAACTGGGACGCCTCGGTGAGACGGCTATCCAATTCAACATTTGAATTTCGTGTCGGTTTTGTCTCAGGGTTCGGCAGTCTCCTGTTTATTGAACCTTATGGATTGTCGCGCTCCTGAGGTCAATATCCGTTTTTGCGGTGACATCCACAATTGAGAAGAAGAATCTTTTTCTTTTTCGAGTGAGCACAACGCGGAGCCTAGCAATTCCAGCCGGTGCACTGCATTTTTCGGTCGTTCCGTTATGTAAATCAGCGCACTGCTGATAATCCGGTTTTTGTACTGGTATACTTACAAATAACAACGGAGGTGTGTCTTGCTTAAATTCGTTATTCCAAAAGGAAGCCTTGAGGAGCAAACGCTTGCGCTATTAAAAGATGCCGGTCTTCCCGTGAGGAGGAGCGGCGATAGGGAATATAATGCCCGGATTGATGACGAGAGGATTTCGCAAGTAGCAATACTGAGACCTCAAGAGATAGGCAAGTACGTAGAGGAAGGCATCTTCGATCTTGGCATCACCGGTCTTGACTGGGTAGAAGAAACAAGCGCGGACGTTGAGATTCTTGCGGAATTCCCTTACGCCAAGACCGGTAAAACCAGAAAACTCCGAATTGTCCTTGCCGTTAGAGGAGATTCCGGCATCAGGAAGCCGGAGGACCTTCCTCCAGGTACGAGAGTCGCAACCGAATACCCAAATATAGCCAGGAGGTATTTCGAGAAGAAGGGGCTATCGATTAAAGTCATTCCTTCGGCTGGCGCCACTGAGGCGAAAGTTCCCAATATTGTTGACGCTATTGTCGAAATAACCGAGACGGGTACCACGTTGAGACAACACGGGCTGGAAATAATAGACGACGTCTTCTACACAACCACAATTCTCGTTGCGAACAGAAACAGCTACACCGACGAGGATTTAAGAAAATGCATGGAGGAAATAAAGATGCTTCTCATGTCAGCGTTAGAGGCAAGGGGAAAGGTTCTTCTCAAGCTGAACGTGAGCGCTGAAAACAAGGATGCGGTTCTTCAAATGCTTCCTGCTATGAGGTCCCCAACGGTCAGCCCCCTTGCCGATGGCGGGTTTGCTGTTGAGACTGTTGTTGACGAGTCGCTTTTATCTGACCTGATTCCTCGGTTGAAAGAAAAGGGCGCTGCCGGAATACTCGAGATACCTCTTGGGAAAGTCGTTCCTTAGAAGCGACTTCTTTCGTAAAGGTTGGGGATCATACCTTGAGGAGGAATCTGAAGGGCGACGACATCACTATCATTCTTCAGTGGGGAGTCTCGGCAATCCTGACCCCGTTTATCTTAATTCCTTCCGTGGAGAATGGTCCCGCAAGCGCCCATGCACGGATTGCTGTGATTTCTCTCCTGTACGGCACGAGCCTTATTATGACCCTCTTGTATCTGTTTATCCGAAAAAGGTCCGAGAGAGGGGCGGGGCGTGTTGTCGCTTACATGGCTTTTATTGATGTTGCCATTGTTCTACTGGCTCTTCTCATGTGGAGAGCCTATATTCCGGATCTATTCTGGGTGCTGATCTTGATGGTCGTCGTAGTTGCCACCCGGTTTGGATACGCTGTCGCTCTTCCGGTTACGCTAATCGTTTGTGCCCTTTATACGGCTGTTATGGTTATCGGTGAGGAGAATGCTGTTTCTTTGAGCAAGGTAACATCTGACGCTCTTTTAAGAACGATGTTTATGGCATTCATAGCTGCCGCGATCGTCTATTTCAGAAGTAGGGAACTAAGGGAACTGGAAAGCATAAGAGTTTTTTCCGAGTGCGCATCGAAAATGGGCGCGACTCTAGATTTTGGGGAGGTGTTAAGGTTTGCCTGCGAGGGAATAGCCAGAATCCTCAAAGGCGCCAATGTCCTTGCCTACAAAGTTGACAGACGTACGGCTAAAGCGAAAATGGCGGAGTGCTACCCAGTTGAGCAGGGCATGGATATCTGCTCTGATGACCTGGAGGTAGACAGTTTGGATGAAAGACTTTCGCTCGGTGTTTTGCGCGACGGTGAAGGCGTTGTTTCGAGTAGAGAACTTAAGGGACTTGAGTCCTCCCAAGCGCAGAGGATGCTTACCCAAAGAAGACAGGATGGAGAATTCATGGTGTTTCCCGCTGACGTAAACAGCGAACTTTCTGTCCTATTTATTGCAAGATTCCCGAAGCAGTTGGCCAATTTCGAAAGGGAAGCGGTAGAAGTGTGCAGATCGATAGTCTGGCTTACCTCTGCTGCGCTCGAAAAGTGCTTGAAGTACTCAGAGGAGAAACAGCGTAGAGCGGAGTCTGACAGTCTTTACAGGACTCTGAGGAAATTAGGCTCTTCCCTGACCGTTTCGGATGTCGCCCTGAGCGCATGCAAGATGGTCATCGACGGGACGGGCGTTAGAGGAAGCTCGCTTTTCGTTTTGGACGAGAAAAACCGATGTTTCACCCCGACGATCGCGGTGGAGTCGAGCGGTTTTGCCTGGGAGGAGTTCAGTGTAGGAAACGAAATTCCCTCAGACGAGATTGAAAGAAGCTTTGGCGTCTTCGAGCAAGATGTTCTGGTCATCGAAGAGCCGGAGAAGGCAGAGTTCCTTCCCCCATTCTTAAAGGCCGAAGGAATAGTTGCTATGGCTCCCTTCTATGCAGAGGGTAGAATTTCGGGTGTTATCTGCGCGAGCGACGAAAAGGGAAAATATTTCACCGATAACGAGATCTCAAGGCTCAGGACAGTCGCGAGCGAAGCAGGACTTGCCATATCTAACGCTCAACTTCACGATAAGATCGCCGCGGATGCAGCTCAGCTTTCGAGCCTAATGAATCTAACCAATGCGATTGGTTCGACAAACAATCTATCGACTATCATGACCCTTGCGCTTGACACCGCAAGGCATTTGTTCGATTGCAAATACGGGCTGATTTATAGAATCGACGAGACTGAGGGCACCCTGAGATACGTGGATTCATTCGGTTACCCGGAGTATTTGCTCGAAAAAATCGCTCTTCCCCCGTACCTTCCGGTTAATGAGTGCGTGGTCGCCTACGGGGAGAGAATACACACCGTCCAGGACCTTTCGACTGCTACAAATGTTTGCCAGGTTTTGAAAGAAGTAAAGAGCGGGTCGAGCGTCTGTGTCGCACTGCGGGCTGAAAAGAAAACGCTTGGCTTGCTTCATCTTCAGAGCACTGAACCATGGGCATTCCGCGATGAGGACTTGCAGTTCATTACTGCAATAGCCGATCAGGTTGCCATCGCCCTGCAGAGGGCATCACTCTTCGAAGAGGTAAACAGATTGGCGATAACCGACCCTCTGACCGGGGTCTTTAATGTCAGGCGCTTGGAGACCTCCCTTAAAGATGAGTTCAGCAGGGCAAAGCGATATCAGAGGCCGCTTTCCTTTTTGATGATTGACGTTGACAGGCTTAAACTCTGGAACGATACTTTCGGTCACCCTCATGGGGATATGATTCTCTGTAATATCGCGTCAATCCTCGATAAAAACACGAGGGACGTGGACAAGGTTTTTCGATATGGAGGGGATGAATTCTGCGTGCTTCTTCCCGAGACGGACCTTACAGAGGGGGTTGTCGTCGCGGAGAAACTGAGGAGAGCCGTTGGCGAGTTCATGTTCCCGGGAAAGGAAAAACTGCAGGACACGCCCATTACAATAAGCGTCGGCGTCTCATCAGTCAGTGAGGTTAAAGGCGCTCCTGATGAACTGGTAAGATCAGCGGACGAGGCCCTCTACGAGGCTAAGCGGATGGGCGGAAATCGCGTAGCCACTTACCGCGGATCAACAGTAGTTTAAGCACACCGGACGCCCTACCCTTGGAGTGATTTGCGCTCCCTCTTTCCCCAGTGGCATATCCGTGTGGAATCTCCGGATTTTCCGCTATCATGAGCTTGGACTTGATTAGTGCTTTGGGCTTGAGTGAAGGAATCTCTTGCCGCCGATTTAGTGTCTTGCTTATATATCTAATTCAACTCGTTTCGCTCATTCCATAGAAGGGAATTTTGATTTCTTGTTGAACTTGTTGAAATAGCAAATCTTCAAACTTATAATATCTCCCTAATCCTTCGGTGACGAAGGAGAGTAATTTCGCCAGGAAGTATCGGTTGGGGTTTTGTTTGGATTCGAGTAAGAGGACGGGGATGAAGGAAGAAGTTATTCTCACAGAAGAGGGCAAAAAGAGATTCGAGGCGGAGCTCCAAGAACTCAAGACCGTAAAGAGACGGGAAGTGGCTGAGCGCCTGAAAAACGCGATTAGCTACGGGGATCTTATGGAAAACTCCGAGTATGACGACGCGAAGAATGAGCAGGCGCGAATTGAGCATCGCATTGAGATACTCGAGGCGATGCTTGCAAAAGCACGTATTATAGACAGGAGACACGTCAAAACGAAAGAAGTGGACATCGGTTCGCTGGTTGAATTGAAAGAGGTTGGCAGCCACAAGAAGCATACGTACCGCATTGTCGGACCGGTTGAGGCGGATCCTGAAGACCATAAGATTTCATACCAGAGCCCTGTGGGAAGGGCGCTGATGGGTCATAAAGTTGGCGATGTCATCACGGTCGAGGCGCCGAGCGGATCTAAGAGATTCAGAATTACCGCTATCAAAAAATAAAGACCTGCACTTTCTGATTTTCCACTCGTTTTTCGGTAAGCTCCAGCTTGCTTTCTTGGCCGGTAAATCCAGGCTTATCAAACCTAAATCATTCGGAAGAAATGTCAAACCGGCATTTTCAAACCACTGCATCGGCTTGAGTGTTAGATCGAATCCTCAGGCATGCCCCGCCGGAGCGCTAAAGGTCCGTTAACAAAGATTATCTATCGGCGCTTTGAGCAAAAGAGCGTGCCTTTAGAATCGCGGGGGCTTTCGTTTCAAGGAAAGAAAGGCTTTTATGCTATTCTTTTTGAGAGTTTAAGAGATTTGCAAGGAGGTCCCTAAATTGGATGAGGGCGCTCATTTGAGTGGTGAGTTGAGTTCGAGGGAAGCGGAACTCATAAAAGCCAGAAGGGAAAAGCTCAATCAAATCATCTCGATGGGCGTAAGTCCCTATGCCTCGTTTTTCGCAAGCCCTGAGCAGATAGAGTACTCGGACGACCTTCAACGCTCTTACTCAAGCCTCCAGCCGGGGGCCTCTTCCGGTAAGAAAGTGAACCTCGCCGGAAGGATAATGGCAAAAAGAGAACACGGAAAGGCTTCCTTTATCGATATACATGACTCAACGGGCAAGATGCAGTTGATAGCAAGGGAAGATGTGCTCGGGAAAGAGAAGTATGAATTTCTCCTTTTTCTGGACACGGGAGACTGGATAGGCGTCGCAGGTGAAGTAATAAGATCAAAGCGGGGTGAATTGTCCGTTCTGGTCGAATTCTATGAGCTACTGTCGAAATCCCTTAGACCTCTCCCGGAGAAATGGCACGGGTTGAGGGACACGGAAATAAAGATGAGGCGCAGGTACCTTGATCTGCTTGTCAATGCCGAATCAAGAAAGATTTTTGAGAAAAGGAGCGTAATTATCAGGTCCCTCAGGGATTTTCTTGATTCAAAGGGTTTTCTCGAGGTTGAAACCCCGATTCTTCAACCCGTACCAGGCGGTGCGGCGGCAAAACCCTTTATCACTCACCACAATGCGCTCAACATGGACCTTTACCTCAGAATCGCGCCGGAACTCTACCTCAAGAGGCTGCTGGTCGCTGGTTTCGACAAGGTATATGAGCTCAACAGGAACTTCAGGAACGAGGGTATAAGCACGAAGCATAACCCAGAATTTACCATGCTTGAGGTTTACCAGGCGTTCGTTGACTATCGTTACATGGCTATTTTTCTTGAGGAGCTTATAACTACCGTTTTAAGTGAGGTTAATGGCACGCTCACGATCGAGCACCCAAAGGGACGCATATCATTCGAGCGTCCGTGGGCGAGGATGACAATGCTCGAGGCATTAAGATTATATGCGGACCTCGATTTGAGCCTTGAGATGGACCTCGAGGAGCTCAGGGAAATAGCCGAGGCCTATGAGGTGGAGATCCATCCGAGTGCCGGTAAAGGCTGGATCATCGCGGAGATATTTGAGAAGCTTGTTGAGCCAAAAATAATTCAGCCAACCATAGTGCTCGACTACCCTGAGGAAATCTCGCCTTTGGCGAGGGAAAATCCCAATGCGCCGGGTTTCACTGAACGGTTTGAGCTCATCGCAACCGGGCATGAAATCGCGAACGCTTTCAGTGAGTTAAATGACCCCATTGACCAGCGCGCGAGGTTCTTGGCTCAGGCGGAAAAGAGAATGGCCGGCGATGAGGCAGCCCAGCCACTGGACGAGGATTTCCTTACAGCGCTTGAATACGGCATGCCTCCGGCGGGCGGACTTGGAGTGGGGATTGACAGACTTGTTATGGTGGCTACGGGGTGCTCGAGCATAAGAGAGGTTATTCTCTTTCCTCAGCTGAGAAGGGAGAGCCAGGGGGAATAAAGTCTATCTCAAATCGGGTGATCTGAGATATCCGCTAAGGTCCCGCTTAATTTATTAATGACCAAAAATCAGGAAAGGCTTAAGACCCTCCTCGGAGTAAACAGAGAGTTTCCGCAGTGCGTTAAAAGGTGAAAAAGGCGGGGGAGGATGTTTAACCCATGAGAATTTTTTCCCGAAAAGGTTAATGAGCGCACGGGGCAAAAAGTTTCTTTGAAACCTTTTGACAGATGATCAAATGGAGTATTGATGGGGGGTTCAAAGCAAGGCAGGAAGCGGGATTGCTTTCAGCTGATGACGCAGGTTGACGGATGTCATCACCCGGTGGCATAGCCTGACATTATACTTATTACCGAGACATGATTTAGGATTGCTAATTGGAGAAGAGATGAGCATATTCTGCGATGAGTGCGGTAAGAACATAGCGACGGTGTTTCTGATCAAGGTAGCCGGTAGCGAGATTTCGAGGGCTCAGCTATGTGAAGAGTGCTCGAAGAAAATGGATGAGGCTACGGAGGCGGCGAGCCTCATAGCTTTAATGCCTCAAATCATATCCGGCATGCAGTCTGCGGTTGATGGTAACCTACAGGATGAGGTTTTCTCCGGTGAACCGATTGTTTGCGAGGAATGCGGAACATCTTTCAATGATTTTAAAAAACTCGGGTATCTCGGCTGTTCCGCTTGCTACAGGGTTTTGGGTGACCCCCTTGAGAATGTGATTTTTGATTTCCATGGGTCTAACAAGCACACCGGCAAGACTCCCACGAAGTTGTCTCGGGAGGCGAGACTCAGGCTCAAGCTTGCTGAGCTTGAAAGGAGCTTGAGAAAAAGAATTGCGGAAGAAGAATATGAAGCCGCTGCGGCTGTTAGAGACGAAATCAAACAAATAGAGAGCATGCTCGACTCGGAGAGGTCTAAGAGTGAGAAGGAATAAGTTTTTTACCGTGCGCCCCGAGTGGGCGTCGCAAAGAGGTCCCGGATATCCGGTAATCCTTGCCTCGAGGGCTCGGCTTGCGAGGAATATTGAGGGGATTCCCTTTCCGCCTGCGGCGGATGAGGACGAACTGGAGCGGGTGAGGGGAATGGTTTTGGAGTCGGTGGCCCGAAGGGTTGCCGATGACGAGGAGTGGGACATCAAGTTCGCCGAAGAGTTGTCCCGCGACCAGCTTCTTTTGCTCGCGGAGCAGCATCTCATCTCCCGTTCTTTTGTGGAGAAAACACAGGGTAGGGCTGTTGCGGCGCGGTGGATTTCTGGACGTGGAGTCATAGTGAATGCCCAGAATCATGCGAAAATATTCGCTATTTTTGCGGGGGCGCAACTCATGAAGGCGTGGGAAGTTGCCGATAAGATTGATAGCAATATCGAGCGCGACGTGGTCTACAGTTATGATCAGAGGCTTGGGTACCTTACGTCATCCCCCACGGACGTTGGAACCGGTTTGAGGGTTTCGATTATGCTCCATCTCCCTGCCCTTGTGATAACCGGGGAGATAGGCAAGACAATGCTTGCCCTGGGGCAATCGGAAATTCTTGTCCGGGGCATGCATGGGCGAGGCGCAGGGGTTAGCGGAAATCTTTTCGTCATATCGAACAAACGAACCCTGGGACTGTCGGAAAGGGATATTATCGCTCAGGTTGAGACTGTCTCGAGAAAGGTTGCGGAAAATGAGAGAACGGCGCGGAAAATTCTCCTTCAGGAATACAAGCTCGATATCAGCGACAGGGTCTTCCGCACGCTCGGTGTTTTAGAAAGAGCGAGAAAACTTGAATTTCTTGAGGCAGTTGAGCTCTTATCATTGGTAAAGCTCGGGGTTGACATGGAGATTTTACCGATTTCGGATTTCAATCTTGTTGATGTCGTCATGAGAATAGGCAACGGGCACATAAAAGCGCTCAAAGGTTTTGAATTGGACGAAGAAGAAGTGGAAAAAGAAAGGGCGGTGCACGTCAGGAGGATACTTGACCTGTAACACAAGAAATAGAATGAATTTTTCAGACGAGAGATTTAGAATATATCTGGGAGGAAGGGAAATTGTTTCAGAGGTTTTCAGATAGCGCAAGAAGAGTTGTGGTTCTCGCCCAAGAAGAGGCAAGAAACCTCAACCATAATTACATAGGGACTGAACATCTGCTTCTCGGCCTGATGCAGGAGGGGGAGGGAATCGCTTGCAGGGCTCTCGAGAACTATCAGGTCACGCTCGAGGCTGTCCGCCAGCAGGTCGTCGAGATTATCGGGCGTGGATCGACCCCACCTAGTGGTCATATACCCTTTACGCCGAGGGCAAAGAAAGTACTTGAGCTTTCTTTGCGTGAAGCTTTACAGCTCGGTCATAACTACATAGGCACCGAGCACATACTTCTCGGGATTATAAGAGAAGGGGAAGGCGTTGCGGCGAAAGTCCTTGTCAAGCTCGGCGTGGACATGGAGAAACTCAGGAACCAGATTCTTAAGATGATCTCCACGCCCTCGAGTATCTCGGGTGAGCCCGGGGCGGGAGAATCCTCACAGGGGAATCTTTTGCTCGATCAGTTCGGAAGAAACCTCACGGAACTTGCCGCTCAAAATAAGCTCGACCCTGTGATTGGCAGGGAAAAAGAGATTGAGCGCGTCATGCAGGTCCTTTCGAGACGGACAAAGAATAATCCCGTCCTGATAGGGGAACCCGGCGTGGGAAAAACCGCGATAGTGGAGGGTCTTGCCCAGTGCATAACATCCAATCTGGTACCGGAGCTTCTTAGAGGCAAGCAGCTGTATACCCTTGACTTAGGCGCTCTGGTTGCGGGGTCCCGTTACAGGGGCGATTTTGAGGAGCGGCTGAAGAAAGTAATCAAGGAGATCAGGACGAGGGGCGACATAATACTCTTCATCGATGAGCTACACAACCTTGTGGGTGCAGGCGCTGCGGAGGGTGCGATAGACGCCGCGAGTATCCTCAAACCCGCTCTCGCGCGCGGCGAACTTCAGACCATTGGCGCAACGACAATGGACGAATACAGAAAGCACCTCGAAAGGGATGCGGCCCTCGAGAGGCGCTTTCAACCAATAAAAGTTGAGGAACCCACCGTCGAGCATACCATTGAGATTCTCAAAGGTTTAAGGGAAAGATATGAGGAACACCATAAAGTCAGGATAACGGATGGGGCGATCATTACCGCGGCGCGTCTTGCCCAACGTTACATATCCGATCGTTATTTGCCGGACAAAGCGATCGACCTCATAGACGAGGCCGCGAGCAGGCTTCGCATGAGGGCTATGACCGCGCCGCCAAGTGTTCGCGAAAGAGAGGAGAAACTCCAGCAGCTCAGGCAAGAAAAACAAAAAGCCATAATGGGTCAGGATTTTGAGAAGGCTGCGGAGATCCGAGATAAAGAGCAGGAACTGATTCTCGAGATAGCCGAGTTCGAGAAAGACTGGAAGGGTCCCGAGCAGGTACATCAACTTGAGGTTACCGAGTTCGATATAACAGAGATACTCTCCTCATGGACAGGCATACCAGTCTATCAGCTTACCGAGGAGGAGTCTGAAAAGCTTTTGCGGATGGAAGAAGAGCTCCACATGAGAATTGTCAGCCAGGACGAAGCCGTAACGGCTATTTCTCAGGCGATTAGGAGAACTCGCGCGGGCCTGAAGGACCCAAGGCGTCCTGGCGGCTCATTCATTTTCCTTGGACCGTCAGGCGTTGGCAAAACCGAACTTGCGAGGGCGCTTGCTGAGTTTCTTTTTGGAACTGAGGATGCCCTGATACAGATAGATATGTCCGAGTATATGGAGAAACATAGCGTCTCGAGATTAGTTGGGTCACCGCCCGGCTATGTCGGTCATGAAGAGGGCGGCCAGCTTACGGAGGCTGTTCGCAGAAGGCCATTCTCCGTTGTTTTGCTCGATGAGATTGAAAAGGCTCATTACGACGTATTCAATGTTCTGCTCCAGATTCTTGAGGATGGAAGGCTCACAGACGCGCAGGGGCACACGGTTGATTTCAGGAACACCATAATCATAATGACGTCCAATATTGGAACCTCCGAGATTCACAAGGCGACACCGCTCGGTTTCCACGCGACCGGCGAAAGTTCATCTCTTCCTTACGAGGATATGAAGGAAAAAGTGATGAGTGAGCTCAAGAGGACTTTCCGCCCGGAGCTTCTAAACAGGATAGACGATGTCATAGTCTTTAAGGAACTGACCCATGACGATGTGATGAAGATATCTGACCTTCTATTAAATCGGGTAAGGGCGCAGCTTGCTGATCAGGACATGAAGCTCGAGGTTACCGATGCCGCCAAGGAAATACTCGTGAAAGAGGGTTTTGACCCTTCGCTGGGGGCAAGACCTTTGAGGAGGGCAATCACCAGGCTTATAGAGAATCCTCTCTCCGAGGCAATCCTGCGAGGGGAGTTTAAACCCGGCTGTGTTATTGTGGTTGACGCGAAAGACGACCGCCTTACCTTCGCGGTGCAACCAGATGGAGAGTGCGCCAGCGTGGGCGGAAAGAAGAAGCGCGGCTCTAACGCTTGAACAGACGGTTTTTGAAAACTCGTAAGGCTGAGACAGCAAATAACCAGCGATTTTCCAATACCCGTTCTATTCACCTGATGTAGGTCCCCGACAATAATCTGTTTTGCGGGTTCTTACGGATGAATTTTTCATGTGCTCGAAAGCAATCTGTCTACCGTTCTTTTGTTCTGTTATTATTTCCAAAAAAGCGTTTTTATATGAAATTTCAATTAGGGAGTACTTTTGGAATACCGGTCAGACTCTCAAAGAGAGAGGCTTATACAGGTCCTTGAGATGGTTGCTCCCGGGACGGAGTTGAGAGAAGCCGTCGACAGGATTCTTCAGATAGGAAGCGGAGCGCTGATTGTTGTCGGAAACATTTCCGAACTTAGACCAATCATGTCAGGCGGCTTCAACATAAATTGCGAGTTTACCGCGCCCAGACTGTTCGAGCTCTCGAAAATGGATGGGGCTGTGGTGGTAAGCGATGACTTGAAGACGATCTACTCCGCGAATGTACATCTCGTGCCTGATCCGAGAATACCCTCGAGCGAGGCAGGGATGAAACATCGCACAGCGGAAAGGGTCGCAAAACAAACATCGGCTTTCGTGCTGGCTATTTCAGAGAAGATGCGCACCGTCTCCATATACGTGGGCGATATGCACTTCACCCTCGAGAACATCCCCCTGGTGTTGGCTCGCGCAGATCAGGCTTTGCAGACGTTGAGCAGGTACAGGGCAAGACTCGACATGGAGTTCAATCACCTCAACACATTGGAAGTTGAGGATATGGTGGCTTTGAGAGACGTTGTTAAAGTGGTTCAGAGGGTTGAGACAATCATGCGCATTGCTGATGAGATAAGTTTTCAGGTGAGCGAACTGGGCAAGGACGGAAGGCTCGTAAGCCTCCAGCTGGGAGAGCTCATGGCGGGCGTCGAGAGGGCGAGGTTAATGCTGATAAAGGACTATTACGTTCCGCGCGACGAACGCAACCCGGAAATGGTTCTCAGTGAGCTTGAAAGCCTCACTACGGAGGAACTCGTGGATGATGAGAGAGTAGCCCGGGCGCTCGGGTTTTCGGGGGGCGCCGAGGTTCTCAATAAGCTTGTGCGGCCTAAAGGTTACAGGATGCTCTCGATGGTTCCGAGGATTCCCACTATCGTCATAAACAAGCTGGTGGAAAGATTCGAGAACCTGAGAAATATCATGAAGGCTTCCCCCGCGCTCCTCGATGAGGTCGACGGGATTGGCGAAAAGCGTGCCCACGCCATAAAGAAGGGACTTGAGCGGATCACGGAATCAATAATCATGGAATCACATACGTAACCGTTTTTAAAGCTTCTTAGCTTGACCTTGTGCGATCCTTAAATTAGACGACATATCGGAGCGTGCAGTAACCAACCTTACCGGTTTCCTTTTCGGCACCAACAAAGGTGGGGCTTTTGCCTGTGGCTTTGAAAATCGCCGAAAGCCCGGTATGAATTATTGGGCACATTGTATTGGCGTTCTCGGAGCGTAGTATCTCGTTGCCTGCACAGATCCTGCATCCGTTAACCGAAACTATTATCTCTTCGTTCTCCGCGGTGATTTTAACTTCATCCGCAAAACCCAGATCTCTTTCCAGAAATTCTTTGAAATCTTTTAAGAAGCCATCAAAGCCCTTTCCTTCTTGCGGATAACTCCTCAGGAAATCCCGCACCCACACATTGGCGATCTTTGCCTTTACCCTCTCAGTTTCTTTTCCCAGAGCTTTGACCACCGCGCTGTGGTATTTACCTATGAACCGATCCGAGTTATTCTCCATAATTTTCATCCCCGGTTTTCAATAAGGATTTTCAAATTTTCTGACAGGTTAAACCGATGCGGGGAAATTTACATTGATCAAAATCAAATTGATATATGCTTAATCTACGGAAGGCAAGATAGCATGAAGAACTGAAATGTTAGGGATGGGGATTCCGAAGCGCGAGCGCTCAAGTGAGGCTGTAGAGCCCGAGCGTTTTTATTCTGTCGTTTTCTTTCTCTATGGTTTCGTAAAGGTCAATGCCCGTTAGCGTGCATATTGCCGCCAGGAAAAACATGCACTTTCCAAGCTCCTCTTCGATCACCTCCGCGCAGTTGGGACACAGATGACCCTCGAGATGCGTTTTGACATATTCGCTCATTTCAGCGAGTGATACGTTTGCGGGCAAGGGCTGTTTGCCCGCCTTTATTTGCAAGCAACCGCAAGAAGTGACAGCTTTGGCTATCGCTCTGTTGACCCTTGAGCATGCGTCTTGATACTTCGTCATTACGTCAAGAATGCTCCTGTGTCTTATGAGATGAAGAGAAACGGTCTTCTGGAAGTCCTTGCAGGTATTCTCAATGTCCTTTGTCATAAAACACCGCCATTGTCATGCCTGATGGGCGTATTTATTACAGCTCAAATTATATTTTTATTAAAAAAATAGTGTCAAGGAAGCGTACTCCTGCGTGTCAGTTAATTCAAGGTGAAACGGGTTCAAATGCCTCCGGCGTTAAGAGTATGTGTTGAAGAATCCAGGCTTATACAAGTGATCGAGCGTTTCTGGCAAAAAGGAGCGGGTGGCCGCTCGAGACATCACGATCCAAAAAAAAGAAGAGTCGTTTGATTCTGTTTTCGCGCTTCCTTTCTTGCCTGTATTGAAGACGAGATCCAAATTTTTCCAGTTGCCGCGGGTAATTCTGGTCTGACAGACGAAAATCATGTCCGTTGCTTTCGATTGCCGCTTTGTGTATCACGTTGAAAATAAGAATAAATCATCCAGTTAGGCATTTTGCCAGGGCAAGACAGCAGAAAAGAAATTACTAACGGCGCGAATGTCTGTGTTGCTGGCGCGCTCACTTTAGCGCAAATGCGTTCAAGAAAGGATTTCCTGCTCCTGCCGGTCGCGCATAATCTTAGTTTTCTTGAAAGAGGGGATGGGGTTGTGATATCATGTGTGCGCTTTTTCTTGCCGAGGGTGTTACCTCCTTTGCCAGGAAAGAAACACTTGTTGTTCAAAATTGCGCTTCCTCAGCGCGTCTCCGGCATTCTGTTGAGATAGAATGCGCGGGGGTCTGGTTGGCGAGATAAGAAGGGAGATGCTGGGAAGTGTTCAATGTAGGTGATAAAATCGTCTATCCCCACCATGGAGCTGGCATTGTCGAGCGTATCGAGGAAAAAATCGTAAATGGCCAGAAAAAGACATTTTTCGTATTAAGTCTTTGCGGGGGCGACTTGAAGGTCACGGTCCCTGAGGAGAGCACGCAGAGCGTGGGACTGAGAAGTGTGATATCCAAAAAAGAAGTAAAGATGGTCTTAGAGGTCCTCTCGCAGGAGCAGAGTCAGATGCCAACTAACTGGAATCACAGGTATAAAAAGAACAGGGATAAGCTGCGCAGTGGCAGCATCTATGAGGTCGCAGAGGTGGTGAGAAATCTTACTATCAGAGAGAGGGAAAAGGGGCTTTCGACGGGTGAGAAGAGGATGCTTAATCAGGCAAGGCAGATATTATTGAGCGAGATTATATACGTCCTTAATATTGATAATGACAAAGCGATGAGTATGCTTGAGGAAGCATTTTCACAGAGGCTTACGAGCCAGGATATCTCCGTCTGATATCTTTAGATATGCCTCATGATTAAATAAAACCTGTCGGGGGGTTACCCTTGATTGTTATCATCATACGTTTCACGACGATTTTCGCATGTTCATACGGTGGCTATCGAGTTGCGGACTTGCTGAACAGGCGCTACGTCGATGGACACGTCTTAAGCGTCGCTGTGCTCGCAACCGGCACCGTGCTTGGTTTCCTTGTAGGGTATGTTCTCGGCGGCGTTTTGGGGAGAAAGGCCGCAGACCTTTTAGGAAGGCTTGAAAGCCTTGTTTTCAGGGTTTCGGGAGCGACCGTCTTTTTCGGCGCCCTGGGCTTAATCGGGGGATTTATAATCGCTTTGCTTCCATCAATCGCATTGTTTAGATTCGGCGTGCCCGGATACATAATCTCTCTCTTCTTGTTTTTTATCTCCGGTTATATATGCATGAGGGTCGGTATCGTGAAGCGGTCAGAATTGTCCGCGATGTTCAACCTTGGTCCAGGACTTGGTGGCTATACGACAGGCGGGCAGACTGGGAGGCTTCTTGACACCAGCGTCATCATCGATGGTCGGATTGTTGATATAACCAAAGCGGGTTTTCTTGATGGCACTATGATTGTTCCCAGGTTCATCCTTCACGAATTACAAACGATTGCCGATTCCCCCGACACGCTTAAGAGAAACAGAGGAAGGCGGGGGCTTGACACTCTAAACGCTTTACAAAAGATTGACAATGTTCGTGTTGAAATCACCGATCAAGACTTCCCGGAGTTGACAGATGTTGACAGCAAGTTGATCGCCCTTTCCAAACTGACCGGAATGGTTCTGATGACGAATGACTATAACTTGAATAGGATCGCCGAGATACAGGGTGTGAAGATTCTAAATATAAATGAACTCGCGAACGCGGTTAAGCCTGTTATCCTACCTGGTGAGACGTTCACCGTTAAAATAATCAGGGAGGGGAAAGAGCCCGGGCAGGGTGTCGGATATCTGGATGACGGTACTATGGTGGTCATTCAGGAAGGCAAGGACAGGGTTGGGGAAGAGGTCAAGGTGGTTGCGACAAGCATTCTCCAGACGCCCGCGGGTAAGATGATATTCACTGACATTGCTGATGATAGCGCCGAGGATTAGCCATGATCTTCGGAATTGTCGCCGCGGCGGGTTCAGGCAACAGACTCAGCCTGCCCTGTTTTAAATGCGAAGTCCCTTTAAGCGGTAAACCTCTTTTTTACTATTCTCTTTCCGCGTTTGAGAATTCAAGACTGGTTGAGGGAGTTGTCTTAGTTCTTCCAGGCGAGCGTCTCGGGGATTGGAGTCGAGAAAGGCTTCTCACAGAAGGTTTTTCAAAAGTGATGACCATCGTTCCAGGAGGAGTTACTCGCCAGCAGTCCGTCTTTTCCGCCTTAGAGAAATTGCCCGCGGAAGTGAATATAGTGGTAGTACACGACGGTGCAAGACCATTGGTTTCAAGCCTCGCGATAAATAGCGTCTGTGATATACCGGAGGGTTTTGACGGGCTTATTACAGCAATAAGGGTTACTGACACTGTGAAAGAAGTTGATAACAGCAGGGTTGTCAAGACATTAGATAGGGACAGACTGGTTTCTGTTCAGACACCGCAGGCTTTTTTGAGATCACGCCTTTACGAAGCTCACAAGAAAGCTCTCGAGAAAGGTTTTGAAGGAAGTGATGACGCTTCGCTTATTGAGTTCATCGGTGGCAAGGTCGGGGTCATTCAGGGGGACAGGCATAACATAAAAGTTACCTATCCGGAGGATTTGGTCATTGTCGAACGATTGTTAAATCGGGGTGGTACGAATGAGAGTGGGAATCGGCTTTGACGCCCATATGCTTGCCTCTGGTAGAAAATTATATCTTGCGGGCGTTGAGATTCCCTACGAAAAGGGGCTTTCGGGACATTCGGACGCCGATGTGGCGCTTCACGCGCTTATGGACGCACTTCTCGGGGCTTCTGCGCAAGGTGATATTGGGGAGAAGTTCCCGGACACGGATCCCGGTTTTGAAAACGCGAGAAGCACCGACCTTCTATCCTGTGTGGTCCACAGCCTCCGAGAAGCTGGCTACGTCATAAAGTGCGTTGACATAGTGGTAATCTGTCAGGAGCCGAAAATCGCAAAATACCGCCGTGAAATGCGCGAAAATATAGCGAAGCTGTGCGGGGTTTCAATTGAGGATGTGTCAATTAAAGGCAAGACAACCGAGGGCATGGGCTTTACCGGTCGTGGAGAAGGTATAGCGTCGATTGCTGTCGCGCTCATTGAGAAAATTTCAGGATGACCCCGCTTTTTATTAAGGCTTATCCCGAAGAATTTTCGTGTTGCAAAATTGCAGAGTTCGGGTTGGTACTTGCTTATTTGAGGTTTGGTGAGAATGGCAGATAAAGAGAGAAAGAAAATCATAAAAGAGAGGGTGCCGGTAAGAAGGCAGTCTCCGCGAGAAAGGGTAAGAAACTGGGAGGAGGTTGCTCTCGGTTATTCCGCGGATGAGGCTAAAAGGGAAGCTCAAAGATGCCTGGCTTGCAGGAAACCCAAATGCGTGGATGGTTGTCCCGTATCAATTGATATTCCGGGTTTCATTGCTGAGATTCTTGACGGCAAGTTCGAGGATGCGCTCGCGCGAATAAGGCGCGACAATCTCCTTCCGGGGGTGTGCGGGAGAGTTTGCCCGCAGGAAAACCAGTGTGAGGCTACCTGCGTACTCGGGAAAAAGGGGGAACCAGTTTCTATCGGGAAATTGGAAAGGTTTGTGGCTGATTATGAAGCGGAAAAGGAAATCGAAATGGTGCCCGAAATTCTCGACAAGCGGGGTTTCCCTGTTGCCGTTGTCGGCTCGGGACCCGCTGGGCTTACCACGGCGGCTGAGCTTGCCAGAAGAGGGCATCGCGTCACAATATTTGAGTCCCTGCATGTGGCGGGGGGAGTTCTAACCTATGGAATACCCGAGTTCAGGTTGCCCCAGTGGGTCGTTGACAGAGAGATAAAAATACTTGAGAAAATGGGGGTGGAAATCGTTTGCGACTTTGTTGTTGGTCGCACGGCGACAGTGGAAGACCTCCTGAAAGAGTTTCGCTCTATTTTTATAGGAATCGGCGCCGGTTTGCCTGTTTTCATGGGAATCCCGGGTGAGAATTTGAACGGTGTTTATTCTGCTAACGAGTTTCTAACAAGGTGCAATCTCATGAGAGCAAGGGAGTTCCCGGAATATGACACGCCGGTAAAGAGGACTGGAAACTTTGTTGTCGTGGGCGGAGGAAATGTCGCCATGGACGCGGCAAGGACCGCCCTGAGGATAGGCGCCGAGAACGTGCACATAGTTTATCGAAGGTCCCGAAAGGAAATGCCCGCAAGAATTGAGGAGGTTGAGCACGGCGAGGAGGAGGGAGTCATTTTCCATCTGCTGACAAATCCGGTTGAGGTTATCGGTCGCGATGGCTGGTGCCATGAGATGAAATGCCAGAAGATGGAACTTGGCGAGCCGGATGAGTCCGGGCGCAGGAGACCTATCCCCGTTCCCGGGGAGTACGTAACGATACCAGCGGACGTGTTGGTCATGGCAATTGGAACGAGGGCTAACCCCTTGCTTCCCATGAATACCCCGGGTCTCGAGCTTACGGACAGGGGCTATATAAAGACGGACAAACAAACTGGCGAGACGAGCATTCCGGGTGTTTACGCCGGGGGAGACATCGTGAACGGATCGGCGACCGTAATAGAGGCGATGGGTGCGGGGAAGAGGAGTGCTGAGGCAATGGACCGCCGGCTTAAGGACATTGCCGATTGACTAATATACTTAAAGTCTTTCAGTTTGCTGTTAAACTTGGAACAATCCCCGGGCGGTTAGCGTGATGAGGCTTTCAGTTTACTGCTGCGGCTTTTCTATTCCCCGTGTTTCTCTCTTTCACACTCCGGACAGTATTCCCCTTCCTCTTGATGATGGTGCTGACCGGCTTTTTCCATGTATTCCTTAGAAATGAGGTCAGGTATCTTTTTCTTACCTTCAAGCACCTGATTTATCAGGCTTAAGAGGCTGTTTGTCGAGACAATATCTTTCTCATCGCTTGCGTATGCCAGCGCGCGTTCGCAGTGGTATTTCGCTTTTCGAGGGTCCTTTTTGAAAAATAGATATATTTCCGCCAGATTTCTCTGGAGTAATGATGAGGTTGGATTGTTGCGCAGACCTTCAAGCGCGAGGGCATAGCCCTGCTCTGGTTTGCCGAGCCTGAAGAGCATGTAACTCGCGAAGTAATACGCCATTGTGAAACGCGGGTCAAGGCTGGTCACCAATTTATAATAAGGATACATCGATTTGTTTTCGTAAAGATTAATGCCGTAAGCGTGAAAGACTGTGTCAGTCTTGGTCCAGATCCAAGCGGCTAATGCTTGTCTTACCCCCCCAAGTAGATCAAGAACGGATTGCCCTGCGCTTAAAGGCGCGGCCTCTCTCCACGAAGCCCTGGAGGCGGAACTCGAGTCGATCGAATGCTGCAGGAAGATAACTCCAGCAAGTCCCGCGACTATCACTAAAATTACAAAGATTCTCCATAGATTTGGACTTCGCCTCTCCGTGTCAGCGGTTCCAAATGGACTCAAAGGTCTTTCCTCCTGAATACGGCATAACCGATGAAAATAAATAATCCCACAAACAGTAACGCGTATAAGAGCACCCGTACGGTGTAGCCGCCAGGTACCCCGTGCCCGTAGCCAACCTGCTGGGATATGTTGTAGTTCTCCAGGTTGGGGATTATGTAATACAGGCTCCATGTAAGGACACGCCAGGCCCCACTGACACCCTCAATCAGTTTCCCATGCAGGTATCCTGTTTTCACATGACATAATACGTAAAAGAATATTGCGGCCAGCACACCGACAGGGATGCTGGCGAAAGTCGTCATGAGATAGCAAAAGGACGCTATTATGCAGGACTCGAGGAAGACCATAAGCACGCCCTCGAAGACGATGGGTGAAAAGACTTTGAGCCTGAGATATATGAGAATTATGATCTCGATTCCCATGACGAGAAGTATTATTGCAAGAGTTGAGACGACTCCAAGAAATTTACCCGCAAAGTATTGAAGGCGGCTAACAGGCTTGGACAGGATGTTATAAATCGTCTTTTTCTCTATTTCCACGGGAAGCTGCCCGACGGCCACAATAACGGCAAGAACCGCGCCGAAAAGGGACGTCAGGCTGATTGATACATCCCTCAAGAACTGCGCCTGAAGCCCCAGTTCGAAAGACGGCAGAAGGGGAGAAAGCGCAAGCATCGCCAGACCAAATATGAACACCACGTAGAAGATCTTTTTCCTGAATGAATCTCTTATGACATTGATCGCGAGAAAAATGACGTTTCTCAAATTTTCTCTCCCCTGACTATTTCAATAAAGAGATCCTCGAGTGATTTTCTGAACGGGGTAACACTTTGAAGCTCAAATCCAAGGTCCCGACCCATGGAGATGATTTCGTAAATCTTTTCCGAGTCCACTTCCACGCTGATTCTCCCGTTTTCCTCCCGCACCCTCTTTGCCGGTGGGACAAGCGCCTCCGCTGCGCGCTCGTTTGCGCCGGCAAACGTTATTAGCGAGACGCCTTTTACCTCAAGGAGATCGTCAAGATAACCTTGTCTAACGGTAGTTCCCCGGTTGATTATGCTGACGCTATCGCAGACCGATTCCACCTCCGACAGCTGATGGCTGGAAAGGAAAACGGTCTTGCCCAGGTCTTTCAGGGAAATAATTATGTCCCTTATCTCCTTTTGCCCGACGGGATCAAGTCCGCTTGACGGTTCGTCCATGATTATGAGGTCAGGGTCATTGAGTAGGGCCTGGGCTATCCCGAAACGCTGAAGCATACCTTTAGAGTATTTCTCAAGTGTTAGATGTGAACCCTGAGGTAGTCCAACGAGATTAAGTAGCTCTTCACTTCTCTTTCTTATCGTGTTTGCGTCAAGTCCCGCCAGATGCCCGTAGAACATGAGAGCTTTTTCCGCTGTCATAAAACCGTAGAAATAGGGTTGCTCCGGGAGAAAACCTATTCTTGACCGTGCGCTCTTGCTGCCGAGTGGTTTTCCAAGCACGTGCCCGGTGCCGCTGTTGGGGGCTACAAGTCCCAGAATGATTTTCAGTGTTGTGGTTTTACCAGCTCCATTAGGTCCAAGAAGCCCGAATATCTCGTTTTCTCTGACATCAAGGGAAAGATTCTCAATGGCCGTTCTTTTGATGCGCAGCATGTGGGATTTATAAGTCTTTCTTATGTTTTCGAGAGAAACGGCGCTCGCCAAGTGTCGCACCTCCGTACTGAGAGATAGCTTTCAAACCTATTATATAGCACTCGGTTAGGCGGTTTGATAATTCGTTAACTATCATTGAAGCGAAGTCAAGGCGGTCTGTCTGTACACAGGAAGAAACTCCGATGTGGAGGGTGAGGTCCGTAGAGGTCCAGAAGACCAGTTCGGAACCCTACCGAAGGCGGGGGAACAAAGGGCTCAAGCGATTCGTCAAACAATTTTAGAACCGATTGAAAGGGGAAAGCGATGAAAACGAAAATGCTCAACTCCCGCCGGAGAAAGCTCGCGGCAGCCATCTTATCAGCATTCGCCATTCTCTTGCTACTTGCCGCTATTGGCATTCTCACGGAGGGATATCATTCAAAAAGAGCCAGGAATGACACTTTGAAAGGAGTGGGGAGCGCTACTGAGAATGGAGATTTGTCTGAAAGAGTCGAAGAAGCTCCCCCCGCTTCAGGCGAGGAAGCCCTAAAGGGGTACATGAAAACTGAAAGCGTGGTCGGGGGCAGCGCGGCTCGGACGCCTGCCGGTGTGAAGATTGCGGCAAAGGCGATAAGAACCGCTGACATAACTGTCGAGATTAAGAAAGGTTCTTTCAGCAGGGAGTATGCCAGGATTGTCTCTATAGCCGAGGCTTCTGGCGGCTATGTCTCAAACTCGATGGCGGAATCGACCGACTCGAGGATCAGCGGCGGAACGTTGACCTTGAGAGTGCCAGCGGATTCCTACTCGAAAGTGATGGAAAATTTGAGAAATATCGGGAAAGTCACATCCATAAGTGAGAGATCTGAAGACGTCGGAGAGGAATATGTTGACCTGGAAAGCAGAATCAACAATCTAAGAGCGCAAATTTCTGTGTATCTTTCGCTTCTTCAAAAGGCTAAGTCCATAGATGAAATTCTTTCGGTTCAGAGAGAAATATCCTCCGTGCAGGAGCAAATTGAGCAATTAACGGGAAGGAAAAACTATCTTGATAACCGCATACAGTTTGCGACGATCAACGTTACGGTGATTGAAGAGGGAGCCGCCAGGCCGGATGGATGGGGTATAAAGGAGGCTTTTGCTGACGCCCTGCGTGGCGTTGTTGATGGATTCAACGCTGTGGTCAGATTCACCGGACGTGCTGCGGTTTTTGCCGCGCTTATTGCGGTTTTTTTGTGGTCGATATACTATTTTTTCGTCATAAGAAGAAGGACTAAAAGGGGAAAAGGGGATTTTGGAGAGCGCTAAGGTCCGAACTTTGGGATATAGCCTGGGTGATCCTGAACAGGAATGGAGGTATTGATTTGTGTGAGTCAAACGCGTTTCTAAAAACTCTGGAAGGCGAGAATCTTATCATGGAGGACGTTGTCCTGGTTGAGACGGATGGAGACAGCATACGTCTGACAAACATAATCGGTGAAGTGATAGAAGTCAAAGGAACCATCGAGGAAATCACCTTCCTCGACCATAAGATAGTGATTTCAAAGTGAGCTTCTCGGCTTGAGGTGTGGCAGGTTTGACCGGGTGAGTTTTTGGCTGAGTCCGCACATTTATCCTCTCTGAACTTGTTTCCCGATGTCTTTTTCTTCTACCTGTCTTACGTGTCTTTTTTCAGGATGAATGCCAAGCAACCAGAAGTGTTGAACAAATCAGTTCATATATTATATGGGGGAGGACAACCGGGCTTCGGAACCGGGTTCCGACTAGCTCGGCGTATCAGACCTTATTGCGGCAACTCTTGGGGATATTTGGGTGGTCCAAATACTTAACCCAGAGCCGTACCCGGTTGTCCTTATTGGTGATGGCAACCGTTTGACCGGGTCAACCGGATTAGACCGGTTGCCTGTCGGATGAGAAGCGGTACCTCTAGAAATAATGTTGGCACTCGGGATGAGCAAATTCAACCCAAACATGGGCTATCGGTGTAAAAAAATGGTGGCGGCTTCGCTTTGAACGATAAGTGGTCTTTTTGAACAGCGTCGATTTTATATGTTCAAAAGCTTTTTCAACTCGATGCTCTGGCGCCTGCTCATCGGGACTTTGCTATTTATATTGTCGTTCATTGTCAGTTCGTACGTGGATGTACCGTGCTTCGTTATTTCCTTGACGCGCCGCAGGTTGACGATGTAACTTCTATGAGCCCTGAAAAACTTTTCCTTATCGAGCACATTCTCCAACTCCCCGAGCGTGTGGTCCGAGAGAAATTTCCCTTCATCCGTGTGGATGAAAGTTGAATCCCGCTGGATGTTTATAAACACTATTGTGTCTGGGTCTATCAGAACTATTTTATCTCCCTTTCTTGCGGGAATCGGGTTTACACTTCTCTTCGCGCCGGCGGAAATTCTTCTGGCGCTTCGCTTCAGGACCGCTTCAACCCTTGCCATCAGTTCGAGCGAGCTGAATGGTTTGGTTACATAGTCATCGGCTCCGCCCCTTAAGCCCTGTATTTTGGATACCTCATCCGCGAGCGCAGTAAGTATGATAATCGGTATATCACTTCCGGTGGGGTCATCGCGAATTCTCGACAGGATTTCCCACCCATCGACCTGGGGTAGGAGGACATCAAGTAGAATTAAGTCAGGCGGGGATTCTTTCACTTTCTCCATGCACTCTTCCCCGTCTTTGGCACGTTCGACTTCATAGCCTTCAAGCCTGAGGCTTTTCATTATGGTCTCGCTGATGAGTTCGTCGTCTTCTACGAGCAGCACTCTTTTCTTTTCCATAGCCATTTCGCTTTCCTAACAGTACTGTTTCCGGCGGTCCATAAAATATGAACTCGTTGTGAAGCCCATGGAATATTCAAGGACTTCATCGGCGATTTCAATAGCATCCCACATGGAGTTTATCTTCCTGGTTGCGTTCGAGCAACCCCCGATATGAACAGTCATTATCGGCGCCGTGCGCTCCATGCCCCTTCTTGTTAATATCGTGATCGCTCCCCTTTCCAGATCGCCGAGTGAGTAGAAGCTCCTGACGCCTTCGTTGAAAATTTTTATTATTGAGTGCGCGAAATGGTCAGCTCTTTCTGGCGCGGTAACTATCGCGAATTTTCCTATCCCAACAACAGCGGCAAAGTCCTTTTTGGTGCCCTCTTTTTTCAGGACTTCCCTGATTGTTTCTCCCACGAACTTAAGCACGTTCTCCAAGTTTTCCTCGCCATAGACTTGTCTGTATTCTTTTAGCCCTTTAATCGCAACGAAAATGAGCGAAAACGGCTCCTGGCTCTGCGCCTTTTGCGATAGTGCGTCCAGAAACGGAAGGAACCCGGGGAGTTGGGTCAGAAAATCAATGTCATAAGTTCTGCGAGAGCGCCAGAGATTCATTTCTATCCTCGCGTACAGTTCCTCGTATTCGAACGGCTTGCTTATGAAATCATCAGCGCCCGCTTTCATTGCAGCGATTTTATCCTCAAGCCCCTTCCGCGCGGTCAGGATAATAATTGGTACTCTTCGCATCCGCTCGTCCGCTTTTATTCTTTTGCACAGTTCAAAACCATCTATATCGGGAAGTATTAAATCGCATAGTATGAGATTGGGGATGTCCTCATATATTTTGTCGAATCCATCGTATCCGGTGTACGCAACGCTTACTTCATACCCTTCCATTCTTAAGTTCAGGGCGATTAGCTCCGCGATAGGTTCCTCATCTTCTATGAGAAGGATTTTTTCCGTCACCAGGACCTCCGTATCGTAAATTAAAATCATTTTGCGAAAAATTGCCGCATTCCCTAAGAGTATCCAGGTTGCCCATTTGGGCAGAACAGTCGTTTGATGAACCTATGATATTTTATCCTGAAAAGAGATTTTGTGGTCACGTTTTCTATCATAATCTTTCTTGTGCTTTCCCCCAGGCGATTTTAGTCACTGAAAGGACCAAAGGTGTTATGTGATCTCTAATACCAGAAAATAGAATATTTCATGTCCCTGGGTTTTTTCAACCGCTCAATTTCCTTCCTTATAGTTTGTTTCGAGCGCCCAAGCGCGCGACTCACAGATTAAGACGCTACCTGCGGGAGATTATGTTATTCCAGATTCAACCAGGAAAGCCGAGGATGGAAAGCGGGATTGGTTCGCCTAAGTTGTGCTCTCTTCTTCCACGCTCGGGGCGCTATTTAACTTGGGCATGAACGTTGAACTCTCCAGAGCTTCCTTTTCATCGAGCTCATAATATGCTTGGGTCACGTAATAAATCGCGCGGTCGAAGTAAAGCACGACACGGTTGTTCAGGACAAGGGCTTGAGAAAGCGCGATTGAGGTGTCAAGCAGTCCTTCCCTTAAAACGAACAGCCACACATGCCTCTTGAGGAGTAGAAGCGCCATTACTACCTCTTCAACTTGGTAGCCTTGAGCCCTTCTTGTTTGAGCTAGCCTTCTGTAGAAAGAGGCGAGCTTTTCTTTGGGCAGCCGCTTACTAAGGAAATAACCCATTCTCCTACAAACGCTTAAGGCTCTTTCAATGAGCTCATCGCGGGGCACGTTCCAATAAGATCTCGTGTATGGGAGAGTTGTGACATCATCAGCCCAACTCTCAGCTATGATTTCTGCGTTTTTTTCAATTGTGTTGATCAGTCTGCTCGCTATTATCACCTCAGAAATTCCTCCTGCCCGAAAGGTGAAACCATTTTAAGCGACATGAAGACAGTTGGCAACGACAAAAATCCTTTTCTCTAGGCAAAGACTCGGATCTGAGCCTTGAGCACCGATGTTATGGGGAAAATGCTTTTTGAGGCCAGACACACATTTGCGTGATATTGTTCAATGAACGCATCGGCAGTGAATTGCCCGTCCTGTTTTTACTTTTATAAAGAGTTAGTGAATTTGAATGTTTTTCCCCGTGTCCGTCAAAAGAGGCGCAAGAGAAGTCAGTTTCGCTGCAAGGTTTTTGCTCTTCGCTTCTCTCAGCGTGATATATTCGCCGCCCAGCGCCTTTGCGATTTTGATTGCTTTGCTCTCGTTTGATATGCACCCGGCGCTTGTTCTTCCGTCTATTACCACCGAATATATGCCCTTGCTTCTTATGGCGGCGGCTATCTCCAGTGCTTCAAAGGTGGGATCCGCGCCGCCGCATGCCACATTAGCGTTGCAGTCGGAGATGAGAACGAGAATTGGAACGCTTGCCCTGCTTTTTCTTGCTTCGGCGCCCAAGACTTTATGCGCCAAACCCAGACCTTTTGACAGCGGAGTGGCTCCGCCAGTTTTTACCTCGGAGATGATTCTGTTCGCGCGCTCGTACTTAGAAGTGGGGCTCAGCAACAACCTGGCTTCGTCATTGCTAAAGGTGATGACTCCTACCTTGTCCCTGTTCCTGTAGGCGTCGCTTAGTACTTCCAGAGCCGTTGTTTTGGCAATCTCGATTCTCTTTTCCGCCCCCATTGAAGCGCTTGTGTCAACTACAAAGAGAATAATTGCGGAGCGCCTGTTTCTCCTGACTTTGACCCTTACATCTTCCGGACGAATTCTCTCATTCGTTGATGTTGGATTACGGGACGCTGCGCTTCGGATTGTCGCGTCGATGGCTATGTCGGATGGAGAAGAGGGGAAGCGGCCTTTCTCGGGGAGCGCGCTTTTGTAGTAGCGACCACGTTTCATCGTTGATTGCCCTGGAAAGTGTTTACCCTCCTTATGGTTTCGCGGTAGGGCAAGGGGCTCAGAACGACCGGGAGGGACAATGGCTATTCTATTCGCAGGTGTCTCTCCTTTCGTATCCCTGTGGTTTAATATGGGGCAATGTAATTTCGCAAGGCTTGCGTCTTTCTCGGTGACTGATTCAGTCGGTTGGGAATGCTTGCTTTCTCGCATGGCTTCGTGGCGGGCAGGACTCCTGAGGGGAGTCTCGTTGATGTTAATTTCAGATTTTCTAAGCGAAGCGCGAGTCAAGCCGGCGCTCATCACTTGAGCCGGTGATTCATGAAAGTCTCCAATCTGGATACCCCTATTTGACAGTGACCTTCTTTCACCCCTCGGTGCCGAAAAAACTGCCCCACCCCGTTTTTGCTTGTTATCCCCGGGTGGGTGACTGCCTGAGGAGATGCCGCTTTTGTTTTCTTCATTGGGGGTCAAAAATGCAAAAGATTTAATTGAGTGATTGGCTGAAAAAACATTACGGATGATTTCATCGAGGGAGCGATCGCTTTCCCCGGTGTATCTGTGTATTCCCTTCTGCGTTCTGTGCCTGAGCGCGAGACGGGCTCCGACTGCGGCGTGCTTCATCTCGAGAGTGGTTTTTCCCTCCAGAGCGGAAATTGCCCTGGATGCTATAAGAGCAGCTATCTCCGCTCTATGTCCGGCGGCGCCAGCGGCCAGAGCCGCTTCGCATATCGCCCAAGTGAATTGTTCAGGCACGTGAACTTCCGGGTAGATTTCCCTTGCGCGCTTTATTAGTTCCCTGAGCTCCTCCTGTTGAGGCTGCCATCTCGCCTCAAATTCCAAAGGGTTTAATCGGAATTCCATATTTCTTTTCAGTATCTCCTGCCTTACCTCCCGCGAAACGTCATAGTCGATCTCAGCGCAAAGACCAAACCTGTCCTCAAGCTGAGGTCTCAGATCGCCCTCTTCGGGGTTCATCGTGCCGACCAGGATAAAACGCGAGCTGTGCTGAAAAGAGATGCTCTCCCTTTCCACTGTATTGACTCCCATGGCGGAGGCGTCGAGCAGAATATCCACGACATGGTCATCGAGGAGATTCACCTCATCCACATAAAGGATTCCTCGGTTAGCGCGCGCAAGAATTCCGGGCTGGAAGGACTTCTCTCCGTTGCGCAAAGCCTTTTGGATATCGATAGTGCCGACGACCATTTCCTCCGTGGCGTTCAGGGGAAGGGTTGCCATACCGACTCTGGTCTTGGCCCGCTCGAGCGTTCTTCTGGCTGCAAGCTCTTGTTCGCATGCGTGACATAATGATTCATAGTCATCCGGATCGCAGTTAAAAGGGCAGCTCTTAACAACGTAAATCTCTGGGAGCAACTCGGCAAGACCTCTGGCGAGCGTTGATTTAGCGGTTCCTCTCGGTCCGCGTATCAGCACACCGCCCGCGTCAAGTGTCACCGCATTAATGAGCAGAGCGAGCTTGGCTTCGTCCTGACCGAATACCGCGCTAAACGGGAATACGTTGCTGACAACCATGCTCTTCCGATTCCTAAAAACGATAACGAATGAGGTCTCATTAATAATTTTGCTTTTGGCGGCGCCATCCCTTGAAGGGAGGCGGGATCTTTAGGGAGAATAAACTTATAAAAATGCCTTATATACATAAATACAGCAAAAGGCGAGAACTCCTATCTGTTCTGAATAACATTTTCAACCTGAAGAACCAGCAAAATTGATGAGACTTGCGAACCTGAGTGAGTTGTTACGCAAGAATTTTTGAATGTTTTCAAAAAAGCGAACGAGTCTGTGAGGGACGGGAACGCTTGATAGCAGAGATTTTGGGTGATTTATTAAACGGGATTACTTGGAAACCAATTAGATTGTGGGCATTCAGCATGGCAAGGAAGAAACGCTTAATAAAAGAGGATTCTTACATTCGCCTTTCATTTACTGCCAATTATTGCCAGCGATGGTTGCGCGACTTAAACCCTTTCCATATAATATCGTCGTTTATGATATAGGTTACCGGGGGTTTGATACTATCAATAAGATTATGACGCAAGGCAGAAAGCTTACGTTAGTAATAGCGCTTGTTGCACTCCTTTCAGTTGCGCTTATCAGATTTCCGGCAGGGGCTGTTCCTCTCGAGGAAAGGCGCACGCAGGCGCAGCGCGAAGTCGAAGAGGCTCAGCAAAGGCTTGAAGACGCGGTTGAACGCTACAAATACGCTTGTTACAGACTGGAGAGGACGAGGGCGGAACTCGAAGAAACGAGAGCGGAACTTGCGAAAGCCGAGGCTGAACTCAAGAAAAAGCAGGAGAGGTTAAACAGCCGCATCCGGGCCATGTACGTTACCCGCCACAACCAGTTCCTGGACGTTGTCGTCAACGCGGGTAGCTTTGACGAGTTTCTCATAGGGTTGGACCTGACCAAAAAGATAGGCAGGAATGATGCCGAGCTGGTTCGGAAAGTGAAAGACGCGAGGGCTCGTCTTAAAGCTGCTGAGGAAGGGCTTAAAGCGCGGGAAACGGAGCAGGCTGCAGTCAAGAGGAATCTTGCCGAGAGCAAGGCGGCAGTAGAGCGGCAGTTGCGCGCGGCAAAGGGCAAGCTTGCAGGCGTGGAAGAAGAGATAAGGCAGATGCTGGCGAGGCGAACTGCCGAGTCTGTGAGCAGATCAGGAAATTACAGCCGTGTTCCCACCATATCACCGGTTTGGAGAAGGACGAGGCCTCCGGGCGCACCGCACAGTGGAGTGGTTGGCGTGGCCTACGCCCAATTGGGCAAACCTTATGTCTGGGGCGCCGCTGGTCCAAATGCTTTTGACTGTTCGGGGTTGACTCAGTATTGTTACAGGGTCGGAGCGGGCATCTACATACCTCACAGTTCATATGCGCAAGCCTATTGCGGTACTCCTGTGAGTGTGAGCGAACTACAACCGGGCGATATTCTTGGTTTCCGAGGATGGGGGCACGTGGGAATATACATAGGTGGCGGACAATATATCCACGCCCCCCACACTGGCGCTGTTGTTAGGATTGATTCGCTGGCGTCGCGCCGTAATTTCTGTGGAGCTGTAAGGCCGTAGCTTTCCTAACGGGCAAACCATGATGTTTAGATAATTCCCAGGCACCCCCCCGATGGGGGCTTTTACATCTGAAAGAGGCGAAAACTCATTAAAACCACGCTTTACTATGATGATATATACGTTGAGCACAATACAGGGATAGGTCATCCAGAGAGGGCTGAAAGGCTGCCGGTCGCGTTGAGCGAGATAGAGAAATCCGGCCTCAAAAGCCAACTTGAAACTAAGTCCCCGAGGGATGCTTTAAGGGAGGAAATAAAACTTGTCCACACGACTTCCTACATTGATTTGGTGAAAAGGGTCGCCGAATCAGGGGGTGGACATCTTGACATGGATACGGCTCTTTCGCGCTCCTCTTATGATGCCGCACTAAGGGCTGCGGGTGCTCTGCTTGAGAGCGTGGACAGAATCTTATCGGGTGATATTGGCAGAGCTTTCTGTCTTGTAAGGCCGCCCGGACACCATGCGCTGCCATCCAGGGGGATGGGATTCTGCCTTTTTAACAATGTGGCCATTGCGGCGAAATACGCAGTTAGCAAGAAAGGGCTCGAAAGAGTAATGATTATTGACTGGGACGCGCATCACGGGAACGGCACGCAGGACATATTCTATGAGGACCCTTCGGTCTTGTACGTATCCCTTCACCAGTATCCTCACTACCCTGGCACGGGCTGGGTAGATGAAATCGGTAGCGGCCAGGCAAGGGGTACCACAATAAACTTTCCATTTCCCCCGGGAACGGGAGAGGATGTTTACCTGAAGGCTTTTGAGGAAGTGATAATTCCTGTGGGAAAACAATTCAACCCAGATTTTGTAATGATTTCGGCAGGTTACGATGGACACGCCCTCGATCTTCTCTGCAGCATGGGGCTGGTTGATTCTTCTTACAGAAAAATGACAGACATGATTGTCGAAATGGCGAATGAATGCTGCGGTGGTAAAATTCTGGTGACCCTTGAGGGTGGTTATAATCTCGAGGCTCAAGCTCGTTCGATTGTTCAAACCATCTCAGGCCTTATTGGTGCTGACGTAGAGGCGAAAGACGGAGAGCCGCCCGGGACGGTTTATTCTGACAGGGCATTTTCAATAATCGAGCAAGCGAAGAACTTGAGAGCTTGAGCCATTAAAGTCAGCAGATGGTTTGTAGGCGTCCTGTTCTTGCTAAATGATTGTTAAATAATACGGTCTTTTTGCCGATTTCTAAATAAGAAAGAAACTGGAGGATTGAGAAGTGGAAATCAAAGAACTTCTTCAGCTTTGCGTCGAGACGAAAGCTTCGGATATTCACATCAAAGCCGGCAGTCCGCCTTATTTGAGGATTGATGGCTCGCTTATGGAGACCGAGTTCCCGAAGCTTTCGCCGAGGGATGTTGTCGAAATCGCTTTTTCCCTCATGGACGAAAGACAGGCGAAGATCTTTCATGAGACAAATGAAGCTGATTTTGCGTATACAGTCCCGGGTCTGGGGAGATTCAGAGCGAACATTTTCAAGCAGCGGGGGACGATAGGAATCTCCATAAGAAGGGTTATCACCACAAAAATTCCATCATTTGAGGAACTCGGGCTACCTCCCGTGCTGAAAAGACTTGCAGATGAGGCGCGAGGGCTGGTGCTTGTTACCGGTCCGACGGGTTGCGGGAAGACGACCACGCTTGCCGCCATGGTTGATTGGCTTAACGAGAACAAGAGGCTGAATATCATCACGATCGAGGACCCGATAGAAATTCTTCATTATGACAAGAAAAGCATAGTCCATCAGCGGGAGATAGGCAGCGATACAAATTCTTATCGTGAGGCTCTAAGGCACATCACGAGGCAGGATCCTGACGTGATACTGATAGGCGAGATGCGCGACGTCGAAACGGTGACATCCGCGATGAACATCGCCATGACAGGGCATCTTGTTCTCTCGACTTTCCATACTCAGGACACCACCGAGACCGTCAACCGCATCATTGATTTCTTCCCCCCGACCCAGCAAAGACAGGTCAGAATAACTCTTACCAGCACGCTTGCTGGCGTGATAAGCCAAATACTTCTTCCGCGTGCCGATGGCAAGGGAAGGGTGCCTGCGGTGGAAGTCATGATAATGAACGGAAGACTCGCTGAATGCATATTAAACGAAGAACCAACATCGATAATGAGGGAAATAATAGCCGATGGTGATTTTTACGGAATGCAGACATTCAATCAATCCCTTGTTTCCCTTTACGCTGATGGTTTGATTGACTTCCAGATTGCGCTTAAGGCATCCAATCAGCCGCACGATTTCATTCTAATGGCCAAGCAAATGGGCCTTCCCGTCGAGGAAAAGCTGGCGATTCGCTGATGCTCTCCTCATCGCCGCTGTTGATCTCTCGATATGCAACAACCCTGTTTCGCCCCAAGTCCTTTGCAGTATAAAGAGCAATATCTGCGCAAGAGATAAGTTTCCTCATGTCTTTCGCGTCATCTGGGAAAGAGGCAACCCCAATGCTGACGGTGACGCTTTCGGGGACCAAATCCCCAGCCTTGCTGCTTTCGCTCGATATGCTTTCGCGGATCTTTTCGGCTACGGTCATGGCTGCATCCAACCCGGTCTCAGGGAGGATAATCGAAAACTCCTCGCCCCCGTATCTGTAAACGCGATCCGTTTTCCGGGACATTTTTACCATTGTTTGGGCGACAAATCGTAGTAGCTCATCACCTGCCTGGTGTCCGTATTTGTCATTAAAAATTTTGAAGTGGTCGATGTCAGCCATGAGGAAAGAAAAATTTCTTTCATATCGCTGTGCTCTCATGATTTCCATTTCAAGGTCAGCGGTGAGCTTGCGATAGTTAAAAACACTTGTCAGCGGGTCGGTGACGGCAAGCGTTGATATTTCCTCAAAGAGCTCGGCGCGCTGCATGGCAATTGCAAATTGATAGGCTATTGCGCTAGCGAGTTGTATATCGCCAGCGCTGAAAGATTCCGGTTGTTTTCTTCGTAGGTGTAAAGCACCCCAAAGCCTTGTCCCGCTTATGATGGGAAGACAAATGGAGGACCCGGTTTTTATAGGCGCAAGGTTCGGGCATTTCTGGGGTGAGGATAGATTGTCAACGATCTCGGGCTCAAGAGTCCTGCAAGCGGCGCACGATTCGGTTTCTATGCGCCTCTCAGACATTTTCCTCAGATCCTTCTCTTCATAGCCAAAAGACCCCATAATTGTCAGCTTTCCGTCTTTGTCCGCTCGATAAATCAGCCCTGAGTCAGCGTTTAGAGCTTTTTTCGATTCCTCAAGTCCTGCTTTGAATATCTTATCGAGGCTCGTCTTCTTGCTAATGGACGTGACCACGCTCACCAATGCGTTGATCCTCGCTATTGTCTTTCTGGATTCCGAGAGAGCGGCCTCTTTGAGGGCGGCAAAGAATTTCATGTCGGTATATAGACTTTGTGAGGCAAGGCTTAATCTTCTTCCGAAATACCCAACGAAAAGTGTGGTTACGAGAAATCTTAAAAGCACTGAACTTATGTGCATGACGCTTGGCGTGCTAAGGCCGCTTTCTCGGTTAAAAACGAGTGTCAGAGTGATCAAACAGGCAAGCAAAAAGGCGGTGAAATATCCCCATAGGCTCCATCCCAGAACAGCAAAAAAGGCAACCACTCCTACGCCTGTGATGATGACAAAAGAGGTGAGAGTCGGCGTACCGACGGTGCATATTGCCACCATTAACAGGGCGGCGGCGATTGAAATTGCGACAAGAAGCGTGTTCTTTTTGAGTTCGTCCATTCAGGATTCCGCCCTTCGAAACATTACTTCGAAACATTATCCAGTGTTCAATTGTTCGCGTATATGTCAAATATTAATGCTTTACCTAATAGCTTAGCTGATGGGTCCCAGACTTGTTGCTTTTCGGGGCGTTATTTCGGAAAGACACTTACGTAAGTTGTGCCGCGTACGGGAGGCGTCCATTCTACAACTGACTCATCGCCAGTAACAGCCTCGTGAAAACCAGCTATGAATGCCGCTACAAGAGCTTCTTGATAAGGATTATCAACGCGAATTTTTGCTGTTCTGCCCGAAACAGATGCTGATGAGACGTTTCCCATGCCTCTTATCCTGAGGGTGCGCGCGTACTTCATGTATTCGTCTGCGGTGGATGAAATCTCAGCCTTCTCGCGTGCGAATATGTTTCTTACACGTTCTTTCTCAAGCCCTAACACAAGCCCTCCAACGTCACGGTCCGTTTTCTTGCCGAACTCGGTCAATATCGTTCGCAGACATGCGACATCTATGAACGCGACTCGGCCAGAATTGCGGATTTCCTGGATCTCGCCTTGTTCCGTGTCAAAAAAGAACCGAAAAGATAGATCGCATGGAGTTTTGCACGCGGTGCAAAGTTCAAAAACGTTTCTGCCGCTAACCGTAGGAAGGGCGGGTTCCAGCGCTAAAGTGCAGGATTTTTTCGCGGAAGGAAAAACCGAAACGACGAGGTCTTTGCGATTTCGATATTCATATCGCGCCTCAAGAGGCAAACGCGTAAGACTCTCAAGCATTCCGGTGATTAGTCCGGCCGAAGCGTGGGGGTAAAAAGGGTTCGAGATTACAAGCTCTATCTCCCCATGGCCGCGCTCCGTTATTTCATGCGGTCTGCCGTATCCCAATGTCGAGGTGATATCAGAAATGATTTGATGTTTTAATTGTTTCAAATGTTTACCCAAGAACTTGAGAAGCATGAAAGGAAAATTCTCCGAGAGGTTGTTAAACAGGGACTTGCCTGAAATTTTCGTCGCTTTGAAAACAATATCTCCTGTTTCTGAAAGCCCACTGGAAATATTTTCAACTGCTGAAATGACCGCATTTGTGTCCAGTATGCAAAACCGAATGCCCTCTTTTTCGGCTAACGTTAAAGTTCCGTTAGAGTTCCATGAGAACACCCTGGGCAGTATCCATGGAGTCCCACAAATGGGGCAGTAAATCAAATCTCACCTCACTTGGCTATTGAGAATATTGCTTGATGAAATCAACCGCCTCTTTAAAAATCAGTTCTTTGTCGAAATCAAGGGTTGCCACATGATAAGAGTTTTCCAGCCAGATGAGCTTCTTGTCTTTGGAACTTATGTTCTCGTATATATATGTGGCGTTTTCGGGGGGCACAACATGGTCATCGCGTGCTTCAAAAACTCTTGCTGGTGCCTTTACCCTGGTGATGTTTTTCTTGACGGTGTCTACGAGTTTGACAAGCTCATGCAGCGCCTTGGTGGACATTTTCTCATAGGCGGTCTCTTTCGCGTTCGGGTCTTTGAGGTCATTTCCCGGTCCGGGCATGAAAGGAATAAGATGCTTCAAAACTGGAACGAGAAAAAGCGCGTATTGCTGCATCCCGGCGGCAAGCCTTGATACCGGCGCGCATATTGGAATTATGCCGGAGATTTTATCAGGATGATGTTCGGCGAGGTAAAGGGTGAGTGTCCCTCCCATCGAAAGTCCAGCCACAAATACCCGATCACATACGGAGGCGAGCTCATCGAGGGCTTTTTCCACCGTTTTAATCCAGTCTGAATGGGAGTATAGGGACATGTCCTTTACGTTAGTCCCGTGTCCGGGAATTCTCGGCCCAAGGACGGTTATTCCAAAAGATGACAGGTATTCCCCCATCGGGAGCATGCTCGATGATGTTCCTGTAAAACCATGAATCAAAAGACAGCCCGCCTGGCTATCGCCTTGAATGAAAAAAGGTTTGCCTTCTTCCATTACCGAAAGGCCCGGAGGGATTCTGAGAGTTTCAAATCCAGGCATCGCCGATTGATTTCCTTCGTTTTTCATTTTAGCCTCCTGACTCTGTTTGAGCTTTAATTATCTTGGTTGCCCAGGTTCCCCGGTATGTTTATGTCATTTTCCCGTCCGGTATAATCGTAATTCAAGTTTCCAGACCATGAACTGAAGAAGGTCCTTAGAGTGTCGAGAAGCCACTTTCTATTGGTATAAATGTATGTGGCATGCCCTCCGGTTCGGTTGATAACGAACCCGACCATAGGGTTATTGGCGCCGGCATTCGCGAGTCTTTCCACGTGATCAGCGGGTACTATAAGGTCGTCTTGCGAGTGTATTACCAAACATGGCACCTCAGTGTTTGGTAGGTGTTTTAGAGGGCTTGCTTTCCTCAATATCTCGTCTTCCCTCATTTCGTAGTATTGAGAGGAAATATCGCGGGTGTATGACCTCAGGTCAGAAACAGGCCTCGGTCCATGGCAAACGGTGTTGAGCAGAATCATTAACTTGAAAATGATACGGATTAAGTTTGTCTTGAGACGTCCGGCAGGTTGTTCGGTTAAGTATTTTATGATGCTTTTCGAATCAGCGTAACTATGAAGCGCCACGATCCCCCCGTTTATGGGACCCTCCAATCCTGATAGTGCGCCCGCTATTAATGATGAGGCCGCTCCCATGCTTATTCCGAGGACTCCAACTGTGCTGACTTTCTTCAAAGATGCCAGAAAGGCTGAGGCAGCCAGAATGTCATCGCTCTCCCGGTACCCCCAGGTGGTTGGTGCTTTTGAGAACCTCGCCGAGTCGCCGAAGTTTCGGAGATCGATGACCATGACATTGAATCCCCACTCAAAGAAAGCGTGCAGCGCTAACGTCGCTATGGGGTATGAATTCTTACTGGAGAAAAGACCGTGGACGATCAGCAGGGCGGGTCTGGGAGAATCGGCGTCTTGAAGGGCGACAAGACCGCATATGGGAGTGCCGTCGCGGGATTCGATTACGACGGGCTCGAATACGGGGGGGTAAGGATAGAGAAGCCCCGCTGTTTGTGGAATCGTATTCAATATCGATGGTATAAAATCAACAACCAATCCGAAAAGCTCTCCAAGGGTGCCCGGTGTGGGTCTCCCGAACGGTATCTTCTCTATTTCATTCATCAAGTCGGACATAGTGCCCGCCCCTATGCGCTTTTGCTTATGCTCAAAGTCGAAAGACCGTTTGCCTCCTCTCAACCAGTATTTGGCGAACAATCTTAGCGTTAATGAAATGCAAGTCAGAAAAGGTGATGCGGCCAAGAGAATTAGAATACCTGTGACAGAATTTCTTGCTATTCTTTTCCCTTGCTTGGTTTTATTTCGCTTCATTCTGGCTGAAATTCTATCACAGGGGTTTCGGCATACTGATTCGGTTGCTTAGCCTGTTTATTATGCGGTAAGAGTTACAGCCAGCATTCGGGCAGGTTTTCAAAGTTTAAGTTTTGAGCCAGTGGCTTAGAGGAAAATGGGTGAACATTCATGAATAACTGGTCATGGGCAGGCTGGCTGATATGTTACTTCGCCGGGATACCCGGATGGTGGCGGAAGATGACAAATAAGGGCTTTTAGGTTAAGTTTTACATGCCGCAAGCGATTTCTTATTGGAGATTCTAAGATGAACTGTGCGATTAAAAGGGAAAATAAGCGGATATTGATAACAGGAGGCGCGGGATTCATCGGTTCTCACCTCTGCGATTACTTTCTTACGGAGGGTGATGAGGTAATCTGTGTGGATAATCTTGTCACGGGAAAAATAGAGAATCTGTCTGCCGCGCTTGAGAATCCCCGCTTCACGTTTATAGAAAGCGATGTTTGCGAGGAGCTGGGGTTTGATGTTGACCTTGTATTCCATCTTGCGAGTCCAGCAAGCCCCGTACATTACACGATGATGCCAGTGGAAACCCTAATGGCCAACTCGATTGGTACGATGAGGTGTCTTGAGACGGCGCTGAAGAACGGGGCAAGAATGGTACTCGGGTCAACATCGGAGGTTTACGGGGATCCAGCTATCTCCCCTCAGCCTGAAAGCTACTTCGGAAATGTCAATCCGGTCGGAATTCGCTCCTGTTACGATGAAGGAAAGAGATTTTCAGAGGCTCTCTGCAAGGCGTATGAGAGAGCCAAAGGCGCCCAGATAGTCATAGTCAGAATATTCAACACATATGGGACCAGAATGAGTAAAGATGACGGGCGGGTCATACCGAATTTCGTTTCCCAAGCTCTATCGGGAAAGCCGCTCACCGTATACGGAGACGGGACGCAAACAAGAAGTTTCTGCCATATCTCTGATATGGTTAGTGGACTTGTTCAAGCCGCTTTATCTGAAAGGGCGGTGGGAGAAGTGCTCAACATAGGCAACCCCGATGAGGTGCGTATAATCGATCTTGCCAGTATGATTATCGAAATGACACATTCTTGCTCTGAGGTTGTTTTTGAACCACTACCCGAGGATGACCCCACCAAGAGGAAGCCCGATATTACCAAAGCTAAAGAAATTTTAGGCTGGCATCCCAGAGTTCCACTGGCTGCTGGGCTCGAAGAGTTTATCGAATGGGTTAAAGATAGGGAATCTGCGTAGGCACATCATGGATGAGAAGGTGGATTTCAAATCGGCTCATTCCCTTGAGGAGGAAAGACTTGATGAAATTTTGGGCGGCAGGGCGAATTCGCCGTACTTCAAACATCTCGGAATGAAGATTCACTCGCTTTCCAGAGGGGCGGCGACGATAAGGATATCTGTCGGACATCGCCTTTGGAATGTTGGCGGCGTGGTTCATGGCGGAGCTATCGCATCGGCCGCGGAGACTGCGGGAAGCCTTGCCCTTGCGACTCTTCTTGATCTCAGAACCGCAAGACCGGTGACTGTTGAAATGAAGGTTAATTTTCTTTTCCCGCTTAGAGATGGAATTCTCGAGGCCAGAGGAAAGGTCGTGCACAAGGGAAGGAATATCGCGGTTTGCGATATGGATGTCTATGACGGGGAGAAAAGACTAATTGCGAGATGCACAGGTACGTATAAATTGATGAAAATCGATTGATGACTCTTTCATGAATCCGGGATTTCCCAGAGGTCCGCTTCCGGGTGGTGCACAAGCACATAAATGCGCCCGTCGTCCGCTTCGACCTTCCAAACCTCCTTCCTCGAACGGGCGTCTTTTTCTTCCTCAAGCCAGGTCCTAACAACGCGTTTTACCCTGAGTGCTTGACCATGCACAGAGAACACCCGCGGCTCCTGCGCGTAGCGGGAGCTGCTGTATTCAATAACGGTGACCAACATTTTTATTTTTTCGCTTAAACTCAGGTCAGGGGATTTCCCATATCTTCGAACTCTAAACTCGCCTCGCACTCAGCTGCAATCGTGTCTATGCTATTGCCTCTGATGAATGCCTCCACAAGCTCGCGGGCCTCGCCGTCGCAATACTGGACGGGTGGTGATTTCATGAAATATGCGGAAGGTCCGATAAGCGCTCCGGCTATCCCCCTGTCCATTGCGAGTTTGCAGCATCTGACCGCGTCAATCACGATTCCGGCCGAGTTGGGCGAATCCCATACTTCGAGCTTGAACTCGATGTTGAGAGGTATATCTCCAAAGCCTCTGCCTTCGCATCTTATGTAAGCCCATTTTCTATCTTTGAGCCAGGGAACATAATCGGAGGGACCGATGTGGATGTCCTCGTCTTCAATATGGTGATCGAGCTGAGACCTTACAGCGTTGGTCTTAGATATCTTCTTTGACTCGAGGCGTTCTCTCTCGAGCATGTTCTTAAAGTCCATGTTGCCGCCGATATTCAGCTGGCTTGTCCGTTCGAGGAATACTCCTCGCTCATTCAAGAGTCTGGCAAGCACTCGGTGGACAATTGTTGAGCCTACTTGACTTTTTATGTCATCCCCGACGATGGGTACCCCGCTTTTAAGAAATTTGCTTTGCCACACCGGCTCTCTTGCGATGAAAACCGGAATGCAGTTAACGACCCCGCAGCGCGCTTCGAGAGCTTCGCTGACGTAAAAACGGGTTGCGTCTTCGCTTCCCACAGGTAAGTAGTTGATGAGAACGTCGCATTCGGTATCCGATAGCAGTTCGGAAACATCAACGACAGGCTCGGAACTTTCTTTCACCGTTTCTCTGTAGTATTTGCCGAGACCGTCAAGAGTCGGACCCCTGCTGACACGGACCCCCGTTTCGGGCACCTGACTGAACACCGCCGTGTTGTTGGGAGGGCAGAATATTGCCTCGGCAACGTCTTTCCCCACCTTATTGGCATCCACATCGAAGGCTGCCACCACTTTAATGTCGCTGATATGATAAGGACCTATCTTGACATGCATCACTCCCGGAACTTTTTCCTCTTCGCTTGCGTTTCGGTAATACTCTATTCCCTGAAGAAGAGCAGACGCGCAGTTACCGACACCTACTATTGCAACCCTGATTTCTGACATTTTTTACTCCTCCTTAAAGGGTGACACGTCGTTCCTGTTTTCATACTCCCGAAGCGGCAGTGATCTCTCCTTTGCCCTCATCTTTGACCAATTCGCCCGCTTTTGCCGTGTTTTCCCGCGCGGTTATAGCTTCTTTCTCCTGGGCAATAAGTCTTTCCAGCCACTTCATGTCGCTTTTGATCTGCTCGAGCTTGTGTCTTAAAAGACCCTTCTGATATCTGTCCTGGCTTTTGTTAAGGCTTTTGTATTTCTTAAATTTCGCTATTTGCTCTTGAAGAATTTTCTGCCTTTTCTCAAGGACCATTAGTCTTGTTTCGGGGTCAAGATACTGGAAGAAAGCCATTCTCACGTCGAATTTCTCGGTGTCCGAAAGGGCGGAATCGGGTCTTACGTCTGACAGAAGTCTTATGAACTCCCGCTCACCTTTCGGCGTAATCCTGTACACGTTCCTGTTTCTGGTTTTCTCTTTGATCGAGTAGGCACACTCAATCTCCTTTGCTTTCTCCATCTTCTTTAGGGCAGGGTAAAGTGAACCGTAACTCACGGTCCAGAAGCTTCCGAGCAAGTAGGAAAGCTTCTTTTTAAGTTCGTAGCCGTGCATAGGCTTTTCTTTTAACAAGCCGAGTATCGCAAGTTTCAGCAAAGCCAATCGCCCTTTCCAGTTGTTGCGGAAAAAAATATCAAATCGATATATTTAAATCAAGTATATATCGATTTGATATTTTTGCAAGTTCAACCTATTTCAAATGGGGAATGAGGAGCTTCTCGGTCCGAAATATTTATCTGGAGGACGGTTTATGTCAGGAGAAATGCCTGAGATAACCATCTATGTAATTTTTTACGGCTTCTTTGGTCGTGTATATGCCGAAATGCCCCTCGCAAAGGATGTCAGCTTCGAGTTGAAGAATTTTGCGCATTGATTCCCGCCAAGCTTGGAGGTCCGATCCAAACTCCGGGTGAAAGGGACCATGGATATCCTGACCGAAAAGCACTCTTACTTTTCCCGTGTCAACGAAAGCCGAAACGGAACCCGGAGTGTGTCCAGGGGTGTGCAGCACATTAAGGCGCAGGTCCCCAACTTCGAGTATCTCGGTTTCTCCCCGTATCTTGTGGTCTATTTCAATTGGTTCGAAGCGAACGCCGTACAAGAAAGCGGCGGTCGTTATCCGGTCACCGGATTCTAGCGGGTCGCAGTCGGCTTCGTGCGCAATGAGTCTCGCTTCATAATCTTTTTTCAAAAACGGGGCTGCGCCAACATGGTCAATGTGGCAGTGCGTGAGCAGAACGGTCTTTATTTTTTCCGGCTCAAAGCCAAGTCTTATGATGTTAAGAATCATGGATTTATATGCTGGACCGCAGCCGGCGTCAATCAGAGCCAATTCTTTTTTGCCGTCGAGGAGGTAAACGCAACAGTCTTGACCTGATGTCATGTCGGGTCCGGCAACCTGATAAACTTCGGAGCAAACTTTCATTGGTTTCTTATTACCCCGCACGAAAATCTCCAGGATTTTAAGTGATTCCTCAAACTTATTTGAGTATATCAGTTCTTTTCGGAGAATGAGATTGCTCAAGGCTCTGGCATGTTGGTTCTGATAAAATTCAAACCGAATATAATTGGCGTCGAGAATCTGACTGCGGATTGCATATCTTGAGCAGAAATGGACCCACAATACTGCCGGGAAAGAATTGCCCGCGTAGCGGAGAACGTGGAAAGAGTGATTAAGGGCAAGCCTCAAACGGTGAGACTTGCAATAGTCGCCTTGCTTGCGGGCGGGCATCTACTGATTGAAGATGTTCCAGGTGTAGGCAAAACGATGCTTGCGCGCGCTCTTGCAAAGTCCATTGACGCCAAATTCCAGAGAATTCAATTCACGCCTGATTTACTGCCATCCGACGTTACCGGGGTATCAGTTTTTAACCAGAAAACGGGAGTTTTCGAGTTTCAGCCAGGACCTATTTTCGCCAATATCGTTCTCATCGACGAAATAAACAGAACCACGCCCCGTACGCAATCGAGCCTACTTGAGGCAATGGCTGAACAGCAGGTGAGTGTGGATGGAATAACATACGAGCTACCGGACCCGTTCTTTGTCATGGCCACCCAAAATCCAATCGAGTTCTACGGGACTTACCCGCTGCCGGAAGGGCAAAGGGACAGATTCTTAATGGCCATAGGACTCGGATATCCTTCTTTCAATGTCGAGAAAGAGATCGCGCTCGACCAGATGGTCAGGCACCCCATTGAGGATTTGGCTCCTGTCATTTCCCTGGAGGAGTTCAAAAAAATACAAAACGCGGTAAAAGAGGTAGCTGTTGAGGATTCCATTTTGGACTACATCGTCTCTATTGTTCATTCAACGAGAAACCACCCAGAGCTCCTTCTCGGCGCAAGCCCGAGGGGAAGTCTCGCCCTTTTGAGGACATCCCAGGCAATGGCGCTCTGTGAGGGTAGGGACTATGTGGTTCCTGATGATGTGAAGCAAATGGCGCGCTGGGTTTTGCCCCATAGATTCATAACAAAGGAAAGGGCTAAAGGTATAGCCAATCAGGCGCACATAATCGATGATGTTCTAAGGGAAGTCCCAGTGCCTGTCAGTGCGCGCGCCTCTGGAGAGGATCAGAATTGACAAGACGCAATTTGATTGCACTTCTCCTTTCTATCGCGCTCTTTGCAATTGCCACGAACATAAGGTCTGGATGGGTTTACCTCTTCTCGAGCATACTGCTCGCCTCCGTTTTGCTGGGCGTTCTATCCGCCGTGATGAACGTACAAAGAGTCGCTCTCGATCTGCGTTTCCCCTCAAAAGCGTTCGAAACTGAGCCCTTCAAAGTTGATCTCACCGTGAGAAACAATGGTCGATTCTGCGCAAGAATGGTCACAATCCGAGAACAGCCATACTTTCCGGATTCCGCTTTTTTGCAAACGGCAGGTCCAATACGCGGCTCAATTCGATGGCTCGGGAATTATTGGAAATTCTTAAAAGAGGGTTTCGGTGCAGCGAGAGATTGGCGAAGGGGTATAACAGACAACCCCCCCGTATTGGCGCTTGAGGCTATCGCCGCGGGTAAAACGCTCGAGATTTCTTACGAAAGTAGCTATCCTTTGCGGGGCTATTACCCTTTTGCGGTTATGCGCGTCTCATCCGCTTCGATCACCGGCAACGCGGGTTACACCAGGAAAATAATTATTCCTACCGGGATCATTGTTTTTCCGTCCGTGTATAAGATTTCCTGGTTTCCCTTTGAGTCGGCTGACCCTTTCGCGAGCGCGGAATACCATGAATGGACGCGAAAGGGGATTGGGCAAGATTATTTTGGGGTAAGGGAATATGCGAGGGGCGATTCACTGAGACATATTCACTGGAGGTTGAGCGCTAAACACAACACTCTTATAGTTAAAGAGTATCAGCAGGAGTTCAAACCATCCGCTGGTTTAATCATCTCGCTTCGCGCCCCCAACTCAGGCACGAGACACAAAAACACGCTTGAGGACGGTTTACGCGCCGCCTCTTCGATAGCGAATTTTTACGCTGAGATGGGTTGCTTGCCGAAGATGATATTCGCGCGGGACGGAGGATCTGATGTATTGGTCCCCGAGCATGTTGAGGATTGCTTCGAGGCGCTCGCTTTGTTTGAGCCTGATGAGAAAGCCAACGCAACACATGGGAGAAGAATGTCTGACATACTCTTTGATGCTATTGATTTCGGTCGCAGGGTTCATTTTTCTGGCTCTTCGATCACAGTAATCACGAACATGCCCGCCGGTGAGTTTGAGGATTTCTTAAAATCGATTCCGTCCGCTGAAAATCTGACGTTTGTTCTTATACTCGAGGAGTCTTACGGGGATGGCTTAACACCTGAGGAAGAATCCAGTCTGATTGAAAAGCTAAAAATACTTGCCGCGTCCCGCTTTTCAAATCTTTATGTTGTTCGGAAAGACAGGGGAGTCGCCGATTGTTTAAACGAGCCGTTGCATATTACAGCCGCATAAGTAAGCCAGCTGTTTTTGAGGAATCAGTGTCCTTCAGGGTTGCTGTGTATATCGAAGTGATTATCAGCGTAATTGCCGCTTTTATTTGCGCAGGGATATCAGTTGTCGTGTTCTGTCTGGTTGTCGCGGGGGTAACCGCCGGGTTTGTCTTTTCTTACCTGACGCTCCATAGATCGAAAGTATGGGTCAAAATCTTACTTTCAATTCTTTTGACCGTTGTTTTTGCTCTGTTTTGGAGCGACTTGTCTGCCTCACTGCACGACATGCGATACCCGCTTGTCCGGCTGTTTCTTTGGGTACAGGTTTTACATTCATTTGACCTTCCAATGAGGCGTGACCTCGATTTCTCGCTGATAAGCTCGGTCATTCTCATGGCTTTTGCCGGGTCTTTGAGCATTTCGACGGATTTTCTGTTCCTTTTGGTTCCTTTTGTCGCGGTCGGGGTTGCCGCATTCTATCTCGGACATCGCTCAAGCCTTGAAAGGGATTCTCAAATTATCATTAAAAGCAGCCCCGTAAGAAATGCCGTGGGCGTGGTGTTCGGGGCGGGTATCCTCGGTGCGGTCGCAACAATTCTGTTTATCTTTATGCCGCGTCTTCCAGGTATTCCGCAAAGCCAGCTTCCCGTATCTTCGCTTTTAAGTAAGGTGAAAAGATTCGAGGGGCTGGTAAGAAACCCGCAATATTCGGGCTCATATGAGAGCTTTCCGGAAACACCGCTTCCCTACAACCCATACACCTATCACGGTTTTAGTCGATTCCTCGATTTGAGAGTAAGAGGTATACCGGCGGATAAAATTGTTATGAAGGTCAGGTCCTCGTTACCAGTCTACTGGAGATCAACCGCCTTCGATGTCTTCTTGGGCAATGGTTGGGAAAATTCAGACAGGAAACCTTCGGAGATATACTCTGAAGATTTACCCGTTGAGATCGCTCATGAAGGTGATGTCCTTCCAGAGCTTACCCGTGAGTTGATCCAGACTTTCTTTATTGAATCGAAACTTCCCAACACAGTTTTCGCGGCTTATAACCCTGTCAGCCTGTATTTTCCGTCTCAGGCCTATAAGGTTGATGCGCAAAAAACTGTCATCGTTCCTATCATGCTGGATAAGGGGCTCATATACACCGTGATTTCGGAGGTAAGCTCGGCAACCGCAAGCATGTTGAGGAATGCGCCCGTCAACTACCCAAAAGGTTATGTCCAGAAATACTGCCAGCTTCCTTCCATGTCGGAGAGGTTCAAGAAGCTCGTTGATTCAATTGTTGCCGGTAGGTCGAACAATTACGACAAAGTACTGGCGCTGATGAATTATCTCCAGACTACTTATAAATATGACCTAAAATGCCCGCCGCAGGGTAAGGACGAGAATACCGTGGAGTTCTTTTTGTTCAAAGCGAGGAAGGGATATTGCGAGCATTTCGCCACTGCGCTTGCTGTAATGTGCAGATATCTCGAGATACCTTCAAGACTCGCGGTTGGTTACGCCACTGGTTCATTCAACCCGTTAACAGGTTACTACGAGGTGAGCGCGAGGGATGCCCACGCTTGGGTTGAGGTTTACTTCCCCCAATTCGGTTGGATTTCTTTTGACCCAACCCCGGGTTTTACGGACAGGTTGACCGCACCAGACGGAGAGGATGTTTGGGCGGGATTGAAATTTTTCGATTACCTCAGGCAAGGAATTTCACGTGTTTTACCCCCAAGTCTTACTCGTTGGGTCTCCAAAACGCTCACAAGCGCCTCAAGTCTCTTCAAATCTTTCGGTCGTCTTGTGTCTGAAGCTTGGAGAGGCATTCTTATCTCCGGGGTCCTGCTCTTGATTATATTCGGGTTTATTTTTGGGGCGCTTCGAATGATTTCTCTGCGGAGGAAGAGGCTTGCGATTTCATTACTTCAGAAAAGTCCGAGAGAAGAAATTTCCGAGGTCTTCACGAAGGTTGAGGACGCTCTTGGGAAAAAAGGAATCCCCAGGCGTCCGTGGCTGACCGCGCTTGAGTACGGGCGGGAGGTCAGCTCAAAGATTGGTCTTGAGTCAATGGTCCCATTTAGCGAAACATTTACAGCTTTAAGATACAGGGCGGAATCTCCCACTCGGGAGGAACTTGAGCGATTCAAAGATTTCGCGCAGGATTTGCGCACCCGCATTTCGAGGATGGGTGGGCGCCGGCTTCGGAAAAAATGATGCAGGAAGGATGAAAATTAGAATTCTCGTTTGGGATGCCACTTTGAGCAGAAGACTCTTTCTCGCCAAGAAAAATGGAAAAATTTCCGCATCACTTTCGGGGAAGATGCGGCGTCAAACGAAACTTAAGGAAGCCTACGACCCCGAAACGTATATTCGTATTTCTGCCCGAGGCAAACACGCTTGGGTTTTACGACATCCTTTCAAGAATCATCGCACACCCCTGTCCGCCCCCTATGCACATAGTGGCGAGCCCTATGGTCGCGTCCACGTCTTTAAGTTCCTCGATCAGGGTTACGACGAGCCGGTTTCCGGATGCTCCGACAGGGTGACCGTATGCTATCGCCCCACCCCATATGTTGGTTCTTTCTTTATCCAACCCGAGCTCCCTTTCGCAGTATAGATACTGAGCGGCGAACGCCTCGTTTATTTCCCACAGTTCAATGTCGCTGACCTTCATCCTGGCTCTTTCAAGTGCCATCCTCGATGATGGCACTGGACCATAGCCCATGTAGGCTGGATCAACTCCGGCGACTCCCCAGGAAATAATCTTGGCGAGCGGGGTTATGCCCTCAGATTTCGCGCGCGATTCGCTCATTATTACGACCGCCGAGGCTCCGTCATTTATTCCGGACGCGTTTCCTGCGGTTACGGTGCCTCCCTCTTTAAAGACAGGCGGGAGCTTGGCAAGCTTTTCAAGCGAAGTGTCTTTCGGATGTTCATCAGTGTCGAAAACTATTGTTTCTTTCTTTGTCTTGATCTGGAGTGGGAGTATTTGCGATTTCAGTTTTCCTTCTTTTATGGCCTTAAGCGCTCTCATGTTCGATAAGAGCGCATGCTCGTCTTGTTCTTCCCTCGTGATGCCGTGTCGTTCCGCGATGTTTTCCGCGGTCTGACCCATTATGAGACCTGTGTGTGGGTCATGAAGCACTTCCCAGAGGCTATCCACGAGAAGCGTGTCCCTTAACCTTGCCCCGAACCGAGTATGCTTTGAGAGATACGGGGCGGAACTCATGCTCTCCACGCCACCAGCTACGATTATCTCGCTTTCTCCGATCATGATCTGGCGCGCCCCGGATATTATGGATTGCATTCCAGAGCCGCATCCCCTGATTGTTGTGTGAGCGGGGACTGTCTCGGGGATTCCAGCGGCCAGGGCGGCGCCCCTGGGGACAAGATTATTTTCGTCCGTTCTCGGAATCACCTGCCCGAAAATCACTTCATCTACCGCTTCTTTCTCGATTCCTGCCCTTCTTATCGCTTCGATAATTACCTCTTTTGCCATTTGAGTGGGCATAACGTCCTTAAGCGTTCCGCCGAATGTGCCAAAGGCTGTTCTAACGCCGGAGACTATTACAACGTTTTCCAATCCTTCCTCCCTTTCCGTCTTTGTTGCACCTACTAAGGAAAATATTTCGTGACATTTTATTAATTCAGGGGGGCACTTATCAACCGTCACAGGAGAACTTGTCTGTAATTTTCTTGGGTGAGTGTGGCTGAAAAAAGAATATATAGCCGGAAAAGAGATTTAGCGGAAAGGTTTAGCTGGAATTTTCTTGAGTTGGCCTGATTGTCTTTCGGGTGAATCACATTTAACAAAAAACGGCGCCAAACGGCGCCGTTTTACAAACCTTTGTTTTTCTCTAACTATTTAGCCAGGGGAAAAGAGTTTCATTTGTGTCGCAGTGCATCAGCTCGACAGTCTTGGTGATAACATCCGCATAGGAGTAAGAGACCCTTTGAGAGGACGATGTCTTCGTCAGGACCCTGACAACAAAAACGTGCGGATAGGTTTCCTCGAGAACAGCGGTGTTTTCGATAACAACTTTACGACCTTTGTTTGCCCTGACACGAAGCTTTTCTCCTATGCACTGATTGAGGTCTGCGCGGATTCTCTGGGTGACATTAAAATTTTGCCGTTCGGAACCTCTCAAATTATCTCCTTTCTGACCTTCTTGCTAAATATTTAGAACTGCTAATATAATAATTGCTTTGGCAAAAATTGTCAATCTTCATGTTGCGTATTTTCTCCTCACTGAGATGATTAATTGGGCGAAAATTCTCTGTTACGGTTAGATAACCGTCTCGAATCGGTTCCCAATTTTGGCCGTGAAGTCATTGCTTGAGCGAAAACTTTCTGTTACGCTCTGCTGTCAATCGGGCACATGGTTCGCGTTTAACTTAACCTTCACCCAGCGTTTTCGATGTTTATCCGGGTAAAAGAAGAAAATTCAATCTTCTATCATTAGGTTTCAAGCGCCTTTACCAGGTATAGGGGGAAGCGCTCAATGTGCAGGCGTATTGAAATAGAAGCGGAGCAGAGCGCTCGGGTCGATTTTGTGAGGGACACGGGAAAATGCAGGCAGTATGACTCTCAGATGCGGCATCTATTGGGTGATACGTGGCATGAAGTGGGGTATTATCTTATCTTGGTGCTGATTCCTTCAACGCCACGAATAGATTTATGTGTCGATAACAAAATACCGGTCGCTCGGAGGCGGAATGGGAATCCCATGGCCGGATGAGAATTCACGAATGCTTTTTATCCGGTATCTCACGCTTGAACTTTTGCTGATGGAAAAAATCTCGAAGGGTCATGACCCAACGGCGCTCGTAAACGAACTTGAGGATATTCTTACCAATCACTTTCCCAGGAGCGCTTCTTTCATAAAGAAAAAGCTTCGAAGCGCTGATCCGGAGGCTGTGTTCAATGAAGCGAGGGTTGTGGTTTGGGCTGAGGCCAGATCAAGAAATGAGCGGGGCGGAAGGGCGGTCGTCGAGGGCAAATGGACGCCGAAAGAGATCGCTGATGACATAAACGAATGCTTTCGTGAAGCGAGAAGACGCCTTAACCTGTAAGGATTTACAATATTTTAACCTCAAAGAAGAAACATTTTCTGAGACGGCGACAATTTCTTCGAAATCGTTTTGCTTGCGGATTATTCGTTGGGCTCAGCGGTTTTTTTTGGCAATGGCGTTTCCTTTTGAGGCTCAACAGCGTCTAAGAGAGATTTGTTTCTTGCGAAGTATTCTTTGTAGGGCTTCTTTTTCTCGCCGAGCGGCGATAGAGAAGCGGCTGCTATCAAGAACCCGGCAATAAACATCGCAATTGAGATTCCATTTATGTGGAACGTGAAAACTAAAATCTTGAGCGTTCTTGTGTCAACGACCGAGGCAATACCTCCGGCGATACCAGCACCGGTTACCAGGAAAATTCTCGATACCGCATGGAAAGCCGCAAACGCCTTCCCTCTATCTCTGTCCTCAATCCTCTCCTGAACCATTGTCACGGAGACAAGGAACAGAATTCCGAATGAGCCGCCGAAAAATCCTGCAAGAAGAAAAGCGACAGGAAGCCAGTTGACCACTGACATTCCGATAAGAATGCCCCCGGTCACGAGCAGGGATATTCTGAGCATATACGGTTTCTCGCGCCTCTTCACCAGGATCTGTAGGAGCACTACGCCGACTAACATACCCAGCCCGAAGAGCGCCATCAAGAAACCAAAAGCGACGTCGCTCTTCGCGCCAAGTACCTCCCTGACATAGCCGATCCCCACCGCATAAAGGCTTCCCCCTCCGAGACAGCCCATAGCGGCGGCCAAAAGGAGAGATCTTGCGAAAGGATGCTTGAGGGCGAACCCAATGGACTCAAAAAATCCATATGATTCCCCGCTTTTCGGTGAGTATTTCTCCTGCGTGAATGCTATCTTGCTGAAGAGGTGAGCGGAAACAAAGAATGAGAGAGAGTCGAGGATGAAAGCAAACAGTGTCGGGTGTTCTGCAAGGAAGCTCCCTTTCATCAGCCTGCTGGCGGGAAACACTGTAAGGGAGAAAAGGGCGGCGGCGAACGGGATTGTGGCGTAACTTGTTGCCATTGAAAGAGAGTTCGCCATTGTCAGACGTTGCCTTTCAACTATGTTGGGAACACTTGCGTCTCGAGCCGCAAGCCAAACGATTGAAAGAGACTCGAGGAAGAATAGCCCCACATACAAGCTCCACAACGCTTTTAAAAAGGGCATCATCATTACAACTAGACCCCTCAGGACATCGCAGGTGATAAGAATTTTCTTTCTGTCGATGCGGTCTGCTATGGCGGCGGCAACGGGTCCGCTGAACAGGGCTGGCAGGATGCGGAAAGCGAGCATACCGCCCACCGCGAGGGAGGAACCGCTGATTTTCCAGGCTGCTGACATCAAAGCGAGAGTGGCAACCCAGTCGCCGAGAGAGGAAATGAGCTGCGCCGAAAAGAGCCTGGTAAAATTCCTGTTCCTCATCAGGTGCATGAAATCCTGGCGAAGGAGGGTGAATTCGGTTTTGATGTCAACCCGTTCATTTTCTGAGCCCATGCCCGCCCTTTCTTGCGCTCATTTGATTATTTTATTCAAAAGAGCGTTGGAAATAGTCTCCTTAAATAACTTATTTTCCCGTTATTCTTTCAAGCGGTTTCTTAAGAGTCATAAAATATGCGAAGAGCACTGACGATTGCCTTTCTAATCCAGTTCTATTGCAAAAATTTTTATCAAGCAGCTCCGCCTGATTAACTCGTTTAACTATAGATTCATGAACCTATAACGCTTCTATTTCAAGCGCATGAGGGAAAAATGAAGGCGGATTAGTAATATATAATTTAATGCGCTAAGAAATTGCGGGGTGGCAAACCAGTCTCTTACCCCGATTTAGCAATCGCTGTATGAAGCGGAGGGATATTAGATGATCGATCCTGAAAGGATGACAGTAAAAGCTCAAGAGGCACTTGGTCAGGCGCAGGCGCTTGCCCAGTCTATGAGCCACCAGGAAGTAGATGTTGAGCATCTTTTGATGTCGCTGATAAGGCAGAGTGATGGTGTGGTCCCACCTCTTCTACGGAAGGTGGGAGCGCGTCCTGAGATGATAGAGGACAGGCTTCAGGCTGAGATCTCGAAGCGACCGAAGGTTCAGGGAGCTACGCGTCAGTATCTTTCAACAAGACTGGACAGGGCACTGGATAAAGCCTGGGAGATAGCGCAGGGGTTAAAAGATGAGTTTGTGAGCACCGAGCACCTTTTGCTTTCGATACTTGATGCCGGTGGACCGGCGGCACAGATTCTTTTGGAAGCTGGCGTGAGCAATGATAGCGTATTAAGAGCACTCGCGGACATCAGGGGCACCCAGCGAATTACTGACCAGGAGCCCGAGGGAAAATATCAGGTTTTGGAGAAATTTACCCGCGATCTTACGGGAGAGGCAAAACGAGGAAAGCTTGACCCTGTCATAGGCAGGGATGACGAAATACGAAGAGTGGTCCAAGTTCTGTCAAGGAGGACCAAAAACAATCCAGTCCTTATCGGTGACCCGGGTACGGGAAAGACAGCGATCGTCGAGGGTCTGGCGCAGCGAATAGTAAACGGAGACGTTCCTGAAAGCCTTAAGAATAAAAGGTTGCTCGCTCTGGATATCGGGGCACTTGTGGCAGGGACTAAGTACAGGGGGGAATTTGAGGACAGGCTCAAAGCGCTGCTCAAAGAAATCAGCAAGTCTGAGGGCGAGATAATCCTCTTTATAGACGAACTGCACACTGTGGTTGGAGCGGGCGGCGCCGAGGGAGCCGTTGACGCATCCAATATGCTCAAACCAGCCCTTGCGAGGGGCGAACTCCACTGCATCGGCGCTACCACGCTTGACGAATACCGTAAGTACATTGAGAAGGATGCCGCCCTCGAGAGGAGATTCCAGCCAATCATTGTGAGGGAGCCATCGGTTGAGGACACGATTTCGATACTAAGGGGGCTTAAAGAAAGATACGAGGTTCATCATGGAGTGAGAATTAAGGACTCCGCGCTTGTTGCTGCGGCTGTGATGTCTGATAGGTACATTACGGACAGATTTCTGCCCGATAAAGCGATAGACCTTGTTGATGAGGCGGCGAGCAGATTGCGAATCGAGATAGACAGCATGCCTACTGAGGTTGATGAGGTGGAAAGGCGCATCAAGCAGTTGGAGATAGAAAGAGAGGCGCTAAAGAAAGAAAAAGATGAATCGAGCAGGGAAAGGCTTGCAAAACTTGAGAAAGAGCTTGCCGATTTGAAAGAGCAAAGCAATGAACTTCTAACCCACTGGAAAAACGAAAAGGACGCGATCTCGAGGATCAGGGAAATCAAAGAACGGATTGAAAGACTCAAGATGGAAGAGCAGGAAGCGGAGAGAGTCGGAGACCTTGAGAAGGCGGCAGAGATAAGATATGGAAGTTTGATAGAGGCGGAAAAAGAACTCGCCAGCGAAAACGCGAGACTCGCTGAACTACAGAAAAACAAAAGAATGCTGAAAGAGGAAGTTGACGAGGAGGACATCGCTGAGGTTGTTGCCAAGTGGACGGGCATCCCTGTTTCAAAACTGATGGAAGGTGAAGTGGAGAAACTTGTGAAGATGGAAGACAGGCTCCGTAGCCGTGTGGTGGGACAGGACCACGCGATTGAAAAGATCTCTAATGCGATTCGCAGGGCACGCGCGGGTCTTCAGGACCCTAACCGACCTTTGGGGTCTTTCATTTTTCTTGGACCAACGGGGGTTGGAAAGACTGAGCTCGCCCGGGCGCTCGCTGATTTTCTTTTTGATGATGAAAGGGCTATGGTTCGTCTTGACATGAGCGAGTATATGGAGAAACACACTGTCTCAAGACTCATCGGTGCGCCTCCAGGTTACGTCGGGTATGAGGAGGGAGGTCAACTAACCGAGGCGGTTAGGAGGAGGCCATATACGGTGGTGCTTCTTGATGAAATAGAGAAGGCGCACGACGACGTTTTCAACATTCTGCTCCAGGTGCTTGAGGACGGTCGTCTTACTGACGGTCACGGCAGAACGGTCGATTTCAAAAACACACTCATAATAATGACGTCAAACATCGGGAGCCACTCGCTTGAAACCCTGGATTTGGACGCAAGACAGGAAGTGGAGAGGAGGGTTCAGGAAGCGCTCAAACAGAGATTCAGACCCGAATTTCTTAACAGGATTGATGAAATCATTGTTTTCAATCCTCTGGGCAAGGGTGAAATCAGGAAGATAGTGGAGATACAGACGCGGTTGCTCGAGAAGCGCCTTGAGGATAGGAAGATACGAATCTCTCTTACTGACGAGGCCAAAGACTTGCTTGCTGAGAAGGGATTTGACCCAACATATGGAGCCCGCCCGCTCAAGAGGGTCATCCAGAGGGAAATTCAGGATCGGCTTGCTTTTCAAATTCTTAACGGTGAGATAAAGGAAGGCGATTATGTGGTTGTTGACGCGAAAGACGGGGAGATAGTTTTCCAGGTCGAACCAGCGCTCGAAGAGGAGCAAGTGGAGGTTTAGATTATCTTTTCAGAAACGAGGTTTGGGATTTTAGGCTGATCCGGCATTCGTGTATTGACTCTTAAATTTCTTTTCTTTCGCAAATAAACAGAGCGAGAAAAGTGTATACAGAGGTCAGAAGAAAAACCCCGGCATGGAGGAAAATAAACCATCGGGCGGCTCCCATTAGACAGGGTATCAGAGTTCCAAAAAGTATGAGAAAAAGCACCGCGAGTACTCTCTGTCTTCTTATTCTCATTTCGATTTGGGCTCTGTTTCTCGGGTAAGGGATAAAATCGCCTTCGTAGAGTGAATCGTCGTAACCAGGATAGCCCTGTCGTAAATAACGGCCAGCGGGGCGATTGCTCTGGTATTGAGCACCTTGTAACTGAATTCCGGTTTTAAGGTTTGCTGTACTGAACTCAAGGGCACTCATGCTGCGGTGAAACTCATTGATTGTTTCGAGGGGTGAATCCAGCGCCCGCTGTCTTAAAAACTCCGGCAGGTAATGGGCAGATAAAATGATTACCAAAAGTAATAATATGAGAAACTCCAAAACCTGTCCCCGACTGCTCGATTACCGACGCAACGCCACAATATATTGTTGTGGATTCAATGCTAATATACTATATGATGATTTACAAGGTTATTCCTTCATTTTTCGCTAAATTTTTTGGAAAATTGTGAGTATTGTGACTAATTTTAATTTTAGTTAATTATTGTGCTTAAAGTTTTATATAACATTAAGGTAATGTTTAGACCTGGAATTTTGTTTAATTATCCTAAACGCGCCGGTCGGGTTGGGCTCTTTTTCAAGCCTTTTTGTCGCAAGACCTCAGAGATGCCCAGCTTGCGTAAAGGCGGCGGTGAGGTTCGGGTCTTTTTCGTACTGTATCGGGCGTATTAAGCCTTGGAGACCTTAGTGGCAACAAACAGGATTGCCTGTATCACGGGGCGAAATGTATGATAACTCATAACTTCTTAAGAGATTTTCGGTAAGGTAAATTAAACGTAAGAAATGGGAAAGCATTCTTCAGGAAAAATCTCATATTGGGAGGCCCGCAGAAGGCGGCGGGACCTCAGGAAAAAAGTTAAGCATAAAAAGCAGCCGAGAACGCTGAAGAAGCGGTGGCTTGTCATTGCTTTCATTCTCGGTTTCCTTGTTGGGGGTGCCCTCGGCTTTTACGCGAAACAGATAGGGAAATTCGCCGCGAAACTGTATCTTTCTTTCAAACAGGGTCAATGGCAACCTGACGCAAAGGAAAAGGTGGAGGTAAGTAAGTCACTGAGTGTAATCTCGAAAGATCCCAACAAAAGCGTTAACACACTCATACTTGGGAGCGACAAAGGTAGCAATAGGGGCGAGACGGGCTGGTGCCGCAGCGATGTAATGATGCTCGTTTGCTTGCACGAGCGGGACAAGCGAGCCGTTGTTATTTCAATTCCACGTGACACAAGAGTAACTATACCGGGTCACGGCACGGAAAAGATAAATGCGGCCCACGCTTTGGGAGGACCGTCTTCGGCGATAGACATCGTAAAAAATCTCCTCGGGATGGATGTCCACCATTACATCAGTATGGATTTCGAAGGTTTTAAGAAAATAGTCAATGCGGTGGGCGGTGTGCCAGTCCATTTGACCAGACCAATAAGGGATCCTCATGCTGGATATCTCCCCGCCGGTGACCTTCTTCTCGACGGCGAGCAGGCTCTCGTGGTTGTCAGGAGCAGGAAGCTACCCGGCGGTGACCTTGATCGCATCAAGAGTCAGCACGCGTTTCTGAGGGCGCTTATCAACAAAATCCACTCGACGAAGAGCGTTTGGAAAGCGAAACAAATAGTGGATATTCTCGCGTCCTCATGCAAGATGGACTATACGGCGGGGGAAATAATGAAACTCGTTGAGGAGCTGAGGGCTTTTCCTGTTCAAAGCGTTCAATTTGTCACCATTCCTGGAGTCCCTAAAAATATAGCAGGGGCGAGTTATTACGTTCCGGACACGACTAAACTCGCTGAGCTTATAAGTGAGGTCAAGAAAAACACGCAGGTTTCCGAAAAAATTCTTGCTTCCATAAAAGCCTCCTCCGGCGGGTCAACGGTTGTTGAGGAGCTCTATTCGCCTACTGCTGACGTGATAAAGGTTTTAGGAAGTGGGAGGAATTCAATTTACGCTGTTTCAATTATCGCAGAAAAACTCAGACTTCTCGGGCATGAGAAAGTTTTTGAGGGCATCGCGAGATATCCTGTAAATACCACGACAATCTATCACAGGAAGGAAGCAAAGAGAGCGAGCTTGGGGATAAAATCGTCACTTCCTGATTTGTCGGGTGCCGAGCTTGTGTTAAGCGATGAATTGACTTCCGCCAATAACTCACCCATTGTGGTTGTCCTGCGCCAGGGTTTCGTTCCTGAAAACCTTGTTTCATTTTACGGGAGGCTTTCGGCGCCGGCGCTGAAAATCGGCAGGCTTTCGGAAAAAAACAAAAGAATCGAATAAATCGACTATTTGAAGCCTGAAATTTCAGCCGAAGGAGTTTAACGAGCCTCTCTTTGATTTAGGGTAAGAGAATAACCCTTGTCTTAACGCCGAGGTTGGTCAGGGCAAAGCGAGACGGATATCTCCGATTCAGCCGAAGCTTTGGCGAGGATTTCAGCCTCCTGAGGTGTGACGAGAAGGCAAATGTTCGGCGTCTCTTCGGTTTGGTGGCCGTCGCTTCCGTAATAGCACCCTGCGCCCACAGAAAGAACAAGCCTTTCCCTTAGAATGGTCAGAGCGCTTTCCGGACTGGTTGAAGCGGCTATAACGTCTACGAGATTTCCCGGCCGTATTTCAGCAATAGTGTGCGGTTTGGATATCTCCAGCGTGAAAGCCCTAAATCCTTCGGGAATGTATCGGGCAAGAGACGGGGCTTTTTCACGTCCTGTGGAGAGCTTCGTGAAAGGCTCACCCTTGCCGATCGGTCGTGCGGCGCGACAGCCCTCAATCAGAGACCGGTTCGTTATTGATCCGGGCACCGCGAATTCTTTAGGAATTTCGCGTTTTGTTAGCATTTCAGGGTAAATTATTGCGCCTTCAGGGATATCTGTGTTGCTTATAAAGACGGTAACAACCCCGCTTGGGTTGAAGTGTTTATGCGCGTTTATATAGTCAATAAGCAGAAGCATCGATAAGAGAGTCAGGCAAAACCCAACTGTGATTTTCAAATGTTTCTTGGTTCTCATGAATAGATTGCTGAGAGATGAGACGGTCCAAACCGGTCGCAACACAAGCCAAGCAATACAAGCATAACTCTTAATCAAATCCTTGTCAAATATGAGGCCTGCCTTTCGCCGGCGGAGAATCGCTCTTGTGAGCTTAGAGATTGGAGGGTTTTCACGCCGGGTCCTTAATGATTCGCTCAGGAAAAATCAATCATCTCAAAAACCATCTCCTCAAGGTCAACGAAAAGCATCTTGTTCCTGAGCAGCGGTTCTTTCCCGGTGAGGATACGTACCGCCTCATTTGCTTGGATTGCTGAAGCGATTGCGGGAGTCACGGCGGGATTACCTGTTTCTTCCTCTATACCATGGGTCTTACCCCGTTCGGCTTTGTCCTGATATATGTACCTCAGACCGGGGTCATCCGGGTAAATCGTCGTGACCTGAAGATACGAACCGGCGATGGCGGCGTGAATGAGCGGGACGAGTGCTTTCCGGCACGCTTCCTCGAGGGTAAGCCTGTCCTCGATACTGTCGAGCGCATCAATTACGACTTTGGCCCCATCAATTATCTCTGTCAGATTCTTTTCGTCTGCTTCGGATTCAAACGTAAATACATCAACATCTTTATTGATTCTATCCAATTCCTCCTTAACGACGGCGAGCTTTGGCTTGCCAAGGTTGTCTTCAGCTGAGAAAGCCTGGCGGTTAAGGTTGGACTCCTCGTATTCGTCCGGGTCGGCAATAGTGATTTCCCCGACGCCCGTCCTCGCAAGGATTTCCGCGACCCTGGACCCTAACCCTCCCGCGCCAACGATCGCCGCTTTTGAACTCAAAAGCGATTTTTGACCTTCAATTCCGAGAGTTCCCACGTTCTTGAGGTATCTCAAGGGTATGATGCCGTTTTCGAGCGCGAGAAGGCTAAGTTCTTTTCTTCTAACTTTTTGCAAGACAGCCAGGCGGTCTAATTCCAGCGAGGAAACGCAGGTTAAGAGTTTTCCATATTCCGCTTTTTTAAAGGAATGTGAGATGATTTCGTCTAGGATTGCGTTTGACATATATGCCTCCTAAGCAAAATGTTATCCGCCCGAAATTGCGGGTAGAATCGCAACGAAGTCACCCTCACTGAGAACATGATCTCGAGGAACCCTTCTCTTGTTAACCGTCACAGACCCCACCAGTTTCTCAGGGATGCGCAGTTTTTCTATGATTCTTTCCACGGATGACCCTTCCTCCAGGTGGATTTCGAACTCTGGTGATTGTAGAGGGGGGTCAGCCTTTTTGAGAAGAATTGCCGCCACTCTGACTCTTACTTTCACCTCTGCGAGAACTCACCTCCGGCGTGCGGACCTTATTCTCGAGTCCATGAATTTCAGGATGTCATCGCTTGATAAGACCGCGATTATTCTTCCGCCCTCCAGTATCCCGAAAAGCCTTGCTCCCTTTAAGGTGCGTCTAAGAAGCTGATCGAGAGCTGTTGTGGTTTCGACGAATTCTATTGACTGAAGCGGTCTTGATAGACGTCCGGCGTTAAGCAGGTCCCATTCTGACCCCGCCACTCTTCTTAGGTCATCGCGGAAAACGAAGCCGATTGGTTCTCCTCCCCTGTACACGGGAAACGCCGGAACTTTATACCATGCGAAGTAGTAATCGCGCAGTGGTGTGAGCGGCGTTTCGGCATCGATTTCGGGAAGCCTCACGGTTATCAAATCTGATGCTGTGATTCCTTCCGATGCGAGCCTGAAGACGGTTTGACGGTAGCTTATCTGAGCGAGCCGGTACAAGAAGAAGCCGATTATTACAAGCCAGAATCCGCCCGCGACATTATCGATCAGCACCGAATAGACCCCTCCGCCAATCAGAAACAAGGCAACAACCTGACCGCAAAAGCTGCCAATCTTTGTGGCTTTCTCCAGATTCCCCGTTGCTTTCCACAAAAATGCACGCAGTATCCTGCCGCCATCCAGCGGAAAACCGGGAAGGAGATTGAAGATGCCGATGGCGAGATTCACGAGGGAAAGATAAAGAAATGGCACTACGAGAATCCCCCCCGCTTTAATTGTCTTAGCAAGCCTGTAGAACCCGTAGAAGGCGCCCGAAATGATGAAAGTGGCAAACGGACCTGCGACAGCCATTTTCAGTTCCGTCACTGGATCTTTGACGTCCTCGCCCATTTCCGCCACACCGCCGAAAAGGAAAAGGGTGATCCTGTTAATTGGAACTCCGTTTCTTTTTCCAACAAAGCTATGGGACACCTCATGCAGCAGCAGGCACGCGAAAAAGACCAGCGCCGTTAGAAATCCTGCGATCCACACCCATGGACCGCTCGGGATGGGATGAACATGAAGGTAGCTGTCAAGTTCAGGGAAAATGTCGATGGGGTTTTTAAATATACTCCCGAAAGTTATTGACACGAGTATGAAGATGACAAGCCAGCTCGCGTTAATGGCGATCTCGATTCCGAGTATTTTCCCAATCCTGAACCCACTTTTGGGAAACAATATTCTCACCTTAAATGTCGTAACCGAACAACCAAAATCTCCGTATTCCTCTGTCAATTTTAGACATAAGATACATCAAATCGGATTGATATGTATCACAGAAGGCTTGATCGGACGTAAAAGAACTGACCTCAGACAGCGCTGTTCGGATTTGGAAAGCTACGGGAGTTCAAAGTGAGAGACTTCTCTTAACGTCTTAAACCTGTCCTCTATTTGTCTTTTGGTTAGTGATGAAATTCCCCTCACGCTGAAATCTTCAACGCAAAACGAAGCCATAACGGTTCCGTAGATTATGGCGCGCCGCATGTTCTCCGGGGATATGTCGGCGGTTCTGGCAAGGTGTCCCATAAACCCGCCGGCGAAAGAATCCCCGGCTCCTGTAGGGTCGAAGACCGTCTCACAGGGAAAGGCGGGGGCGCTGAAACATTTGTCCAGGGCGAACATTAACGCTCCGTGCTCCCCCTTCTTAACGATGACAATCTTCGGACCCATTTCGCTCACGATCCTTGCGGCTCTTATTAGATTGGGTTCTTGCGCCAATTCTCTGCATTCTGAGTCGTTAAGAATTATCGAATCAACTCTCGAGATGGTCTCAAGTAGCGAAGGTTTTTTGCCCTCTATCCAGAAGTTCATGGTGTCGCAAGCAACGAATTCCGGCTTTTCCACTTGATCGAGAACGTTTCTCTGCAGATCCGGGTCAATATTTGCCAGAAACACGTATTTAGAGCTTCTCAATTTCTCGGGAATAACGGGGCGGAAATTCTCAAACACGTTGAGTCTGGTCTCAATGGTGTCCCGGCTATTGAGGTCGTATCCGTAGCAACCCGCCCATCTGAATGTCTCGCCCTTCTCGATGCTCAAGCCTAAAAGGTCAATGCCGCGGCTTTTTAAAAATTTCACGTATTCTTCCGGAAAATCCTCACCCACGACGGCTACCAGGGAAACGTCCGTAAAGTATGAGGCGGCGACGGAAAAGTATGTGGCGGACCCGCCGAGCGCGTCTCTTTCCTCGCCAAAGGGTGTCTTTACGCTATCGAGCGCGACTGAGCCTACAACGAGAAGTCTGGAGGTCATTGAGATTCCTCCAGTAAGTATTTCTGAAAGATGGGCTTAATTTGTTCCTTGACATCATCAGGTATTACCGCCGGATGGGTCGCGATGGCAAAACTTAAGGCGTGCCTGCAAGCACAATCCGTGATCTGGGCAATTTTAGGAACGGCTTTTCTGATAATTCTTTTTGCTGTGCCTACCCCTTTTTGTATGTTCGCGAGTATCATTTCCGCTGTCACCTCTTCAGCGGTTTCCTTCCAAACATCGTAATCCGTCACAAGAGAAAGGCTCGAATAGCAAATCTCCGCCTCACGAGAGAGTTTTGCCTCCGTTGCCGCCGTCATGCCGATGACATCCGTGTCCCAGCTCCTGTAAAGGTTTGATTCCGCTCTTGTTGAAAAGGAAGGTCCTTCTATACATATGTACGTGCCCCCGATAAATACAGATATGCCAAGAGATTTGCCTGCTTCGTAAAGAATATTCGATATTATTTTGCAGAAGGGATCGGCAACGTCAACGTGCACGGCGGGAATTTTTGGAAAGAAAGAATTTTCGCGCTTTTTCGTTAGGTCGATGAACTGCGCTGGAATGACGATATCTGTTGGGTGGTATTCTTCGCGAAGGCTACCCACCGCGTTAACGGAAACAATGATTTCAGCTCCGAGCTTCTTAAATCCAAATATATTTGCCCTGTAGTTCACTCCAGTTGCTGAGTATTTGTGACCTTGACCGTGTCGAGAAAGAAATATGACTTGAATGCCCTCAATCATGCCGATAATGTACTTATCCGAGGGTTCGCCGTAAGGTGTATCGATAAGCTTCTCCTCGATTATCTCGAGGTCTTCCATTTCATACAGTCCGCTTCCGCCGAGTATTCCTATAACCGCGCGATCGCTCATAAGTACCTCCACCGTTATTTAAATCACACCGCCAGAAGGCGGATAATATTATATCCGAACGCGAACGGGACAAATCCTTATACTTCTGGAGCACATGACAGATTGGTGATACGGCTTGGATTTTGAGTATTTCTCTTGGGTCTTTTTAGTTTGAAATGATTGGAAAACGGAGGCTGGGGGTCCCCTTTGACGCTGGTGTTTTAGTATGTACCGGCGCTTACGCCCGAGTGTGGTAGGAAAGGAAGGGGAAACAGACCGCGAGGGAAATATTAAACATGTCTATTAGCACGACCTCGCGCAGAACTCATACGAGAAGCGGCTTGTATCATTCTTCTGAAGAATCGCTTGCGCTTTTCTTACTTTTTCCCCCTTTGTCATCTCCGGAATAATCGCTTTTGCCGTTTCCGTTAGAAGGGATGCAGCGCTGTTTTCCGTAGTCGGTTGAGTAGAAGCCCGAACCCTTGAACACTATACCTACTGGGTGAAAGACTCGCCTTACGTCGCCACCGCAAAACGTGCAGGATTCTACGCTTTCACTGAACCCGTGGACGACCTCGAAAATCTTGTTGCATTCTTTGCATTTGTACTCGTATCTCGGCATCACTACCTCCCGCTGTCACACGATATCAAAGTAGTGTCAATTTCACTTGTGAATCACTGCAGAAGAACGCTTACGGACGATTAACATCATGGAACGACCGGCGCTTCGGACGCCGGTCGAGCATTGAATTTCGAATTTAATATAAAGGTTTTGGCGGGAAATCGCAAGACCCGTCGGTACTTGCTGAATTACATGCGCTGGGCGCCAGGGCGCATTTACTTGATACCGCAGGTGTGGTTTTTTGGTTGGCAAAGAATTTGATATCGGTTCCAATCCTTCATCCCGATTGTTGCCATGGGGAAATTGTGTTGGCTTTTTTGACTGAGCATTTGGGATAATTCTTTTCTATGCGAAAATCAATGATAATAATGGCAATATCATGCAGTGTGAGTAACCTTTTCCAATGTTAAAGAAAGCGGCGCGTGTTTACGATTAATAAATTGAAAAGGTGGCAAAAATTTAGATGTTATCTTACGGCGCGATGGAGGCAGTGGTAAACGCCAGTTGTTCAGGATTATAGTTTCGAATATACGCCTTGCTGGGACTACGCCGCGGTACGGTTTTGAGACCCGATTCTGCGACGAGGTGATCCGCTTTGACTAAGGGAAGAATACTGCTTGCCGATGACAATAGGCTTGTCGTCAAAGTAACCACGGCAATCCTCGAAAAGGAGGGTTACGCAGTTTCTGTTGCATGGGATGGAATTGAGGCAATAAAGAAAGTTTATACCGAGAGGCCGGATCTGGTTATTCTGGATATTGAGATGCCAAAGGTTAACGGGTACCAGGTATGCCGATTGCTTAAGGATGACGAATACACCAAGGATATCCCCATCATTATGCTTACCGGAAGAGAAAGGCAAAGCGACATGTTCTGGGGGTTGCAAACCGGTGCTGATGCGTATATGGTGAAAGGTTTCGAGCCGGAGCGGCTGCTGAGCGTTGTGCGCGAACGAATGGAGAATTCTAAGAGAAAAACGGATAAGGCGTTTCCGGATAAGGAAGACATTCAAGTTGATGATGAGTCAGGGCTGATGAGGAGAATCATAGATGTTCTCGATAAGAAACTATTCCAATCGACAATCCTTAATAAGATTGGTTCGCTTATGGCAGTCACGGAGGATTACCGGCAGGTAATAAAGGGAGCTCTTGAAATTCTGACACATGTTATCGGCAATCCCGTTGGCCTTGTGATTCTTTTTGACGAAGGTGAGGAAATCGTTAACATTGCGTCTCCCGTATCTGTTGGGATGGTTAAAGTAATATGCGAAATAGGCATGGAAACAGCTGTAAGCTATGGGTGGGAGCCGAAAGACTTTGATTCCGTGAATAATGTGATGTTCGGGGAGGATCTTCTGCGCACGGACAAGAGTGATGTTGACAGGGAGATGATAACCACGGCGCATATCCCCCTGGTTTCCCGCAAGAAGGTATTCGGGATTCTCCTGCTCGCCAGTCAAGAGGACGGCTCGTTTAGCGCTCACGCCGGTGAGGTGTTGAAGGTTGTGGGCGGGCAACTGACCATGCTCATAGATAACGCGAGGCTTTATGATTCGATGAAAAAGCTCGCCATTACTGATGGGTTAACTAAAACATTCAATCACAGGTTTTTCCACGAGCTGCTTGAACGCGAATGGCGAAGAGCTGAAAGGTACAATTCAGTCTTCAGTCTCATGATGCTTGACATAGATGATTTCAAAGGAATAAACGACACGTACGGGCATCTATGCGGGGACGAATTACTCAAGGAACTTGCGAGGCTGTTGAAAGGTAACTTAAGGGCTACGGATGTGGTGGCAAGATACGGGGGAGAGGAGTTCGCGATCATTTTACCTGAGACAAGTGGAGATGAAGCTTCCGTAACCGCTGAAAGAGTGAGGAAGGCGGTGGAGGAGCACGTATTTATCGGTGATGAAAGCGGGCTTAAGATAACCGTAAGCATAGGGATCTCATCCTATCCTGCTCCTGGCTTGAGAGACAGGTCTGATCTTATAAGACGGGCGGACAACGCGCTTTACGATGCGAAAAGAGCCAGGAAAAACAGGGTATGTCTTTTTGAGGAAGAGTCAAGCAGAAAGGGTGCATAACCCGTTTGTGGGGTTTTCTTTTCAAATGACGCAGACGACCAAGAAGTGCGATTCAGGGGTGGGCGGCGCGGCGAAAAGCAAATTAATCGTAGTGTACCACCGTGATTTCGCGTCCCACGGTTATCCGCCTTTGAAAGACCGCGTGGAACCGTGCTTTAACCACATAAAAGAAACCGGGATTTTAAGCAGAGAAAATGTTCAAATTGTTGAACCACAACCTGTCTTGGATGAGCTCCTCTACCTGGTGCACACAAAGAGGCACGTTGCCGATGTGAAAGCGTCCGGCTATTTCGAGGTAGCTGCACGTTCCGCGGGGGGAGTTGTCACCGCGGCTCAAATGATTGTCGGCGGCGCGGCCGATAATGCTTTCTGTTTTGTTGGGGCAGCGGGTCACCATGCAAGCAGAGAGGGATATTGGGGTTTCTGTTTTCTTAACGATATCTGCATAGCCATTAAGCATTTGAGAACCGGCGGTTTTTCGGAAAAGGTCGCCATAATCGACATTGACCCACATTATGGCGATGGAACGAGGGACATAATCGGGGAAGACCCATCAATCCTGCATATAAACTTTCACTCGGGGTCGCCTCGGGGCGAAAGACACTCAGATGAGATGAACAATCTTGACATATGCCTTCCTTTTGACGCGACAGATGAGGTTTTTATCTCTTATGCCCGGATGGCCGTTGATGAAGCGCATAAGTTTTCGCCGGGGATAGTGTTCGTGGTGTTTGGTTATGATTCTCATGAGAGCGACTACGGCGCTTTTAGGCTAAGCGATGAAGCTTACCCGCGCTTTGCGCAAGCGGTCGGTTTAAGATTTCCGCGGGGAGTATGCTACGTTTTGAGCGGGGGCTCGGGCGTGGAAAACGGTAAACGTGCCATCGCAGGCGTACTGAGTTATCTTTCTTGATTGATATCAGTACGGTTTACCACAGGGGAAAAAATTTGAGAGGATTTGTTCTACGCCCACCTGCAAGCGCGTTGCACAGCCCTCTTCCAACCCGCGTAAAGTTCATCCCTCCGTTCTTTAGACATGGACGGCTTGAATACCCGCTCGACTTTATGGATACGGATTATGTCGTCGGGGAAATTCCACAGGCCGCAGGCGATTCCAGCTAGGTAAGCCGCGCCGAGAGCAGTGGCTTCGAGCATGGCGGGACGCTGAACTTCTGTGTCCAGTATATCAGCGAGAAATTGAAGGAGGAAATTGTTTTCCGAAGCTCCGCCGTCGGCTTTGATTCCACTGACGGGTATGCCGGTGTCTTTTTCCATAGCCGCGACGACGTCTTTACACTGATAGGCGATGGACTCGAGAGTTGCCCGCACTATCTGCTCTTTTGTTGTCGCTCTGGTAAGTCCTATGACTGTTCCTCTCGCGAAGGGATCCCAGTAGGGAGCGGAAAGGCCGGTAAACGCGGGAACCACATATACGCCGCCCGTATCCGCTGCTTTAAAAGCGAGCTCTTCGGATTCGGAAGCTTCGCTGATAATTTGGAGGTTATCCCTTAAGAATTGAACAGAGGACCCGGCGCTCGATATTATTCCCTCCATCATGTACGTGGTTTTACCGTTTATCTTCCAGGCGATGAGCGGAGTGAGCTTGTGGACGGACGCGACAGGTTCGTCGCCTGTGTTCATGTCAACGAAAGTGCCCGTTCCGTTTGTGCACTTAACGCTACCCTTCTCGAAACACGCTTCACCGAATAAAGCCGCCTGCTGATCGGCAACCACGCACCTTATGGGTATGGGATTCCCGAAACAGTCCGTTACTCCGAAATCTCCGTTGGTTTCCCTGATTTCGGGAAGTATTAAGTCACCGGGCAAGTTGAACGGTTTCAACAGTTGGCTGCTCCACCGCATTCTGAATGGGTCATACATTCCCGTCGCGCTGATGTTTGAAAAATCCGTGGCATGCACCTTGCCCTTCGTGTAGTTCCAGACGAGCCAGGAATCAATAGTCCCGAAAAGAATCCGCCCCTTTGCGGCTTTTTCCTTGACGCCTGGCACGTTGTCGAGAACCCATCTCGCGTTTGGTGAGGACATCGCAGGGGTAACCGTGAAGTGCCCCGCCGTGATAAGCATTTTCCCGAACGCGCTTTTCTTCAGGCTACCGCTTAATTTGGCGGTCTGCTGATATAGACCCCCAATGACATGCAGAGTTCTGAAGTATGCGCTGTTGTTTATCCTTTCGCATTCATCAGACATTCTCGTATCCTGCCAGGTGATAGCGTTATACACAGGTTCCCCCGTTCCTTTATCCCATAGCAAGCTTGTTGCTCTCTGGGTGGCGATGGCGAGCGCGGCGATTTTGTCTGCTCCTATGCCTGAGGAAGACATGGCGTTCTCCGTCATTTTTCTGCATGTATTGAAGATTTCAACGGGGTCCTGTTCGGTCCACCCGGGATTCGGGAAGATTTGAGAAATTTCCGAGTAGGATTCCGCCATGACGTTCGCTTCCTGATCGAATATCGCCGCCCGGACCCCGGTCGTTCCAACGTCGTTGACGAGAATGTATTTCTCTTCTGCCATGGTATCCTCCGTTCTCCGGTCTTCCAAGCGTTAAGTCCTTTTATCGGGGAACGCCCCCGCGCCGCGGGCTGTTGTGCCCAGTAGGGCAAACGCTTTAAATATCATATCCACTTGCAAAATCGATTTAAAGTTCGCGTATCTGTCCATCTTTATACTTTTCTTCCGGTAAGTTAAGTCGGAATATGTTGAGGCTTAACCATTTAAGTTGAGCCGAAGGGTCTCCCAGGCGATGCAAGCGTTCTTCGGGGAGACTCAAGCGCTTTTGCGGTTAATATCTATTTATTTTTTAATTTCGGGTATACAATTTTTGTAGCGGTGAGGTGTGGATTAAGAAAAACGGTGGCAAATGCTTATAAAAATCCATTCGAGAAATGAACCCCCATTGAAAGGCGGGAGGAGTCTTTGGGACTGAAAATAAAGATTTTCCAGCTTGTTGACCTTATCATTTTGTGGCTTTTCTATCTGAGCAAAGCGCTAACCTTTGTTGTTCATCCATGGGTGATTAAAAAGGTTTTCGACAGCCTTGGTTATGCTTTTTATTACGGACGCCCGAAAATGCGCAGGGACCTTCATAGGAAGATCGCAGACGCGATGCCTGAAATGAAAGATCCTAACGAGTTGAAGAGAATCGCCCTCGGGGCGTGCACCGCAATGGTCAGGCCGATATATGAAGGCCTCCTTTTCTGGAGGCACACCGACAAGTTTATGCGTGAACTCGAGATAGAAAATCTTGAAGTGTTCGACAAGGCTATGGCTGAGGGTAAGGGAATTTTGCCATATACCATGCACTTGCCGAGTACCATAATGCTCGTGCATGCCATAATGGCAAGGTTGAATCGGAGTTATTCCATAATCGCCTGGAATCCTGAGGACCTTCCCGTTAAAAGGTACACCCGAAAGATGGCGGAGTTTGGTTTGATGATTGGAAGTGACCCTGAACTACCTGTGATTTACGCCGGTCCCGGACGTGACGCTATAAGACAGCTAAGAGAGCGTTTGTCAGAAGGAGGCGGCGTGGGGTTTGCGGTTGACATCCCCGGCAAATGCGTGGTCCCTCTTTTTGGCAGACCTGCGGCTGTAGCTGACGGGATCGCTTATCTTGCCTGGGAGTTTGACGCGCCGATTATCCCTACCGTGATGATACCGGAAGAGGGTTTCAAGCGAAGGATAATATTCTTTGAACCCATTAGATGTGAAAAAACGGGGGATAGAAAAGCGGACGTGAAAAGGACCATGGAGAAGGTCATTGCTGCCGGGGAGAGACAAGTGAGGATGATACCCGATCAGTGGATGTGTTGGTTCGGGTTGTGGAGGTGGTGGGAGAAGGCAAAAGAAATTGAAGCTTCCGCGGAGGGCGAGGAGAGCTCAAGCGCTGAATAGAGCGCTAAGGCGCGCGCTTTTTCACACCAATTCTTTGGGTTTCAACGGTTTCTTTGGTTTTTTGGACCGATATGGCTTTTAAGTGAGGCTTCAATGAAGCTTGCCGGCAGGAACGCAATTGTTACCGGTTCTTCAAGAGGGATAGGAAGGGCGATAGCGCTCCAACTCGCAAGAAAGGGATCGAACGTTCTTGTTTGCTGCCAGTCAAGGATGGATGCCGCGAAAGAAGTGGCATCTGAAATCGAATCTATTGGAGGTCGAGCTGCTGTAGTGCAGTCCGATCTTTCACAGGAAAGCGGCGCCGTAGCGGTGATCAAAGAATGCGAGAGGGAGTTCGGGGGCATAGATGTTCTTGTGAACAATGCGGGTGTGGGCATATATACCCCCGTTCATCTCTTGGAACCGTCCGACATACAAAGGGTTTTGAACCTCAATCTTTTCAGCTACATCTATCTGACGAAATACGCGGTCGCGAACATGATTGAAAGGGGCTGCCCTGGATGCATCGTAAATATCTCCTCAATTCTCTCTCGGGTTGGGATTCCGGGGACTTCCGTCTATGCCGCCTCAAAGGGCGGCATAGACGCTTTTACAATTGCGGTTGCCAGAGAGGTCGCACGGTTTGGGATCAGGGTGAATGCGGTTTCTCCGGGTTTTATCGAGACGGAGATAAACAGGGACTGGACGCTTGAATACAGGGAAAGGTTGATAAAGAAGATTCCAATGCGCCGTTTTGGGGACCCTGAGGAAGTTGCGAAGGCTGTCGTTTTCATTATCGAAGAGGCCACATACATGACGGGGCAAATTCTTGTGCTCGACGGGGGTCAGTTATCCGATTGATATCTGTCGGAAATCGAAGAATTTATTGATTATCGGTGGAGTAACGCGCTTAACCCCGGCGCCGAGCGTGCCGCATACGTTAGTTAAGATTGAACGATTGCCTTATCGCACGCGTTGATTGCGCGGTGGATGTGACTCCAGACGGGATTATTTCACTCAGCGGGACTTAAAATAAGTATCGAGACCTCTTGCAATTGCCCAGGCGACCTTTTGCCTTCCCTCCGGGTTGTGCCTTACCCAGGCAGGATTATTCTCTATTAGCACCACCGGTACTTTGGAAAGCACCGAACCAACAAACGCCGGTCCTGAGTTGTTGGATGTTCCCCCAACGTCATTCATTATTCTCGTGATACCCGCATCCTTTAGGAATGGGAACAAGGAGTTGGCAAGCTCGCGGCTCGCCCGTGCCACAGCCGGATCCACATAAACTCTTCTGCCACCCCTTTCTTTATACTGCCCTTCTGCGGGAAAGAGGATTGCGTGCAGGTTCTGGTCATAGTGTAAGCGGACCACAACGGAGCAAGTGTTGCCTATCTCCGCCCGCCGTTTAAGATTAACGTACGACGTTGCGCTCTCTTTGGTCAGAACCACTCGATACCCGAGGCTTTCGAGGAGAGATTTTGTGGTGATGGCAAGTTCCCACATCGCCTCAAGTTCACCAGGAGCGCCACTGTTATCCGCAACGTCAAGCCCTGTCACTGGATCGACCTCGCGCGGGGGGCAGTTTAGGGAGTGTCCTGGGTCAAGACAAACGCTCAGATTCCCCCCCGGTTGACGATTTTCCGAACCTTGACTTTCTTTCCCGTTCGTTTCACCGTCTTGGCTCTGTTCCGTACCGCTCTCGCTGCCCCCCCCGCGCTTCGACGAACCGTTCGCTTTCGCGTGCGCGGAGGGCTTGAGACCTTTAAGCCAAACCGTGACGGTACGTGTTTCGTCAATGGCTGTTCCCGCTTTCGGATCTTGGCCTGTGACTATGAGTTTGCCTGGATTTTTAGCTTGGGGCAAATCGAGGTCCGGGCTTATTTCTATGCTCAAATCCGCGGATTCGAGGATTCTCTCGGCTTCGGCATAAGTCAGGCCGGTGACCCTGGGAATTTTGGGAGGGCTTGAGGTTTTCATTAAGAGAAAAACGAGCCCTACAATTAATGCGGACACAACAGTTGCAATAAGTAGAAACGAAGTGATACTTCGTGCTCTGCTTTTCGAATCACGTTTCTTTCTCTCGGAGAAAAAATCGTCATCAAAAACCGAATTAACCTTGTAGCTTTTTCGTTTGCCCAAAATCTCCGCTCCCTGCTTATGTTGATTACGTAAGCTCACGAATACGGAATTTATCTTTCATTTATTAGTATATATCCATTGGTATAACGTTTCCTTTTAACGGAGGCATGGAAAAGCGAAGAGTTTATCGCTTAGTCATAATCCAACTTTTTATAAGAGACACTCTCGCGCGACTAAATACTTGTTGAGGGATTGTTTTTCCTGTTTTTAAGCTCTCTTCTTATTGTGATTGCGTCAGCTTCATCAAAAGCGGGGGAGAGTTGTTTCCGCTTCTTTTTTGTTCTTATAACATTTTACAATCTTCAATATTATGACAAATACTAATTGCGCACGTTTTCAGGTATTCTACCGTGAAAAGGACGAAAATCTCACGGTTGAAAGGTCAAATCTTGGGATGATGGATGGGGCAAAATATTGGGGGTCTGCTTCAAAAATAGGTCCGAGGGAAATAAACGAGGACGCCCACGTAGTACGTGACTATTCCTTTAGGCGGGTTAAAAAATTCATGTGCCTCGTCGCGGTCGCGGATGGGATGGGTGGACATAACGCGGGTGATTTAGCCAGTTCTATCGCCATAGAGATGCTCGAGACTAATATTCACCCCGCGAGATTTGTTGATGCGTTCGAATTCCACAACAGGATCGAGAATGTGCTTCGAGAACTATTCACAAACATCAACGATAAGATAAACACACTGGGTAATGAAAGCGCCGAAAAGAGAGGAATGGGCACGACGCTTACGTGTGGAGTGGTGGGGGCCGGTTTGGTCTATGTGGCTCATGTTGGCGACAGCAGGGCGTATGTGCTTAGCGGGAACAACATTGTACGGCTTACTGAGGACCATTCTGCGGTGATGGAGCTTGTCAGAAAGGAGGTTATTACGGAAGAAGAGGCGCTTAAGCATCGGGAAAGGAACGTGCTAACCCGAGCGGTGGGCCGATACCCTCAAGTTGAGGTCGATTTGATCACGCACAAATTAACTGACAATGATGTGCTTTTCTTATGTACTGATGGTCTGTACTCTTTTGTAAAACCCCAAGAGATAATAAGCGTTATCAGTAACTCAACCGATCTGGAAGTGGCTTGCGAAAAGCTTGCCGATATTTCTCTTTCAAGGGGATGCAAAGATAACGTCACCGCTTTGGCTTGGAGATATGAGGCTTCAAGGGATGTTGTTCTACGCGCACTCAAGAAGCTTGTGCGCGGTAAAAATTGAGAATCTTGTAATTCCCGGTTGAGCTATTTCGGGTGATTAGGTCAAAAATGGGATTATTCTTAAATAAGTCTTCGCTTCGTGATAAACATTATCGAAAGATTTGGGGGTTGCCATAAAACTATAACGTCTCTGGAAAGCATATGTTATTTCCGCTATTGGAGGATAGGTAATGCACAATGCGCAACGTGTAGGGATGGAATTCCCCATTCTGATTGTACAGAGTGTATCTAAAGTGTATGAGATGGGCGATTGCCAGGTCCATGCTCTGAAAAACACCTCAATTGCTGTTCGAGGTGGAGAGATGCTTGCTATCATGTGTTTTATTCACGAGCTTGCCGGACAGTGCCATCCGTCCCTCCAGTAGATTCTAGCCTCTCTGGGCCGCCTTTTTCACCCCCTTTCCTTCGCCTTTCTGCTGCATATGCTTTCCGATGTCTCTCTTGCCCATCGTGAACGTCTCGTAGGGCTTGCGGCCCTTGTTGCGGTAGCCCCGGTGGGGCCTCTCACGGTTGTAGTGCTCGAGCCACTTGTCCGGGTCTTTCTGGAGTTCCTCGAAGGATGAGTAGAACTTCTTTCGGAAGGCCTCCCTGAAGAACTCGTCCAGAACGGTGCGGTGGAACCTCTCCACGAAGCCGTTGGTCCTTGGCGTTCCCACCTTGGTGAACCGGTGCTCGATGTCATTCAAAGCCAGGAAGAGCTCGTGGGGGTGCTCCTCGGGCTTACCCTTGTACTCTTTTCCGTTGTCTGTGGGCATCGCGTTGATCGTGATGCCCTCCTTTAAGAAGAACGGCAGGACGCGGTCGTTCAGCAGGTCAGCCGCCGTGCTCGCGATCTTCGAGGTGTAGATCTTCGCGAAGGCATATGAGCTGTAGGTGTCGACCGCCGCCTGCAGGTAGAGCCTCCCCACGCCCTTGAGAGTCCCCACGTAGAACGTGTCCTGGCACAGCAGATACCCGGGGTAGAGCGTCTTGAGGTGGAGCTCTGCGAACTCCGGGTTGTGCTTCTCGAGAAGCCTTATCTGCTCCTCGGTTAGCTTGAACCCCTTCTTGGAGCTCTTCTCCTCGAGAGCCAGCATCCCCTTGTAGCGGGTTTCCAGCTCGTTTCTGATCCAGGCGTTCCTGACCGTCGTCGCGGAAACCACCTTCTCCCTGAGCGCAATCTCGCCACTGATCCTCTGCTGGCCCCATGCGGGGTGCTCGATCGAGAGCTCGATTATCTCCTTCTCGAGTTCGTCGGGGATCTTGTGGGGTGTGGACCCCGGCATCGGCGGGCGGTCGAGGAGCGCCTCAGAGGCCTCCCGTCTGGAATGCTCTCTTGATCTCGTAGAACTGGCTTCTCGAGTATCCCATTATGCTGCAGGCCTCTGAGCGCTCCTCAGTTCCTGGGCCAGCTGTAGCATCGAGAGCTTCCTCTGTGCTACCTTCTCATTTGCAGTCATTCGTTTCTCCTTTCGGTAGTCTTGCTGCTTTTTGCGAACAAAAATTCTACCAAAGGGACGGATGACTGCTCTGCTGATGAGGATGTTACAAAGTGTCCGGGGAGCTGTTAACTTCTACAATTAACATGAATCTCATGAATAAAAGACCAGAGAAAAAGTCTCTTTCTTGGGGGTGAAGGCGAATATGAATGCCCATCAAATGCCGGTTCTTCAGGTCGAATCAGGTCCTGCCGCAGGCAGTCGATTTCCTATTTATAAAGAGATCATTACTATAGGTCGTCTCGAGAATAACGATGTGTGCCTTGAGGACCCGCTTATCTCCAAGCATCACGCAAGGGTGATTTCACGCGGAGACGCATATCTTATAGAGGACCTCGGTAGTTCTAACGGGACAATCGTTAACGGACAGAAAGTATCGGCCCATGTGCTTTCGGACGGTGAGGTTATTTACCTCGGTAATACAACTCTTACCTTCTGGTCAGGCGCCGAGGTTGTTGAGAAGGTTGCGGGCGTTCCTGGAAGTGCAAGCAGCAATAGAAAAATACTTGCCGTAATTCTTTCCATTGTCGCCGTATTTATAGTAATTGGAGTGGCCGTATTGCTGATATTCGTTTTTGGCACGGAAAAGGATGAGATCAAGCCAGCAGTGAGAGTTATCTCTCCTCCAGACAATTTCAACGTTGATTTGAAACTTCCCGTCAATTCGATGACCGAGGTTCCGATCAAGATCTCCGCATCGGATGATAAAGGCTTGGATAGGATTGTCATATTTGTAAATGAGGCTGAAAAGGAAACGGTTAAGGCGACGACGTCATCAAAAGAAAGCGGTGGAGGCGGTGAGCGAAATTCAGAGGAATTTGATTCAAGTTGGGCGTCAATAAAGAGGGGGACTATCTGATAAGAGTTAGAGCCTTTGACTGGAAAGGAAACTCAAGCGACAGCGACCCGGTGCACGTAGTGGCAAAAGAGGGTCAGGAAATTATGATTTGCAGGGACTATGTAGCTAAGGTCGATGGACTTATTACCGAGTTCGGCGCGTACCGGAAAAAGTTTCAGAATGCATACACTGCCGCTAAGAATGGTAAGATTAGCTATGCTGAGGCGGGTTATGTTTTTGATGAAGTGGGAGACCAAAGAAGAGAATTACTCTGCAGGCTCAACTCCATTCCTGCCCCTGCTCCTTTCGTGGTAGCTCACAATCTTTTTGCTCAGCAGATATCCTACGCCATTAAGGCAGATGATTTAGCCGTGCTGTGGGCAAGAGACATGGCAATATGGGAAACGAGTGGCATGTATTACGGCGAGGAACCTGACCCGAACGGGTACGAAAAACAGATGCAGAGCGCCAGCGCGGCGTGCCAGAAGAAAGCGGTTGAGTTTAGAAACGAGTACAATGCGCAGAGAGCGGCACAGCTGAACGCAGGCCCCGCCCCCGACCCGGCGGCATAATCACTCTCTATTACCTGAAGGGAGGTTAATTGGATGAACATTATATGCCCCTCTTGCAGGAAAGAGACACAGGAGGGAAATTTCTGCGGATACTGCGGCGCCAAAATTCCTCAAGAAGAAGTATCGAGCAAGGTTGATCGCGAAGGGGACATTTCCAAACCTTCTGATTCTTCCAAAGAAGAAGATGGCACAATTATCCTCCGAGGTGAGCAAGAATCACCTGAGACTTTCCCTAAAATAGGGGATGAGACAATTCATATCCCAGAACGGCGAGAGCCTCAATCGACCCCTTCATCAAAAGCTCACCCTCCCTCCTTCGGAAAGTACAAGGTCATAGGAGAGCTCGGCAGGGGGGCTATGGGAATAGTGTATCTTGCGAAGGACGAAACCATCCAAAGGGAGGTTGCCGTAAAGGCGCTCCATATAGACCCGATCCTATCAGATGAGGAACAAAAAGAGATAAGGGAGCGCTTTATCAGGGAGGCTCGCGCCGCAGGGTCGCTATCGCATCCGAACGTGGTTGTGGTACATGATGTGGGGGAGGAAGGGAGAACGCCCTACATAGTCATGGAGTATCTCAAAGGTGCTACCTTAAGGGAACTGATTTACGAGGGTCCCCTTCCGATAAAACAGGCCGAGAACATAATCTCCCAGGTCTTATCCGCTCTTGCGTACGCGCACGCCGAGGGGATAGTTCACAGGGACATAAAACCCGATAACATCTTCATCCTTCCGGACGGGAGGGTAAAGGTGGCGGACTTCGGCATAGCTCACATCTCATCCTCATCAACCCTGACATCCGCTGGGAGAGTGCTTGGTACGCCCGGCTACATGAGCCCCGAGCAGGTGAAAGGTGAGGTGGCGGGTCCCCAAAGCGACATATTCTCGTGCGGAGTGCTTCTCTACGAGATGCTAACGGGCAAATCGCCTTTCCGTTCTTCTTCTCCCACAAGCATCCTGTATAAGATAGTTCATGAAGAACCAGAGCTCCCACACCTCCTCAACCCGGAGATACCTGCATACCTTGAGGCCGTAATCATGAAAGCCTGCGCCAAGAATCCATCCGACAGATATACAGATGCGCTCGAGATGGAAAAGGACATAGAGGAACAATCTTCCCCAACCCTTGCTACCTCTTCTCCCGATCAGACCATTCTTCGTGCTCCCGCTCTCACCGAAAGCCAGGGGACCATATTAAGAGGTGAGCCGATCCCAGCGGTTGCCGCTCCCCTTCCGCGAAAGGAAAAGAATTTGAGCGGAAGAAAACCCCTGTTATTTTGGGGATTGCCGTGGGAGCCATTGCGCTTATCGTGGTTGTTACGACCGTTTTGTTGTTTCTAATAAGTGGAAAAGGCTCGGGAGTCGAAATCATGACTCCGAAGGAAGGCAGCGTGATTTCAGGAAAGAACATTCCGATAGAAGCGCAGGTTAAAAACCCGGACAAACTCGGGAAAATCGAGGTATACCTTGACAAAAAGAAAAAAGGAACGCTCACGGATGCCCCGTTCAAGATGGAGATAGTATCGGATACCGGTGGTAGCCATGAGTTGCTAATTTCGATTTATGATAAGTCAGGAGCAATCATTGAACAGTTCGTGAGAAATATTGAGGTTAAGGGGCAAGTGAGTGGCGCCGCATATGCCGAAGAAATTACAAAGAGAATTATTGAAGCAGGCAATGTTCATCAGCAAATTTCAGGTTACGCAAACAGAGCAAACAGTGAGTGCCGTTACAAGGCAGGGTATGTTCCCGCGGGTCTAATGGCGGAACTACAGGACCTTTATAAGAGGACCTCCGATTTGAAGTCTGTCGTGGAACAGCTGCTTCCAGACAGGGAAATGGTTGAAATACACAGCAAGTTTCTTGAAATGCTTGAGCTTTTGCGGGTTAGGGCCGAGGCTTTGGTGAGAGGGTGTCAGGCGGCGCAAGCGCGCGGCGATTATACGACGGAGTTTCAAAAGGGTGGTACAGCGCTTAACCGTTTCAAGGTTGAATGGCCTAATTTTTTAAATCTATCCAGGCAGAAAGGTCTTGCGGTTTGAGGTATTTTCGCGGAGCGTGGGTTCGCATGAAATTTTCGCTTCTGGTTCGACTCCGCGAATGATGAGCTCTTGGTTATCTTTTATCTTTAAATAAGCATAATGAGCCGAACTTGCATTTCCAAAAATTATCGGGGTTTTCGCCATTGAAATTTTTTGAATGTTTTTGACAAGAATGCACTATGAAAACGAAATCGCAAAAATTGAATATGATTCTACCGGGGAAAAAACCCTTCCACACGGGGTCTTAGAATGGGGGATCGCATTTCTGCTTATAATGCTCTTTTGTATAGCGGTGGTTCTGAGTTGCCAGAATTATTCTCGGACAGTTCCGAGTACTTCTGAGGCAAAGATTTATTTCATCGCTCGTGAGGGGAGTGTCTCCTATCTTGAGCCAGTCATAAAGAGAATACAGATGTCAGAAAATCCTTACAAGTATCTTATTGAGGCGTTAATCACAGGACCGCCTCCAGCTACAGGACTTATGCCCGTACTCCCTCCCACTACCAGGGTGCTCAAGGTAGTGAAATCAAACGGTATGCTGGTTGTTGATTTCAGTAAGGAAGTGTTGACGGACGCCAACATCGTTTCCGGGAGTAGCGAAAACCAGCTGCTTTGTCTATGGGCTGTTGCCAACACTGTCACTCAGCTTGGGGATGTGAGAAGGGTCAGGATTCTCATCGAGGGGAGACGCCGCGGGATTGTGGCTGGAAAGAGGATTGAGAATTTTTGGGGTTCATCCCCGATATCGCTTGATATCTCGAGGAATGAAAAAGTAATAGGGAAGCCCGATTTACCCGCCTGGCGCTTCGTTGACAAGCAAGCTCTCGCCTCCAAGCTGGGCTGGGGAGAGGTAGTCAGGGGAAACGCGTCTGAGAAAATAATTGCCCTGACATTTGATGCCGGGGCAGGTATTGCCTCGGTTGATTCTATACTTGAGGAGCTGAATGAGCACGGTATAACATCGACCTTCTTTCTGACCGGACAATTTGCGGAGAAATACCCGGAGATTGTAAAAAGAATAGCGGCTTTCGGGCATGAGCTCGGCAACCATTCTTATTCACATCCGAATTTTGTCGAGTCGGGAGTTGGCAAACTGGCCCGTGAGTTAGAGAAAACGGAGAGTATTGTCCAGGGTCTAACCGGGATATCGACAAAGCCTTACTTCAGATTTCCATATGGGGCAAGGAACAAAGAGCTCATAAGTCAGGTTAACGAACTTGGCTATCTCAGCGTATACTGGACGATAGATTCTCTTGACTGGATGAGCCAGGAAACCCCGGACTCGATACGGGCGAGAGTGGTATCCAAGGCTTCCCCAGGGGCGGTTGTCCTGATGCACTGCAATTCCCCGCAGCAAAAGGAAGCTTTGCCGCCGATAATTTCAGAACTGAAATCTGAAGGGTACAAATTCGTAACGCTTACCGAGGCGCTTAAGTAGGCGTATTGTTGGTTTGAAATGTGGCTGTGGGTTAGATCCAGCCCCCTTTTGGAGAGAAAAGCTTTCTGATATTTGTGGGTGCGCGGCGGTTTTAAATATTTTTCTGATCCCGGTTTTCTATGAAATCATCATCAAATAAGTGGTGTCCTTTTTTGGTCTTCCCACTCCCACATCATTCGATTATCGTGTATTCGATCTTGGTGCTGCGGAAACCGAGCGCTTTCGCGAAAACGCTTCCTTTGACGGTTTTCTCGCCGAGGCTTCCTCCGAGTCTGGCGGTTCTGACCCTTCCGCCAGGCGTTCTGTCGGTAAGGTCTATGAGCTTAAGCCTTCCAACGTTTGTGGCAGGTGAGGAGGAAAGCTTGCTTTCAAGTTGAGCGGCGTTAATCTCGAGCGTCTTAACGAATCCTGGCGAAGAAGAGCAGTAGGGGTCGGGTTTTCCCCGTAAATAAGGCATGGGTCTTGAGCCCCAAATATCCTCGTTGTTTTCGGTATGGCCCCCGCATGAGCCGCAGTAAGCGGCTATTATCGGCTCGCCTTCGTAAAGCATTATCTGTCCCGCTGTTTCGTTTACGGCCCGAATGCTCATGGGGAATTTAGAAATGTTCTTGTTCTCGTCGAATGCCTGACAGCAGCCGCCGCTCGAGCAGATGTCAAAACCATCGCGCGAATGTTTCCCTCTTCTTATACACGAAAGCGTGTAGGTTCTTGCGGCGATATACAAAGCCTTCAAGCCTTCATAGGGAAACGAGTCTGGCTCTTCGGTCAGTCTGTACAGGTATTCGCGTAGGGAAAGAGTGAGAATTTTCCCGTTTCTTCCCTTTACCCTGATCTTCTGGTACTCGTCGCAAGTCCCGAATGAGATGTTTGAGTAGTAGAAGGAAAGTATCTGCGTCGCGCTGTATCCCGAACGCGCAAGCGCGCTTACCCCGTCCATGCACATGCCAACCCCATGCGCCCTTCCGTAGCATTTGAATATGAGCTTCATGCTCGGGCTCGTTATGCGTGTGGGAGTTCTTTCCCCGGTACGGGCGGCTGCTGTCAGGGGAAAACTGGGGAAAACAGGGTTTTCGGGCACATATTCATCCTTCTCGAGGGATTGTAAATCCTCATCCGTGCCATCGTCCTTCTTCGCGCTGTCTTTCTCTTCCGGGGATTTTCCCTTTTCTTGTTTCTCTTTATCGGTTCCGCCTGACGCTTTTTGACCGTTAAGGATATTCTTAACCTCGTTTTTTGGGGGAGAATCGCTCCTTGTGCTCACCACGGCTGCTACTATGATTACCAAGCCAATGACGCACGCAATGCACGCGGGAAGGAGCCACCTTGGTATCCTTCCCTTAACGCGCAGAGAAAAGATGTTTGAAACATCCCAGAACTCTGCTCTTTCTTTCAAAGATTCGAAAAAATCCCAGAAACCCAATCTCGTCACCCGTATCTCATCGTTTTTTCTCGCTTCTACTCTATGTACGGAATCGGCTTTGGGAAAGCAATTCAGGAAACCCGTACGTAATACAGGTTTTTTTCTTAATCCTTCTTATCAAAACTCGGTCAATCCTTTATCTTTACCCCGTACCATTCTGGATCGCTCAAGATGGCTTAATGGTCAGAACGCTAACGGGCTCAATATGTGAGTATTCGAGCCTGAAGTACTCATGCCTGTTCCATTTCTCGAAATGGTCTTTATAATGGGGGCTTAAGACGTGTCCGGATTGCCCGACGTCAAGGATCATAAGAGAATTGTCCCAGTCTGATAGGTCCGCGATGAACCGGCACAGGGGTCCGGCATAGGTTTTGACGGAGTTCGGATCGGGAAGGATGGCAAGTTTTGTGGAGCCGCCCATGGAACCCCTCGCAAGAACCTGGGTTTGCGGGTCTTCCTCGGTTAGCGCGTTGTCAACCGTCTCCGATTCACCGTCTCTGGGCACGGGTCCTACGTTGAATATCTTTGTAAGCGGCCATACGAGCCCGAGCGGATGGAATGCCGACAGAGTATGGATACGACCCCATTGCCAGGAATTCATATCGCTGGTGCCAGTATTTTTCTTGATCTCAAAAAGCGCTTCCTCAAGCGATTCGAGAATGAGCTGGTCATAATCTTCAAACCTTTCATCCAGCCAGAACGGGTCTTTCTCCGAGACAATGTTTTCTACGGCAAGCCTCATGTTTACCCAGGTGTGGGAATACTCGTCGTAAAGTTCGCTTCCGAGTTTATGCTCGAGTAGATTTTTGGAAAGTGTTTTGAACCCGAAATAGTAGATTGTGGTGGCTACCGATTCTTTCTTTGCCATGTAATCCCAAGATAAGAGCAGATCAACCGCTTCTTTGAGTTCACCTTTTAAGGTCGCGTTTTTCGAAGCCTGTCTTACCCAGTCGCAGAAGCGTTTGCCAGTGAGCGTGAAGACGTCAGCCTGAATCATTTTCATGTCCTCGATCGAAATCTTCTCCTTTGACTGGAGCAGTTCAGCGATCCTTGCCTGCCTGTACGGCGCCCCCCAGCAAGTAGTTATCAGGTGAGGATAACCCTCTGAAACCACACAGTTATTCGCTGTCGCTATCCATCCCTCCGGCGGGTTAAGCGCGGTCGGCATTTCGTCAAAAGGTATGTAACCAAGCCAGTCGGCGCTCCCGTCATGCCCCGGGCATGGGATCGAGCCATCGCCGCTCGCCCTCACTGGAACTTTAGCCGCTCCTTGATAGGCTATGTTTCCCTCAATGTCCGCGTAAACGAAGTTGAACGCGGGACCGAGGTAGTCGCGGAGTGCCTCCCTGAACTCTGACCAGTTACGTGAAGCGTTCATCTTCAAAAATGGACCCAGAATGTCAAATGAAGTGTCCATGCCTGTCCATTTGAGCGCTAACCCCCTGTCGGCTTTCCTCTTTATTATCGGTCCGTGTACCGTCTTTAGGACTTTTAGTTTTCTCGTGCGTCCTAACCTTACCTTTATTTCCTCGACCCGAGATTCTGCCGTGAGCCACTCCCCTTTGTAGAGGTACTTGTCGGAATCCTCTGATTCGAATTTCTCGACGAAGAGGTCGACCAGGTCCGGGTCGAAACTGGTTACTCCCCAAGCGCATCGTTCGTTGTGCCCGATCCCGACGATGGGGATTCCAACGAATCCGGCACCTATCACATTGAATGAGGGTGTGTGAAGGTGCGAGACGTACAGTGTGCTCGGGACCATGTGCTCGATGTGTGGGTCGCTGCAAAGGATGGGCTTGCCGGTGGTCGATTTTGAGCCCCCCACAACCCAGTTATTGGAGCCGATAAGGCTTGCCGACCGGCATTTCCCCTTTAACCACTGGCCCCCGGCGGGCTCTTTTTCAAATTCCCAGTCGATTTCCTCACCCGGTTCGAGCGCCTCCGCTTTGCAGCCTTCGCCATCAATGCGGCAGACTGGCACGCATATGTCGGATGTCGTTGGAAGTATCTTTTTTGCCATATCCTTTCCGAGCCTCCGATATATTTTCTCCCGCATGATGTCCGCGGGCCATGCGGCGTCAAGCATCCAGGATAGGAATATCCCCACCGTGAAGGCGTCTTCGAGCTTCCATGGAAGCGGTTTGCTGCCGAGAATCATGTACTCCACGGGGTGGCACTTCCGAGGCAGGTTGATAAAAGCGTTTACTCCCTCAACGTATGCCCCCACTAATTTTGATGTTTCCTCGCTTATGTTTTTTGAAAATCGCTCACCGAGCTCGCGCAGGCCTATCGTGCGCATAAATCGGTCTATATCGATTCCCATGAATCCAATCAGTTCCGAGAGGGTGCCGCTTGCTATTCTCCTCATAGTGTCCATCTGAAAAAGACGGTCTTGCGCGACGATGTACCCCATGGCTTTCAAGCCATCTTCGTCCGTTTCGGCGAAAACATGGGGAATCCCGGCTTTGTCGTAGAGCACTCTCACGGGAGCGCTTAATCCGCTTAAAGTTATCTCTCCGGAAACTTTTGGCTTCGATTTAAACAAGCGAAGAAGGATTCTAATCACCGCGAGCGCAATCGCAGAAAGCGATAAGAGAGCCAATGTCCTGACCTTTTTCAATTTGCACCCCCACAGAACAGAAACATTCAAGCGTTATCGCTCAAAGCAGTTTAATACCTGAAAAGTTAATTTCGCAAATTTCTTTGCTCACGCATGAACTCGAAAAATGGTTGCCCGAACGCATCGGTCCTTAGATTGGTGTTATTTCAAAGAATTGGATCTTGTTTTCTTTCAGAACCAGGACCACGTTTTCGCGCACGTCAGGTGGAAATTCCACGCATACGCCGCAATCTGAACTTATATGTTTCGGCACCGGGCGAAGCGTAATCGGCAGATGCGCTTCTTTGAGTACGCTTTCCGCCTTCATCGCCTCGTTTGTTGAGCGGAAAAGCGCGATCAGCTTCTCTTCACCGGTTCGGTCAGCCTCTCCTGGCAATTTGACAAACCGCCTCGATTATCGTAGTCATTTCCTCTTCTGTATTGAACACGCCCGGGCTAAACCTAACCGTGCCCTGCGGGAATGCCCCGATAGTCTTATGTGCCAAGGGAGCGCAATGAAGACCGGGGCGCGTTAGTATCCCGAACTCCCGATCGAGACAAAACGAAACCTCGCTTGGAGGCATTCCGTCTATGTTGATCGACACGATTCCAATGCGTTTTTCCAATGATTTAGGTCCGTAAACTCTGACACCGCCCGTTTTTTCAAAGCCTTCGATGAGCACACCTGTAAGCTTCATTTCATGCTCTCTTATGCTCTCGACGGATCTCTTTTTTACAAATTGAACGCCGGCAAGAATTCCTGCGACCCCCACTGTGTTGGGAGTACCGCTTTCATATTTGTCAGGAAGAAAGTCAGGCTGATGTTCGTATTCGGACCTGCTGCCCGTCCCGCCAGTCTTTAGCGGCTTGAGTCTTTCGATGTCCACCCTTTCCCCAATCACCAGACCCCCGATTCCCTGAGGACCAAGAAGGCTTTTGTGCCCGGTGAAGGCGAGAAGGTCTATTTGGTCTCTTTCAAAGTCTATCGGGAAACAACCTGCAGTCTGAGCCGCGTCCACGAGCAAAAGAAGACCCGCATCCCGTGTGATTTTTCCAATTTCGCTCAACGGCGCGATGGCGCCCGTAACGTTGGAACCGTGATTTATAACGACGAGTTTCGTGTTTTTCCTTATCAGATTTTCGAGATCCTGGGCTTGCGGTATTCCGTCCTGCGAGCATTTAAGGATTGAGATTTGCGCGCCGGAATTTTCAAGCTCTCTTAGCGGTCTCATCACTGAGTTGTGTTCTAACGCCGTTGTGATGACGTGGTCTTTTTCCGTGATCAGTCCTTTTAAGGCGAGATTCAAGGCTTCGGTCGCGTTTGAGCAAAACACCACTCTCAAAGGGTCCCGGACGTTTAACAGATCCGAAAGCTCATTCCTGGTGTTGTAGAGTATCCTTGATGCCTCTATGGACATGCGGTGACCGGAGCGCCCGGGATTAGCGCAGGCTTTCTCCATAAAATCGCACATCGCTTTTATGACGGAGCGGGGTTTCGGCCAGGATGAGGCGGCGTTATCAACGTATATCAATTTTCCCGAATACAGTTCATCTCTTTCCATCCAAGCCCATTTCGCGCCTCGGAGATAAGGTTTGGAAAGGAAGGCGACGTAAAGCAGCTCTCAGACAAACTTGCCTGTCCGCTCAATGCCAGCGTGACCTAACTTGTGCCTACCCTCATCGTAGATTTCCAAAAAGCGCGTTTCCCTGACGAATCACGACACGAGTTCGCTTACGAGTTCAGCTATAACGCTCATGTAATGGTCGATGTCCTCTTCCGTCGCGGTGGGACCCACGAGCGCCATTTCATGAACGGGGGTGAGCAGGATGTTTCTGTTAGCGCAGTATATGTGAATTAGCTCTTCGAGGGGTCCGGTCAGTCCTTCGCCGATGAGGTCAACCGGGTTGTAATCTACTTCGTGGAAAAGCGCCTCGGCGCCGTTCTTGGGCGGATTGGGCATGAATCTGAACTCCACACGACAGCCTATTCGCTCAACATACCAGCCCAGGTCGTTCTCCTTTATGATTTTTGCGATTCCTTCCTCCATCCTTTTTGCGAGTTCGACCATACGGGAAAATTTTTCCTCCGTCAGAACGTTTTGCAGCGCCGCTTTCATTCCCGCTACGGCTGTGGCGTTCCCGGATAATGTACCGCCGAAACCGAAAAAGGTATGCCATGGTCTTCTTTTCGCGAACCACTCGGCTATCTCTTTGCTGAAACCTAAAGCCGCTCCTGGATATCCGCCGGCGATGAATTTTCCTACTACGAATATGTCCGGCTCAAGCCCAATTTCCCCGGTTACTCCCCTGGGTCCGGCGCACATAGAGTGAGTTTCATCTATCAGAAGGAGTGTGCCGTATTTGCGGGTTTTTTCTCTCAAGGCTTCGTGAAAACCCGGCTGAGGCTTGATGATGCCGACATTCGTCATCACCGGTTCAGTTATTACGCAGGCGACATCTTGGGGCGCGAGCGCCTCTTCTAAAGCGTCTATGTCATTAAACTCGATCATCTTCGTCATGATCGAAGGGTCTTCGACTATCGGTCCCATAAGCCCCGGAATGTTAATAAGGGTCCCGAGAATATTTACACATAGAGTCTCATCGACTGTCCCGTGATAAGTGCCATTGAAGGCCAAGATGAGGCGCCTTCCTGTGTACTCGCGGGCGACCTTCAGAGCCATTCTGTTTGCGTCAGACGCCGTCATAAGTACCTGCCAGTATGGAAGGCCGAACCTTCTTTCGAGTTCTTCGGCGACCCAAATGCAGTCTTCCGTTGGGAGCATTGTGGTGGTGCCTCGATTCCTCATCTGTTCTGTAATCGCGTCCACGATCTGGGGGTTTGCATGACCGCAAAGTCCGCCTGTATCGCCAAGGCACAGATCAAGGTATTTGTGCCCATCAACATCCCAGATGTAGACGCCTTCCGCTTTTTCAACAAATACAGGGAAGCCGCCTACCCAGATTCTCATCCATGACATCGGCACGCCGCCCACCAGGTACTTGGAGGTTCTTTCGAAAAGTTCTTTGGATTTCGGGTGCTTTTTCTCATAGGTTCTTTGCTCTCTGTCGAGAATCTCCCTTACCCTGTCCACCGTTATTTGTGCCACTTCAAATATCCTCCTCTCCGTAGGGCTCAAAGGCCTTTTTTTCTTATCCCCGAAGCCATTGGGGCTATTTAATTATTGCCCTGAAAAAGGGTGAACCGCAAATTCGGCGCAGAGATACTCGCGAAAACGTATGCTTGCGCTTTTTCCCCGCAAGTGCGTGACCTTTCGAGACCGTGTCTTGTGGAAGGTCAGTTCTATCGCGTATTTAAGATTCATTCGCACTGGGGAATGGGATTATTTTTGGGAAATATCTGAGCCCTCTGTTTGCTCCACGATGCTTATTAAAGCGGAAACGCGGTCCTCAACCCTCCCTCTTAGCGTCTTACATTTCTCCAGGCGGGGCACGATGGAGGCAATTATCTCGTCGATTCGCGCGCACCTTTCGGCATGTCTGCTCCGCGTGATCACGAAATCTGACGCGGGAAGATAAATGAAAAGATCGTAATAATTGTTGCAGTAACCTATTGCAAGTTCGCGAAGCGAGTACAGGAGATTGTCCGGAAATACTTTGTAGTAATTGCAGTACGCCCAATTGTCAACGGCGGTGCGGTCGGAGATGATGTTGGGATTTTCTCTGTGCTCGTACTCGGCTTTAATTTTTCTCATCATGAGTTCAAGCTGAAAGTCGAACCAGGAACTAATGCGCCCTTTTCTTTCCTCAATCATGTCACGCGCTATCTCAGGGATTATGGTGTATTCCGGTTTCCGCTTAACAAACTCCTCTACAAGTGTAGTTTTACCAACGCCGTGAGTTCCTATTACAGCGATCCTCATCCGTGAAACACCCTCACTCAAAGGAATTGAGCAATATTGGAACGACGGTAACAAAGTCGCCTTTTGAAATAGTGCCGCGTTTTGTTTTTGTTGTTTTTCAACGCGTCTTCATATTCGTTTGAATGTTCGCTGTTAACGGGTTTCTGCAACGCTGCCCGGTGTTTGCCGAAGAATCAAAACCATTCGCGCCTGTTTTCGGTATGGAAATCAAATTTTATGCCGATGACTATCCGAGCTCTTTATTTGGTTGCTTCCCGCGTAACGATTTCATTTATGTTCGCGGAAAATCTCAATAGTAAATCGAAAAATCCGGTATTTCGATTCTGTTTAGATTTTCAAAACCGTATTCTACCTGGCCCGATTCTATTTGCCTTATAAGGTCCGTTACCTGGTCGTTAACCGGAACGTTAACTCCAGCCTCTCTCGCGGTTTTCTGGAGATATCCATTGAGCGCTTCAACCTCGCACCTTAAGCCCTTTTCAATGTCCTGGAGCATGCTCGCGCGTATGTCTCTGTGGGGAGCGTAAATCATCTTGAGCAGATTCTTTGTATTCTCCATGTTCTCTTTTGTTATATCGAGAAGGATGACCGGATCAACGCCCTTCATGGGTTCCATTTTCACACCAATGGCTTTTGAAGCGAGAATCGTTTCAAGCATTATGCAAATCGCTGCGGTGATGGCTTTGTCGTCGTCGAGTATGTCGCCGTAAGGACATCCCAGCACTGTTGATAACCCAGACATCGCCACGTTCACGAGCAGTTTTGTCCATCGGATTCCCTTCAGGTTCTCGGTTATTATCGCCTTTCCCGCATGATTGAGGACCTCTTCCAGCTTCCGTATTCTATCCGTTATTTTTCCGTCAAGTTCCCCGATGTCGTATGTCATGTCGTCGGGATCACTCGTGAGCTCCGAGACTCCTGGACCTATCCATGTCGCGCCCCAACCAACGGCGCCTCCAAGAGTTCTTTCTTTACCTATAAATGAGGCGACCTTTTCTTCTGGGACGCCGTTTTGGAGGGTGATGATCATGCTTTCGGGGCCCATGTGTTCAAGCGCTTGAGGCAGCGCCACCTCGTCAAACGTGGCTTTCACCAGATAGATGACAAGGTCAAAAACCCCTTCCAACGAATCGGGAGTAACCGCTTTCACCGGCACATTGAGGTTCAAATGGCCGGTGATTGTCGCTCCTTTATCGTTAAGCGCGTAAACATGTTCCCTGTTTGCGTCTGCCATAATCACGTCCAAACCATCTTTGGAAAGCAGCGCGCCAACAATTGTCCCGAGCGACCCTGCTCCCATAACAAGAATTCTCATTGTCAAACACCTCTTTCCTTAAAGCGCTTTTTTCTAATTTTAAATCCAGTTGGTTAGGATTTCTTATTTATTCCGGTTGATTATCATACATGAGTGCGCCGAGCGCTGCTACAATGCGCCGCCTCACGCAAATATTTGCGGATTGTGGATATACTGCGCAAATCAAGCGCCTGATTTCCCGGCCGTACAGGAATTTTCATATGTTGAAAATACAAATGCGTTTCATTTTGAAACGTTGTGATATTATCCATTATTGATTACTGGTTTCGACTACCAGAAGGGACGGAACATGGATGAAAACAGCCAACTCGAGGGCAATCCGAATGTCGGCACTCCTGATGGGTTCGACGCGTTTTCGCTTATAAAAAGGGCCTGGGAGATCTGCTACAGGTCCCCTCAGAAATATCTTGGGATGGCGGCGGTCGTGGGTCTGCCGAATTTACTTCTCGCGTTTTTAGGTCTTTTAAGAAAATCTGCCGAGGTGCTCAGCCCGGAGCGCGCTTTAGCCGGTTTCATTAGTTTAGCCCTGCTGGTTGCTGCTTTCATTCTTGGTATTTACATGTTGGGGGCTCTGCCCGTGCTTGCCGCAAGTGAAGTGGATGAAAGACCCATGGGCTGGACCGAGGCATTTGGCTGGGTACACGACAGGCGTGTGTTCTGGGGTGTCTTCCTTGTGAGCTTACTCAGCTGGCTTGCTATCATAGGGGGTCTGATTTTGCTCATCATCCCGGGCTTCATTTTCGGAACCTGGCTAATGCTTTCTGTTCCGGCGAAGGTGCTTGGAGATAAAGGAATAACTGACGCTCTTTCCACAAGTAAGAAATTAATACAGCCAAGATTCCTCAGGGGAGGGCTTGCCCTCGCGCTTCTGCTGATTCTTCCCTATATACTGTTGCAGGGTGGAACGCAGGTTGTTTGTTCAATCATCTACGGGTTTTTAAAAATTTCGCCTGGGAGGACCATTGCGCAAGCCGTCGTGGCGTATTTTCTTCATGTATTCTGGTCTCCGGTTGCGGGCTTGAGCCTCTCTTTTTTATTCATTGATTTGTCCGGGGGAATTGAAGGGCTCAGAAAGGACCTATTTTTATAGTCACGCGAGAAAAAAATCTTTCAATTCCACTATTTGCCCTGCGCGATTTTTTCCTTTTTCACACGCCGCTGAGAACGCGGGGTCGATATCAATTGAACTAAAGCCAGTTGTATTTTGTAAGCTGGCGACCTTCTTTCCTTCAAGGGTCCAAAAGGGTGTCTATATAAAGAGCAAGCGCGTCCCCGACGAGCCTTCTGTCCGGAAATGTCGCCGCGAGTCCGTACAGCGCGACGCCTTTCTTTTTTCCCAATGCGTGCTTCGCGGTTTTCACCGACTCTTCGAGGTCATGGAGAAATCTCTCGGCGACACCTTCCTCTGTGTGCCTCAAGGTCACACAGATATGGATGGCGGGGGGATTTTGCAAGGCATTCAAACTCCAGTTTTTCTCGGTCATGTGTTCCATGACATCATAGATATCCACGGTATCGGATCCGAACGCGATAACCCATAAAGGATCGCCGATGACGTAGATTCCGGGGATACTCTCGATTCCTGCCTTGATTTTCTCTGCGGTTTTGAGAATTTTTTCCGCGGCATTTAGATAGCCGTCTTCTCCGGTTGACACAAGCGCGGCCCAGCACGCGGCGATCAGCGCGCCAGGTCTTGAACCGGGAAGGCAGGGTGTGCAATATATACCGCCCTGCCAATCCGTGAATTTGAAATACTGGTAATGGCGAAGCTCATGGGTGCGGTAAAGGATTACCGAGGTTCCCTTTGGGGCGTAACCGTACTTGTGCGTGTCAACGGAAATTGAAGTTACGCCAGGTAACCTAAAATCAAATTTTGGAACGGGATATCCGAGCCTTTCCGCCCATGGGAGAAAGAAACCCCCGAGACATGCGTCAGTATGAAAACCCGTTCCAGCTTTAAGCGCCATGTCAGACATTTCCTCTATAGGGTCTATTATTCCGTGTGGAAAGGAGGGGGCTGAGCCTACAAGTGCGATTGTGTTCTTGTTTAAAGCTTTCTTTACTGCTTTAACATCCGCCTTGTACTCTTTATTCAGCGGGATTTTCACGAGTTTCAACCCAAGACATTGCGCCGCTTTCTCAAACGCGGCGTGCGCGCTTTCGGGAACGACTATTTCGGGTTTTTTTATTCTTTTCTTTTCAAAGAAATAGTCCCGGTAAGCTTTCATAGCAAGGAAGATGCTTTCGGTGCCGCCGGAGGTTACCGCGCCGCAAATTTCTTCATCGAAACGGGTTTTGCCAAGCATACTCGCGGTCATGGAGATTATTTCCTGCTCGAATTTGGTGGTGCTGGGCCAGAGATCAGAGTGAAGCGGGTTGGACTGGGAATTAATTGCGTATATTTGGTTGAGAAAAGAGATATGTTCCTCTCCGCCATGGTAGATGGTTCCCGAAGCATAACCCCTTTTCCATCTCGGTTCCTCAAGCTTTCTGAACTCTTCCATCAGATTTATTATTTCCTCTCTTGATACTCCTGTTTCGGGAAGCGAATTATACTGTGGGTACTTGCCCTCATAGGGTTTGAGCATCTTGCGCAGATCGTTTTTAAGCGACTGATATTCTTTCTCGATCATTCTTTTTACGAGGGGGAGGCCTTTTACGGCGCGTGATACTCTCTCAATGACCGGTTGCGGAATGTACCTCGCTATTTTCACGTATGACTCTTTTATATCCATTCCAATCCCCCCGATCGTCAGGATTTTCTTTACCGGAAATGCGAGTACCGCTCGCACGTGACAAAACAACAGAATATTTGGTTTAGGGAGCATTATACATAGATATAGACCGTTAGAGAACACAGTTGCCTGCCATATGTTCTTAGCGCGAAATAAAGACTTTAAGGATTAGGGATTTATTTGGACGCTTTACAGTTGGATGCGTGTCCAATGAAACCATACGACGAAGGCGAAATGGCAAGTTTTATACGTCATAAGTTATTCTCCTTCATCAAAAGACTGTAGGCGGCTTTAAAAAAGTAAAAAACCTCAGTGTGGGGGATGTGTAATTCAGGAGGCTCTCTGATAGAAACGGTTCTCTTTCTTTTCACGGTTTCGAAGAAATGAGGGAATTGAGGGAAAAACAAGTTTGAAAGAGGGGGAAAGGAAATAATCATGTTTTCCATAATCAATCCAAGAAGATAGACCCTTTTGCTTTTCATTTTCATTCTGGGATTTGCGTCCTGCTTTTTCGTGTCTGGCGCTTCCGGTCAAACCATGGTTGGCACAGTCAGACATCGGGAGTGACAACCAGCCTTAATTGTGTTATCGCGCTTGATTCTAACAAGGCGGTCGTCTGCGGAAACTCAGGGGAGATACTCAAGACCACGGATGGCGGAGAGAACTGGGCGGCAATGGATTCCGGAACCACCGAAAATCTGATGGGTCTGGATGCTGCCGATGAAGAGGTAATGTGGTGTGTGGGTTACAACGGTACGATAATCAAAAGCCTCAACGGTGGCGGAACATGGACGCCCCACACGTCGGGAACTTCAAGCCACCTGATGTCTGTTTCAGCCGTGAACCATGAGGTCGCGTGGGTGTGCGGGCGCGATGGGATGATATTGAGAACTACCGATGGGGGAATTCCGGATACCCGTTAACAGTTCCTGGTACACAAAAGAACTCAGGTACATCGAAGTTATCGACGCAAACACTGCCTTGGTTGTCGGCTACTTTTTAGTTCAGTTTCCGGATGTCTATAACGGTGTCATTCTGAAAACGGTAAATGGTGGTGCAAACTGGAGCACGCAGTATCACGGATGGTATCACGAGGTGAGGTCTATCTCGGCGATAGATGCGAATAACGCGTGGGAGGTCGGCGGGTCATACACCGGCGCGCTGATTCTTAAGAATACTGACGGAACGAACTGGTCGAACCAGCCGCCGGATTCATATAAGTTGAAAGGTGTTTCGGCGGTTGACGCGAAAACGGTCTACGAGGTTGGGGCGGAAGGTGAGATCTCCAAGTCGGTGAACGGCGGCGCCAACTGTTTACTACAGGACAAGTTGGGTCCGGGCAACTGGCTGTATTCAGTATTAGCTTTTGATAAGGATAACGTATGGGCAGTGGGTCTTTCCGGGATCATTCTTCATACAGACGACGGGGGCGACTCCCTGTCCGTACTCTCCATTACGCCTGGCACAGGCGCTCAGAATACCGTCGTGAGGGCTTGCAAGATTGATGGAACTGGATTTGAGCCGGGTCCATCCGTATGGCTGAAAAGAGGGACGCTGGTGATTGATGCGACTGAAGTTCAGGCGGTGACGCCGATGAAAATAACCTGTACTTTCGATTTTATGGGAGCCTTTGTGGGTGTGTATGACCTCTTGGTGAGGAACGCTTCTGGGGAAGAGGCTGTCCTTCCCGCGGGATTCCCGGTGGTTACTCCTCCTTTCCAGTGCGGAAAGGGAACCGGCTTTTCAATGCTCTTTTTTGGGGCGGTTTGTGGATTGCTATTCCTCGGAGCGCATCCGCTCATCCGTAAGCAGTTTTTCCGCTCAAAAGAGAGCTGAAACCCCGCTCTGCGTCCACTTTCGAGTGTTTGATTGCGCGGTGTTTTGCCGTGCGGTAATCCAGCCTTTTCCTGTTTGTGAAAGGGTTTGAAGCGAATAGGTGTCTTAAAGTTTATCTTTTGAAGGGCGAAATGGATCATTCATCTGATAAATTAAGCTTGCAAGTCTTCGCACTGTCAAAGTGAAACCTTAAGGAGGCCAAATGGAACTAAGAGATTTACCGGCTCTTTTAAGGATTTTCGGGGAGCATGCGTTTGCGGGTGTTTTTCACTTTCTGAAACGCAGTGTATTTCTTGCAGAACGAAGACCTTGCTCTGACCACAGGTGGTGGGAAGGTCCCGGGATAGGCGTGATGTATCAGATCGAGTACCGTCCTGGAATGGACTGGGACAGAAACTTCGATGATTTTAACCAATCCATGAGAAGCGATGATGGCAGTCTTATGTTTAACGGACCTTTCTGTCGCGTGAAGGAATGGGTGGCTCTTTCAAAGATGATCGGAGTGGACTATCACATTTTCGAAACAAAATGGCACGACGGTATCTGCTATTTCGACACCGCCCTAACGAACTGGAAGACTCCCGTTGATTATGCGGGAATATTCGCCCTGGAGAGCAAAGAAGAAGGGATACCTTTTCTCTATTACTATTCGGCTGTTTTCGATCACAATCCGATGTTTGATGATATCCAGCCTCATCCGGATAGAACAGCATCTTTCCTCGGAAACGAAAAAAGGTATATAGACTATGCGCTTGCCCAGATAGAGGAACTCCTGGAAAAATATGCGCCCGATGGAATGTGGATAGACTGGTGCTGGCCTGACCTTCTAACCGGGGAAATCGTAAAAATGTTTCAATTGCGCTATCCCGATAAAATTCTCACGTTTAACGCTTCCAATTACCTTCCATGGTCGTATAAGAGGCTCACCTACACGAGCGGTGAGGCGCATGATTTAACCGGTCCGTACGTTAGAGTTTTCAAGATAGATGGAAGAACCGCATTCGCTTTCTCCAGCGCGTGGAAATGGTCAAACCTGAACAGGAGGACGTTAGAGCAACCGTGGGAACTTGTCGGTCCCGCAGGAAAGTGGTGGCAAGACCCCTCATTGAGGGATGACCCTCTCGACCTTCTCAGAATGGCTGCGGTGATAATGTCATGCGGGGGAAAGTTTTGCATAGGCGCGACGGCAAAACTTGACGGCGATATTTACGCAGACCAGGTCAAACAACTCGAGATGCTCGGGGAATGGTATATCCCCCGGAAAAAATACTTCCGGGCCTCGGTTCCTCTTAAATACAGGACAATTGAACCGGATTTTGTCGCGGTTTCAGGTCCCGTATTCCGAAAGGTGGCCGCAAGAGCGGACGGCGATGTGTTGATTCATCTCATAAACATGAAGGGACTATCCGTTGATTTGAGGGTGGAAGTATCGCTTTCCCAATTGAACAAATTTTCACGGGTGAGGATCGCGCCTTCGGATGAGAGCCTCGATGTTGAAAGGAGCGTTAACGGGATAATTGTCAAAATACCCAAGGCTATGGTTGATCCTGTGGACACTATACTCGTTTTGAAAGACGCGCTTAATAGATGATAGGGAACGGCGGGCTGCCGAAGCGCTTTTATATTTCTTCGAATACATAGCTTTTCGAGCCCAAGCCCACTTTCTCCCCGAATTCGAGCTGAAGGTGCCAGTCAATTCCGGAGAGCGCTTTGATCTTGTCTTTTGCGGCGATTATTTCTTCGCTACCGGCTCTGGAGCCTGAAACCGGTAATGCACTGTTAATCATGCGGGCGCAAGCCGCATCAGCGGCAACCGGGTCACTGGAGGCGACAAGCCCGATATCCGGAAAAACCGGGACATCTGAGAAATCCTCGCAGTCGCAGTGCCATGTTATGTCCGTGAGAAAGTTGAGGAAAAGCGCGCGACCGGGGGCGAACTTACGCATTACTCCGGACGCCGCCTCGGCAAGCCCTTTCATGAAGGTGCGGTAGTCGTGGGTTGCGCTCAATGCCTCATTCAGGCAGGCTCCGATGCACACACCGCACCGGGAGCACTTCTCGGTGCGGAAAGCTTTGCCGTGGATAAGTTCAACGGCATTTGACTTACATATTTCCGCGCAGGAACCGCACCCGTCGCATCGCTCTTCATCGGTTATGATAGTTGTCGCCCTGTGGATTTCGAATTTCGTTCTGCGCCCCGTGCATCCCATGCCCAGCTGTTTGATTGATGCCGCAAGCCCGGCTGTCCACAGGTGCAGGGTGACGTGGGTCAGGACGAGGAGGGCATCAGCTGACGCTATCCTGGAGGCAACTTTCACAGACTCGAGTACATCCCCGTCTATCCTGACGGGCAAATCAGGTTCTTCATCGGCGATAAGAAACAGACATCCGAGCGCATCTGAGGTGAAACCGTTTAACGCGGCGGTTTTTTTAAGATCGCGAGCGGTAAATCTCTGCCGGCAGTAAAGTGTTGTGGTTTCGGTGACGAAAGGCGCAAAACCGCGGGCAGTCAATTCCCGGACGACTCTCGATGCGACAGCGGGTCGTATGTAGGTGAGATTGCCCCGTTCACCGGGATGGATTTTAACAGCTACCCTGCTTCCCTCGCCGATTGACGCGAGAAATCCGGAGCGTTTCAGTATTTTCGGGATTTTTTCAAGATAGGATTCTTCCGGGGAAGAAGCGTGCGCTGAAGCGAAAAATACTTTAGATTTCAATGTCCATCACCTATTTCCAGTAATACTTTCAGCGAATTCCCCCCCGGGTCAATCGCCGTCTCATACGCTTCTTTGACGCTCTCAAGTCTGAACATGTGGGTTATGAATCGCCTGGGCTCAATGGCGCCTGAAGAGATGAGTTCGAGTGCTCTTTTGAAATCATCTGCCGTGTACATGAGCGTGCCAAGAATATCAAGCTCATGGTCCTGAACTAAAGAGATTGAAAGGGTGGCGGGCTCAGGGAATACTCCCACAACGATGATCGTTTTTCCGTTAGGGGCGGTCTTGATGGCGAATTCCATTGTCTCATTTTTCCCTACGCATTCGAAAATCACATCAGGTTCCCGCTCAAGGTATTCATTTGAGCGTTTGGCGCCTATTTCGTCAAATACAAAGGACGTATTTGCGCCGAACACGAGCGCCCTTTCTGCTTTTTCGCTGCTGTCTTCGACGACGGCGACGAAACAATTCATCGAACGGAGGATCTGGGTGAGCGCAAGCCCGATTACCCCTCCGCCTATTACCAGAACGCAGGAATCAGGATTCACTCTGCCCCTTTCAATCGCGTGGACGGCTACCGCGGCGGGTTCAGCGAGCGCTCCCGATAGCTTATCAACCCCGTTCGGCAAAACATGAAGCTTGTCTTTCGGGACCGGAAGGTATTCGCGCATAGCGCCATCTGCTTGAAAGCCTAGAACTTTTAAGTTTCTGCAGATGTTATATTTTCCCGAGAGGCATTCAGGGCATTTTCCGCAGGTGATGGAAGGCTCCACGCACACCGCTCTTCCCAGAATAGATTCGTCAACGCGTGCCCCGCGGTCAACCACCGTACCGGTGAACTCATGCCCGGGGGTGACCGGGTATTTAACGAATGGATGTTTACCAAGATAAGAATGTATATCGCTTCCGCAGATGCCGCAGTATGAGACGCGGATGAGCGCCTCCTCCTCAGATAAGCCGGGGATACTTCGTTCGCATACCTCGAGATTTTTTGGCTCCTTAAGGATAACTTGCCTCATTTTTTCTGCCCGCTGCAATTTCTGTTCCCCTGCCTTTTTTGTATAGCTCACTAAAAGATTATAGTTGTAGGGTGAGAATTATACATGCCTGATATCAAAGAGTGGCAAACCCGGGCATCATCTTGTATATCAATTACACGGTACCGATTGAGAATCAATTTTCCATTGATGACAAAATCTTGTCCTTGAGCCGGACTGGTACAGGAGCCGATATTTTTGTTGTGATATAAAAAATTGAAGCTGCTTTCATGAAATCCCTTCGGTCCTCACCTGGTTCTTGGGTTCATTTTGATGAAATAGCCCGAAAGTGCTCGCCGGTTTCCGCGTGCTTTCCTTCGAGCATGTTGTTGTACGCATCAATGTTTAAAAACCTCATCGCTGTTCTGTAAGGGAGAACATCAAAACGTTTGTTGAACTCTTCGTATGCGAAGAAATACTGCATCCAGAAAAACGAGCAAAATTCAAGACCAAGGCTTTTCGAAGCGTAAAACATAACGTCAAGAAAATTCTTGTCAAGCGGTATCCAAAAGAATAAATATCGCGTTTGAATATCTCCGGTGAGACAGCGATCCCCCTTTAAAGCTCACGGTCCGTGGCTTTGTAAAGCCACGCTTCACCTATCGCGAGCCCCTTATTGTTTTGTCTCGCAATCATTGAAATCTCTTTGATCCTTTCCGTTAAAATTTTTCCCGCGACAGGGTAAACGTGCATATCTATATAATCTATCGTGGTGTTCTCCGCGAGAGATTTGAAGTAGGAGGGTTTCTCCAAGGTGCCCGCGCCTGCGCCTATTCTTACTCCTTTTCTATCCAGTCCATCGAGGATTTCCCTGACAATTTTGGTTTGATTTTCCACGGAAATGTCCAAACCGGTGTTGAACCTTTGCGTTCCTGGCTCATTTTCTATCGTCAGGTAATCGGGGTGGATTTCATCGATTATCCTCGAGACCATCTTGCGCTTCTCTTGAATGTAGAATTGATGAAAAGCCGCGAATAATCAACCTTTACATCCGTGTATTCAGGCTGCCTGAAAAGGCAGATGGATTTGACGATAACGCTCAGTCCTCTTGCATGCGCTCTTTGGGTGATAGATTTGTAAAACTCGAGGTACTTTTGCCATTCCGGGAAACGGTCGCACAGCAGAGGGTAGCTGACAGTTAGCGCGACCGCCTGAGCGCCGATATTTTTAATTCTTTCAATTGAAATCTCAATCGCTTAAATCGAGTCAGTTGTAAAGAGCGCCCTTCCGCGGTGACTGTTCGCGGTGAGTAGTTCTATAGAGAAAAGCGTGCGCTTGTTGGATGGCGCTAACCTTTTGAAGAAGGTGAGCGCCTCATCGAGCTTTTTTTCCAGGAAGGAATAGGTATCCCTGAAATTTTCAGGAACGTTATGAGGAATTTTTCTTTCGGCGACCCGCTCCCGATAAATTTTTGCATTTCCTTTATCTCCTTTCGAGTCGCGCAACCGCAGAAAATCTGTGAAAAACCAAGAAAGACAAGGATAGCCGCAAGTATGAACGTGAAGATTCGGCTCGGCATATTCAAACGTTTGGTTGGAAACCTTTGATCGCTCTTCCGGCATACGGCGTGGTAAGGTCTTAACCCCATTTTGCGTTTTGACACAGAGCCTTAGTGTTTTTTTGAGCGGAAATAGCCGGATTTTCTTTTGATCAAAAGCCCTCCCCCATGTCAAAAAGGAAAAACAACGTTATACTTAGGATAACTCTTCTTCATTAGATTTGTTCCGCTATTGAGTTTTGGTGTTTATAAATATTGGTCCATGTGAAACCATTGTGCTATTTAGTTTTGCCAGTTTAATCGGATTGGGGGTTGTTATGGAAATGGAAGAAGAGTCACGCAAGAGAGGCAGAAGTCTTAAAAATCTCCGTGTGTTCAATTTCTCGATGGGCATTCTTCACCTTATCCAGGGCGTGCTCATGGTTGTCCTTAGCAACCGCTTCAGTCTTCCGGTTACGACCAATTTTCTCTCATATGACAAGAAACTCGGGATTGTGAAGACGGCCACTAAAGAAATTGCAAATATAAGAATCGGCCCTTTCGTCGCTTCTTTTCTTTTCATAAGCGCCGTCGCCCATCTGATACTCACGGCACCGCGGGCGCACCAGTGGTATCTGAAAAATTTAAAGAGGGGCATAAATTATGCTCGCTGGGCTGAATATTTTTTCAGCTCTTCGATAATGATAGTGATAATAGCTTTGCTTTCAGGAATGTATGACCTACCGTCCCTAATTCTCATTTTCTCCCTGAACGGAACCATGATTCTTTTCGGTCTGGTGATGGAGGTCCACAATCAAACAACCGAAAAGACGAATTGGACAGCATTTGCCTGCGGATGCTTCGCGGGAATAATTCCATGGGTCGCCATCGCGATGTATTTCTTTGGTGCTGCTCTCGAGTCGTCAGGGTCAATTCCGACGTTCGTGTATTTCATTTTGCTTTCTCTTTTCATCTTCTTCAACATATTCGCCGTGAACATGGTTCTACAGTATAAAAAGGTGGGACCCTGGAAAGATTACGTATTCGGCGAAAGGGTTTACATAATCTTGAGCCTGACAGCAAAATCCGCGCTTGCCTGGCAGGTTTTCTCCGGCACGCTAAGACCTCAGTAAGTGTTCAAACTCAAATGAGAGTGTGGGACATACCCCCTGAATGTCTATGCGATAAACATCTATTGGGTGAGCACGCCGAAATCCACGCCATTTGGTCGGTCATCACCCGGAAAAAGAGGGGATATGCGGCCCACCCAGAGACTTTAAGATGGCGCAAAAGGTTAAAGGCTCTCTACGCGAGGCATGAGCAGGTCTCAGAAGAAATGATGCGAAGGGGTTTCAGGCACCAAAGTCCGTTGGATGAGAGCCTTGCGAGCGGAGAGGAAAAGCAGCGGGAATACGTTGATACCCCCGAAGAACAGAGAAGGATTCTTTCTAAAAAAGGGTGCGGTTGCCGCGTTGAGCCGGAAGGCGGTAAGTGATCCTCCCGCCTGAAAAGAGCCCGGGCGAATATTCATTCTCATTTTGAACTTTTGAAAACGTGTAAAATTGATGCTTTTTGAGGAGGCATGATTGAAAGAACGCGCTCGTTTGTACACCTTTGGCTATGAGGGAAGGTCAACAGAAAAGCTTACCAAGCTGGCAAAAGAGTTTGAAATAAAGACGATCGTTGACGTACGCTTCTTGGCAAGAAGTAGGAAAAAGGGCTTTTCGGGTGGTGAGCTTCTAAGGAGTCTTGCCTCATTTGGAATTGACTATCTTCACATACCGCAGCTGGGAGTTCCTCGCGAATACAGGGAACGTCTTCTTGGTTTGAGCGGAAGCGAGGGCTTCTATGAGGCATATCTCGAGATTCTCGGTGATAAAAGCCCGGCGATTTTGGATATTGCTCAAGCGGCGCAAAAGGGGAACGTTTTGCTGCTTTGTTATGAGCGCGAACCATCCAGATGTCACAGATCCGCGGTTGCCAGGCTCCTCGAGGAACGTTTTCCTCTCTCCTTTAATTTTTTCCATATACGCTGAGCCAACTTGTATCTCGATTTGCTTTAAGGCGAAAAACTAAGTGGTTGTCATATCTCAATGCCATATTTGTGGCGGGTGATATATTGATGAAAATGTGAAAGAATAAATTGGCCGGTAGTCTTAACGGAGGGGAAGATGCCCAGGTGCAAACATTGCAACACCGAGATATCCGAAATGCTCGATATCTGCCCGAGCTGCGGTAAGAACCCGGGAGTTGAGACCATCACGAGCGTGATGAAAAAGAAGAAATCGGGTTCGGCAAGCAAAGCCAAATCAAAGAAACCCGAGAAGAAAACTTGAAATAACAAGGGGGACGCCTCTTATTTATTTCACTTTCAACCCCTTTATGTTCGCGATGGCATCCATGCTCACTGAAGGAGTAAAATCTTTTTAGGCGGTAATTTCTTGCGTCTTTGTGATGCAAGTTCACATCCCAGGGGAGGGCTCATGATTCGCGGGAAAATAAAATTGCCAAGACGAGTCTCCATTTTTTTGGCATTATGCCTCGCGTTTGTTTTTTTAATTTCCGGTTGTTACGAGCCGGGGGGACCACAGCCCGGAGCAGGGGTGGAGCCCGCGCCCAGAGCTTGGACGCCGGAGCAGGTTGAGCAAGCGGTCTGTGTTGAGGAGGTCTCTATCTATTCTCCTGTTCCTCGCACAAACGGAGAGCCCCCGCCTGAAGCGGATTTTATCAGGTTTTTGAGATTCAGGCCCCGCGATTTTAATCTCCCCTCATCTGATGCCGATGCCGTAATCCTTCTTATGCCTGGTTTTATGTGCGGTTCAAACGCTTTTGATTATCTGGGCAGACAGGTTGTTTACATGGCAAAGGCTTACAAAGGTTTAAACATAGAGGTTTGGGCGACTGAACGCCGCCCGAACAGGATTGAGGACCACACTGGGATTGATGAAGCCGAGAGGCTCGGGGATACCGGGATTGCGATCGATTATTATTATCACAATCTACCGGTTAACGGCCGCACATTTGAGGGTTTCAAGTCAGATGCTGATATCCCGTATATTTCGGAGTTCGGGCTTGAGCTTTTAATGAAGGACATTTACGCCATAGCCACCACCATGATCCCGCAAAGGGAGATGAGAAAACAGAAACTTTTTATAGGCGGGCACTCGATGGGCGGAATCCTTACCGCTTTCTTCATCGGATGGGATTTCGATGGCAATCCCGACACCGTTGATGACGCGGGGTTCATGAACTGCGCGGGCGCCATCGCCCTGGATTCTGTTATTTCCACAAGAGGTTATGACCTCGAGGTTGCAAGGTCATTCATGCCCAAATCAATGCAAGAGCCCCCACCTGACCTGGGTGAGGCTATATATATCAATGTTGTTCAAGCCATAAAAAACGGTCATTTTCCGAGAACCGTGCAGATCCCCTGGTTTACTCCTGAGGCAATGCTTATGCTCGAAATTGTTGCGATGAGGGCAAACCTCAACCCTAATGCCGAAAGCACTCTTGACATTGACATGCCGATTTCTGACACGACACGTTTTCTGCTATCAATGCTTCACTCGCGCTCATGGGAGCATTTTCTCTATCACGTCCCGAGCATTTCCGATTTCAGGTACACTAACGAAGCTCTTCTGGGTGTTATCCTTGATGACAATTTCATGCCGATAACGATAATGCAGACGAGCGCCGGCTTCCTTTCGGGCGGAAGCGTCGTGGCAAAGAATTTCCCGCTCCCATCAAGCTCTGGCGCGATATCAGGATACTCTGAGACTCCTCCCGGTTTCTTTGATTCCGATTTTCTTTTTATCGCCAATGATGCGGGACCTTCCATAGACAGGCTGGGGACAGGACCGCTTTACTCCTGGCTGAATTTTGACGAAACCGCCAACTCGAGCAGCACGGAGTTCAAGGATACCGAGGGACAGACACTTTACACCTGGTATGAGAATAAGGTTTCCGACATTCAGGACCTGGCAAGGGTCATTTACAGGGGTCCACCTAATCTTGTTGAGTGGCACTTTTCCATGAGATTAAACGTTGACATGATAGCGGCGCTTACCAGTTTCGGGAAGAAACACGGGCTAAATTACCTTCACGGCTCGCACATATCGGAAATACCAAAACTTGAGTTCATCGCTGAGCAGGGACCGATGGGTTATCTCGAGCCCGGAATAATTCCGGGCAGGGAGCGGATAAAGTTAGCCGGCTACAATCATATGGATGTGCTGACCGCGGCCGCGGACAGACCCTCTCACAGGAATAACGTGGTTTTTGAAAGGCTCGTAGATTTCGTCAAAGAGAACACAGCGATTCTTGGGCCTACTTTGCAAAGAAATAAACCCGGGTCGCGAAATGTTGGGACAGCCACAAACAAGCGCGCTAAAAAGTTACGGTCAAAATAGCCTTTCCTGATTGATAATAACGTGTAACCCCTCATCGTCAGTGCTCGTTATGGCGCGGTGGCATTTCTCACTTGCCAGATGGTCAAAAATAGCGGGAAAGCACACTTGAATGAAACGAATTAACTCTTCGGAGGGCTCCCCTTTCTGTGCGGTTGAAGATACCGTGGGTTTTCATATATCATTCAAACCTTCATAATTTTCTTGAAAAAGTTTCGCGCAAGGAGGAGGTCTGCTTTGTTTGAAATGCCGGAATACAAATATCCTGATTTCTCGAAGGAACCTTTTTTGTCGAGCCCAGATGCCCGCTTTGAGCCCGTTGTAGTCGAAGGCGTAGCGCCGCCTGGTTTTCACGCGACATCAATTTTTCCCGAATACGTGAAGGTCGATGGAGGCTGGGTTCTCCTCGAGGAAAGCAGGATGGACTGCGTGATCGCGCGATCCGGGGAAAAACTTGAGGTTAAGGAATTCCGCAAACTCCGCACAGGCGATTCTGTGGCTGTCGGTAGGGCTGATGACGGCTCTGAAGGAATATACCTGCATGCGGATGGTTTTGAGCCCGAGCGTTCTGAAGAGGATGCCTTCGCTTTCAGAAAGGGAAGAACAAGGGAGAGTTCATACACGCTTGATTATGAAATGCTTTACGGACTTCTTGAGCATGAGCGGGAGAAAGGCTATGTGGTCTGGGTCGCCGGACCGGCGGTAGTGTTTGACCACGATTCGAGAAAGGCACTTGAGAAATTAATCAGGAACGGTTACGTGCACGCGCTCCTGGCCGGCAACGCTTTGGCCGTTCATGATGTTGAAGCTTCCATGTTTAAAACGGCGCTCGGGCAGGACATACTGCATCAGGAGAGGATGAGGGGCGGTCATTATTATCACCTTGATGTGATAAATGAAGCAAGGAGATACGGGTCAATAGCAAAACTGATTGAAGAGGAAAACTTAAAGGGAGGTATCGTCAAAGCCTGTAATGATTGCGGGGTTCCATTCGTGATCGCGGGTTCAATCAGGGATGACGGTCCAATTCCTGACACCATAACCGACATAACGATTGCCCAGGATAAGATGAGAGAGCACGCGAGGAAAGCGACAACCCTCATTTGCGTTGCCACCCAGCTTCACTCGATAGCCGCAGGAAACATGACGCCATCGTACAAGGTGGATTGCGGAAAGGTGAGACCCGTCTTCATTTATGTGGTGGATGTTTCCGAGTTTGCCGTGAACAAGCTGAGGGACAGAGGTAGCCTCGCGGTCAAGTCCATCATCACCAACGCCCAGGATTTCCTCGTTCATCTTGAAAGACGTCTGGCGTAAGCTCTGGCAAGTCTTTGACACGGGTCTGTGATCCACGCTAAAAGCGTTGCGCCGGCGTTTCATTTTTAGTCTTTCGCTACTCGCTTCACTATCCACTCGCAACACTCGGCGCCTTTGGGCATGGATTTAGTTATCTCGAAAGTAAGAGCGGGGTCCACGCTTTTGAGCCACCGGGCGAAAATGCTGTTATCGATAGTTTCGCATGGGATGATATTATCTCTTCCCGCCTTCTTGAGATTTTCCCACCAGGGGCACTTCCGGACGGTAAAAACGAGTGAATTGGGATCGGTCTGCTGGCTTTCGCATTCCGTTCCGTCGATAGAACATACGGCTTCAAGCAAAACACCAACCTCATCTAATTCGGGTGGGCATTTAGGGTTCAGCTCAATCCCGAGAATCTTGCTGACGCGCTTCAGTTGTATGAGCCCGTAAGAACTCCATACGTCAAGGTCTATTTTCAGGGCTTCGTCAAACCCGTATTCCCTCTCGACGGCGAGGAACCATAAGCCGTCGATTGCTGTGAGCGCTCGCAAACGAAGATGAGTGAGGTCTTCGGGGTCAAGCTGGCGTCGCAACTCAATACCTCCTTTATGTTACGAAAATTATTGACCAACTCTTCAAGGTGCTATACAGGTCAAAAAGTTTTTTAAGATATGATTGCACCAAGCGCATATCAGGGCAAGAATAATTCATCCAGAGGCATCGACAATCACCTTTTCGCGTTGCCCTTATACTTTGCGTTTCATGTTTTGATTTGTCGTTATTGGGAGTTTTCAGGACCTGATTCATTATGATTAGCCACTCGTGTGTTTCCTGTTATCTAACGGTGAATATTTATATGCCTGATAACAGAAAACTAATTCTGTGACATAGTTAATTTATTGTGCGCAGTAATGCCGAATTATCCTATTTTATTAAAAAATAAAGAAATGTTGACTTTTGTGAATTATATTTGTAGAATGTTATACACTTTTTATGGTTTGTGTTCATGTGTTTGGCAGGTCTACGCTTCGAAGGGTTGGTAGGCGATGAATAAGAGCGCAATTCCGAGGTATTCGAATCCCTTTTTCCTTTTTGACCTGGACAAAGTCCGCTATCAGTTCGAGCGGTTAAGGAACACTTTCCCTGGCGGGCTCATCCGATACGCCATCAAGGCAAACAACCATGAAGAGATCCTCTCAACGCTCATTGAAATGGGCAGTGGGTTCGAGATCGGTTCCAAGCAGGAAGGGGAGAAGGTTATTGGGCTTGGGGCGAAACCGGAGAACATTATCTTCTCAGCCCCTGTGAAGCTGCCTTCCCATATACGCGAAGCGTATGCCAGCGGGATTGATCTTTTCGTCTTCGACTCGGATGAAGAACTCGAGAAGCTCGCCCTGCTGGCGCCCGGGAGCAGGGTTATGGTGAGGATTGCCGTAAATAACGAGGGAAGCCTTTTCCAGCTCGGTTTGAAATTCGGGATTCCATGGGACGAGGCGGTGGAACTCATGGAGAGGGCTCGCTTGCGGGGTATGAAACCGTACGGCGTCGCTTTCCATGTGGGTTCTCAGTGCGAGAGAAAGGAGACATGGGCGGAGGCGGTGGAGACGGCATCCAAGGCGTGGAAAAGACTCGAGAGCAGGGGCATAAACCTTGAGTGCTTGAACATCGGCGGTGGTTTCCCGGTTCCGTACCAGGGGGACGTTCCGACAATCGAGGAAATCGCATCTGTTGTTTATGATGCCATTGATAGGCATTTCGGACATTATCTCAATTTAATGCTCGAGCCCGGTCGCTTTATGGTGGCTGAGTCCGCAATGCTCGTTTCTACCGTGATTGGGAAAACGAAAAAAGGTAACGACGAGTGGCTTTTCCTTGACGTAGGAGCGTTTCACGGATTACTCGAAGCCCAGCAGCTTAAAGGCAGATTCCCTTACAGGATAAGGACAGTCCAGGAGAACAGGCCTCTTAAGAAATACAAGATTTCCGGTCCCACCTGTGATCCGGACGACACAATCATCTATGATGTGATGTTGCCGGAGGTTAACGTAGGGGATAAGCTCTACGTCATGAATACGGGCGCTTACTCGTTCGTGTACGCTTCACAGTTCCATGGTTTTAGCCCACCGGAGATAAAGTTCATTTCCAAGCATGAGCCTGAGTTAGTCCCGTTAGGGACCACATCAGAAGAAAAATCTGGGGTCAGGAGGTATGACGATCCCGAGTACGGTGAGGCAAGAAGGTATGAGCTCGAACTCGGGGGCGAGGTGTGCAAAGTTTACTACGATATCGGATATGTCCCGGATGATTGGAAGGAGAAACTCTGGAAACTTTACGATGAGTGCATGCATTTGGATGACGCGATTCAGGAGCAGTCATGTTACACAAAAGAAACTTTTTACGAAGCGCTTAGCGACAGCGATTATAACAACTCCGTGCTCGTGATAAACGATGAACCCATGGGTTTGGTTCTTCTCACCAATAATCTTGAAAAAGCCGCAATTACTTACATAAATCCGAATTACATGAGGAAGTGTTTTCCAGAGGAAACCTCCAGCGGCAAGTTTTGGTATATAACTACCGTCTTCATTTCACCGAAGGTGAGAAACCTCGGTTTCATGAGTTTGTTGTGCGAGTCTTTGGTTTTGGAAATGCGTGACAAGGGTTACACTATCGGCTTCGACCTCAGCGATAGCAGACTGGGTCTTGCCGATGTTGTGGTGAGGATCGCAAAAGAGAACGGGTGGCAACTCGAAAAGAAACTTATCGGACGCCAGAGCTACTACGCGTTCGTCAACGTTTCGGTTGACCAGGAACTTGACCGTTCGCGAAGCGAAAAGGATTTACTCGTACCTGATAGATAGAGTCACAGTGGTCCCTTTGCCCTCAGCGCTGTCAATCTCAACCTCTATGCCGAGTTTTGAGGAAAGCAACCTAACAATGTATAGCCCTAGGCCTATCCCTTTTGAGTGATGGTGGACCCTTTCAAGTCTGACAAAGGGCTCAAATACCTTCTCGGTCATGTCTTTTGGAATTCCCTTTCCAAAATCGCGCACTTGAATGAAGTCGCAGATGCTATTTTTCCACGCTTTTATTATGACCGGTTTGTCCGCTGGACTGAAGCGAAGCGCGTTGTCCACAAGGTTTTTTAAGATAAGCGTTAGATGCTCGATATCGGAGACAATGAACATCTCCGGGTCGGCTTCGATAATGAGTCTTTCCTGTTCTTCCGGTTTAAGCGACTCGCAAACTTTCTTCACCAGTCTGCTCATTTTGAAAGGGCTTAATTGAGTGACAAGGTCACCTTGCTCAAGTGTTGTGATGCTGAGGAATTGATTTGTGAGGTCGGTTATTCTCCCGCAAGCTTCGACTATGTTTTCCAAAAATGAGACCTTTTCTGACTCATCAAGCCTTTCCCAGTTGTCTTTCAGCGTGAGGGCGAAACCGCTTGCGACGGTTATTGGGGTTCTGAACTCATGCGAGGCGACTTGCATGATTTCGGACTTAAACTTGTATGCATCGTGCAGTTCCCTGTATAAGTTACGCTGGTGTTCGAGTTGGGCTGCGAGTTTCGCCGAAAGCGAGTAGTTATCTATGAATATGCCAAGCCTTTCGGAAATCTTTTCAAGCAAACTTATATCTGTTTGGGTTATCGGTGCGTGAGTGACTTTCTCCCCCACGAGCAAATAACCAACCAATTTATCCCTGACGCGCATGTCCATGCCAAGGGTATAACCTCTCGACCCAAGCTCTTTTGCTGTCAGTCTGTCATCGGTGTTTTTGGGCCAGCGCTGCAGTTCCTCTGTTATGCGAATTCCTGTCATCCAGGTGATCCAACCCTCGATTTCTGCTAAATTGCTGACATTCGTGGAGCAGCTCCCGTTATCATCCGGAGCACACGTAAATTGCCAAATACGGTCATCTATCACTCCAGAGGGAATGATAAGCTCAATCTTGTTTATAGTTAGCGCCGGAGTTATTTCCTCGAGGACTGCAGAAACTCCTTCCTGCAGACTGGATGAGTTTGAAAGGCGAGTGAAAGAGTTCTCGGCGAGTTCCATATCGTCGTACGTGCCAGAGAATAAGACTCTTGCCGCGAACTTCCTTAAGGACGCCAAGATCTTGGGGGCAAAGAAAAACATTGCCGAGAAGGTCAGGGTGAGTATGGCGTACATTGATACCGGAGGAATGCCGAGCTGATGTAAAAGAAGAAGAAGCGACACCAGAGGCATGCCGAATAATATGGAAGCGATGACGTATACGCCTATTTTTCTGATGACTATTCTCACATCAAGAAGGCGGAAGCGAATAATTGCGTAAGAGAATCCGGCGATCGGGATTATCCCCAGCAAAAAAGCGATGCCAGTAAATTTTTGGTTTCCTGTAATGGAAGGTAAAATAACCACAAATGTAAAAGCCAGGAAAAAGAAGACTAATGAACTTAGAAGTATTATGCTTACCCTTGCCCTGTCTATACCTGATGAGCTTATCCATTTCTTAAGAAATAACGAACACGCAATTAAGAATGGGACGAGTATTAAGGCGATTACCACAGGGTAAAGGCTTCCATGTTTGACGGTAACATCACCATTGACGATACTTGCTGAGCGGATAACAAACGGCGTAAGCGAAAGCACGCTTCCCGCGGCGTTTGGGAGCATGGCAGTTATACTCAAGAGTGCCGGTGGCTTTTCCCCGTAATAAACCGCAAGGCAAAAAAGAAAGAAAAATCCTACCGCGATGAGGCTTGAGATATATGCCCACCTGTATGTCCAAATGACGAAGTGAGCGCTTTGTGTGAATATAACTTTGTCAATTAGGCCCGAGAGCGACCATGACCCCAAGAATACCAGATAAAGAGAGAATACGCGATTTATGTACTGTTTCTTGTTAGAACGCAGAACAATTACAGCGAGCGCCCAACTCGCAGCCGTGAACAACACAGTGGCAATAAAGCCAATTATGAACCAGTCTTTTGCGCTCTCATGCATCTGCTTTCATCCGGACGGAAAAACAACACCTACCCACTTTTTATGATATTCGGCAAATTCCTGAAGAAACATTAGGTTCTTTTTTAAATTACGGTGTTGAACTCAAGTGCTTATTAAGCCAGCATCTATCATACATTTTTAATCTTTACCCTTTGAAAGGGTTATAAGTTGGGGAATGATATTATCTTCCAGGCGCCTTTCATCTTTCTCAGGAGAAAAGCTGAGGGAATCGTTCCAATTTGCCCGAACTCTTTAAGGCTTACGGGCAACGTCTCTCCGCTTGTGCCTGTCTTTTCCGCTATACCGCTTGCCACGTTGACCAGGGCGAGGTGCCCCTCAATTACCTTTCCGTATGTTATTTTTCTAAATCGGAGCCTGTTTGGAATTGATGCGAGGAAATGTCTTGCGCTCCTTTTGAGTGGAACGTAAAAGCGGGGAATTCGCGAACCGTTCATGCGGTCTACCTCCGGGCGGTTTTCAAGCATTCTTAGAAGGACCAGTATGTCCGCGGGTCTGTTCACAACAATTCTCACTATTCCCGACCAGGAAATATTTTTTGTCCAGATCGCTAAGTTCTTTCTCTCGGGAATGTAAGTGACCGACAAGACGCCGGGTATGTTTGAAACAAACCTTTCAAGCGATTTTTTTATCCTCGCTGTCGAATCCTTTCGGATATGCATCTCCAGTTCCATGTTGATGTCGGGACTCAGGGTCACATGGAGCCAGGGGGCATCGAGCGGGTCGGGAGACAAAGTATTCATAAGAGCCTGCTCATCCTGCTTCTCGATCGCAGCGTAGAAGGCGGAGGCTGTTTTTTCGGGAGTGCTTGTCGTTGCTTTGCTTATAAAGACAAGGAGAATTGCAATTGCGCAAATAGTGAGGAGTACGGAAAAGAGTTTGAGCATTTTTCTTCTTAATAGCATATCTCTCCCGAAAAAACGCAGTCCTCAAAAACCTCCGATCAGCAAGTGCATATTTTATTAAAGCGCTCCTGAGTGGAAATTATATATCAATGAGGAGCTCAAAGGTTTAGCGCTTTGGCGGCATTTCACGGAAAACATAAAAGAGGCGGGAACCAATTGCGGTTCCCGCCTCAGAGCTTAACCTCCTTAGAAAAGCGTGGGCGCCCCGATCGAGTCGTGTCCGGATGCCCTGTTATTCCAGTACATTGCGCGCTCCGCCACAACCGGCAGCGAGGCTTCAACTTTCGTGGAGACCTGCCAGTTGGAGGGAACGTCCCCTCCCACATCTATGCTGGTTCTCGAGTTCGCGGGAAGAATGAACTCCTGTTTCTCCTTCTTCCCTTCGGCGGTCATGTAAGTGATTTTTACTGTGGCGTCTTTGTTGTTCGGATTCTGCACAAGCACCCATGTCTCGAATCCACCGGCGGTGCACCCTTCAGGAAGATACCAGGTAGCGCTCGGGAATTGCGCCCCGATCGAGTCGTGTCCGGATGCCCTGTTATTCCAGTACATTGCGCGCTCCGCCACAACCGGCAGCGAGGCTTCAACTTTCGTGGAGACCTGCCAGTTGGAGGGAACGTCCCCTCCCACATCTATGCTGGTTCTCGAGTTCGCGGGAAGAATGAACTCCTGTTTCTCCTTCTTCCCTTCGGCGGTCATGTAAGTGATTTTTACTGTGGCGTCTTTGTTGTTCGGATTCTGCACAAGCACCCATGTCTCGAATCCACCGGCGGTGCACCCTTCAGGAAGATACCAGGCAAGCTGCGTGATCCTGCCTTGGGGGGCTCGGTAAATATCCAACACATTGGGCAGGCCGTTTCCGTCGGTGTCTTTCATAGACTGCACGTAAGAGGCCAAAGCCTGCCAGCATTTGAGCTCCTGAATTCCAGGTGTTGCGGGGTCAGAGTCCACAAGACATGTGGGAAGATTGACGATTCTGCCGTCTTTGCCTCTGGGTGCAACGTTAAAGAGTTTAAGGAAGGAAGCGGTATAGTAGTTCGTCGCGATCTTGTAAAGGCGTTTGGGATCAAGCGCTTTTCCGGCCATGTACTCTTCTCCTGTCTTGATGCGCATCACCCTTTTGCCTTCTTCTCCCATCGGGTTGTACTTGTAGGTCATGCCTGAGACCTGGACGAAAAAGTCATTCTGCCCGAGCTCGAGTATCTGCTCGAGGACTCCCTTTATCTCTGAGCCGTACAGATAGAAGGAGACAAGCGGATATCCGGGGAGGGGGGAGAAAGGCGACCCGCCAAGTGGAATTGCCCTGTAGAGGTCGTAGAAAGAGAACTTTCCGGTCGAACCTTTGACAATGCTCGACCTTATGTTTCCGCTTCCCTCGAAAGCCATCTGCACGGGTTCTACCGGGTTTATCCTGTTTATTATGTGCCTGTAAGAGTCAACCACGAGGTCCCCGAGATTCGTCTCCGACCACGCAGGCGTGTCCGATAGATCAAAACCTGGACCGTTTTTAAATGATGTCTCCGCAAAGGGGGCAAGCACGTCCCTTCCAACAGCGGCGTTTATGGCGGCCAGATAGCCGTTGATTTTTGTATCGGTCGCGGGGTCCGTTGGTATTGAGCTATCTATTCTTATCGCTTTTGCGTCTCTTACCGCTAACTTTCCTCCGGAATACTCAAGTTCGAGTTTTCCGAGATTCTTAGTATACGAACCGGACTGGACGATTATGGTATTGTTTATTACCTCTGGCGGATAAACGAGGTCATGACTGTGTCCGCCCACGATGACGTCTATTCCATTCACAAACTGCGCGAGCAGACGCTCTTCCCTTGTTCCCGAGTGGCTGAGAGCCACAATCACGTCGGCTCCCTTGCTTCTAAGTTCTCTAACCATCTTTGATGCCACATCTACTCTGTTTATGAATCCGACAGGGTCCGTCGGGTTTCCTTTGATGTTGCCGAAGGAAACCGGTGATGCCGCCGGCGCGACAGCTTCCGCCTCCATGCCCAAAAGACCAAATATCCCAACTTTGAGTCCGTTTGAGAGAGTCTTTATCGTGTATCGCTGAATAGCAAGTTTCGTGCCCTTAAAGTCAGTTTCCGAAAAGAGCGCCTCGAGGTCGTCATCTGCAGGGTCTTCTTCTGAGAATTCGATGTTAGCCGAAAGGAGAGGGATCTTAACCCCGAGAGACGCCGCTCTTGTTAAATACATGGCAAGATAGCGGGGACCTAAATCGAATTCGTGATTCCCGATTGCCACTGCGTCATATCCAACCGATGAGAAGAGGCTCAACTCGGACGCGTGTGAGATTCCAAGCCAGGCAAAAAGCGTTCCCTGGTCGTAGTCACCCGCGGATAAAGTGAGAACCGGCTCTCCCTGCGCCTTCTTTTCTTTCTTTATGTCTTTTATCAGCCTTGCGATTCTTGAGAAGCCGCCGATGGTTGGATGTCTTGGAAACTCTGAGGCAAGGTCGTAAGGGATAAGGTCCGAATGTTCGTCATTGGTGTGAAGGATTGTGAACCGCTTGCCATTTGAGGCTTTAGCATCAATCACGCATAAACATGGACTCAATGATAGCAACAGGGAAAGAGTCAGGAACGCGGCGATAAGTCTTGAAACAATTTTCCTGACAGTCTTATCAACCCTTTCCTGGCGCTCACGGGTCATGTCCCTCACCTCCCGTGTGTTTTAAACAAAAATACAGCGTTATGAGGACGCCTTTAGCACATCTGATTATCTCTCATAAGGGTTCAAAAGGGTGAGGCGCGTGCGACCCCACCCTTTTGAGGAATCCTCTTTTGATTCTGTGCTATGTTTGTTTATGACGCATACTTCTTGAACACGGTGAATCCGAGAGCCACAGCGGCAAGTCCGATCACAACCGCGAGAATCAATCCGACTATCGGTCCGCGCTTGAAGACCGGCTCCTGAACAGGTTCGGTCTGAAGCAGAACCCTCAAAGTGCTGTCCGCACCGGGTGTCTCCACTTTGCCCATTATCGAGTTGAAAGCGTCACCCCGATCCGCGATTGCCTTAACCTGCGTGAGTGTCAGATCGAGTTCCTCGATGTTTTCCTTCAACCCTTCCTGCATGACGTTTGTGCCCTCTTCAACAGCCCTTGTTAGACCTGCTTTTAGCTGCTCGAGGCCGCCCTCAATCTGTGTTGCGCCATAGAGCAGAGTGCCATCTGTTGACGGTGAGCCTACACCCGCTATGGCGGTTCCAAGGCCGTCGGCGAGTTGCATGAGACCCTCTTTCAAGCCGGGATTTGCCATGCTGCCGGTTGACATCCCGGCTTTGAGCTGGTTCAAGCCGTCAGTTATCGCGGTTGTTCCGTAAAGGAGGGTTCCATCCGTTGTCGGGCTTCCGATCCCCGCCTTGATCTCAGCAAGTCCTCCTCTCATAGCATTTATTCCGAAAAGAAGGGTTCCGTCTGTTCCAACGTCGCCGATACCCGCAGCCATCTGCAGCAACCCGCCAGTTATGGCGCTCGTTCCGTAAAGGAGCGTGCCATCAGTTGTCGGGCTTCCGATCCCCGCCTTCATCTGGTTTAGTCCGCCCTTGATGGCGCTCACGCCGTAAAGGAGCGTGTCATCCGTTGTCGGGCTGCCGATTCCTGCCTTCATCTTGTTGAGTCCACGGGTGATGGCGGCTGACGCGTACAGCAAAGTGCCACCTGTGGTTGAAGAACCTATTCCCCTTTTTATGTCAAGCAGTCCGAGCATTATTTGGTCGATCGCCCAGAGTAGGGTATCTTTAGTTTTAGGGTCTCCGATTCCCGCTATCGCCTTGTTGACATCCTTGATGCTTTCGTCAAGTCCCTGGAGGATCCCGTTTGTGGTGGTGTTTATGCTCCCAACCCCATCGTATGCGGCGTTCAGCTTGTCATGATAGTTATCATCATAATCATACATTTTATTGAGGAGCCAGGTCTTGGGGTATCCGGCAACATGCGTTTTTACGTAGTCGTACATCTCACCGCCCGGCTTCATTGCGTCCATAACGCTCTTGATGTTGTCGTAGACGGGTCCGCCCTCCTGGGTTGTCTTCTCTATGTCCGTTATAGCTGGTTCCCTTAACAATTTTAGTAAATTATGCAATTGTTCAAACCCTCCCTTGATTCCTGGTTCAGGGGGTCCGTAACCAACCGCATCTGCAACGCTTTTTACGCCGTAAAGCAGGGTGTCAGCAGTTGTTTCGCTTCCAATCCCACGGGAGATCTTCTGCAATCCATCTGTCATTGCGGTAATTGCGTAGAGGAGAGTGTCCTCTGTAGTCGGCGAACCTATACCCTCCTTCATAAGATTCAATCCATCGAGCACCGCGGCAGCGCCGTAGAGCAGTGTATCCTTTGTCTCCTCGCTGCCGATCCCTGCCTTCATCTGGTTGAGTCCTCCCGCGATCAGACCGATGCCGTTCAGGAGTGTCCCGGAGGTGTCAAGAGAGCCTATTCCTCCTTTCATCTGGTTGAGCCCGCCCTCGATCGCGTTTGCGGCAAAAAGAAGGGTATCTCCTGTTGCCGGGTCACCGATTCCCCCTGAGATCTTATTTAAGCCACCCGATATTTGCGAAATTCCGTAAAGAAGGGTATCAGGCGTTTCGGGGCTTCCAATTCCGCTGGCTGCTTTTATCACGCCCGGTATCATGTCTCCTATTATCGCCGAGCGCGCTCTTGGAAAGCCATCGGGCGCTACCATCTTGCTCAAGCCGCCCGCCATGAGGTTTATTCCGTATATCAGTGTGTCGGGAACATTGGCGGCACCAAGGCCTGCAACAGCCTGACCAAGCCCTCCGCCCAGCTGGATTACGCCGTTATAGAGCTGGGTAAGACCGTCGAGGAACCGGGAGACAGTGGAGGTCTGGCTCTTCTCCTGCCCTTCAGGTATGACGAAAAGCACCGCAAGGGTAAGCGGGGGAAGGGCGAAATTCTTTACGTCGGCCTCGAGCCATATCGTCTCTTCTTCTTTTGTTGCCGGTGGGAATACGGTAAGCGACCACCCGAGTTTATAGGTGGTGGGTGCGTAAACTATAACCCCGTTGGGGTCAACTTTCATATTGTAGAAGATACTGTTGTCAAAATCCCAGGAGGTGGGGGATATGATGACCGGCAGATAAGTCTCCACCTCTTCGGTCTTGACCTCGCCGGTTATGGAGTCTTTGTATGTGACTTTGGTTTTCTTCTTTGATGTGTTCTTTGCCGTCATCTCAAGCCTAAAACGACCGCTCTTTCCCGCTATTTCGTTAGGGTCTTTGTATTCTTTGCCGTCAAGCCAGTAACGGTAAGTGATTTCAACTGGGATTTTCTCGAAAACCTCTTCCACGCTCCTCTTGCTCAAATTTCCGGTAGAAATCAGATTTGTAGGCCCTTTCACGTTCAAGTTTTTCCAGACCATCTTCCCGTCTTCAACGGCGGGGACAGTGAAGCCGCTCATTCCTTGGATTTTCGGTGGATCGGGAAGTGCCTGTTCTCTTTCAAAGGTGATTGTGCCATCACCGTCGAGTGCAAGCCAGTCAATCACCTGAGCGGACTTTACTTTGCCTGAATGGTCCTGAATTGCAACGAGGAACTGGTTGTTAACCACGGAAACATCGCCGTCGGTTTGCGCGGCGGTATCGCCACCAAGCGTTGCAATTGGTATAGCGAAAAGAAGGATGAAAGATATCAGGACCGCAAACGTTTTCTTAAGCCTTCTCATATCCCCTCATCTCCTTGATCCGATACCGGCTCTATTCTGTGGCGCTTCTCGGGCGGGCTGGTTTTTCCTGACCGAGAAGCGGGGTAGCAACAAGGGTCCCGAACAAAAGTCCGATTGAGAGGGAGAGCAATACTCCGGCGAAAGTTGCGAACGTTTTGGGGATTGCCCACACGGGAAAACTTCCAATGAGGTCCATGTGTTGAAGCATCCCGCCTATGAATGCCGCCCACCCAACAACTGCCATGGGCAGACGCTCAGATACTTTGGGTGCTCCGATGAGCGCGGCAACGAACAAGAATATCGCTCCCGCGATGGCTGATGAGAGTATCGAGAAAGTGGGGAAGACAAGCTTGGAGATATAGAAAGTCAATAGCCCAAGTAAGGTACCGATCAGCCCCCCGACGAGCATCCAGGGAAGTTTCTTCGGATTTGATCCTGAGGCAACATAGATCGCAAACGCGACCAGCGCGGACCAGTACGTCATCCCACCGATCTTGTCATAAAAAAGAATCCATAGGAAAACCGCAACCGCGAAAATCGGAGCGAGTATGAGCCCCCTGACATAAGGTTTCATCTTGTCCAAAGATAGCACCCCCTCAAATACGGACCTCATTTTTTCGTTCTACTTTTATAACGTATTTTCCTTCTATAAAGGAACCGAAACCCCGCCTAATGCAGCGGGGTAAATATTCATGGCACCAAGTTAAACTCTTTAAGTACTTGGGGAACAAATTGCTAACCGGGTCTTTGTAATTCTTCAGAAAGCCCCTCTTTTGCAAATCCCCATCCTCCACTACTGCGCCCGACCCGATCAAAAACCGATTGCACGTCGCGAAAAAGAACGAACTCAGAATAAATTATAAGTCTGTCAAAATGCTTTTTTCAAGCATTTATAAAGTGTTTGCCGCAACACCACACAGTTAAGGTTTTATCAAATGCATATATAAATCATAAATTATGCGTTGTCCATACCCTGAAATTTTTTCGTGATTCATACCTTATATCACGCTCCGAAATCGGAAAATGGCGATTCGAGGAATGTTCGGAAACTATTCGCGGCGCTTTTTATGCTCGCTCTCATTTTGCTTTTTCCGTCTTTTCACAAAAAGCCTCGCCTAATAAATTATTGCCGCCAAATTTTTTCATGAAGCCAGGGCTCTTTTGATTCTATTCGATGAGGCATCCGTTGAAAGAACCGCTCACTTATCGAGATTTTGTATGAGGCATTGATAAACAACCTGGATCGTTTCTTCTATGCAGAGTTATAAAAAGCCATGCGCTTATCGAGATTTTTTATCCGGGTTTTATATGAGGGTTTTCCCTTCTCCGCGTAATTCAACCCGGTGTTGATTAAAGGAAAGCATGGAGCCAGATCGCCAGCTTAAACGCTCGAGCAAAAGCGTGGAGATATTTTCAAAAGGCAAAATTATTTCTACCAGCAGTTTGGCTTGAGGACTTTTAGTTTTCCAAAGAAACCATGCTAATACTCCAACAGGCCGTTTTGATGTTGTAGAATGTGTGCGGCGTGTGCCCGGATTAAGTATGCATTGAATTCCGGGGTCTTTTTAGGCTATACGCACTTTCTCAAAAGGCGAGGAAGGATTGGAAGGACCTGTTAATAATGCTGATAGACATGCACATACATACTAATGTCTCTTCGAGATGCTCCTCTATTACTCCTGAGGAGTTAGTTGAGAGGTCTTGCGAAATTTGCCTGGATGCGGTTTGCGTGACTGAACATTCCACTGTAAGGGGAGCTGAGATCTGCCGTGAGTATGCCGCAAAGAGGGGCTTTAAAGTATTCAGGGGAATGGAGGTTTATACAGACAGAGGGGACATGCTGATCTTCGGCTGGGACGGTCATGTGAGATATTATCTTGTTTCCTTCAAGGAAATTAGAACAGAGGTAGAGAAGCGCGGAGGAATAATAATTCCCGCGCACCCTTTCAGGGGCATATCTGACGCAAGGCACGGTAGCCGTTTTGAACTTCCCGCTGAGGTCGTTGAGTCCATAGTAGCTATCGAGACGAAAAATGGTGCGATTCCCAGACACTGCAATGACTATGCGGAAGAGTTGAGGAAAAAATATAATCTTTTCGGCGTTGGCGGGAGCGACGCGCACCACGTGAGCCATATTGGCAGATGCCTTACATTCTTTGAGGCAGACATCAAAAGCGAGAATGAGCTTGTTGATGCTTTGAGAAACGGCTGCTACCAAGCGCTTTACGCGGAAGAGGCTATTTCATATATTAGCGAAACTTTATAAGATATTCGTTGCGTTTTTTGGAGCATTTTTAGGCGTGACGGTGGTCTCTTGTTAGAGATGAAGATATTGTTGCCAATAGCAAAATACTGTCGCAAGTTTTCCTCCTTAACCCATAAAAAGTACTTTTTTGTTACCGCCGCGACATATCCTCTGCTCAGCGGAATCTTCAGCTTCTTGCGTAAGGAGATCTGGGAATATATGTTTTGATTAGAAAGTGTCTCTCCAATTTAAACGCTTATGAGCACTTGGATGTTTTAAGAAAAGGGGTGAGGCAATTGTCTGATTGGAAAGAAGAGGTTGAAGAGGTTGTCTTCCCGGGGAAGATCTGCGTCCCTTACACTTGGACGGTCGGTTCAACTCTGAGTAAGTGGTACGGCTTGCTTCGTGACGAGGGGCAGATTTGGGCGAATCGTTGTCCGTCATGCGGGAAGGTGTACATACCTCCAAAAGCAAAATGTCTCGAATGCTACAAGGATGTAAACGATTGGGTAAGATTACCCGGGACGGGAACGGTGGAAACTTTCACTGTCGTTTACTATGAGGAACCGTCAATTCAGCCCAAAAAGCCCCCATTCGCTTACGGGATCATAAAAATGGATGGCGCTGACACCGGGCTCGTTCATCTGATTGATGAAATCGACCCTGAAAAGGTTAAGGTGGGGATGCGGGTTGAGGCTGTCATAAACGAAGAGCGCTCCGGAAACATCTTTGATATCAAGTATTTTAGACCCGTTAATTGAGCTCTATTCACAGGTGGTGGTGTAAATGGAAAGAGTAGCGATAATTGGCGTAGGTCAGACAAAGTATGAGCAAAACAAGAGCGGTGCTTTTGCCGAGCTCGTTTATGAAGTGACATCAAAAGCGCTCGAGGATGCCGGAATTACGGTTAAAGAGGTTGATAATGTTGTGTCGGTCTCGAGCGATTTCTGGGATGGAAGAACAATATCCAGCATGGCGATATCCGACGCCTCAGGCGCTTTTGGTAAGGATATCACCACCGTTGAGGGGGATGGCACTTTCGGCGCCCTCTACGGGATGATGCGCATACTCTCCGGTCACTTTGGCGTGACGGTTGTTGTCGCTCACCATAAGGGAACCGAAAGCAACATGAGCGGAATAACAAATACCGCCTTCGACCCTCTGGTTGAGAGGAAACTCGGCTTGGATTCGGTCTCGTCCGCGGCGATGCAGGCGCGCCGTTACATGACGAGGTACGGGATATTAGAAGAGCAGATCGCGCTCGTCTCGGTCAAGAATCACGGGAACGCGAAAAGAAACCCCCTTGCCATGCTTCCGATGGACATCACAGTCGAAGACGTGATGAACTCACGGATGATCGCAAGTCCTCTCAAGAAACTTGACTGTTCGCCTGTGACAGATGGGGCATGCGCTCTAATTCTCGCATCAGAAAGGGAAGCAAAGAAATACAGCACTAACAAGAAGCGTGTTTGGATGCTCGGAGTTGGGCATTGCGCTGACGCTTTTCGACTTGGTGACAGAGACCTTTCCGATACGAGGGCGCTCAAGCAGGCGGCAAAGAAAGCCTACCAGATGGCGAGCGTTGAGCCTGGGGACATAGACGTGGCTGAGGTTTACGATGCTTTCACCTATATGGAATTGATGTGGCTTGAGGGACTCGGCTTCTGCGATGACGGTATGGGCGCCGAATACCTCGAGCGCGGGAATTTTAATTTCGACGGTGAGATTCCGGTCAACCCCTCCGGCGGAAGGCTCTCCGCCCACCCGGTTCAGGTCGCCGGTCTTGCCGCAATGGCTGAGTGCGCCCTTCAGTTAAGAGGAGAAGCAGGCGATCGGCAGGTGGAAGGAGCCGAGATAGCCCTCGCACATGGGATAAACGGTTTGTGCGGACAGAGCCACTGCGTATGGATTCTTGGGAAATAGGGGGTATGCGATATGGGAAGAAGAGTCGGAATAGTTGGTGTCGGGCAAACACACCATGCTGCCCACAGGCTTGATGCTTCCGGAATGGAGTTGATTGCTGAGGCGGTTACGCGTGCGTTTGACGACGCGCAGATCACGAGGGATGAGATTGACGCGATTGTCATCGGGAACATGGACCATTTTGAGAACATCAACTATGTTGACATGTGGGCACTCGAGGGTCTCGGCGCTTTTATGAAACCGGTTTTCAAGGTTACTACCGGTGGGACAACCGGTACAACAATCGCGGCGTGCGCCTTCTACAGCGTAGCCTCGGGCCTGTTTGACAGGGTGCTTGCCGTTGGTTGGGAGAAGAACTCCGAGTCGGACACTCAGGCGGCTGTCGCGACGTGCGCCAATCCAGTTCTGGAGAGGGACCCGTTTGCGGGAGCGATAGGTCCTCTTGCGACGGAGTACTCGATGTACATGAAGGCCTATGGCGCCACTGAGGAGGACGCTGCGCTTGTCGCCGTAAGGGATCGCAACAACGCTTTGAATAATCCCTACGCGCACAACAGGATGAAAGTAACCGTTGAAGACGTCATGAACTCGCCGATGCTTTCCTACCCGATAAAGTTTCTCGATATGTGCCCGAGATCTGACGGTGCGTGCGCGGTCATATTCGCGAGCGAGGAATACGCGAAAAAGATGTGCCCGAGACCCGCTTGGGTTCACGCATCCGTTGTAAGGCACGACTACACTCATTTCGGTGACCTTGAATGGCAGTGGATGCCCAGTCTTGAGAGGGCTTCAGCTGAGGCCTACAAAAAAGCGGGCATAACAAATCCTCTTAAAGAGTTTGACGTAGCTGAACTTTATTTACCCGCTTCCACAACAGGCGTGAAGTGGATGGACTCACTGTGGTTCTGCGAAAGAGGAGAGGCGCCAAAACTCATACGCAAGGGCGTTTTCAATATGGACGGTGAACTTCCAGTTAATCCGTCGGGGGGCGTGATAGCGACAAATCCAATTGGTGCGACAGGATTGATAAGGGTTGGAGAAGCCGCTTGGCAGATTATGGGAAGAGCCAGGGACAGGCAGGTTCCGAACGTTAAAAAAGCTCTTGTCACAGGTTTTGGCGGGTGTAGCTGGTCTGACGTGATAATTCTGGGGGCGGATCTCCCGTAAGAGGAAGATTCTAAACAGAAGGGAGGAAAGATAATGGGTATATATACCGATAAGAGAAAAAGTACTCATACCCCTGATGGATTTGAACTACTTCTCCACCACTCCGGCCACCTCGAATACGATTTCAACTGGCATATGGGTCCTTACTGGAGCAAGTTTTTGATTGAGATGCGGGATAACGCAAGATTCATGGCGGTTAGATGCGAAGAATGCGGAAATGTTTATGTTCCGCCGCGGTACATATGCGGGCGCTGTTTCAAAGAGTTAAACGAGTGGGTTGAGGTGGGTCCTGAAGGGGAGCTAAAGGGTTTCACAATCGTGAGGTTTCCCTACATTAACCCCAACAATGGCGAGTTGATGAAGGTTCCATACACTTCTATCTGGGTGACGCTTGATGGCGCCACGACAAGGATGATGCATTTCTGCAACGAGACCGATGAGAAGAATCTCGAAGTCGGCATGAGAATGAGGGCTGTGTGGGCAAAGGAGCCGAGACCGACGTCAATTCATGCTGTTGAATATTTCGAGATAATAAAGTAGGCGAAGTGGCCTTAAGGGAAAACGCGTAAAGAGAAATTTATGAAATTTATGGTGGAAACGGCGCCTGAAATTAAAGTTTTGCGGTGGGAAAAGGGAGAATGCTCGCTAATTTTTAACTAACCAAGCGTCGGTCTTGATGAGCCAGTATCTTTATAAATAATATGAGTGAGTAAATAATAAGAGTGAGATGCGCGCTGATTTTCAACGAACCAAGCGCGCATCTTTTTTTTAAGTTAAATCTCCCGATACACCGCTTCAGGCACTCTTTGTCTTCAGCGGCAATTCCCGACAGAAATTATCGCCTTGAGTGTTAGGGATTTTTTTGGATTTATTTCCGTCTGCAGAGATTTCTTGAGGGGTTTTCGTGAGAATGTCTCTGGGGCATGTCCGGACCGTCAACCATCTCGCTGAAGCGGAGGTTTCTTGAGGGGTTTCGGGAGAATGTCTCTGGGGAGAGCGGTCTCGCTCAACCTGAGCGGTTAAGATTATTTCTGCGTTTCCCAAATTTCACGTGCCTCTTCAAACGATGACAAAGCGGTCTCGCTCAAGCTGACCGTTTAAGAGTATTTCTGCCCAGGAATTCACCATTATGGTTAACATCACCATTTATGGTTTTTCTCAACATGACCGGTTTAATAGTATTTCTCCGCGAATAGCCTTGTCCGCTTGTTATTGTGTGAATCCCGTTTCCCTCTAGCTGAACAGACTAAAACTATTTTTCCTCCCTCGTGGTTATAGGAATATGCTTTGGGCAGGGGTTTCGCCCTAAAGCTGTCGAGCGTGCGGCGTTAATCCGTGTTTGGGGAGGAAGAATTTTTAGAAAACGCCTTGTATTTGAGTGATGCTTTCGGAAGACGGAAATGCCTATATGTGTTAGCATTTGAGTATGGTTCTTATCGGAGAGGAGGATTTGATGAGAAAGCTAACGGTTTTTTTGGTGTTGTTATTGTCAATCATGCTACTGGTTAGCGCAGGTTGCGGTGGAAAGAAAGTAACCGTACGCACGGAAGAAGGAAAAGTTGAGTACTCGGAGGAGAGCGGTAAAGTAAAGGTAAAGACTGAGGAGGGCGAGGCAACTTACGGACAGGAGGACGTATCCGAGGAAGACCTCGGGGTTCCGATATATCCCGGCGCGAAGCTTGTGAAGGGCGGTGGTGGATCAGTAAAGACTAAAACCGAAGAGGGTGAAGGTGAATTCATGACCGCGGCTTTCACTACTTCTGACAGCATTGATGAAGTTTCAGAGTGGTACAGGTCGAAGCTTTCTGGAAAGCCGAAATTCATGGACCTTTCTTCCACCATGGCGGGCAAGAAAACAGGGATGTTCATGTTTCAGGAAGGCACTGCCGCTAAAACGGTAGTGATATCCGCTGGTGAGGGCGAACAAGAAGGCGCGACTGTGATATCCATTAGTTCGGGCGCTACCACGCCCTGAGGAAAATCTTTCTTACGCGCTTGGCTTTGCGCAGGGTCCGACTGGAGAACTAGGTCACCTCGACTGGCGAAAGAGGAAAATCTTTTAAGCGGTTGATCTTTAGCAAGAGTGACATGGGTATCGCTGTATCGGGGCATAAGGCCGTGAAAAAAAATGATTTCTCTGGCCTGGTTGATGTTGGTTGCGTGTGGTCATAGTCAAAGGGGCTTGGTAAACCAAGCCCCTTTTAAATCAAGCCCCTTTATTTTTCCCGGGTTACGAGGGTATTGAATGCCAACAATATCGTTAAGTTGGGGTTTGTTACTCGAAAAATTTCTAACAGTTTGAAGAGTATAACGACAGCCTGAGAAACGTTTTTACGTCTATCTCCTACTGTGCTGGTTCACTACATCGCGGACACATACACCCTATCCCCGCTTCCTTCACTCCACTTGGCCAGGAACTCCATCGGCGTGAGATATCCTAGGCTCTGATGGGGCCTCACGTGATTGTAGATGTAGTTCCACTCGTCCACCAACTGGTTGAGATCCTCTACCGTATGAGCCTCCTTGAAGGCCCACAACTCGTACTTGGTGGTCTGTATCTTGCGCTCCACGTGTGCGTTCTCCTTGAGGAAGTAGGGGTGGCTGAAATAGTGGGTGATGAGCTCCTCCTCGGTGGCCCGGTCGAAGTGGCGCAGGAACTCCGAGCCGCCTTCCGTCTGCAGCACCAGCACCGAGAAGGGCATGTACGCCTTGAGCTCGGAGAGGAAAGCCTCCGCGCAGCGGGAGCCCGCGGACCTGAAAACCCGGCAGAAGGCGACGCGGGAAAAGCAGTCGATGGCCGTGAACTGATAGAACTTGATGCCCCCGAAACGCAGGTGCTTGGTGTCTATCTGGATGAGGCAGCCCGGAAAGGCGTGTTTCATCCACCACTCGGCGCGCAGGCGCTGCTTACGCCGCTTGGCGGCCTTGCTCCTCTTGCGCGAGCCCCGCTCGTCGTAGAGGCCCTTGCGCTTGAGGATCCTGCACACCGTGGAGGCCGAGAGCTTTATGCCGTGATCCCGGGCCAGGATCACCGCGATCTTGTGCTTGCTCCGGGCCGGCTGTGCCCCTCGGATGGCCACGATGAGGTCTATGGTCTGCCAGGGGACAGGCGATGTCCTCCTCCGCCTGGGGGCCCGGGAGAGGTCCTCCAGGCCCAGCGGTCCTTTCTCGATATACCTCTT
>OGCI01000027.1_pt1 | contig 155393 bp, 98 predicted proteins | sample 1570021 | NCBI WGS metagenome assembly OGCI01 (sample SAMN06264664, study PRJEB24512) | hot springs metagenome | isolation source: Hot spring water | place: South Africa: Tshipise | collected 2015-06-21 | reverse complement strand
GAACTTGAAATTGAGCAGAATCCCTTGTCTGCATTACAGGTGAAAACCTTAAATCCCAGCAGCGCGCGGTAAACCCCAGACAAGGTGGACCGACCGGCCTCACACGCATTTCGGCCGGTCGCTGCGGCTGCCTTTAAGCCTCCGATAATCGGCCGCCTGCACCTGCCCTACTTACCTTAGCAAAGGTCGGTTTTTTTGTCAACTATTTCGGCCGGGTGTCGGGACTCATTTCCCTCAATGGGAGGTCAGTTACCGTTCCCCAAAAAACTTAACAGTTCCTCGGGAAAGCTCTTGGCGACCAAACGCTGGCCAAGCTTGCTGGGCGTATTCCGCCATCTTGGATTGCGGCTTTCGGGAATTAGTGGCTTTCCAGAACCAGCGGAGTATAAAAACCGTTTGGGGCTCCCGCACCCATCAAGAGTTTCTGCGGCCACGAACAAAAAGACTCGGGGAGAGAGCAAAAAAAGGTAGGGGTATGCAAAGAAAACACGTTACGGCCCGATGGGCACGGTGTCTTGATGACCGCCTCGAGTGGTTTCAACGGAGCGGCAGCCCGAGGTATTCCAGCTTCCCGATAATCGCCTCCGCCAGCCAGGCTCGCCCTGCACGGGATGGGTGCACGGCATCCGCCGGTTCAACTGCGTGGCTCTTTGGCTCGAGCGTTTCATGAGCCGGGAGCATCCACCGCCACGGCTGAGCGCTGCGCAAAGCCCGGCATGGGCTATGCACCTACGGCTGATTGATCGCCGGTAGTCGGAAAGGGATAGATCGAGAGGTTTCGACGAAAATGGAACGGTTTCGACGCCGGGGCCACATAGCACGCACTTGCGGAGCGGTGTTCCCCGTGCTGCGGATCCGCCACGCCTGTACGCTCGGACCGAGCGGTCCCATTTAACGCTGTAACGCCGCCGCGAAATCGTGCCTTCCCGGCGTGCGTGCGGGTGTTCACATCCCTCGCAGGTCGAACCTCGTGAAAGGCCTCGTCGTTTAGCATTTTGGAAGGTGGCCAAAAAAGGGGGGCGAGTGGCCCCGGTTCAATGTTGCCCATTCTTGCGGGCCGTGGAAGATTGACGTATCGTTATAGCAATTGCGCTTAGTGCGCGGGGAGAATCATTCATTGACCAACACACCTTGCGGGAGGTAACTGCCACGTGGCGTGGGAGAAAATTTTCATTGTTGGAATTGGCGAGGATGGCCTAGCAGGGCTAACTGAGCAGGCACGGCGGCTCATTGCAGAAGCCGATCTTTTGGTCGGCGAGAATAACACGCTGGCCTTTGTGCCGCCGGGCAAGGCAGAACGCGTGGTCATTGGCCCGGATCTCGAGCTTGCCGCTTCGCTATTAGGGTCGGCTCAAGGAAGGAATGTCGTCGTTTTGGCGGTGGGAGATCCACTTTTTTACGGAATTGCCCGGTTTTTATGCGATCGCTTGGGGAAAGATCGTTTCGAGGTCATTCCCCACGTGAGCACGATGCAGATGGCTTTTGCCCGGGTCAAAGAAAGTTGGGAAGATGCTTTACTGACAAACTTGGCCGGCCGCGATATGGGCATGTTGTTGGAGCAGATCCGAGTGGCGGATAAAGTAGGCCTCTTTACAAGCGATGAGTGGCCGCCGGGAGCTGTGGCTAAGTTTCTGCTCGATGCCAAGGTCGATTACTTCACAGCGTATGTGTGCGAAAACTTGGGGGCCCCGGATGAGCGGGTAACACGGGGGGAGTTGACCGAAATAGTCGGCCATGAGTTTTCAGCCCTGAATGTCATGATTCTGGTTCGAAAGCCGGAAGCGCCGGATCGCCCTGCGGAACAATTCGGGCGACGGCTCTTCGGAAATCCGGACGACGCCTTTCTGCAATCCAAACCCAAACGCGGCTTGTTGACGCCGGCAGAGATCCGAGCGATTGCCTTGGCGGAGATGGACCTAGGGCCGGGGAGTATTGTATGGGATGTGGGTGCCGGAAGTGGCTCCGTGGCGATCGAGGCCGCCCAAATAGCCTCTCAGGGAACGGTATATGCTATTGAAATGGACCAGGAGGATTATCTTCTCATTCAGCGAAATGCCGACCGCTTCCGGGTGAAAAACATCGTGCCGGTTTTGGGACGGGCCCCCGAGGCGTGGGAGAGCCTCCCTGAGCCGGATGCGATCTTCATTGGCGGCACGGGTCGGGCTGTGGTCGGGTTGGTGCAAGCGGCGTTCGAGCGGCTGCGGAATGGCGGGCGGCTGGTGGTCGTGGTCAGTAGCATCGACAATGTCGCCGATGTGTATCGATATTTGCATCCCCTGGTACCCGATATCAACGTACGGCTTTTGCAGATTGCACGCGGTTGTTACCAGATGGAGCGAATGCGCTTCCAATCGCTCAACCCGGCTTTTCTCATCTCGGCGGTGAAACGGCGTTGAGCCCCTTTTTCGGGCCCACCACACCGGCTTCGTGCTGTTGAGCGTCGGATCGGATCTTCGGGGCAGATGGTTTTTCTAGGGCGTGGTGCATTAACACCAGGCCAAGATAGGAAAATTGGGGTGGGATGCTGACGAAATTGGGAGTCCCGCCGGGAAAGGTTCCTTTGGCGTGAATTTAGGGGGGAGCTGCATTTTGGCCGGCGACGGCTGCATAATGCACGGTGCCTTTAGCGAACATACGAGAGAGGTTTTGCGGTTGCAAGTAAAAATGCAGAAACGGATTTGGTAACCGGTCCGGACTTATACGTATTTGTGAAGAAAGGCGTGATCTTATTTGTGAAGGAAGGCGTGATCTTGCAAGGTTGTTTCGTAAATGCGAGAGCGAATATTCGGTGTGGTGGAAGAGCCGCTGGATGTCGTAGCAGTAGGGGCTCATCCAGATGATGTGGAAATTGGATGCGGTGGGACATTAGCCTTGCTTTCTAAGCAAGGATACCGTGTAGGCATTATCGACTTGACGGACGGGGAGCCAACTCCGAAATGCCCCTCGCCTGAGGTTCGATTGGCCGAGGCTCAAAAGGCGGCAGAAATTCTCGGCGTGCAAGCGCGGGTGACCCTGCCGCTTCCCAACAGGCGGTTGATGGATGGGTTTAAGGCGCGGATGTGCCTGGCCCGGTGGCTTCGGCGATGGCGGCCGCGGTTGGTCTTGGGCTTAGGCGCCGGCACACCGCTCGCGTCCCCTGACCATCAGCAGGCGGTATTCATCACGGCGGGGGCAGTATTCTACTGTCGACTCAGCAAATGGGCCGAATATTTCGAGAATTTGCCACCCCATACGATACCGGCTTTCTGGCATTATTTTCTGGCTTTTCGTCAGCTCTCCCCAACTCGGCATCAGCCGGTCGTCGTGGATATCGGATCGGTGTTGAAGAAAAAGCTGGCAGCAATCGGGGTTTATGAGACGCAATTTTCGGGCGAAAAAGCTTCCTTTCTAGATCGTGTGCGGCATTTTAATCGGCAACAGGGGTTGGCGGCCGGGTTCGAAGCAGGCGAGGTTCTCAGCCCTGAGGGCGTCCTGGGCACTCGGGACTTGATGGGGCTGATTTTCGGTTCGAAAGCGCGTTGACGCTAGGCAAAACCGTCCGAAATCGCCACAATAATGCGTTCTTTAACATTTGCTGACGAGATTTTTCGGCGATGGCGGCAAATAGGCAGCGTTTCCATCGTGTTGAGGCGCAAAAGCGGAGGTGGGGCCAAGCTTCGCAAAAGCCGACGAGAGGATCGTTCAGTTCCCTTGTATGCGGTCCGGGCGGAAACCAACGGCTGCGTATACCGCGGGTTTTTAGGGATTCACGGGTTTTCGACAGAGGTTCGCCCCTTTTTCCCCGGTTTGCGGGGGTTTTCACGGCGCGGGAGAGGAGGAGGTTGCTCGGCCGGGGTGCTTGAACCGCTCGCTTGGGGCCGCGGTTCGGTAACTCGGCTTCTTTCAAAATGGGATGAAAGATTGCTTCAGATCGAAATGATACAGGCCTGCGGGTTGATTGCGGACGCATACATGGATGCTTGAGTTTTCGGAAAACGATGGAAAACGTGGGAAACGAAAAAGAAGGCTAGATAAGACGACCGGCTCTTTGGCCGTGGCAAAGAAGTTACGTATCTGATCCTGCGCAAGCTGGGGAAGCTAGGTCGAAAATGCAGGAATTTGGAAACCATCCAGTAGTGTTTCGAAAGGAGGAGATGATGAGCTCGCAAATCGTCGACATTCAAGCCCGGCAAATCTTGGATAGTCGCGGCAACCCGACTGTGGAAGTTGACGTTTTGTTGGCCGACGGCTCGTTTGGTCGAGCTGCGGTTCCCAGTGGTGCAAGCACCGGAGTGCACGAGGCTTTGGAGCTCCGGGATAATGATCCGGCAATGTTCGCGGGCAAGGGAGTGCTTCAGGCTGTGCGAAATGTCAACGAGCGGTTGGCGCCCGAGCTTCTGGATATGGATGCGTTGGAGCAGGTGGAAATCGACCTTCGCATGATCGAGTTGGACGGAACTCCGAATAAGAGCAATCTAGGCGCGAACGCGATCCTCGGCATATCCATGGCGGTTGCCCGGGCGGCTGCGGATTATTGCGGTTTGCCCCTCTTCCAGTATCTCGGCGGGGTAAGAGCGCGGCTTTTGCCGGTGCCCATGATGAATATTCTCAACGGCGGTCAGCATGCGGACAATCAAGTCGATGTTCAGGAGTTCATGATCGCGCCTTTGGGAGCCGGTTCCTTCTCCGAGGCGATTCGGTGGGGATGCGAGATCTTTCACACGTTGAAGTCGGTTCTGAAATCGAAAAAGTTTTCTACCAACGTGGGCGATGAGGGGGGGTTTGCTCCAGACCTGAAGAGCAACTTGGAGGCATTGGAAGTCGTGGCGGAAGCCGTGGAAACCTGGGGTAAAACATCCGGTCGGCGGCTTGGAGAAGCTGTGTTCATCGCTCTGGATGTGGCTGCATCCGAACTGCTGCCCCCTGAAAAGAAGAAAAAAGGAATCACTGCGGAGGATAAAAAGCCATTCGAATATATCGTGGACGGACGCCGGCTTGATTCCGCAGGCATGGTGGAACTTTTCTCCGAGTGGATCGATAAATATCCGATTTATTCGATCGAAGATCCGCTTGATGAAGATGATTGGGAGGGCTGGCAGCTTCTGACGTCGAAGCTTGGCCATCGCGTGCAAATTGTGGGTGACGATTTATTCGTCACAAATACGAGTCGGCTTCAGAAAGGGATCGACCTCGGTGTGGCCAACAGCATCCTCATCAAATTGAACCAGATTGGAACGGTAACCGAGACCATCCAAGCGGTTGATCTGGCGCGGCAGCACGGCTATGGTTCGATCATTAGCCACCGAAGTGGGGAAACTGAGGACACGTTTATCGCCGACTTGAGCGTCGCGTTGGAAACAGGCCAGATTAAGACCGGTTCGGCAAGCCGCACCGACCGCATGGCCAAATATAATCAGTTATTCCGCATCGAGGAAATCCTGGGTAAGGCGGCCCTTTACGCAGGCGAGCGATTCCGCCAGCAAAAAAGTAAGGGCTAGAGTTTCGAAGGCAGTTTTCACTTCGGCCGCTCTCCCAACTATACTAGCTATAGGGTTTTTTGAGGCTATTTAGGCAAAGCCGGTGGGTGCGCGCACGGGCTTCGCGCGCCGAATGCCGGCCGAGGCGGGGAAATTGTCTGCGGTTGCGCAGAATTAGCTGTGGTCAACACAAGCCGTCAATGAGGAGAGCATGTATGATGAGGTTTATCGCAGCGTGTGTGTGCTTGCTTATCCTCGGGTTGATAGGACAATCGCGGGGCGCCGAGGACCAGGTGATCTTCGAGGATCGGTTCGAGGGAAAACTCGCCGACGGTTGGAGTTGGCTTCGGGAAAACCCGGGCTACTGGCGAATCCGTGAGGGAGCCCTCGAAATCCGTATCGAGCCGGGCGTGGCTCAAACGGTGCGTAATGCGCTGGTCCGTAAGGCCCCGGACCGTTCGCAGGGGAAATTCGCGGTGGAATTGACTGTGCAGAATTTGTCGCCGCTCACCAATCAGTATGAGCAAGCCGGCATTACGTGGTATTGCGGGGGGAAGCCGGTCTTCAAACTGGTTAAAGAATTGTTGGATGGTCAGGTGTGCATTATCCCGGGGAAAAAACTCATTGAAGACAAGCCGGTCCGACTACGTCTTGTTGTGTCGGCGGACCGATATGTGGCTCAATATCGGGTGGAGGGAACCGAGGAATTCTTGACCGCCGCCGAAGGTTCCCTTCCGCCTCCACAAGACGACGAGGTCAGTATCCAAGGCTATCATGGTCCGGTCGACGCGGAGCATTGGATCCGCTTTGACGACTTCCGGATCATCAAATTGCCGTAGGAAGGTGAGTGAGCAAATCGCCGGCTCAGAGACGCGATCCCCTGCCATAAGCGGAGGTCGCCGTTAAAGGGTTCTCAATTTTTCTTGGCTTTCGCTCTCGGCAAGCAAGGCTTGAAACACGGACAAACATTTCAGGCGGCGGCCTTTCCGATCCTCAGCCTTGGTTGCAGAGCTCCGCCTGGAAGCCGGATCTGGGGGACATTCCGGATCTGGGGCACATTAAAGAAAAATCAAAGGGCATCAAAATCAAAGGTCATCAAAGAAGATAAGAAAACTCAGATTGTTTTTCTCGTCGCACGGACCAATCTGTGACCTCAGGTTCGGACGGCTTCCAGCTCGGCAATCCGAGCGGCGATCCGGCGGGAATCTGCAATCATTCCCGCGGATTGTTGCTCCGCAAACTTCCGCTCCAAGGCTTCTAACTGATCGCGAATTTCGCGGAGTTGGCTAGGACTCAAGCGATCGATAAAAAGGACGCCGTCGAGGTGGTCGATCTCATGCTGGATGGCTCGCGCAGCTAATCCTGAGGCCTCCATCGTGAATTCGCGGCCTTTCAGATCATACGAGGTGACCACTACCGTTTGGAATCGGGGCACCGGCGCACGAATCTCGGGCAGGCTCAGGCATCCTTCGCTTTCTTCAACGGTGCCTTTGCGGCGTAAAATCACCGGGTTGATGAACACCATCTCGGCGTCCTTTTCGTTCGGATCGCCGGTGAGATTAAGCACGAATACCCGGTAGGGGAGGTCGACTTGGTTGGCCGCCAGTCCGATTCCTTCGTGTTCATACATAATTTCGAACATTTGGGTGATCATTTGCCGCAGTTGTGCGTCGACCCGACGCAACGGCTTGGAAACGTGTCGCAGTGTTGGGTGCGGATAAAAAATTAGTTGCACCGATGCTAACTCCGACGGTTGTTTGGTAAATCCTTCCGAAAATGCTGACTTTTAGAAATCTCTAACCAAAAAGAATCTTTTTGATGTGCCGCGAGCCGGTTCGGGCTCAGGCTCAAAACGCTTCTCCCGGTCAATCCCGACACGATTTTCGTACGTTTCGTCTTCCACTAACTAATTGGGCATAGCCGCGGTCGGCCTGCTCGACTTCTTCCAACGGATTGCAAGGTGATGGGGTGAAACCTTGTATTTATTCTAGGCTTCCCGGGTCGTCAAAGCTTCGCCAAATTTTCAATTTCGATTGGCTTAAGCGAAGTTTTTTACGCGATGGAAAGCCTTTTCCTCTTTGGGTTCGTTCATGCCCTTTCAGAGAGGGGTTGAACACTCTGGGCACTCACCCCGCGTGATATCTGGGGCCTTTTGTTCTCTAAATTCACGAAGGCTTTAGTGCCGATTAACGAGGGCTATATGGCCCGATTTGTGAGGGGTTCATAGCCGCTTTTGAATCATGGGGCCCCGGACTTAAAAGTACTTCGCATTTGAACGCTTTTGACATGCAACATTTGGCCCCCAAAGTCGCGCCGTTTCCTAAAGCTTACTGATTTCTTACTCACTTGCTTACGTTTTGCCGCGGAATTTACGGCCAATCTACCACCCACTCATTCCTTAACTTACGACACGTTATTTCCGGAATTACCGAATCACTGTTTATTTCAGGTTTTATTATTTTATTTCAGGTTTTATTTTTTTATTTTATGGTTATTGCGGCTTTTCCAGGGAATCAATCAACGGTGGCCCGTTATTCAAGAGAAAGCTTTTCGGCAAACGCCGACATCTTTTGATCCAGGCGGCTGCGATGGCCAGCACCACCAATGGCCTCGAGCCGGATGCGAATAAAAGTCCAGGCAGGGGCATTTTGGGTCAACTTTGCCTCCAGCCGCAAACCGTGGCACAGCGCTTGCGACAATCTCAGCTCTGCTGCGGGGCCGGACCGCTGCTCCAAATGCACTTCAGGTTTGTGGAGAAAAGGTGGGCAGAACCCGACGTGGATGACCGCCATTCGGCCCCCCGGTGGGATCGCGGCGCATATCTCGCCCCGCAGGACTTCCTTCCCATCCTTTCGAAAGCCACGTCGCATGGCTTGGAAAACCTGGGTGTGCAGAAGGTTGAATTCGGGCCACAGCAGCGCGGCCCATTGATCGGGGCTAAGGAAGGCATCCTCAAGGTCCCGGGGCGGGGCCGGGGATGCCCGTTTCGTTGCCGGCTGGAATACGCCCGGTTTTTTAGGCGAAATGGCAGCAATTTGCCCTCGAGCGGTTCCTCCCCGAGGAATGCCGCTCCTGATTCGGAGCCGAATTCTCCCCCCTGCTTTACCCTGGGCGGCGGTTAATGATGACCGAGCAGTGACCCACCGAGTTTGCCGCGGATGGCCTGAAAACTTTCTCCCAGCGAACCCTGAGCGTAACTCCGTAAAGGAGATCCATTTGCCGATGCCAAGCCGGCTTTGCTGGGGTAACCCGCTGCGCTTTTCCGCACGTGCTTGTCTGCCGAGATTGCCGGAGATTCTCGAAGGCATGCTCGGTGCGGTGTGTTTTTGCGATGTGAGCAGCCACCGCCAATCGGCTCCCTGAACGACAACCACCAAAACCCAAAGAATGGCTGATCCCGCAGAAAAGGTTCCTCTGCCGCCAATGACCCAAGCCGTCAGCAAGATCATAGCGGTCAGCGATGCCTCTAGACCTAACTGCCAAGCTCTGGCACAGATTTTTGCGCGGTCAACAGGCGAAGTTTCGGAGGATGTTTGAGAAGTTCCTTGCCGAGGCGGCTCCTTGCATGGGGCTTTGTCGCGCTGTTGTTCAACGGTTGAGAGCGGCGATGTCTTTGCTCCCAGTTTCCTGCTTGAAGGGGTGAGCGATGGTTCCACAGATCGATCCAGTTCATTGTTTAATGCTGATTCGATCGAAGTTAATGCACCATGCGCTTCGGAACCTGTGTGAACTCGCCCGGTTTCCCCGCTTGGTGGAAGTCCCGTACACGCGGTTGTGGGGTACGGGGTCAGGCGTCTGGCCACCGCAAGTGGGAGTTGTAGGAGCGCTGCCGCGGTTAAAGCCCCCCAGACATCAAACGGCTCCAAAAAGGCCCCCGACAATCCGCGACAAACCAAAACGGCCACGGTCACGACGACCAAAAGTCGGAGAGTCCATCCGCTATACGCCATCCACATGCTGCACGAGTCCAGCAGCCGGCTTCCGTGCGCCGGTGGGTTTTGCCTTCCTGAGATCGCTGAAACGCATAATCGACTGAAAATGGCACCGCGGGCTGAGGTTTTTGAATAAAGTGAGTGCTTGATACCTGTAAGGTTGATTGGAGGGCCTTGAGCCTGCATGGAAGAGCTCGTTGAACTTGGAACAAAATCACCTTGGGAGTATTGCTAACGGGCAATTATCGAACGGAAAAAATGCTTCTCAAACCGGTCCCAATGGCCGACTCTACAATGAGAGCCACGGTTGGCATACAGGACATTAAGCGATGGTTTTTTGTCTGATAGCAGCGGTCAATCCAAGTCTCTTTAGCCGGCAAGCAAGCACCCTTCAAGTTCGCTTCTGAAGGCGATCCGGGAACTCCTCTTTTGCCTAAACGCTGAAGCAAATAGGTTCGGAGGCAAATAGCTCCGAAGGAACAATTCGAAGGAACAAATAGCTTCGGATTTGGTAGATGAGCCCGCAAGAGGGAAAGCGGCCGGTTTGATCTCCAAGCTTCGTGGACGTAATTTGCTAGCAAATTGGCTCGGCCCCCGATTCCCCTGCGGGCAGCCCAAAGATCGCCGCTACGGGCCCTAAGATCTTCGAGGACCTCGGCTCCCCCTCCGAGGGGCACAAAGCTTTTGCGAGACTCGACGCCGATCTTGACGGCAAACCGCCACACGCGGTTACACCGAACCGAGTTGGCCGCAAGCGTCGAGACAGTTCTGAAACCCAAGCGATCGAAGCGGGCCGAAACGTTTTCGCGATAAGCTCCGCGGTTTAACTGGTTCTTTGGCTGGAATCACCCAGATTGAGAGTTGGCCGTGACACGTGCCGATAAATTTGACATTTGAGACGTGTTGGCCCAGTTGTCGGGCGGTCATGGGACAAGGGCCATCGATGTAAGTCGTTGCTGGCCCCTTGGTTTCAGAAAAAGGCAGTAGCTTTGACCTAGAGGCGCCGGTCGGATTCGAACCGACGAATGGCGGATTTGCAATCCGCTGCCTTAGCCGCTTGGCTACGGCGCCAAGGAGTTAGATGTTCCAGGCCACACCTTTAAGTTCTACTGTCTTCCACTAACTAAAAAATCGTGTCGTTAAATGATACTTGGTTCAGGGATGCGATTTCAAGCGGCATGGAGAAATCATTATTAATTGTGGAGAGATCATCTTTAATTAACGTGCAGAAATATTTTTAATTAACGTGCAGAAATAATTGCAGAAGTAGTTAAGAAGATTGTCGTCCCTAATTTGAGTATCGTCAGCGTTTCGTTCATCATTTGTCAGAGTTTACCGGTATTTTTGCGTATCGGTTGCCGTCCGAGGAGGTTTTCTCGTTTCGGGCGAATTTCGAGGCGGTTTCTTGCGGAAAACCTTACCCTGGCCATCGCGGGCAAAGTTCAAACCGTGTATTTCGTAAAGGAATGGCCCGGTTCAAGCTCCACATGAATCCCAAACTAGGCTCATGGAAATTCTTGGCTTCAGCTTTTCAAAAATCCGGCAACAATCACTCCCGGGGATTAACGCTAAGTATCTCGTGCTATTGCTATGGCATCACAAAATAATGATACGCTTTTTCTATGATTAGCAATAATGATTATCAATTAGCAATACTGCCAATTAAGGAGAATGGCGATGGACTTATCGATGTTTTTACGAGATGTTGGCGGATCCGCCTACCCCCTATTCGAGATGGACTGGGCGTATTGCACGCATTGATTAGTCAAATAATTATTTCAATGATTATTTCAATGTTTCCCGCCATAATTTGGCAATTTGCCCCTCTGACACATCCTTTGATAGTTTCCCTTTGCAAATTTTTGCGGGACTCTTTTTGTACGAGCCTGATCTCCCCGATTCGAATTGCTGCACCGCGTTAGCCAGTCCCAGGATTTTGCCCGTGGAATAAGACAAATTTTGCCCGTGGAATAAGACAAACTTTGTGACGGATATCCTTGGCTATTTTCGTTGCAGGGGCCTCGCCAGGAGCTTTGTAGGTTTTTTAACCCCATTTTACGAAAGCACGCGTTCAGCCTGCCGCCGGGTCGAGCACCCCCGTGGTCTCCTATGCCCAATCAAGGTAAATCGAGTTTACGCGGCAACGCGTAACCCGGGTTGTATCTCCTCGGTTCATCTCGAGAATTAGTAAAGCTTATAGATTTTGTCGATTTTATGGGGCGAGACATTTCCCTCTCGCCGTCCGAGGGAAACCGGCGAGGTTGGTGGGAAATCAAGCGGATTTTGCGCTCCCGCAGGGTCAAAACTCGAAGCTTCCCCGGAGCATAGAAAAACCCTTGGTCTCCGAGGATAGCCGCCGCCAGTTCTTATCACGCGTTCATTTTTGCCCTTACCCCGGGTATAAGGTCTTATCTGCGGACGGCAAAGCGCGGCTGCTTAAGGGAGTTTTGTCAGAATTGAAGCGGAACAAAAGCGTACTTCGAGGATCGAAAGGAGACTTCAAGGTTTGCCGGTTGGCGAATTGCAATGCAGACCGGGAGTTCTGCAAGACCGAGTCTGAATGGATTCCTGATCGGCTGATACCGTTGAGGTAACACCGTCTTGCTTTGTGAGGCATCGGCCCCAGCTCGGGCGACTTATTCGTTTTGCCTGGCGGCCTTCAGCCAATCGACCAGTGACTCAGCGGGAATGCTCAGTTTGAGCGTAGGAGCCAAGTCCGCGAATTGACGATCCACCTCCGCCAAAATCTCCTCCGGCGGGGGGACGTCCGCCTCCTCGTGTGCATGATAATGCCGTTGGAATGCTGACCATTCCCACCAGGTCCGGTCTCCCACCGGGGGAAGAAGGGCTGATAATGCTACCGCAAAAGCCTCGGGCGTGGGCTCCTTGGCGGAGGCGATTTCGTCAATTTGAGTGTGTAGTTCAATTAAAGTCGCAAATTGCTCAGGGAGGTTCCATTTCCGGGCAATTCTGCCACCTGCCTGACTGTGTGTCCAGCCCAAAGCTAACTTTTCCAATTGAGAAAGTCGCGTACGGCCTTCGTGCCGGCCCGCGAGAAGCTCGGCGTAAGCCTCCGGAATTTCCTTTGCCAAAAGTGGAATCGCCATATCTTGAAGTAACGCAGCCGAGAAAGCATCCTCGGGATCCTTCGCGCGGAGGTGTTTTGCCAGGAGGCGGGCAAAAAGTGCGCGACGGAGCGAATCTTGCCGCATCGTCCGAAGATCGAACGGGCCGCACCGCGGATGAGGCAGAAGAGTGAACACCGCATTCCACAAAGCGAAATTCTTGATGGTCTTTACGCCGACGAGGGTGATGCCGTGGCGAATGTTGGAAATCTCCCGAGAAAACCCGAAATATGAGGAATTGACAAAACGAAGGACTTGGGAGACTAGGCCGGGGTCGGCCTCAATGGCCTCGGCGTATTCCCGCGGGCCATTATTAGCATCTTTCGACAATTCCAAAAGGCGTATCGCACTTTGCGGCAAAGCTGGTAGTTGAGCGACTTGCAGGATTCGGTCTAGGTCGGTGGGTTTAAACGTCGTAGCAAGCATCCGAATACTCCCTAAGCTCCTCACCCAAAGCGTCCGCAACCTTGTGCGTAGATCCCAATTTCGAAGGCGGGTGGCTCTATAAAGCAGTATGTCTTATGTTTCGACCGATTGGGGGAGATTCACTTCGGGAACTTGGTGGATTGTCAGGGAAATATTTCTATCGCCTTGCGATGAGGGGTAAAGGCGACGGCTTGGGACATGTCAAACGCCATGTCAAACTCTGAACTCCCGCGCCCTAAGAACAGTTCGGCGGGAAAACGAGTATGTCGCTCCCCTTTTTGGCAAAACTTTGCCATTCGGAATTACCGGCCAAATCGCATTAATCAGAACAAGACGAAGATTTAGCGAGATTCTCCAGAAACCTTTGATATCAGATCAATCAGTAACTTCGAAAGCTCAAAGATTTTGGATTGGCTCTGGATCGTATCTCGGCCTTTGCAGGCGTAGGGGTGGGGAAAGACCCTCCGAGTTACTCTTCCGGTAAGCACTGGTGTCTTAAGGGAAAGTGCTTGTCGTGTGTTTGACAAAATTTAAGACCGCAGCAAGTGCGGCCGCCTGGGCCTGATCCCTAATAGGATGAAATTTGTCGTAGTTCTCCTCAACTCCGAAGCCGGTTTAAATAGCGAATCCGAAATTGACTAAGCGCATGACGGCTTCGGCAAGAGAAGACCGGCAATTTGTTGAATCGGACGACCGCGTTGCCTTACTTACTTCTTTACAACTCCGCAGAAGTCGGGACAATACTTGGCATTGAAAACCCTGATTATTTGCACCGATGGCTGGGCCAAGAGTCATCCCGTTAATTTTCGGGTCGGAAGCTTGGGCCCGAGAAGGTTGCGAATTTGGGCACGGTATACATCGAGGCGATAAATCTTAAGATCTTTCAATCTTTTTGAGGTTTGATGTTTAGCCGATTTGGCCCTGGGGTCATTCGCCGCTGGGCTTTAGTTATTTCGCTTTGGCTCATCGGGGCTTTGATCCTTCAGCTCCTGGGACCTCGCTGGGACGATATCACCCAGGATGGTGACTTTGCATACTTACCCGCCCATTTGCCGAGTGTCCAAGGCGAGCGTTTATTGGATCAAGCTTTTCCGGATCAGCGAAGCCGAAGCCAAATCGTGCTGGTCGCGGCGAGGCGCTCTGGTCCGCTTACCACGGCCGATTTGCGGTATTTGCGTCGATTGGCGGCGGAATTAGAGGCGCGAAGCCTCGAAGACGGTCCCGTAACCGCCGTCCTGGCCCCTTGGACCCCCTGGTTGGGTGCGAAACTTCAGAGCCCCTTGGATCCCCACAAGGGGCAGGCTGCTCTTCTGGTTGCTCAGCTCCGCACGGAGCTGATGGCCGTGGAGAATATGGAACTCCTGCAATGGCTGTTTGGGGAATTAGATCGGCTCCGTCAAGAGCCAGATTTTCCGGCGGATCTGCAATTGGAGGTAACCGGTTCGGCAGCTATCGGGAGTGACATGCTGCTTGCGGCCCAGGAGAGCATTCGGAATACCGAAGTTGTGACCATCATCCTGGTGATCCTGATTCTTGCGGCTGTGTATCGGGCGCCAGGGCTTGTGCTTCTCCCGGTGCTAGCGATTGCCGCCTCGGTGAGTGTCGCCACGAGTCTCTTGGTGTGGGCTGCCTATGTAAGCCAGATGATTCCCTGGTTCGATTACAAGATCTTCAAGACGACCCGTATTTTCATAGTCGTCTTGCTCTTCGGTGCGGGAATCGATTACTGCTTGTTTTTGATTGCCCGGTATCGGGAGGAGCTCCGTCGTTGCCCCGATGTTGCCCGGGCAGGTGCGGAGGCTCTGACGAAGGTCGGAAGTGCGTTGGCCGCCAGTGCCCTCACGACGGTGTTGGGATTGGGGACCATGATCTTTTGCCAGTTCGGCAAATTCCGAAATAGCGGGCCCGGGATTGCCGTGGCCCTGCTTGTCGCGCTTCTGGCCTGTGTGACGTTGGCTCCGTCGCTTTTACGGGCTTTTGGGTTGGCGGTGTTTTGGCCATGGAAAGTGCACGGAAGAACATCTCGTGAACAGGAGAAGATCGCTGCGGAATCTGCCCGCTCGGCCATCGAGCCCGGCAAATCCGCCGCGGCCATCGGCGACCGAGCGGAATCACGGGGTGTTTTCGTAGTCGCGTCGGGTGGTAACTGTGGGAACGAAGGCTCAGCAAAAGAATCTTGGTCACCCGGGGTTTCGGTGCGATCGGACGGGGCCGCTTCATCCGAAAGCTTATCTGAAAAGGATTCCCTTTTAATCGGCAACCGGTCGAGCCCGGGAGCACCGGGTTTGTGGTGGATGCTCGGCCGATTGGTCACACGGTATCCGATCTGGCTTTTATGCGGGGCGGTAGCAATCATGGCTCCGCTCGTTTGGCGTGGGCTCCAGGTGGAAATCACGTATGATCTTCTCAGCGAACTTAGTCCGTCGCGGCCTAGCGTTCAGGGAACGCGGTTGCTACGCGAATATTTCCCCCCGGGAGAGATTGGGCCACTGGTTGTCTTGGCTTATGACCCGAATACCCAGTTTGACGAAACTTCCGACCGTTGGCAGCGAATCCGCTGGCTTACCGAGGAACTTCGGAACTTTGTGTTTTTAACGCCGGATGGGCATTCGGTTCGCCCAATCAGCGTGGTTCGAAGCTGGTTGGAGCCTCTAGGAGAGCGGCCCGAGCGTTATGGGCTGTTGGGCGCATTCCGAAAGGGGCTGCTGCGTGCGCAGGCTCGCACCAAGAGCGTTTATTTGTCGACGAAGGGGCCGCTCGCAGGCCATGTCGTGCGTTTTGATCTGGTGACAGAGTTTGACCCTTTTGCCGCCGAGAGCATGGAGCTGGTGGCCCAATTGGAGAATTATCTCGCCAAGCTAGCCGAGGATCCGAATCATCCTTGGTTTGGCGTCCAATTCGCGTTGGCGGGACCGGCCGCCGGGATTCGCGACCTGCAAACTGTCACTTCACGGGACCGGAGGATGATTCAATGGTTGGTACCGCTAGCCGTTTTTATTGTGCTCGTGGCAATTTTGGGTCGGCCCGGGACGTGTGTCTACCTGGTCTTTTCCGTGTTGTGGGGGTATTTCGTCACGATGGGGTCGGCCGAATGGCTCTTCCAAACCATCTACGGGGAAACTTATCAAGGGCTGGATTGGAAGGTACCCATGTTTTTGTTCGTGTTGCTTGTGGCGGTTGGGCAAGACTACAACATCTACTTAGTCACCCGGGTGTTTGAGGAGCAAAAACGATATGGCCCGCTGAAAGGCATCGAAATGGGCCTGGCCCATACCGGCGGCATTATTACGAGCTGTGGGATTATCATGGCAGGCACATTCGCCTCAATGATCAGTGGCACATTACGGGCGATTCAAGAATTGGGTTTCGCACTGAGCGCTGGGATTCTTCTGGATACGTTCGTCATTCGCACCATTTTGGTGCCCGCTTTTCTGGCAATACGTGAGCGCTTCATGGGCCGGATCCAGAGGGTTGGCGTTAGCCCATCGGATCAGCGTTCGGCATGATCGCCTCAGTTCTCAGATCCCGTCATTGGCAGCATTTCGGCGTGGACTGAGTACACCGTTACAGCATATTTTCGGTGTAGAGATGCTTTAGTGTGCTGCTTGCCTCGTCGGAAACTAATCTGTACCTGGATGCAGTAGAGCACGGCGGTCTGGGTAGCGGCCGGGGAGTGGCGGCAGCAACGGGGAATCTCTTCAGCGATGTCGAAAGTTTGACCCCGAGCGATTCTCGCCCAAAAGATTAGGCAAGACCCTTTGCTTCAGTTTCCTTTCTTTTGGTGCCGGACCAAGCGCCTACACAGGCAAGGCGTCGGTGAAGGTCATCCCAAGGGCGGTTTTCATGACGTTCCCTTGAATAATTCGCACCAAGGCGCCCCAGCACAGCTCCGACGCGAAGTCCGAAGCCGGTATCGTCGTTAAGCAAAAGGGCCCCCTTTGCCCAAAGGTTCCGACGAAGGGTCGTCTTGCAAGTGGTGAGTGAAATCGTCAGCCATTCAATCAGCCCTCGTTAACGACTATTGTCCCGAGTTCCGTGTAGACATAGAATGCCCTCAAAGGTGCCTCAACGGCCTGGGTCCAGCGAATAGGAGTGATTCATGCCTGAAGGGCGATTCAAGCTGCTGTACGATGGGGAGTGCCCGCTGTGTCGATGGGAAGTCCAGTGGCTGAAGCGCCGCGACCGTGACGGTAACCTCGTGTTACAAGACATCTCTGATCCTGCTTTTGATCCTGCGCGTTATGGTCTGACCCGAGAAGATGTTGCGGGGGTCTTGCACGGCATACTACCCGATGGGCGAGTCGTGCGTCGCGTCGAGGCCATCCGGCAAGCTTACCGGGCTGTGGGGTTGGGTTGGCTCGTCGCGCCTATGCAATGGCCCATCCTGTGTTGGGTGGTGGATGTAATCTACGGCATCTTCGCACGCAACCGTATTCGTTTGGGCAGGTTACTCGGTAGAGGGTGCACGAGCGGCGGTTGCGCGATTACGCCGGAATCGCCGGACGGGAAACCTACCAAGCTGCTTCCCACGACCGTGGACGATCGTTAGGGCTTGGACTGGCGGTGCGTCCTGCGGTTCTCAGAGCCCACCACATCTGTAGCTTGGAAAGGGTGACATGTACTTTGGTAAGCGATTGTCAGCGACAGTGCTTGGGGAGGTCCTCGCTCCTTCAGGGGGTAGGCGGACAACAAAGATGCCGGGGGCTCATCGGCCAAGAGAGTACCGTCGAAACACAGTGACAAAATCGGCGCGAAACCGATACACCGTCTTAGCCTATTGAATGACGACCCATTAAAGTTGAAAGGCGGGTGCATCGAATCCTGGATGACAGCGGCCCGGCAGACGCGATTAAATTTAGCTTTTCGGGAAGCAATGGGCTGGGCCCGGGAGTTGAAAGGCCCGTTGGCCGTTGTCGAGGTCCTTGCCCGCAATGGTTGTCGGGAGTTCGAACGTCATTACCACCTTGCGTTGCCGGGCAAGTGCCCCCCGCGGCAGTGGACGGACGCACCCCTACCTGCTATCCCTACGTCGAGCCAGAATCGGGTGAGTGCCGATGGTCGTTTGGTGCGCTTTCGGGAAAGGCTTGCGTCGTGGTGATCGGCGAGTCCGTCAGCGTCTTGCCCGCGGTGGAGGGTGGAAGCTCGAGCGCCGTCTCGCGTCGAGAAGAACGACGGCGACGGACTTGTCCCCTTCGGATCCGAGATCAGGCGTTTCCAGCAGCCGATTCGTTCTGGCGATTCTTCCCATGGACTCTGCGAGAGCACTTGCGGGACGCGATCAAGTTCGGCGCATGTGCAAGGGTAGAATTGCCTCGCTCGAAGACGGGACCGGGTGATTGAAGATCAGCAACCTTGAGGAGACCGCTCGGGATCATGGCACGCGAAAAGCGTCTTGTCCTGCTCACAGGTGCGACGGGCTACATAGGCGGTCGCCTGGGGCCGCTGTTGGAGCGTCGCGGCTTTCCGCTGCGTTGCTTGGCCCGCCGCCCAGAACATCTTCGCCCTAGGGTCGCCAGCACCACCCAGGTTATCGCGGGAGACGTGCTTGCCCCGGAAACACTGCCGGCCGCCTTCGAGGGCGTCGATACCGCCTATTACTTGATCCACTCGTTGGGGACTGCTAGCGATTTCAGGCGTGAGGATCGCCAGGCTGCGGCCAATTTCGCGGCTGCGGCGAAGGAAGCCGATATCCGCAGGATCATTTACTTAGGCGGACTCGGCAACCCAAAGCACAGGCTTTCCGAGCACCTCCGTAGTAGGCAAGAGACCGGGGATGTGCTGCGGGCGTCGGGCATAGAGGTGATCGAGTTCCGCGCCTCGATCATCATCGGTTCAGGGAGCCTCTCGTTCGAGCTGATCCGGGCCTTGGTCGAGCGGCTGCCCATCATGATTTGCCCGAGATGGGTGGCAACCCCTACGCAACCCATCGCTGTCGAGGATGTTCTTGACTATCTGATTGCTGCGTTGGATTTGCCGGAAGGGCACAGCCGTGTGTTCGAGATCGGCGGCTCGGATCGAGTGTGCTATGGCGACATCATGCGCGAGTACGCCCGGCAGCGCGGCCTGAGCCGCTGGATGATCCCCGTTCCCGTGCTGACACCTTATCTGTCGAGCTTATGGCTGGGTTTGGTCACACCGGTGTATGCGCGGATTGGGCGGAAGTTGGTCGAGGGTTTGCGAAACCCCACGGTGGTTGAAGACCCGTCGGCCTTGAAGGTGTTCCCAATTCGACCTCGTGGTCTGGAGGAGGCGATTTCGCGGGCGCTGTGCAACGAAGACCGGGAGTACGCCGAGACGCGCTGGTCGGATGCGCTATCGTCCAGTGGGGTGACGCCGCGGTGGGGCGGGGTACGGTTTGGCTCCCGAATTGTGGATTCGCGAACAGCATCCGTCCGTGTGCCACCGGAGACGGCCTTCGCCCCGATCCAACGCATCGGCGGCAAGACAGGATGGTACTATGGGAATTGGTGGTGGCGGGTTCGGGGGTTTCTGGACCGGTTGGTGGGGGGTGTCGGCCTGCGGGGCGGCCGTCGCGACCCGGTTGATCTCCGCGTCGGAGAGGCGTTGGATTTCTGGCGCGTGGAGGCGTTTGAGCCCGGTCATCTGCTTCGGCTCCAAGCCGAAATGAAGCTCCCCGGACGAGCTTGGCTGGAGTTCGAGGTGACCCCCGCAGAGGATGGGTCAGTCATCCGGCAGACGGCCATCTTCGATCCGCTGGGCTTGTTCGGCTTAGCCTACTGGTACTTGCTGTATCCTCTGCATCGCATGATATTCGCCGGTATGCTTCGGGCCTTGGTCCGGGCCGCCGAACAAGAGGACCAAACGCGTCATTCCGAAGGCCTGCTGCTGCACCGCGAACCCTTCTGACGGGCTCTGCCCAACTAAGAACACTACTTCAGGGTAACGATATCCGGCTTTTTGACGCCGGCATAACATTAATCTTTCTGCTAGTCATCGCAAGCTTTTCCTATGCAGCCGAAGAGCGAGCCCAATTGGAGGATGTGGCTATGTCGCTTGGCCGTAAGAGGCGGGCTTTGACGACGCCCATCTGGAATGGCTGCGGGCCAGGTGCGATGTATTTTCCCGAATATTGCGATTGCAGGCGGCTTGCATCGCGCGAAACCAACCCGTCCGGAAGGTTGAAAATGAGGAATCGATCGCGAGGAGGCGTTTTTCGTGCCGTGTCCTTACGGGTGGCCCCTCAATGGCTGAATCGGCTTCCGGGTGAACGGTGGCGAATCGCCCTCAAGAGGTGGCTCCCCTCAATGGCTAAAACGGCGTTACCCTGAGGGATGTTACGATGAGCTTGAGAGGGGTTCAGACACCTTGCGTAGCGATTCAGGCACGTTGCGAAGCGATGCAAATACCTTTTGAAGCGACACAAACACCTTGATAAGTGATACAACTACCTCGAGACGCCATGTAAAATAGAACCGAAGAGAATACACTCGAAGTGCATTCGAAGGGGGTGACATGAATCGCGCGGTACGAATGAGCACGACGGTCCTGATTCTTGCGGTGGTTGCCCCGTGGGGAAATCCGTCCCCCCGCGGGTCCGGGGGGATCGTGTTCCGCCCCTCGATAGTGTCTCAGGATCATGGGTCGGTTAGGCGGCATTTTTGGCAGCGGGTGATCTTGCAGGCCGATGATCGCGGTGCATCCGAGCTAGAATGGAGCCAGCATGCGCATGACGCGCAACACACCGGCTACACGCCACAAGCCCCGGCTTATCCTTGGCGATTACGCTGGATCTGGAATGGCGTGGATGCAACCGGCCGAGTCAGGAAGGTGACAAGCTCTGGCTCGCTTCCGCGCAATGTTCAGCCGGTGACCGGCGGGGGCCGAGTGTATATTGCCACGGGTGTTGATGGTGTTTTCGCCCTGAGCGAGGCGACCGGCCAGGAACTCTGGCGGCGCGGTGGAATCGGTGACGTCCGCTCGACTGTGGCTTACGATCACGATACAAAGTGCGTCTTCGTTATCTCGGCCAATGGTCGGCTTTATAAGCTCCGCGCTGCCGACGGCACGATCGCGGGCCAATTCAACACCGGGCAAACGAGTAACCTACCTTTGCCGCCCGCTTTACTGCGCGACCGAGTGCTTTTTTCAATGGGTCGGTCCGTCTATGCGGTGGACAAGCGGAGTATGCGTTCCCTGTGGAGATACGATGCTGGCGCGACCGTGGCCGTTCCACCCGCCTATTCACCCTCGCGGGATTTGGTCATTGTGGCCAGCGAACCGGACCTGAATGTTCATGCAATTCGTAACGCGGATGGCAGAGGCCGCTGGCGTACACGGCCCGTTCACCCCAGCCGAAAATTCGAGGATCCAACCGAGTATCGCTACGGTTGGCCGGTGATTGCAGAGCGAGCGGGTTTCGTGCTGATAAAGGCGCGGTTGAACTGGCAAATGTTATGGCACGATTGGCCGCAGAGCAATAGCGAGATGCGTAAGTTCCTGAAGAAAAACCCCGGCCATCAAGCGCTTTTTGCCCTGGATCTAGAAACTGGCAAGGTACCATTTGTTGCGAACGTCGGTCACGGGGGTTATGGGGATGGTGACTACCTTCCCATGGGGCCGCAGCCGGTGGTCAAGCACTTAGGGGCCGGTAAGGAGGTCGCATACATTGTGATCCGCGCTCGTCATGCTTACGACGCGCGGGGGGATTCCCACTTTGGGGAAATGGTTTTGGATGCTGCCACCATCCGAGGTTTGCAGGGGGGTGATGTGCGTTTTATCCGCTTTGACTGGCCGCCGGGAAGCGAAGTTCCCTACCTAATCACCGACGAGCAGCCCAATCTTAGCATGGCGGGGAACTACTTGTTCGGCGGGCACTGGGAGGCGGGGTTCGCACTGAGGATTCTGGATCGCTCCGATGCGCGGGGCAGTTTCGATGAGCCTATCACTACGGAACGACTGGCCACGGTGGTCACCTCGCAGGATGATACCACCGTCTGCGACTACAGCCCCTCGCACTACTGTCCCCAGGGACTGACGAATACCCGGCAGTACGACTTCGGTTTCTACATCTACTATAATCAAGGCGCGGTTTACGATCGGTATTGGAGTGAATACGCCACCTGGGTGGCGAGTAACGATAACCTCTATTTCCGCAGTTGTGATGGGGCTATAATCGCTCTGACAAGTGGCAGTCCGCACGTAGCGACCCGAAGTACACCTGTTCCTGCTACGTCGCCTACCGGCCGTGTGAGGCTTGCCTCCACTATGGCTTCTGAGATCGAACCTCGTTCGCAGGACACTCTTCCGGTAGCCACAATTCCGCACACCGAGGCACGCAAATGGGCCGGGCACACTGTAACTGTCACCGGGACACTGCATTATGTGTTTAACAACGGCAAACAAGTGTTGTTGGGTTTTGCCAATCCCCATCGGGGCTCCTTTAAGATCATTATCCGCCGAACGGATGCGGCAGACTTGTACTCGACGGTAGAGCGCCGTTACCGCGAGGGTCAACAGGTGGCCGTGGTCGGCAAAATCACTTGGTACCAAGGCGACCCGGCAATTTACGTCACTAACCCCGAACAGATTCGCGTCTCCCCTGAAACAGCGGACCGCAAGCTTCGCGAGGTAAAAGGCACACCGATGCCCTAGGAGATTTGCGCGGTCTTTCGGGCTGGAAGTGTACCTGCCATGCAAGGGTTCCAACGCTGCGGGTCGAGCCGATTTCTGTGCCCTGAAGGGCGTCAGCTTGCATTAAGGGAGGCAACGGCCGAGGTGGTATCGATTTGGTCATACCGAATGGGGATGGGCTCCTTCATTCGATAGGGCTGAAAACCGGGATGATGCGCGGCTGAATAGTTTTCCGCTTGCAGCTAGCTTGGTGAGAAGGGGACGAACATGAAGGAGACGACGCGATCCACACGTCGAAGGTTTCTGGTTGTTTCTGGGACGGCGTTCGGGGCATCCGCGCTGGCTGGCGCTAGGATTTCCCGAGTTCATGCGGAAGGGACAGCTCGGTTAAAGCTGGGTCTGGTAGGCTGCGGAGGTCGTGGAACCGGGGCGGTGGCCAACGCCCTGGCCCCGGAGTGCAACCAGGATGCCGTCCTCTGGGCGATGGCCGACTTGTTTCCTCAGCACCTGAAGGCTTCGCTTCAGAACTTGAGCGGCATGTTTGGCGACCGAGTCCAGGTGCCGACCGAGCGCCGGTTCGTGGGTTTCGATGGTTACCACGGGGTGATCGAAAACTGCGATGTGATGCTCGTATGCACTCCGCCGCGGTTTACCGCACCGATTACCCTGGAAGCGGTGAAGGCCAAACGGCATGTGTTTTTCGAGATTACCGGTGCGGTGGATGTGCCGTCGGTGGAGATGATCCTTCAAGCCGACGAACTTTCGCGGAAAAACGGCACCTGTTTGCTCGATGGTCATGTGTACCGTGCGCATCTTGCCCGGCGGGAGGCAGTGCAGCGGATGCAGGAGGGGCAAATCGGGGATATCACCTCCATTCATTGCGATTACATGCGGGGATGGTATCGGCCACTCCATCGCAAGCCGGAGTGGAGCGAGTTGGAATATCAAATCCGGAATTGGAACTGGTTCAATTGGCTCAACGGTGGCCATGTGGGCAATACACTGAGCCATAACCTCGATTCCGCCCTGTGGGCGCTCGGCGACCAGATTTTGCCGGAGGCCTGCTACGGGATGGGGGGCCGCTCCACCCATCTCCACCCTAGCCGCGGTACCTCCTATGACCAGGAGTCGGTGGTCTTTGAATTCCCCAACGGGCTGATGCTCTACGGATTTATCCGCAATGCCGATGGCTGCTTCAATTCCAATCGCGATATCTATCACGGCACCAAGGGCCGCTGCTACTACACCGCATTTCGGGCGCCGTTTATCACGGATCTAAAAGGTAATGTGATCTGGCGGGCCGAAAGGGAGCTGGTGGAGCGATCCGCTTATGAGCAGGAACAAATCGACCTACTCGAAGCGGTACGGACCGGTCAACCCATCCATCGGGGGAAAATACTGGCTCAATCCGCCATGATGTGTGTCTTGGGCCAATTGGCCGTCTTCACCGGTCAGCGCGTCACTTGGAAGGAGGCGATCGATTCGCGCTTCGCCTTCCCGCCGCATGGTGAAATCACTTGGCAGACCAAGCCGCCGGTCGAGCCTGGTGCCGAGGGTCTTTATCCCGTTCCGGTGCCTGGGGTTACTACCATTACTACACCGATGGCATAGGCCGAGGTTTCCGCGCGCGGTGACGCCCCGCTTTTGTATGGCAAGCTCCGCCTGCTTTGTTAAGGAATGTGGAAGCCCGCTTGCCGCATGGGGATCCGGTGGGGCTCGCTCGGATATCCTCGCGGCATACGCGGGAGCCGGATGCCACCGAAAAAATCCCCCGGCTCTACAACCCGATCTTCTGGGTATGCACGGGGGCCGTTTACGGCGCGGTACTGGGGTCCGCTAACCTGTGGATTTTACAGGCAAGCGATGTGGCCTTGCCTTTGCCGACAAGTTACTCGGGCTTGCCGCCGGAATGTGCTCAGAAGCATAAGGGTACGAATCGAAAGGTTGTTTACTTCAGGGACCTGGGCAGTTGCCGCCGGTATCTCCTGGGTTGTCGGCACAAATTGGGTGCGAAGTGGCTCCCTCTTCTGCTTCCAGGATTAGAATACCTTTTTACGGTGCGTCCCCCAGAAAAAGAGCGGCGGGTTGCACCTGACTTCTGCTTCTAAGGTTACAACACCTTTTTGCGGTGCGTCAGCCGAGGATTGGACCGCAACATCAAAGAAAAAAAGGACTGCACCGCAACATCGGAAAAAGGGTTCGTGGCGCAGAGTGCGTTGCACCTTGCGATGGCGAATGACGGCTCTATTTTTTTAAAGCTCCTTTTTTTCTCGACGCTCCGTAGATCACGGATGCCGAGACCCGTTGGCGTAAATCGTGAACTAGCTGGCTAAAATTGTTACGTTTTCGTGAAGTGTGAGAGCCGGTTACTGAGAGTGGCCCAGCGACTCCGGTTATGCGCGGACAAGCCGACCGATGGCAGAATAAATTTTTCAGGAGTTCGTGCTCGCCTTTAAGCCCCTCATTGCCGCAAGCATTTAGGCCGTATTAAGCCGCGCTGAGGTCACCGGGGCATCGGAGGGGTCATAGCAGCCAAAATCCTCTGGATGCTACTGAGGGAGCAAATCCGCCATATATAAATTTGAGTTATAATGTTACTTGCTAGCATGAGAATTACATCTAAACTAGGGCGAATTTGCCGGTCTATGTCAGTAGGTTGTTGCGTTTTTTTCTCGGTTGTTGCATTGTTTATGTCTTACGGCTTGAAGCGTGCCATAAAGGTTAGTATGTTGCCCATGCTAAGGGTAATTCGCTCCAAAATCTGAGGCGGAAGATACACATTTCGCTCGCCCATTTAACGGGCCGCTGGGATTTCACCGAATCGTGGCGCACGGTTTGAGAGGCCCCTTAGCTTGGGTGCCCTCCGCTCGGAACCCGAAATCCCGATTGTCGGAGCGTATTCCACGCCGCTTTGGGCTAAGATCAGCCCCCGTTTTTGCTGGGAAACCATGTCGGCCCATGAGGCGGGACCTGGCATAGCTTAAAATACGATTTTTCGCAATCGGTTAAATCTTGCGCGGATGCGTCGGGCCGCAAATGGGTTGATTCCGGTAGATTGAAAATCCGGGAGATCAAAAAGATGAGTCAACAGCTCACCGCCCCCGGGGCACGGGTTCGGGAGACCTGGGGATCAAGGATCGGGGTGATCATGGCGGTCACCGGTAGCGCCGTGGGACTGGGCAACTTTTTGCGGTTCCCGGGCCTTGCCGCCAAGTATGACGGTGGGGCGTTTATGATTCCCTATGTCGTTGCCTTACTCCTGCTTGGGTTGCCCGTGGCATGGGTCGAGTGGGCGATGGGTCGGTATGGTGGGTCGCTTGGGTACAACTCTTCGGCAGGAATTTACCGTGCGATTTGGCGGCATCCGGTGTCGCCCTATGCCGGCATTTTGGCGATGCTTATCCCGGTCGTCATATACATGTACTATGTGTATATCGAGTCGTGGTGTCTGGCCTACGCCGTGAGATACCTCTTCGGGATGATGAATTTCGGCAAAGATCCGGCAAGATACGAACAGTTTTTCTCGGAATTCGTCGGAAAAGGTGAAACTGGGGGAGCGTTCACGTCCGCAGACGGGACGGTTTTGGGCTCGGCCGTTTTCTTTCTGGTCCTGTGCTTTCTTCTAAACTTTTATCTTATTTACCGAGGGTTGACGAAAGGAATTGAGTGGTTTTGCCGGTGGGCCATGCCGGCGCTGATTATTTGTGCGATCATTGTGCTCATTCGGGTATTGACCCTCGGCACGCCCGATCCGTCCAAGCCCGAACAGAATGTACTTAACGGTTTGGGCTTCATGTGGAATCCGACGACTAAGCACACGACGATTTGGGAATCGTTGGCCAATCCGCAGATGTGGCTGGAAGCGGCGGGGCAGATCTTCTTTTCCTTGTCCGTGGGTTTCGGGATTATCATCACCTATGCGAGTTACCTGCGGCGAGATGACGACATTGCACTTTCGAGTGTGACCAGTGCCGCGGGTAACGAGTTTTGCGAGGTTGCGCTCGGGGGCATGATCACGATCCCCGCCGCCTTCGTTTTCCTCGGATACTCGGTGATCGAAAATCCGCCGGGCACCTTCGGCTTGGGGTTTGTCACGCTTCCGAACGTGTTCAATCATATGGTGGCCGGATGGTTCTTTGGCTTTTTGTTTTTCTTCCTCTTATTTTTGGCCGCAGTAACCAGTTCGCTTTCCATGCTCCAACCGGCCATCGCCTTACTGGAGGAAGGTTTAGGGCTGGGCCGGCGGGCCGCCGTGGCCGTACTGAGCTTTGTGACGGCAGTCGGCTCGGCTTTCGTGGTGTTTTTCTCCGAAGGTTTGATCGCCCTTGAAACCTTCGATTTTTGGGTAGGAACTTTCGCCATCTACTTGCTGGCTACTTTCCAGGTGATTGTGTTCGGGTGGATACTGGGGGTCGAGAAAGGTTTTGAGGAACTCCGCCGCGGAGCAGAAATCAGAATTCCCGAATTCTTTAAGTTCATCATTAAATATGTGTCTCCGGTTTACCTGCTCATCATTTTCTTCGCGTGGTGTTACCAGGAATTTCTGGCCAGTGGGGTGGCATTGCAGAAGCTGAAAACCAGTTACATCGTACAGGCGTCGGTAGCCTTCATCTTGCTCGTTACCCTATTCTTCGGTTTGCTGGTGGCCCAATCCGTAAAGCGTTGGGAAAAATTGGAACGACGGAAAACGAAGGGCATTTCATGACCGTTGGTGGTTGGCTAATCATGATCCTTTCCGTGGGGATCGTCACGGGGATGCTGGCCTGGTGTATTTGGAAGGTTCTCACTACTCCAGGTTCCACGGAACATTTGCATTCCCAAATTGATATCGAGACACCGGACCTCCGCGAAAATGACAACGGGGGCGAGCCCAGTACTCCCGGTGCACCCGCTTAAAAACTCCGAATCACTCAGCACGGCTTTAGGACCTTGGAGGAATCTGGGCCAGAAAGTATCTTTCGTTTTGGCCCCGTGGCAGGGGTGAGTTTTGAGGAAGTTGGGCAGCCTTCTTAAATCGTCGGACCAGCTTTTGGTAGCGCCGAGTAGTCGTTCTGCGTTATGGCTAGCGCCGAAATGCGTTGCGGCTAGCGCCGAAAACCGGCGATCCTCAGCAAGAACCTTAGATGTAAACTGGCGTAAGCGAATCAGGAAACCTCATGGGTGCATACCAATAAGTGGGCTTGAGTGGACAGAAGTCGAGAAATCCTTCCACGAACTATCGGGCCGACGGGTACGTTAAGAGAAATTGCACGAGCGGCCAAAAGATGGATTCGCATCGTCAGGACTGGCGTGAGGTATTCGACGAGTTGGTGGAAGAGGTGTTGGCCCAACTGCCTCCGCACCTTCAAAGGCTATTGGAGGAAGTGCCTCTGCATGTTGAGGATTACCCCGCCGAGAGCGTCTTGCGGGAAACAGGGACTTCAGATCCGGAGGAACTCTGCGGACTATTTAGCGGGCTTGCCATTACCGAACGAAGCAACGAGCATGCGGCAGCATTACCGCCGGTAGTGACCATCTATCGAGCCGGGATCATGGCCGCCGCCCGGGACCGGCGCGGTCGATTGAACCGAAAGCGGCTCCTTCGGCAAATCAGACTGACCATTCTTCACGAATTGGCGCATTATCACGGACTTTCCGAGGAAGAACTCGACGAGCTCGGATACTCGTAAACGACCTCTCGGGGTGTTCATGGTGCTTTTGTCCCAGGAATCCGCATCAAGTACTGTACCAAGTGGTGCGGCGCAGTTTGCTCGGTTGTCCGCTAAGCCGTATTGATTGATGGGAGTAGGCTTTTTTGCGCCGATTCGGTCTGAAACCTTTGGAGGTCTTGGGCCGGAGACCCTGCGCGGGTTTGGTATGTTCATGCTCTTTTTGGATTTGACCCTGCCGACTGCTGCCGAAGATCTCGCTTTAGACGAGGCTCTGATGGAAACTGCCGCGTCCGATTCAGTAGGGGTACTCCGTATTTGGGAGAGGCCGGACTGGTGCGTGGTGGTGGGGCGGTCCAGTCGAGTTCAGGATGAGGTGCATCTGGAAATCTGCCGCCAAGCCGGTGTGCCGGTGTTGCGCCGCGCAAGTGGGGGAGCGGCGGTTTTGCTGGGAGGGGGCTGTCTGATCTATACACTGATTGCCCCCCGAGTGGGATTCCCATTAAGCCATCAGATCGAGGCGATCCATGAGTGCGTTTTGGGAAGAATAGTTGAAGCTTTGCGGACTCAACTGCCGGAAATCGATCGTCAAGGAATAAGCGATATAGCCTATCAGGACAGAAAATTCTCCGGCAATAGTTTGCGAATCAAACAGCAAGCAGTTCTTTATCATGGAACGATACTCTATAATTTTGCAATAGATCGAGTCCGGGACTTCTTACGACTACCGCCGCGACAACCCGCCTGGCGACGAAATCGCGATCACGATGAGTTCCTGACCAACCTGCCGCTTCCTCGGGAGTTGATCATTCAAGCGTTACGTTCGGCGTGGCATGCCTGGGAGAGCTTGGAAGATTGGCCCAGGGAAAAGGTTCGCAGATTGGTCCATGAGGTTTACGGGCAAGACGAGTGGAATTTTGCTCGTTGACCGGCTTTCGTGGTTAGATGCCGCGGGTCAGTCGACCCTTTTTCAATTGGGAATATCTAGGCTCATTTTCAGTTGATAGTTTCTGCGTTCATTTCGTGTGGCGCAAGCGGTAGCCGAATCGGGATTGGAAAAAGCGCGCGTGCCGGAGATCCTTTATTGATGATGGAAAGGGCTCGCGGCGCGCAAAGGGAGCGTTAGCCGTCAAAGACCGTCTGATGGAGTGCAGAATTTTTGGTCGGTGCCAGGTAGGACGTTGCTCGGCATGCAAACCGGTGATTATAATCCGGGCAAGTCCCAGCCAATACCTTAACCTTCTACGGGGATACTGCCATGATGCCCCAGAAGCTTACCCTCCGTCCGCCGAGGAGCGCGGCATACTCCGGGCGAAATGGGTCTCGGGCAACTTGTCGCGGCGCAGGCGGATGCTATTGCGGCCCTGTGCACGGCTCTTCGAAACTTCTTCGAACTTTAGTCGTCCAAGATAACCGCCATTTCCTTCTCAATGTCTTGCTCGATATCTTGCTCGGTGTTTTGCTGGCGGTATTGATCGCCGGTTTGGTCGGGCCGGGTTGGTGCGATGATGGGCAATCCAGCGGTTTATCGTCGAATTCCGCTTGGCAGGAGCAGGTGGAAAAGGACTGGTTACGGGCCGAAGAGCGTCGCAGTAGCCGGCCGCATGGTCCCACGGTCTTGCCGGAGGAGGATGCCTTAGGAGGATGTGACGGGGAAATCACCGGGAAGTGGGGTTTTCACACCGAAAATGAAGAGCGTCCTTGGTGGCAAGTGGATTTGGGACAAATCCACCGGCTCACGAGGGTGGTTCTGTATAACCGCTGCGATTCGTGCGGGGAAAGGAACTGCCACATCATTCTTTTGCTATCGCAAGACGGCTCGCAATGGCAGCAAGCTTACCAACACGACGGCACATTGTTCCTCGGCCATAGCGACGGAAAGCCGTTGGTGATCTCTTTGCCGAATTTGCCGGCGCGGTTTGTTCGTCTACAGCTACCGGGCAAAAGCTACTTTCATCTCGACGAGGTGGAGGTATACGGGGAAGACCACAAAACGAATTTAGCTTTGTGGAAGCCTGCAACCCAGAGCAGCGTGAGCCCGTGGTCGGTGCGGCATTCTCGTTCGGTTCCATTTGTCGTGGGGCCGCAGGTGCTGGAACAAACTCTGAAACGAGGCTTGAAACTTGCCGAATGCTTGGCACATTCGGGGCTAGATGTTCGCACCTATGTGGCGGAGCTCGAAGCGGTAAACCGCGCAGCCGGCGAATTGTCTGCGGGAGAAAGGCAACCGGGTAATGAACCCTTTGTAGCCGGGCCGACTGCCTTTTCGGCTCCGGATGTCGACCGATGGTGGCAGCTTTATCGCCGTGCTCGCTGGGCGATACGGCGGATGGCGCTGGCGAATCCCCTCTTGGATTTCGATCGGATACTCTTTGTGAAGCGGGTGCCGCCGGCTTTTCCGCACATGTCGGATCAATATTACGGTTGGTGGGCTCGGCCCGGTGGAGGACTCTATCTACTGGAAGGATTTCGGTCGGATATCCCTGTGGTTCGCTGCCTGACAGAGGGCTGGCCCTTAGGAAGCTTCTTGGATCCAGATATCTCGTATGACGGCCGGAAGGTAGTTTTTTCTTTTGCCCGGCATTATCCGGGGCTTTTTGACGTTCGCGACAAGGTCAATAAGGAGAACCTGCCGGAGGATGCCTTCTACCACATTTTCGAGATGAATCTCGACGGCTCTGGATTGCGGCAACTGACCCGGGGGAAGTACGACGATTTCAGCCCGCGGTATCTCCCGTGCGGCGATATCGTATTTCTTTCTACCCGTAAGGGCAAAGGGCTTCAGGTGCGTCCGCACGAGTGTCCCACGAATCGGTTTTCGAGCCTGCCGGACAGTTACGTGCGTTGTGGGGGTGACAATTGGCGACCTGTTCCGGTGTTTACCTTGCATCGGCTGGAGCCGGGGACGCAGCGAATCTATCCCATATCCGCTTTCGAAAACTTTGAATGGACCCCGGCAATTGGACATGATAGCCGCATTCTGTATGCACGATGGGACTATATCGATCGGTTCAATGGGCCGTTTATCAGCTTGTGGGCCACGGACCCGGATGGCACCAATGCCCAGCTTGTCTATGGCAATTTCACCAGCCGGCCCCAATGCGTTTTTGAAGCACGGCCGGTTCCGGGTTCGACCAAACTGCTGTTCACAGCCTCGGCACATCACTCGAACCTGGGTGGGTCGCTGGTGCTACTGGACCGGAGTCGAGGCACCGAATTCGAAAGGCCTTTGGAGCGTGTAACCCCGGAGGTTTGTTTCCCGGAAACAGAGGGTTGGCCCGAGCATTATTATGTCAACCCCTATCCGTTGAGCGAGGATTTTTACCTCGTGGCCTGGAGCGATCGCCCGCTTCCGCAACATTTTTTCGTCATCGACGAGCGTAATCCCGTCAACCCAACCGGGATTTATTTGTTGGATCGATTCGGCAACTTGGAGCTCCTGCATCGTGACGGGGCTATCGGCAGCTTTTATCCGCTACCTGTCCGGCCGCGACCCGTGCCGCCGGTCATTTCCGAGACGGTCGTCCCAAACGATTTTCAAAAGGGGAGCTTCTTTCTCCTCGATGTTTACCGGGGGCTGGAGCCGATCCCGCGGGGAACCATTAAGAGGCTGCGGATTGTTGCGGTGCCACCGAAAGTTCAACCCCACATGAATACACCGGTTCTGGGGGTGTCGCGGGAGGATCCCGGCAAGTACGTGTTGGGCACGGTTCCAGTTTACGAGGATGGTTCTGCCTGGTTCGAAGTCCCCAGCGGGATCCCTGTTTTTTTCCAAGCCCTGGATGAGCAGGGGATGGCTGTACAGACCATGCGGAGCCTGGCCTACGTGCAACCGGGGGAAACACAAAGCTGTATTGGCTGCCACGAGCCGCGCGACCACAGTCCGCCGGCAAGCCGGGAGCCCGTCGCTTGGCGCTTCGGCCCGGTTAAGCCCGCTTTAGGACCCGAGGGATCGTGGCCCTTGCGATTCGACCGTTTGGTGCAGCCGGTACTCGATCGATATTGTGTGGATTGCCACCGTAGCGACGCCGCGGACCCCAAAGCGAGGGCTTTCGATCTTTCGGCTCCCCGATCTTATGAGGCGCTGATCCACTATGCGGACGACGATTTGTTCAAGCTGGCGTTCGAAAAGGATCGCTCGATCCCAGGGGATTGTCCGGCGCGGAAAAGCAAGTTGTTATCGTTCTTGACACAACCGCAGGGGCACGCGGGCATAACCCTCGATGCAGAGAGTTTGGAGCGGCTCATCACTTGGATGGATACCTATGCGCAGCGACTTGGCCATTTCAGCGATGAGCAGGAAGGCGAACTAGAACAGCTCCGCGCTTGGTGGATCGCGGAAGGTTCCGACGTGCAGGTGGTCAACCCGCCGTAGCTTGCCGCCCTGAGCGATTGCCGGTCTTTTGATTCTCGGATTTTCCGCACGTCTACCAGAACCTGAGGCAACTTCACTCGGGCCAAATTCCCTCGGGCATGGGTCGCAGAACCAAAGCTGCCGGGTCGATGACAACATGCTTAATCCGCTGCCGCCGCCAAGTGTAGGTGAGGTGCACTCGGCCGTCGGAAGTCTGAATCACGGCAGGGTAAGAATATTCGCCGGGTTCGTTTTCAAGAACTGCCGCGGCTTGCCAGTTTTTTCCATCGCTCGATACCGCAACATTCAGGGGGCTGCGTCCTCGGGTGGTATGGTTGTAAACCAAAAGGTGACGACCATCTTTAAGAGTTACCCCGTCGATCCCCGCGTTCGGGTTAGGAAGCATCGAAAGGCTCATCGGACTCCAACTGATGCCACCGTCCTCTGACCAGGCTTCAGCAATTCGCTGTTGCCTACTTCGGCAAAGGATCTGAATTCGTCCGGAACTTGGATGGATGAAGATCGTCGGTTGGATGGCTCCCAGCGTACGCCCGTCGTTCAGCGGCGGGGTTCGCTGCCAAGTGCCACCCCAATCGGAGGTCCATTCCATATGGACCCGCCAACCGTCGTGTTCCGTGCTCGAGCCGCACAGAAGTCGTCCATCCGCCAGAAAAACCGGCTTGTTTTTGATGGGCCCAAGTTGTCCTTCCGGTAGTCGCTGGGCTTGTTCCCAACTTCGACCGTGGTCAGCAGACCGCGTCATCATTCCCCACCAGCGGTCCGGGCTTGGACCCACTTTGTAAAAAAGGAGCAGCGGCCCACCGGGAACCTGAAACAAAACGGGGTTCCAACAGGGATATTGTGTCCCCTCGGGGGTAAGGCCGACTGCTACCCTTTCCGGCGGCGTCCAGCCGCTTGCTTCGCGCCGCGAGACCCAAATACCTACGTCGATCTTACCCTCTCGGGTTCCTCCGAACCAAGCCGCCACGAGCCCTTGCGGCGTCTCGGCAATAGTCGAGGCATGACACTGAGCAAACGGGGCTTCCGTAAAGATGAATTCCGCAAGCAGGATTCCCGGCTGCGCGGATGGTGGAGAGGGGGAATCTTTCTCCTGTTGACCGGCTCTCACTTCCCTGAAAGGTGAATTCCCGAAAAGCAAAGTGGTCGCTGCCATCAGTAATCCCGCGGTGGCTCCCGGAAAACCGATAAATACGCTCAGACCAATTCTTTTTTTGCGACGATGTATTGGCGGCTCGTTTCGGCAGGCAAATAACGCGGCATGCTTAAATTTCTCCCGGCGGATTTCCGCGCAATGAGCAACGATGTCATGCATGGTGGCACCTCCTCGCAATTTAGGCGGTTGAAAAGGACGGTCGTGACTTCGCGCAAGAACTTTAACTCGGAGTTGCCACGATGGGAATAGCCCCAGACATTTTCTGCACGAGGTGACATCGAAGTACGTCTGCCCAGACGGTGAGGAAGTTGCAAGGAAACCTGCACAAAATGAGGAAGCTTTTCGCAGCAATCCGTGGTCGCTCGGTCGCGCACTTATTCCCAGGTGGCGATCCGCGAGGAAACTTGAGTGATCGATGAGGATGTGAGAGGAGCCTCGATTGCTCTCATGAGGCTGCTTTGCGACCGCATCCGTCGCGCGATAAATCCGCAGGGCCTGAAAAGTAGAATAAGAACTCCCAAGGCTAGGTGGGGCTTTTGCGTTTAGATCGACTGTAGGAGGAGAAGCCCGATCGCTCGCACCGCTACAAAGAGTTGCTTCGGTCTTTGTTCGTTTGTGGCGTTTGCGAGGATCGAGCCTGCCCGTGAAGTCTGGGACGCTCTATTGAACTTGCAGGTTTGAATGCTTTAATGAGCTCTCAAAATCGGTAACGTCGTGCTGGCGGACAAAGCCTTCTGACAAGTCGATTCTTTAAACGAGAGGGCCCCGGTGGGGCAAGCCGCCACGCATTTGGCGGCCAAGGCTCCCAAAGCTTCTGCCACAGCTCGTCCGAAGGGAACCCCTACGCGCATCTCGAACCCGCGTCCGACAAACGTCAGCCCCAAGACTTCCGCAGATTGGCTTGTAATTTCCACGCACAAACCGCAGTCGATGCATTTACCGGGTTCGTAGATGACATCCCCGGCCGCACCGACCAATCGGAGCTTCGGCCGGCTTCCGCGAAACCGGTTCGGATCTGCCCCATACAGGGCGGCATAGCGACGGAGCTTGCAGCGGCTTAGTCCCCGGCAATTGCAGTGCAAACAGCGGCTGGCTTGCTCCACGGCCACAGGTTCCGAAAGGGGCGTTATCAGATCTTCACCATTCCAGCGGGGCGAGGAGCTCGCACGGGCCACCAGAATTTTCAGTTCATCCTCATCAACTCGACCTAAGCGAACTGAGAAACGCTCCGCCGCCTCGCTCGGCAATTCTCCTTGGAGGAATTGGTGGATGGCCCAGGCCGCTTCTTTACCATCTGCGACACTGCGAACCAGAAGATTTTTGCCCCGCACGGCCGTGCCGGCTGCGAAAATCCCTGGCTGATTCGTCTGAAAATTCGTTCGATCGACCGCGATGCCCCGTGTCGTGGTTTCCAAGCCGTAACGCTCTGCCAAGGGCCGCGCGGCGCTGCCCCAAGCCAAAAGAATAGCATCTGCTTGGGCGGCTAAATCATTCAAGTGCACCGTGCGCCCCAACTCTACCCCAAAGCGGAACTCCACCCCCAAAGCCTCGATGAGGCGTGTTTCCCCAGCCAAAGCCGAAAGAACATCGGCCCTTTCATCCTCCTGCAAATCTCGACCCAATTCGGCGCCCGATTGCTTGCGAATCCTTCCGCCAGCTTCGGGAGCGGCTTCGAATACGAGAACTTCGTGTCCGAATTGTCTCAAATGCCACGCGGCGGCTAAACCCGTAGGCCCCGCTCCCACGATGATCACTCGTTTGCCGGTGGGCGGAGCGACCGGCGGCAAATACGGGTTCGCCTGCCCTAAATCCCAATCCGCAACAAAGCGCTTTAGTTGGCAAACCGCGACAGGCCCGTCGGCAGGATTCCGCCGACAGCCCTTTTCGCACGGTCTGGAGCAAAGCCGGCCCAGAACCGCCGGCAAAGCAATGTCGTGCTTAATCGTGACGATGGCATGAGAGAAATCCCGTTGGGTTATCTGCCGCAACATCAGCGGAATATCCATGTGCGCCGGACAAGCAAACTGACATGGCGCCAAACAGTCCCCGGCATGATCTCCCAAAAGCAGCTCCAGCGATGTCCGCCGCATGGTCCGGACTTCTAAAGTTTCGCTGTCGATGAGCATCCCTTCCTGAACCAGCGTGCCACATGCCGGTACGAATTGACCACGGTCTGCCAGCTTCACCAAACAGACTAAGCACGAGGTCTGCGGGCGATAGGGCGGCAGATAACAAAGATTCGGGATATCGATCCCCAGCTTCCAAGCGGCTTCGAGGATCGAAGTGCCTGAAGGAACATCTACCGGCTGACCATCGATGATTATTCGCGGCATATCTGCTTCAGATGGTTTGTTTTCGAGTTTTCGGCTTTCATGCTGTAAACGTCCAGATTTCAGATCTTCACGCCGTCGGAGTCTCGCCCTCCGAATCGTTGACAGCTCGCCATTCCATGCGAAAAGGGGGTATCCGTAACTATGACCTCTCTATCGGCTACATTATTTTGTGTTCGAGTAAATGATTTGACGTTTGTTGTCGCGGTGGTTGATTTGGCGTGGTCGACTTTCGCTTCATCGGTGCACGCGAGATTAGGCTACGTGAACTGCCGTCGCCGATTATGTCTAAGCGGCCATTACGGAGTCCGATGTTAGGCTGCGAGCACTTGTGCCCTTCGATGTGTCATCCACGGGTTTTGTTACTCCACGGTGATCGCCTTTTCCGGGCAAAGCTGGCGGCAGGTATCGCAACGTGTACATTTCTCATCATCGATCCAGTGACGCCGGTAAGGGGTAAGCGGAATCGCCCCTGTGGGACAGTGCTGGGCACAGAGCGTGCAGCCGATGCACCGCTCGGATATGCGGTACCGGATTAACGCCTTGCATTTTCCTGCCGGGCATCGCCCCGCCAAATGGGCTTCATATTCATCCCGAAAGTATCGCAACGTGGAAAGCACGGGGTTCGGGGCCGTCTTACCCAAGCCGCAAATGCTCCCGAGCCGGACGATCTGCCCTAGCTGCTCCAGTTCTTCAAGGTCTTTTTCTTTTCCTTCGCCCGCGCAAATCCGATCCAAAAGCTCCAACATTCGCCGGGTGCCAATTCGACAAAGCGTGCATTTCCCACAGGACTGATCTTGAGTGAACCGCAGGAAATACCGTGCAATATCCACCATGCAATCGGTGTCATCGAGGACGACCAACCCTCCCGATCCCATGATCGCCCCCGCGGCAGTCAGGGCCTCGTAGTCTACCGGAATATCGGCCAAATCAGCCGGGATACACCCGCCGGATGGCCCGCCTACTTGCACCGCCTTAAACTGCCGCCCGGCTGCTACGCCGCCGCCGATCTCCTCTACGATTTGACGAATGGTAATCCCCATGGGAACTTCGATGAGTCCGCCGCGTCGGATTTTGCCTGCCAAAGCAAAGACCTTAGTCCCTTTGCTCGTGGCAGTTCCCAAGGCGGCAAAAGCTTTGGACCCATGGCGGATGATCCACGGTACTACGGCGAATGTTTCCACATTGTTGATGAGCGTGGGCCGATCCCACAAACCCTTCTCCGCCGGATAAGGCGGGCGCAACCGCGGCATACCCCGTTTGCCTTCCAAGGAGGCAAGTAGTGCGGTCTCTTCGCCGCAGACAAACGCCCCGGCTCCCTCTTTGACACAAAGCTCCAAAGCGAAGCCGCTTCCCAAAACATTGGGGCCGAGAATCCCTCGTTCAAAACACTTTTGCAAAGCCTCGCGGACCCTTTCTACGGCCAACGGGTACTCTGCCCGAATGTATAAGAACCCCTGATGGCATCCTGTGGCCACGGCGGCAATGGCCATTCCTTCCAGAATACGGTAGGGGAAGGATTCCAAAAGCATGCGATCCATGAAAGCTCCAGGATCCCCCTCGTCGCCATTGCAGATGACATACTTCGGCGGAGGCCCCGCGGCGGCGACTTTTGCCCACTTTTCCCCAGTGGGAAAGCCCGCCCCACCTCGACCCCGTAGGCCGCTAGCGCTAATCTCGCCCACAATTTCTTCAGGCTGCAATTCCTCCAGGCATTTCCACAAAGCCTGAAAACCGCCATGGGCCAAGTATTCATCGAGATCTGTGGGGTCGATTTGCCCGCTGAATTCCGTGGCAATTCGTACCTGGGGTCCTAAGAACGAGCATACCGGCCCGTCACGGACATCGAGCGCTTCAATCCCCAAGGAACCAGCCGGACTACCACTGGCCAATAGGTCCAGCCAATTCAGCACTCTTGCCTGAATCTTGCGCCGCCAGCTCCGAGGTTGGAAATGTCGGGCAAGTACTGCGGGGACCTCCTCCGGAGCAACACGCGCATAAAGCCGCCCGTTTCCGTTGGGTGTGACCACTTCCATGAGCGGAGTTTGATGGCACATGCCCACGCAGCCCACCCGCTTTAAGGCCACGGGGCGATCCATTTGGGCTAATGCTCCATGCACAGCGGCAAAGACTGCTTGGCTTCCCTGGGCCACGCAGCACGAGCCAAGACCAATGCGGACTTCTCCTTCTGTTTGGCCCGACGGAGCCAGCCCTCGGGACGGCATCGGGTGGCCATCCTTCTTTCGTTCCAAAAAGTCATGCAAGATATCTCGCACTTGCGAAGGACTGACCCGCCCGTATGTAACACCATCGATTTGAATGACCGGTGCAAGTGTACAGCATCCAAGGCAAGCCACCTTTTGCACGGTGAATCGACCTTGGCTGTCCGTATCCATTTCTGATGTTAGCCCTAGCTCATACTCCAGGGCTTGTTGGACCAAGTCGGCACCTTTGACATGGCAAGCTGTTCCGTGACAAATTTGGATCAGGTGCTCCCCCATCGGCCGATGGCGGAACTGATTGTAAAACGTTGCTACCCCCACGATATTGGCCGGCGTGATTTGCGTCAGTTCACAAACTCGCCAGAGTGCTTCTTCCGGCAGGTAGCGATAATGCTCTTGAATAGCTTGGAGGATAGGAATCGTGGCCTCCGGCCCTCGGCCGAGTCGGTCCACAATTTCATCCACGAAACGCAGATCTAATTCATCCATCGTGTTCAAACGGCGCTCGGTCACGGGAGCAAATATGTGCGAATCTAAGATGTTTTAATACGGATTCTCATTAGCTCATCTTAACGCATTGCAAAACCTGCCCTTACGATAATTGTATCCACCGCAAGGCACTAGCTGGCCCATAATCCTACTCATGAGGGTAACACTTGGCCAGGATCAACCGGGTCTCCATCGCTGGCAGACACGAGCCTCGCTTGCGGTACTTGCGATTGCGGGGCCTAAAACCCAACTCCAACACCGGCTCACTTTCTTACAAAAATTAGATGTAACAAATGAGGTGCATTCAGCATTGGGAAGTTACGTGCGAAGACCTCTTGGTGCCAATGGGCCCCGCAGGTTAACCATCCCGATGGCTTTCAGACTTTGAACGAAGTGGCACATTCGTCATAAACGTTAAAAATCCAGAGTCGACGGAATTCCCAATCAAGCGTTTTTTCGGGACTCACTAACGGAGCGCACTTGTGCTGCCAACGTCGGCCTACTTGCAAGGAAGTCCCCATTAAGCCGAACTTGTTTCTGAGGGGCCAAAGTCCAGCTTTTTCCTATTCTCGGGATCCCCTTTGCAAAAGCTGGGAGGCAGCCAACAATACTGCAACGCTTAAGGACCGATCCTGATAAACCGATGGAAGCCCGCGAGGCGTGTGCCGCGAGGAGAGGGAACTTGAGCTGGTTCACTATCCTGGGGATTGCTTTCGGATTGGCGATGGATGCCCTGGCAGTGGCAGTGGTCGTGGGTTTGGCTGTGCCCGCGATTACCGTGCGGCACTGGTTCCGCTTAGCCTTTCATTTCGGGCTTTTTCAGTTTTTCATGCCGATACTCGGTTGGGCAGCCGGCGATCATTTCGGGGCTTTTCTGATCCATTGGGACCATTGGATCGCCCTAGCCCTCCTGAGCGGTGTCGGCGGGAAAATGATTTGGGAATCGCGACACCCCGAGGGGATTGTTGGTTGCCATGACCCAACACGAGGGTGGAGCCTCCTGGGTCTCTCACTGGCCACCAGCATCGACGCCTTAGCGGTGGGGTTTAGTTTGGGCCTTTTAACGACCGAGATCCTGACGTCGAGTATCATCATTGGGCTTGTGGCGGCCGCGTGCACCACTTTCGGGCTGTTGGCGGGAAAAAGGCTGGGACCTGTTTTTGGAGCACGGGCGGCATTGTGCGGCGGAATTATCCTCCTTGTGATTGGGGTGAGAATCCTCATTTGGGATCTCATAAACCATCATTTTTAAGTCGACGTATCCAACGTCAGTTCTTCGGGGCCCTGATTTCCGGAGTCGCATTCGGTTCCGAGCGCGGTGCGTTTTGGACATGAAGTGATTTCCGGTTTATGCTCGAACCTTTTGCCTTCTCGTGTGTCTGAGGTTTCGAAAGCTAATATCCCAAACTTGCGTTCTCCATCATTTAATGGACAAAGGGACGTAACCTTTGTCCCAACTTCCGATGCCATTAGGAACTCATCCGCCCATCAGCCTCGGCGACTATTAGATTGCGTGATTCTATGGATTAGCCATGCTAAATTTATTGTGAGCAATGCCTCTTTCTCAGACGGAGAGACTGCTTCTTTCCCCGTACTCCTCAATCGGACTTCTCCCTCCATGCATCTGCACAGAGCGACCAGGCCCTTCATTTAGTGGTTTCCCCGGTAATTGTCGGGGCGAAAATGTCGGCAGAATCGTTCCCGTAAGCGGGCTAAAAAATACGAATTAAAGGGAATTTGTGGATTTTCCGGGTTTTCTCGATTTCGAAGACTTTTAGGCCGATAACAACACTCGACGAGTTCGAGTAAGTCGCGCGGCCTTCAGGATGACGGCTCTTTTGCCTGGGAATCGCAACCTCAAACTCCATTTTTGGAATTTTAAAATCGAAGGGCTTGGGGTCTGAGTATGTTTGCTCGCGTCTGTTTCGCCGCCGCAGCCATCGCGGCTCTCACTTGTCTAGTGGGGTGTGCAGAGGTTGCACACGTAATCTCTGGCCCCCAGTATCATCCCGTTTATCATCCAATCGGTGCCCATCCCATAGTAGTGGCCGGAGAAGGCCCGACATGCGATTACGAAACCGGCTTTTGCTCGTCGGAGTGTGGGCCAACTCTGGCCGGCTATTGTGGATCGGCATGCTGCGCCGTCGTCGCCGGTCCCCAACCACCGTACTGGGGGCCTCTTACTTGGCTATTCAATTTGCTAAGTTGTGGATATTGCGGCGATGGATGCGGCGAAACCTATTGGGGCGACTGGGTCACATGGAAAAGCTGCGAGCCTTGCGATCATTGGGGGAATTGGGTTGGACCCGATCCCCTAACGGCCGTTCCCCATCAACCTTCTTACACCGCACCGCCCGACTCATGCCCGAGCTGTCTTGCTGAGAAGGCACACGGAGTAAGAGGAGTAAAAGGGCCGATAATTGTCGACAAGCGTACGCCGCGGCAACCCTCCACCGCCGCAAGAGTAACGCGAAGTTCCCGTCACAGCGTCTTCCCTCAGCAACGGGCTCCTATTTCCAGGGGGCTTAGCTCCGGCTATCCCCACCAAACCCCCTCGCCGATCAATCCTCGGGTGTTGATGTCTCGGCAACCAAATAGCCCAAGGATTGTTCCGAACCTCACCCAAATGCGTTAGGAATACGGTCGGTAATTCCCGGTCGCAGGGCTTATCTGCTCAGGCACAACAGTATCGCACGAGCGACAACCGGTAATCCCCGTTCGCAGGGCTTCCCCACCCGGAGTTACCGGTTGGTCCACGCCGCCACAGTCGGCAGAGATTCCGGCCGTTTCGCCCCATCAGGCGGTGTAAACCAGATTTGGAACCGCATCGGCAAAAAATCCCGAAAAGTGCCTAATTCCCGGGACCGGGGAACAGACGCTCCAAGCTTTGATCTGTGGCTCTCAAACTGTGATCAGTTGGGCTATTGGGCGGGCTCTAAGATTTCGATGTCTTTAAACATCACCAGCATGTCATTTCCACCATGAAGCTGTAAAGCCAAATGCCCTTCCCGCCGGCCGGGGTCGTTCTTTAGTTCCGCGGTTTTTACGCCGTTGATCCACACCGTGATGTCGCCCTCTTGAGCAGACACGATCATCTCGTTCCAATCGCCCGGTTTGAATGCCTTTGCCACGAGCTCTGCCGGTGGCTGAACGACCCATGCGCGACCATTGGTCTCGTAGAGTCCGCCGGTATTCGCCTTTGGGTCGATCTCAGCCTGAAATCCAGAAACCCCGCTGTGCCCCTTTTCCTCGATTCGGAAGTAGAAACCGCTGTTTCCTTCCAAGGCCTTGAACTTGAGCCTTACCACGAAATCGCGGAATACCCGATCTGTAACGAGGTGACCGAATTCTTTCTCCGCGGCCACCTTGCGGCCGACGATCGCCCCGTTTTCAATCGTCCAATCACCCACGCCAATTTTGTGCCAACCGGCGAACGTTTTTCCATCCCAAAGCGGTTTCCAAGTGCCCTGGAATTGCTGGGCACTTGCCACCTGCCCCACCAGTACAAAGATTAACGACGCAAGCCAAATCGCGCCGGATTGGCGAATTCCATGGCCGGTTCGTTGCATAAGCATTTCTCCTTCAGAAATCAGCCACTTAACCACGAGTTTAACCCCAATCGATTGAAGAACCTTTTCAGGTCAACTGGAAAGCCTTTATGTTCTGAAGCCGCAACCGCGTTACGTCGCTCACAAAGTTTCGCCGGCTTTTCAATTCTTCGTTTTACGGGAAAGAAAAGTCATGCCGCTTTGTAAGACGATGCCGGCTTGTCAGGTCAGCTTGTCCACTCCCTTAATGCCTAGCTTTTTCAACTTCGATCGTCGACTCTGCGGGAAACTCGCTTTCGAGCCTACCTTTGTTTGACTTACTCCAATCCGTGGCTTGCTTGCGGTTTTCTTCCCAAAGGTTTGGCTGTTCGATGCATTCGGCGTTTTTGCGTATTAGTGACGGAACTCTACCCGGCCACAGCCTGGTATTCGAAGGATCAATCCGCAAGCTGTACGCCGAACTCATCCTCGCGGCGTGCAATCTCCGGCTCTACCCGGAGGGCAGCTCATCCTGAACCTTTGTTAGAGCTTTAATTGCAGGATTGGCTCAGTGTGGGAAATCGCCATTTACTTTTGCTAGGGCCTTCCAGGTACTACCGTCTTACAGGGTAAATTCGGGACGAGGTCTGTTCAAATCACCAGGGTAGCAGTTTAGAAAAACCACCCATTACGGAAGTCGCGCACCTCTCGAGGTGCATCAACGAGGCAAAACCCGGTAACCCCGGCCCGGCAGGTTGCCGAGGTCTGGTTAGACTTTACCTTTGAAAAAGCAAGTTTTTTATCAACGGACCAAAATTGGGCGCTACCCCAGACTGAGGCCCAAAAAAGTGTCGCAAAGAATCGGGCCGGTTCGTGCGCAGCAACGGAACGAGTGCTACTCGGTGGGTTTGCGCTCAAGCGACTAGCGGAAGAGGAGCCCCGTAATCACCGGGCGACACTGGTACCGGCAGCAACGTGGTGCATACAGGTTGTGAAGGAAGCGTCGCACTGTGTGTAAAATACACTTAAGGTTCATGTGACAGAATCTTAGGAGCGGAGGGTTGTCGGCAGGAGCAGGCGAATTCCCGGGAGCGCGACCTTTTTTCCCGTTATCAACGAAATATCTTCCCCATACCAACGAAATAAGGAAACCACTTCCTTTTAGGCCACACTTTGCCCGGCGATCTTGCCTTACTAAAATCACGTTTCCGGGAGGCGAGATTTAGCTCAAACGCAAGCGGCGGTTCATTCCGCGGTTAAAAGTTTACGGTGTGACGAAGCAACTGATGGATTCGATTTCGCTTTTCTAAACCTCGTCAAATTAAGGAGGTTGCGGTTTGATAATTGATTGGCTTAAGGTTGGCCAGAAATCGCCACGGAATGCGACAATAACAAGTTTTTTAATACATTGAACAAGTACCCTTAATACTAAACCTTTCAATGTCGGCTGATTACGATTCGGTTTTGCTGAAATATCCAACTTATTGTCGAACCATTTATGAACGATCGTGCCTCCCCGTATCCTGAGCCCTTCTACCGGCCCAACGACTTCGGCGGTCCCCCGATCATCGAAGTGGTCGCTGAACCTGCCACAGAAGCACCGCCCCCGCGAACGCAAGGCGCGTCGTGGAAGGTGCCGTTGCTCCTTTTTTTGGCGACATGCGCTAGCACGTTTTGGGTCGCCTTTATACAGATGGGCAGTTTGTGGCACGGACTAATTTATTCAAGCTCCATTATGACGATCCTCATCTGCCACGAGGGCGGACATTTCATTCAGGCTTTGCGTCACCGTGTGCCCGCGAGCTTGCCGTATTTTTTGCCGTTTCCGCTCGGGCCCATTGGGACCTTCGGCGCGGTGATCGCCATGTCAAGCCGCGTAGGAAACCGTCGTGCGCTTTTTGATATCGGTGTCACCGGACCATTGGCCGGCTTGGTTCCTACGCTACTTTTTTGCTACGTGGGATTGCAATACTCGTATGTCGCGCCGATTGTCCCCGGAGCTCAACGATTCGGAGAGCCGCTTATTTTGAAGTGGCTTTTTGCTGCGGAATTCGGCCCCATTCCGGAAGGGCACGACGTTTTCTTGCACCCGATGGCTTGGGCCGGCTGGGTGGGACTTTTCATCACGGCTCTAAACTTGATCCCCATCGGGCAGTTGGACGGGGGGCATATTCTCTACGCCCTGACGCCCCGGCACGCCAATCGCGTTGCCATGTTTCTCTTGCTGTTCGGAGCGGCTGCTGCGATCGTTTTTTGGTGGTGGTTACCCATGATACTACTACTCTTGTTACTGGGACACAAACATCCCCCGACAGCCGCCGACCACATTCCGTTAGGAACGGGACGTGTCCTTCTGGGGCTATTAACGCTCAGCTATATCTTCATCGGCTTTACCCCGAAGCCCGTCATTATGGACGACGAGCTATTACGAGAAACGCCACCGGTCTTCGAACGATCGCCAAAACGACAAGTCCCTCGACCCCAACAACCGCGTCAACCCATCGAGCCGGAGCCAATCGAGCAGGTGGAACCGATTTGGGTCTTCCACCCGGATGAGTTAACCCCCCGATTCTGGGCTTCCTCTGCGATTTTGAAAACAAGCAAGTTTGAAAAGAAAGTAACCGTTACGAAAAGGTCTGACGTAAGCGAGTACAATCAGAGTCCATTCAATAGCAGTAGCTCCAGCAATAGCTCCGTCGACTCTCCGGCTAACCCGGCAGTTTTTTTGAGTCACCCCTACGTCGCAGGGAAAGGTATCCGTTTCCCTCAAGTCTCCTTCCGCGCTGACAGCCTATGGGAAAGGTCAGACTTGCTCTAGGTGTCGGAAGCCTAGGAGGCTCACACCGTCGGTTTAATTACCCAACGACTGAAGCGGGGCGGGGATCCGCCCACCGAAATGCACGAATTGATCGCTGGCACCCGAGTTACGCACTGCAATGACCGGTGCCGCCCCAAATAAACCGCCGAACTGCACGTAATCCCCCGCCTTAGCGCCGGGTACGGGAATCAATCGCGCTGCCGTCGTCTTATTGTTGATCACGCCGATAGCCATCTCGTCGGCGATTAGCGCCGCTATGGTTTCCGGCGGTGTATCTCCCGGAACTAGGATCATATCTAGACCGACCGAGCAAACGCTCGTCATCGCTTCGAGCTTTTCTAAGACCAGGTGACCCGCTGCCACGGCCTCCGCTAAGGCGGCATCCTCGCACACGGGGATGAAGGCACCACTAAGCCCACCCACGGAACTTGAGGCAAAAAGACCGCCTTTTTTCACGGCATCATTGAGCATCGCGACGGCAGCGGTGGAACCGGGTGCACCGATCTTCGAAATACCCAGCGTCTTGAGGATTTCCCCCACACTATCGCCCACCGTTGGGGTTGGGGCTAAGGACAAATCAACAATCCCGAAGGCCACGCCTAGTTCCGCCGCCACTTCACGTCCGATGAGTTCCCCAACGCGGGTCACCCGGAAGCTTGTGATTTTGATCTCTTCCGCCAAGTCACCCAAGGTTAGATTTTTTTCCAACGAAAGGCGTCGCTTCAATGCACTGCTAACGACCCCCGGCCCGGAAACTCCGATATTGATCGCTGCCTCGGGCTCGCCGGGCCCCATGTACGCCCCCGCCATGAACGGGTTGTCCTCGGGAATATTCGCGAACACCACCAGCTTGGCACAGCCGAATCCAAAGCGATCGGCCGTAGCCTCGGCAATCCGCACAATAATATGTCCCATTTGGTGGATCGCATCCATGTTGATGCCTGCATGCCGCGAAGCGACATTGACCGAGGAACAGACCCTTTCGGTCTGCGAGAGCACCTCAGGGAGCGAATTCATCACGACCGCATCGGCCGGCGTGATCCCTTTGTGGACCAAAGCCGTAAAGCCGCCGACGAAATCCACCCCGCATTCGCTGCCGACGGCATCGAGCGTTTTGGCGACCTGCACAGCAGCCGCATGTCCGTGACCCGCCAAGAGCGTTGCCACCGGCGAGATGGCCAGCCGTTTGTTAATCACAGGTATGCCGTATTTAGCACCTACGCGATCGCAAACCTCCACTAAGCGACTTGCGCGAGAGAGGATCTTATTCCGCAACTTCCGGCACAGAAGATCGACACTGGGGGCTGCACAGTCATCGACGTTCAGCGCCAAGGTCACGGCGCGAACGTCGAGATGTTCGGCGTGAAGCATTTCGATCGTTGAAAGAATCTCATCGGTGCGAAGCATGAGACGGATGCCCTGCGGTACTTGAACCGTAAAGACGCAACTGATTCGTCGCTACGAAAACGTTTTCGTGTTGAAGCTTGACGGTAAACCCGAGCTCCTGACCCATTTGCTCCAAGTCGGCCTGAAGCATCCGGATATCCCAATGTTTCGGCACTTCCAACTGACCGATTAGGACGAAGTCCCCGCCTGAATGGTCACCATATAAATCGACAATGTTGATGTCTTTGCCAGCTAAATACTCACTGAAGCGCCGAACAATGCCCGGCTGATCCTTCCCAAAAGCGGTGATGACAAACCGGTCACACTCCGGTTTTGATACAAAGCATTCCGGAGGCAATGCCCGGCGAACCAGGACCTGATATCCTCGGCCGGTGGTATCGGCCTTGGAGACAGTTTGGGCCAGGGTGTCCGGCTCGATGGGCTCAGGAAAGCTCACGATCATAATGAGAGTAAAGTATCCACTGAGCACTGTCTGGCTACAGGCATCGATATTCCCGCCCAGTTGCTCAATTGCCCGACTGACGGCCGCAACGATACCGGGATGATCGTCGGACATCACGTCGAGCACATAGGCATGTTCAAATCGAGTAACCATCAACTGCCGACCTATGGCAAGCTGTGAAGGAGAGTTATTCAAAAATCGCTAAAATCACGATTTTCGTCTTAATTTGATGGGTATTATTCCGAGTTTAACTCATCTCAAGTTTAGTATGTTTCGTTCGCCTCCCGAGCTAGGCCAGGCATGCCTCTCAGCACCCCGTCTTTCATCTGATTACTCGCGAACCGCCAAAAAAGTACACAACTCCTCAGGATTGCAGCAGTTCCTGACCTACGCAAACTGGTGGGTTGGCCTCCCTGTCAACCTTCCGGCAACAATGGTCAGCTTTTACCCAATAACTTGGAAACTTTCCCATAATAACTCGGAAATACCAGGTTTTATCGTGCCCAGAGAAACCGCGAGCTGTATTCAACTGAATAAACTGAATTAAAGTATACCGGTAATCTTACCAAAAAGCCCGTGGCTCACCACGGGCCTAGGCGATTTACGATCGTGTTATCATGTTGGGCTTTATGCGGCTACAAGACCGAGGAACTTACCGGGGGGGCCAAAATGTGGCCCATTTGTGCAGCCATTTCTTCTCAAAAGTCGCAGCGTTCAAGAAGGCAGCGGCGGCGGTTGCGGAACGGCCCAAAAACCCTACGTTTCGGTAGGATGCCTCTGGCGTACGGCTACTCGTGCGGCTACCCGTGAACCGAGTTTATTGCGGGGATTAACCGAGTTTATGGTAAGGATTATTATCGTAAGGATTAAGAGTTCCATCCGGCGCAATGCGGGTTAGGTCGATCCGGCGATTTGCACGATCGTCTAGCCAGGATGTTACCCCGCCGTCCACGGGGCACGCGGACGCTACTGTTCAGAACAATGACACGTGCAAAAAAGTCGGTGTCCGCGGAGCACGCGGATGCTTCCCGAAGCACACGAGCAGCGATAAAGCGCAGGAGCCCTTGGATTGTAGTGTGGCCGCATTTAATGTCCCGCGATCCCCCGGAACATGAAGAACGCTGCCGCAACGAGAAACACGCCCGCAATTAAAAAGTCCCAACTGAAAGGCAGACGCATGTAAAAGACGGCAAACCCGGCAAAGACTGCCATTGTGATTACTTCTTGCATCACTTTGAGTTGGTAGAGGCTGTAGTATTGGCTTCCTATTCGGTTCGCCGGAACTTGCAAGCAATATTCCAGGAAAGCCACACCCCAACTGCTGAGAATGGCCACCAGTAGAGGGACGTTCTTCAGGTCTTTCAGGTGCCCATACCACGCATAAGTCATAAAGATATTTGAACCCACCAGAAGCAAAACCGGCAGAATCATTGACGAACTCATAAAGACGGCACCGTAACGTAGCTCTAAAGACTCACATTCAAGGTTTTACGAACTTCCAGCCCACCAAAATCCTTTCGGAAGCCGATTCGATCGGTGGCTCCCGACACTCGCGGTCCCCACGCCTTAAATCTCAGAATCGTCAAAATGGAGGGCGAAAAATTGGTGTCTCGACGTGTTTCATCCATCTCAGCCGCCGGATCAAAGCCCGGCCACGCCGGGATACCCGACCCCTCGATGCAGAGAACTTCCTTATCTGATTGAAACCCGGGGGAGTTTTCTTATTCAAACCCGGGCGAATAAGGAAAACTCATGGGCCAATTCATGAAATGGGCCTATCATGGTAAGACAAGCGAGGTCGCGGAAGTAGTCACGGAGGCCCAAACCATTCTCAGGGGGAAACGGTCTCGGGCTTCCTTCCATATGGCCCATGACTCGAGTGCTCGCCGAGCACTCGCCCCTAGTGTCCCCAACGAATTGCCGGGCCAAAATACCGGAATTTGATAAGTCCTGAACAAAAATCTCCGCACTTTCAAATCAACCGCTTAATTTCGTCTCACCACTCAGCCTCAAATCAACGGACTTTTCCGATCCCTAGCGTCCCTTTCCCGCCGCAATGGTCTGAGATCGTTTGAGGATCAAATCCCCGATAATCTTCGGGTTAAGCTCCGTTAGCGACCTTACTACCAAATCAGCTTCCTGAAGGCTTTCCGGCGTTCGGCCGGTGCTAACCAAGCCAATTGCAGCCATCCTGGCGCGATGAGCGGCAGTAATTCCCGCCGGGGCATCCTCGACCACGGCGCATTGTTGCGGCGCTACGCCCAGCCGCTCTGCAGCCAGGAGAAAGACCTGCGGATCGGGTTTACCCCTTGTGACGTCCTTGCCGGTAACGATTGCATCGAAAAGTTGGCGGGCTGCCAATTTTTCCAACACCATTTGAACGTTCTCAGGGGGACCCGAGGAGCCGACGGCCAGCATGAATCCAGCCTCCCTCAGCCCTGGCAAGAGAGCGTCAATGCGGGGCATTGGACGAAAGTCGCTGTGGAGAATCTCGCGAAAAATCGCCTCCTTGCGCTCGTCCATGGCGGTAATCTCGCCAGTGGAGAAACGGTCCACGCCCCAATAAGCCTCCACGATTTCCCGGCTTGTCCGCCCGAAATGGCGGATAAAGTCATCTTCGGTCACCGTCAGATCGTACTCGGCAGCCAAGCGCCGCCAGCTTTCGTAGTGGGCGAAGTAACTATCGACGAGGACGCCATCCATGTCAAAAATCACAGCAAGGGGGCTACCGGAAACTCGCTTTGCCAAAGTTTGCTCGCGTGCATCTTTCATCGTCATTGCAAAATTCCCATCCCGGGGAGATATAGCCAAAGTCCGGCATGACCGCGGCTGTGCACGCCGGTTGAATGGCTGCAGCCTAAGCCGTGCGTTCGCGATCGGGTCACCGTCGACCACCTCGGGGTAGAGGAAGCCCCTTTGAATCCACCCTATGCATGGGGAGAACGGCCGATTGCTCTTGCCGCGGTTGCTGGGGGGATTCGCCCGCTCTGCCCGCATAGTTCTTTACAGGGACCTGTAAAACGCACTAGTTTAACCAAGCGGGTAAGAAAAGGTTAGGCCGTTTTCTGCAAGTAGCTTGAAACCCAAATCTCTCAGGCTCACTTTGCAAGCAAGGCCGTCAATCTCCGAAAGCGAACGGGAGTGGCCAACGGGTAAAACGGTGCTTTTCGGGTTCCGCCGCCATGTCCCAACGCAATCGAGTACCTTGTCTCTAAGTTTGTAAATTCGGTGAAATTTCGGGACTTTTCTCAGTCAAGTCTACTCTGCACCCATGCAGCCGGATTTAGCTCCGCAGCGTCGTACTGAAAGGGTATTGTTCAGAAAAAATAAAAGCGGTTGGCTCAATAATGAAATCAAGCCAACCGCAGCGGAGACGTGAAATCTTGCTAGCTGTGGAATATCGGGAAATTCGCCGCTCACCGGTTCACCGATTCCCCGAATCCCGTGACTCTAGTTTCTTCTCGCTTTGGTTTCTTCATCGCCAAAGGTCGTAAATAAGCGAGGATCTCTCCCGCAGGGCCGACCACCGACCGGACAACACTCGCAAAAGCAACCACAATCTCCGCAACGTAGCTTGGCTAATTCCGGCGTAAGCACGAAGCGCAGGCCAGCGCGCGACACCATCAGTGATAAACTTTTTCGAAGAATTCTTGGCTGGCTTTGGGATCGGGTTTAATCGTCGGTGCACCCTCGTGCCAATTCGCCGGGCAGACCTCGCCGTGTTGTTCGTAGAACTGTAGAGCCTTAACCATCCGTAGGGCCTCGTCCACACTACGGCCCAACGGCAGGTCGTTCACCAACTGATGCCGTACAACACCCTCTTTATCGATTAAGAAGAGGCCACGCAGAGAGATCCCTGACGGCAGGAGCACGTCGTAAGCCTCGGAGATCTTCTTATCCAAATCGGCTACGAGGGGATATTTGATCTCCCCCAACCCCCCTTTGCTTCGCGGCACATTTCGCCACGCCAAATGGGTGAAATGACTATCCACCGAGCATCCCAGGAGCTGAACGTTCAGGGCTTCAAACTGCGCTGCCGCATCGGAAAACGCGATAATCTCCGTCGGGCAAACGAACGTGAAGTCCAAGGGCCAGAAGAAAAGGATTACGTACTTGCCGCGGTACTGGCTTAAGCGGATTTGTTGGAATGAGCAATCCGGCATTACCGCTGTGGCTTGGAAATCCGGTGCTTGCTTCTGAACGAGAACTCCCATTGCAAACCTCCATCGTCATCAAGAGACAAATTGGTTCGACACTAAGCCTGGATTAACACGAAAGGTAATTTTTGTACTTCGAAGCCATCCGGCCGGACAGCAAAACGCCGACCGCGCCGATCCATCCACGCATAAGCTTCCGTCTGTACCTGACACCGCGCTTGGTCCGCACGATTTGCCGTTTTACGAATCGCCACCAGTTGGGTCATTTCAACCAGCGTGGTCACTAGATTCCAAGTAACGACCCTGCGGTTTCTCAACCGCGGCGTTTTAAAATGCGTATTACGATAGTTATGCCGGTAGCATGAAAAAGTCAATTCCAGTTGCGAAAATTATCCTAAATCACCAGAGTTTCAAAAGTTACAGCTGGTTCCGGAAGGGTCAGATCCTAACAATCTCTCCCGAATTACGAAATTGACTCTAGGACAGAATTCTTTTACAAGATCGGGGATTTCCCGGAATTCACCAGGCAGAGTGTCTTCACTAAACTCCTCGATGCCCCGAGAAGCCGCCGACGGTGGCGACCTCGGGCAAAGCCCTTTCCTCGCGAAGCAGCAACCGTGCCATCCTTGAGAAAGTTAAAAAGTCTAAAAAACTTGATAAGAAATGAATAGCGGCTCTTTTAGGGCCTGGCCATCAGACTACCCATTTTCCCAAATGTCTCATCCCATTGTCCCGGCGGTTCCGGGCACGAAGAGCTGGGCAATTTGACCCCACGGACAGAGAGCTCTTCCCCGTGCGTAACCAGAGCATTTCTAGGCCCACAATCGCCACCGCAGCCTCCGCCCTCCTGCTGCGCTTTTTAACCCTACCACAAGAGCAAATACCCCGGCCGGCTCGCCACCGTGAAGTGCGTTCTCCCTTAGGCCAACTCTTTCAACAACCGGTCCAACGACTGCAAGCTTTCTTCGATGACGGCATCCCCGGGATGCGATCCTGCTAACTCGGCCACCGGCCGTCTAGCGCCTTCGAGTAACCGCCGGCAATTCGCCGGGTCCAAATGTCCACGGAGTTGAGGTAGAACCTCCTCGGTCAAGAGGCGTGAAAGACGCAGGATTTGCTCCGGACGCAACTGAGGCTCCAATAGCAAACTGCCCAACCAACTGACCACTGGGTTAGGAACCTCCGCTGCCCGTGAAAGAATACAGCCCACCAGGGCTGCCACTACCTCCGCTCGGGTTTTCGCATCCATTTCGCTAGAAAGATAACCTGCCACGCGGACCCGATCATCGCCTTCAATCGTGTGGAGGAGTAATTCGGTTTGCCGTAGCGGGTCAGCTTCGGGCAAAGAACGCAAATGGAATCCCAAGACATTATGCAATCGCTGGACCAGTTGGAGGTCGCGGCCGTAACGATTCAGGACTGCCGAACGAAGCAACGGATGACGGAAATCCCAGGTTCCCCACGGCCGATGTTGGACCCACCAACCGGGAAAACCGCGGCGAAACCACGCCCAATACAGTTCGTCCCACCCTCGCTTGGCAGCGGCCGGTTCCAATAGCTTTACCACTTTAGGCACGGTCGCTGCTAGATCTGGCTCACGTAGTCCCCGCCGGCTCAAGGCCACCAGCAGCAGCAAGGCCTGAGTCCAGCCAAGGCCGAATCTGGATTCGCAACGCTCGCAAATATAGCCGCATAACCGGTCGATTCCGCCCGGAATTTCGCACGCTTCACGAAACAAGGTCTCTCGGTCGATTCGCCGCGGCGCCCAGGGGACTGCCAAATTTTCGCTGGGTGGATCCTGCCACAAGGACAGCTCCCCCAGGTACTCCCCCACCAAGCTAACCCACAAAGGTGAATGCCACGCGGCCAAATCGGCCGGCGTCTTCTTGCTCCACAAGACCTCCCAAACCCCTTCCTGCGGCAAATACCCGTACTTTTCCCAAATTTTGCAAAGCAGTAATCGGGCTTTTTCCTGACTCAAAGGGGGGACATGAAACGCAGTCACATCCGGACGAGCCAATATCGCTTCCGCCAAAGCCCCCGGGCCACTGCTGAAGACCAAGCGTAACCGATCCAAAGAATCGCGCGGCAGCCAATCGAGCCGACGTAATCGCTCCGTGGCCTCAAAGAGATCCAGTCCGTCGATGATCAAAACCGCAGGTTGCCCGGCTACAGCTTGACGCAAACGCTCGACACAAACGGCGGCGAGCTTTTCCGTATCCCTCCACAGGTCAAATCTGGTCGAGTCCTCTTGTGCTTCGGCGGCCAAGGGATTGGGCGGTAGCTTCCGAAGCCAACGTCGAAGCATCTGGTCCAGTTGGCTTCCCATTGCCCCGGGGTTCCCCCAGTGGGTCAATCGCCAAACGGGTCGATCCGCTAAACGCCGGTCCAGCTCTACGAGAAGCCGTGTCTTGCCAACCCCCGATGGGCCAATCACCGCCAAACCCCATGGTTGACCCGACTGACCAACAGAGTCGACAAAACCAAGAATGGGCTCCAAGACATCATCCATCACCCACGGGCTTTGGAGCTCTGAGGAGGAAAAAGAGTCTTGATATTCGTCCTCAGCCTCCAGGCTGAAGGCTCCAGCGGGGTAAGGGTTGCTGCCATCGGAGGGGATCGCCACCGTTTGACGAAGATCGTCCAGCACCATCTCGCCCAGCTGCTCCAACCCTGTTACCTTTTCGCGCTCACGGTCCCAACGGACCTGATACCGCCGGACAGCCCCTGGAAACTCTGAGACGATATCGTTACGCAAGCGATCCATTCGTGCAGCCGAGCTCGGATCTCGGTGCTGAGAAGCCACCTCCGAGGACAATTGCTCGTAAGGGAGCGATTCGCGGATATAAAAGAAGATTTTTCTGGCAGCAACGGGCTCCAATTTCAGACGGAGCCGAACCTCCATTTCAATCAAACTACAGTCCTGATCCTGCGCAGATAAAGCTCCCGGTAGTGCAGCCGCAGCCAATTCCGACCGGGCAAGGATTCGACCGTAGTGATCGCCTATAAGCACTATCCAAATCGGCTCACGGCGTTGCGCTTCACTAAGAACTACTGGCGCGATGAGCCCTTCGCCCTCACTAGCTTGTTCTCCCAGAAGCACCTCGAGTGCCCGTCGATAATCGGTGATCGATACCGCGATCCCCAGCTCAGCAAGATCCCGGACAAGCTTTGGGAAGATAAGGGTGTGAAGAAACTCGCGCTCGGCCCGCATGTCCGGCAGAGTACTGGCCACGTAAATCGGGTAGTATGCCAGGCCGGGCCTGAAAACCATGAGCTACCGTCTCCGACGACACATTGAATCCAAACCGGCTAGTTTGCGCCCGCCGCGACCGCCAAAATTCATCAGCCCCTTTTTAACCGCCCGGCGTTCCCCCAAGCCAAATTCTTGCCCGAGTCCGGGAATCACTTGCCCGCATCCGGGAATCAAGGCGGTGGATCGTATTGCTAGGAAACAATATTTGGCCCGAAAATCCGCCCTTCGTTACCGAGTTCGAGCTCCTTCCCCCTAAAGGTTACCCGTCACTCTTCCAAAAACCGAGAGCGCGTCGGGGGCGCCTGCAGCTTTTATCCTCAGAAACATTATGAAAGCACTTGCGGGCGCAAAAAAGCCTGCCTCTGGTAGCAACGGCCAGCTCCCCCTCAGAGCAAAACGCGTCAGAGCAGCACCGCCTTTATCATAAGACACTATTATGATCATATATTATTATGATCGTATATATTAACAATGAAATGCGATGAAGGAAGCCTCCTCAGCCGCGGTGAAGGTTAGTTTTTTGGCGCACACGGTCCACACCCGCCGGAAAAAAGTCTTTCTAGTTATTAATTCTCTCCGGAGGAGTTCGGCTTTAAAACGCTTGCTCCTTAGTAGGCAAACGACTAACGCAGTTTACCCGGAAGAAGCTCGCGATTGAAGACCTGAAGTCCCCCCAAATGGGTTGCTTTGACGGATTAGACAGACGCGCTGGGCGCGGAGTTCGGCGTCGGTGGAACTGGCTCGACAAACGAAGCTTAGGTGGTCGGACGTTTTCCGGACCCCTACGTCGCAAGATTTGTCTCAAGGTCTCAAGTCGCTTCAAAGGCGCAAGTCTGCCATATGCGGCTCTAGTGCTGGCGAGGCCGCTACCCCCGACATCGGGGACTGCCTGGCTCGCCGAACTCCACATCACTAGAGGGATACCGCTACCGCCGACATCGGGGACTGCCATCGTGCTCCGCCCCGCAATGTGAGCGATTTTTTTGCGACCAAAAACGGGGCCAACCCTTTCCAGAAAATGCAAAAAATTGCTCCCCGAGACTCTCAGGTTGTTTAGCAAAATTCTGCCGGCAGTAGGGATTGTAGATGGAATTGTGGTTGGTAGACGGCGGTGTTTTGCGCCTCCGAAAGGACGGAGGTAGCGCTAACCCGAGCTGCCTACGGACCGGCGTTCTTTACCTTGGGCTGCAAGTGGCGGGGTGCCCATTTGCTGAGAGAGCAGGTAGATGAAAGCGAACAAACTCTCGCTAACTCTCCATGAGAGTGGCCTCTCTTCATCAATCACCGTCATGGATTTCCAAATCATCGTTCCTCAGCCCGCGTGTTTGGCTAAAAGTCGCCGTGAGTAACTTTCCTCTTGCAAAGCACACTCGAAAGCTTAGAGGCCCACGCGACGAATTTAGAAGCTCATCCGTCTTCCATTTCTTAGTAGCCTTCTCCATCTTGATTCTTTAGACTCTGGCTTCTTTAGACTCTGACTTAACGCGGGTCTTGCTCAGATTAAATGCAATCCCCCTTACGGGCACCGCGGGCAGCTTAAAACTTAACATTGACTAAAAATACATCCTGTCTCTTTAAGTTGGCTTGATGTTATGTAACAATCCCTCACATTGATCCCGCCAATTTTTACGTGTTTATTTTTATTGCCTTTTATCGAGGTAACCATCTCTTGGAGCTAACCCCGAGCGCACCCCGGGGCATACCGAGAGCGCTCAATGTTGGGCTTTAAGCCCCGCGGGTAGACCGAAGAATATTCCAACATTGGCCCGGAAGGCCGTTGACGCGGAAGGACGATCTTGGCAGCTTTGCGTTTGATCTCTTTGGAGAGTGAACTGATGAGAAATCGTCTTCAGCTCGATACCCCATCAAATCAGTTCCGACTTCTGCAATTCAAAGCGGGCTGTGACGTGTCGCCAACCAAGGTGCGACGTTTAGGGTTATTGAGTTTGATACTTGCCTTCGGTGTAGTTGCAATCGGTCCCGAGTTTTGGGGGGCGATTCAATCGCTTGCCTGGGCCGACGATTCGGGCGGATCATCGGCCGTCACGGGTTCAACCGTGCATTCGGCGGCGATTTGGCCCCGATTTCGCGGTCCGAACGGCCGCGGCGAGGTCGACGGGCTCAACCCACCGAGAGATTGGTCCTCGGTGGCGTGCCTTTGGGAAAGAGAGTTGCCCGGCGTGGGTCACTCCTCTCCAGTGATTTGGGGAGATCGCATATTTGTAACGGCAGCCGTGCAGGAGGATGCAACGCAAATTCTTCGTTGTTATCGACGCTCAGATGGCACGCTCCTATGGGAACGACAATACCGCTCGGTTTTTCACCGACAGCATCCCTTTAACTGCTTCGCCTCGTCTACCCCGGCGTTGGATGCGGGCCGACTTTTCTGGGCTTGGGCCAGTCCAGAGCAATTGACCTTGGTCGCACTGACTCAAGAAGACGGACAGGAACTTTGGCGACGCGACCTCGGTCCCTTCGTTTCGCAACATGGATTCGGTGCTTCTCCCATCGTTTATGGGGACATGGTCATACTGCCTAATGAGCAAGATGGGGAAAGCTGGGTTATCGCGGTGGATGTTGCCTCGGGGCAGACGCGATGGACCTCCCCCCGACGCTCAGAAAAAGCAGCTTATGCTACACCGTGCGTGCTGGAAATAGGCAGCAGCCCTGCTCGACTCGTACTTGCAAGTTGGGCACATGGGCTTTACTGTCTGGATATGGAGACAGGCCAACAACTTTGGGAAATGCCTGTGCTGCGCTATCGGGTCGTCGCTTCGCCGGTGATCTGTGCGGGGACAATCTTCGCCTCCTGCGGTGAGGGAGGTGTCGGACGACAGATGTTCGCGTTTCGATTGAACCCGCTGGGAACTTCAGAATCGCCGGAGATCGCCTATCAAGTTGCGGACGCAATCCCCTATGTACCAACAGCCGTTTGTCGGGACCGGCTCATCTTCTTGTGGTCGGATCGCGGAATTGTCAGTTGCTTGGACGCTCCCACGGGGAAAGTTCTGTGGCGGGAAAGGGCGGGGGGTGAATTCTTCGCATCTCCGATTCGAATTGCGGACCAAGTGTGCAATATTTCGCGGCGAGGCGAATTCGTAGCCGTTGCTGCTCTTCCAAAATTTCATCTAATTGGACAACGGAAGTTCGAGGAAGGAAGCCATGCCACACCGGCCGTGGTTGACGGCGTGATGTATCTGCGAACCTTTTCGCGGCTTTACGCCTTGGATCTAAAAGGTGGCAGCGCTGGAACAAAAACGCCTTGATCTCAATCTCGGGGCTCGGCGGTAAGGAAACGATCGCTTCCTCCCTTAACACACCTCGAACGCTAGGAGAGTATCCGGCGCGAGGTTGCAGGCGGCCCTTGGTGACTTGTTTGAACCGCCTCGCGCTAATTCTCTTCTTCCTTCAGGTAATTCTCTTCTTCCTTCAGGTAATCGTCGGTTTGCTGTTCCCTCAACATCGGCATTAGGATCAAGCCCCCTACAAATCCGCCGATATGGGCCCACCAAGCCACAGCGCCGGGGCCGTCGCCCGCGGTGAATACACCGGCAAATTGCCCCAGGAACCATAACGCGAGGAATACCCACGCGGGCCATTCGACGGTAGTTATCAGAAAACCAAGGAAAAGCAGACTGCGAACCCGCGCGGTCGGCCAGGTCACGGCATACGCTCCCATAATGGCCGCTATTGCCCCGCTTGCTCCCACTACTGGAATGGGGCTCATCGGATCGTTAAACCAGTGGCACAAAGTCGCCAGGATACCGCCGATGAAATAGAAGAGGAGGAAATTGAAACTCCCCAGACGATCTTCCACGTTATTTCCGAAGATCCAAAAGAACCACATATTGCCGAGCAAATGAAGCCACCCGCCATGCAAAAACATGCATGTGATCATCGACAGAAGCACCGCCGAGAGGGGCTGGGGCTCTAAGGTTACTTCCCGCACACCAAATAGCCTTTCCCAAAAGCTTTTTGGATTGCGATAACTCGCGGGAAGATATTCCGCTGAAACCTCCACCGTTTCACCGGTAAACACTTGAACAAGCCGCACCGGCACAAAGCCGTATTCGAAGTAACGGGTATCTCGCTCGTATTCATCCAACCCTGAAATGCCCAGAAATACGAGCACGTTAATGACAATCAGTGCGATAGTTAGTACGGGCACACTTCGCGTAGGATTATCGTCGTGATACGGCAGGAGCATGGCTCACTCAACTTAAAAAACGAAGGAAGATGATTCTTTCTGTCGGAATGTCTGCGGAAATCTTGCCCGGTTGAGAATCAAAAAAGATCGTTCATCACTTTGAAGGAACAAGCCGCTGCCCCAGCTTTTTCGAGAAGCGACTCCCAGCAACGAGACTTTTCCGCCGAGATCATGGAGGAAGTCAAACGGAAGCCTACCCGATTGCGGAGCAAATCGTCGTGTTGCGAGAGTAACGCGAGTTGGCCTCCCGCTGCTTCTTCAAGGGATCATTGATTCAGTTAAACATCCGATCCTGATTACTTTTGAAGGGTTATATTATATCTCATGGCAAACCGGTTTTTAACGATAAACCGGTCATCTATTTCGCTGCTTGACGCGGTAACTGCCATACTGCCCCAGGCCCCAAAAAAACGCGACATGAGACTCGGGATCGGATTTCCCAAGATTTCAGCCCCGAGAATCTTCGAAATAGTCCCTGCATCATTCTTGTGTTCCGCTTGCCTGCGAGCTTTTTAAAAGCTCGATGGGCAAAGGGGTACCCTTAATGATCCCTTCGCAGACCAGATGTCCCCCCACGAAACATTGAAATTGACAACTCATTAACGAGCTGCGGACACGGAGCAATTTCGCCACAATGATGAAACGGTCGCCCGGTCGCACTACCCCTCTGAACCGGACATCTTCCAACCCACCGAAGCCGATGAGCTCGGCATCCATCAGCTTATATTTCTTCGTGTAGTAGCTAGCCAATTGAGCAGCGGCTTCGCACATGATGACGCCGGGCATAATCGGCATACCCGGCATGTGGCCGCGGATCCAAAATTCATCAGGCCCGAGGTCCTTGTAGCCGACACAAATCGCCTGCTCGGGATCTTCAAAGACCACGGCCGTAAGCTGTTCCATTTCGTAGCGTTGAGGGTTGTACCGGCGGATCTCTTCCTGATCGGCCACGATCCGCGTGAAATCGATTTCCGAAGGATCCAAAATCAGAGCTTTCTTGCGCACACCATCGTCCCCAAATTATTTTCAAACTTTTGCCAAACTTAATTGGCACACTGAAAGTGGATCTTAAGAACGAAATGAGCGAACAGCGATTAAACGCCTAAACATCACTAAATATCAACGGTTGGACCTTCCTACGAGGCCTTCCTCCTCTGGCCCCATTGTTCTGAATCGGGCCAGGCCCAACTCAAGCCGGATAATTCCCCGGACCTAAACCACACACCGTCTCGTGATTGACGCAGTGTGAAGCACCATGGCCGCGACTTCGGTGCTAAGCGCCGCCCACTAGGAATTGTTACCGAGTTAGAAAGGAATCTTCTGCCCGCGGTAAATAACAAACAACTCAGTAGAATTTAGAGACAAAATCCCATGGGATTACCTACAAATCTCGGCCTACATCGCCCTGTGAAGCCAAGATGGGAAGTCGTTCCAACTAAGTCCGGACCTTCCATTAAGTCCGGACCTTCCATCGCTTCAACCGTCGGGCCTTGCTATTGGCGGGACGCTTTCCGTGATTCGCCTTTTTTATTTTTCGATGCGGTTTTGCCATAGTTCATGAATCCTGAGTTTCCAGAGCGTGTTTGACACTTTTCCGTAACAAACAATCGATCGTCACTCCGTATCCCGGTTTGTATTCGTGATAGCGTTCGGAGAATTTTTCCTAAATTGTCGTAAATTTGCCTTCAAAACGGTAATTCGCTGGTTTATAAGCGGCGAATAGCGATCTGCTGGCAATCCGCACGTCTACCAACTATTGTTGACTTCTTGTATAAATTTTTGTGATTTTCCGTGGTCTTTCCCTAAGTTTTGATGTTCTTTGTAACCTTGGATCGCGGCCCTAACGGGCACTCCCAATGTCCATTTCACTCTGAGCCGCGGAAAAATCACTTTACATTAAAAGAGATTAAAAGACATTAAAAGAGATTAAAAGAGATTAAAAGCACGAACTGCGTTGTGAATGTGGGCTTTTAATCGTCCAATTCCAAATCGGAAAGCCAAGGAATGGCAATTTGCCGAGGCGAAAGAATCCGGTTAGTTCGCGCTTTGATTAGCTGGTAGACTGCGGCGATTTTGCAAAACACATCCCAAGATTTGCTAAAGTACACTATGAGTTGAACCGCGCAATTTATTGGATTGCCGATTTTATCACTCAGTTTTTTAGCGTAACCCAATAAATGCCTTCATACAAGGCACAGCGCCGTAAGCCTAAAGATCTTATTGGCAATCGTTTTTAAGATGTTTTGCGAGTTCCCACATGCTATTGCTACCTTACTAACGTGCCGCTTTTGACTTGCGCCAAAAGTCATCAGGCAAAGCTGAACCAATTACCTCGACCAACCGTTTTCCCCTTCGCGAGTTAATTCTTCCCCACATTACGCTTTTTCCAAAAAATTCTGAATTGAGCCGGGGCACACACGGCTGTTTTGGAATTGGTTTCACTTCCCACCGTAAGGAGTTGATCATGGACGCACAAAGAAACCGCTCAACACCCCATATGCTTTTGCCTGGACTAGCTCTCGGAGTGATTTTTGCGTGCTGGATGCTAGGTTTTAATGGAGGAACCTCGGCGGCTCAGTCGAAAACTCCTTTGCCCTTTGCCAGTGCGGTAGACCAACGGATCGAAATGATCGACCAGCTCCGCGCGATTCGTGAGCTCTTGAAAGAGCAGAACGAACTGTTGCGCGAGCAAAACCGTTTGATCCGGCTCGGCTTAGAAAAGCAGGGAGTTGACCCGGGTCGTAAGGACAATCGCTGACACATCATCACCCAGTTTCTGAGGGCGATTTGTTTGCCTCGAGGCCTTTGCCAGAAAAGGTGCGGTCGCCAAAGTCGGGGAAATCCCAGCTTTCACCCTCCCGCGCTGTGCAGTAACTGCATTCGTACTACTGCGCGATGCGGTGGAACGGTTCGCCTCCCCGCGCTGTGGAGTAACTTTTACAGTCGGGGTGCGAGAGGAATCACCCTTCTCGAACTTCTATTGGTCCTAGCGATCATGGTTGTTTTGGCCGGGATGGTCCTGCCTAAAAGCGCGCCGCATATCCCGCAGCAGCTTCAGGCGGCTGCCTCAGTCGTAGCAGCGGATTTAGCTTATGCTCGAAGCCTCGCCGTCACTTACGCCAGTAAGTATCGGGTGCAGTTTGATGTTTCGAATAATCGTTACTGGCTGGAGCACTCAGGGGCAAATCCGAAATTAGATCTCCTACCTGCCTCCACTTTTTTCGAAGTTCGGTCTGGTGGTAAGCAGTTGGTGGTGGATTTGGGAAGAATTCCTCAACTGCCCGACAGCGTGCGTCTGGTAGCCATTCAGCAGGGAGGCGTTCTATTCACGGGGGTAGCAAGGGTCGAATTCGCCCCGCTGGGCCAAACCACGGAGCTCGTCCCGACGATCATTTGGCTTTCCGCCGGGGGAGGCCCGGCTCGAAGATTTATTGCGGTTCATCTCAACCCGGCAACTGGGGTCGCTACAATCGGCGCAATCAGTGCAATTGATCCCAATCTTGCCGCAGCTTCTATCGGGGCCGCATCGCCGGGGTAAGCATTGCTCGGCCGGACAAGACACAGCAGCTTTTCAAGCGGGCAACTTCGTAGTCTTCGGCCAGGTATCTGCAATTCTCGCGGTGTTCTCCCCGGTTGCATTCTACACTTTCTGGAGGGACGAGGCACACGTTTGAGGCTCATGGTAAGTTTCGGTTGCCTCGGCACGAATCATATCCTTTACGATTTAGCCAAGTGAAACCGGCGGATTGAGCATCGCGGATTGAGTACGTCAAATCGCTCTGACTTTCGTTTCAACGCTTGAACGAAAGAAGGCAGCCCACAGTGGTTCAGTTAAGACTTGGTGCGCAATTTAGTCCCATTGGGGTAGATATTGGTTCCAGTTCCATCAAGCTGGTGCAACTGGACGCGGAGTGTCGTTCCATTACCAGCTGTGTTCATTGGGACCTGAGCCCGGAGCGCACTATGCGGCAATCTTCATCCAAGGACCCCGAGCATGAGCTTGCCGAGGCATTGCAGCGTGCGCTGGGGATGGGCCGGTTCCGGGGCCGGCGGGTTGTGGTGGCCCTCGGCTCGCCGGAACTCTTGGTGCAGAACATCCGGGTAGCTAATGATCCGAATGCATTGGATGATTTGGTCTGTGCGGAAGCAGCTTCGCGCATCCCCTTTCCGTGGGACGAGGCGGAGATCCGTTACCTGGAAATCGCCAGTATCCGTCAGGCCGAGCAGTTGCGTCGCGAGGTGATTCTTTTGGCGTGCCATCGGCCGGTTATTGACCGCCTGTTGAAGGTTCTGGAGCTTGCCCGGCTTGCTTGCCAGGCTATTGATGTCGAGCCGATCGCCCTGCTGCGATGTTATTCCCGACAATTTCGGCGGGAAAGCGATCAGGCACGCCGGGTCCTTTTGGTCAGCATCGGGTACACCGCGACCGTGGCGGTTATTGCTCAAGGCACTCAGGCTGCGTTCATGAAGTATATCGAGATAGGAGGCCGCCATTTCGACGAGGCCGTGGCCAAGTATCTTGCCATGCCTCTCCACGAGGCAGCAGCCTTGCGTCAACATCACGGGGACCGCCGCGCCGATCAACGCGATCCGGAGGTGGCACGCAGTTTGGCCGAGGCCATTCGCCCGGCTTTGGATCGGCTAGCGACGGAGTTAACGATGTGCTTGCGATATTTCAGTGTGACCTTCCGCGGGCAACCTGTCGATCGGTTGATCCTCAGCGGTGGCGAGGCATCGGCCCCCTTGGCGGACTGGTTGGGCCAACGTCTGGATTTGCCCAGCGAATTGGGCGATCCCATGCGGGTTTACGAGCGGCCTAATTTGCCCGGGCCTCCCAGCCGTTGGGATATTGCAGTGGGTTTGGCCTTAAATGGTCACTGAAAGGGCGAATGAGGCGGCCGCCGCAAACACGAAAACGCGGAGTGCGACGAAGCAGGGAAATGATCGGCAATTCAGGCCTCACCCCCCGGTAAAAGAATCATCAGCGTTCGATCGCTGCTGCGAATTACTTGGGGAAACGCAAGTGGATAAAGGCGGATGAACGAGACCCCTGAACGGATCTCCATCGACTTTTTGCCGGAGGAGTACCGCCGCCGACAAGCAGTCGCGCGTAACCGTTGGCGTTGGGCGGGGGTGCTCGTGGCGCTCAGCCTCGTTGCGATTGGGGTGACCTGGTATCAGGGATGGCAACTGGTCCGGATCCGGGTAGCGGTAAAAGCGGCTGAGCCGGTATTTGAAGCCGCGGCTAAGCTTCAGCACCAGATTACTCAACTAGAAAGCTCCCTCCAAACCGCGCGTACCCGTGGGAAGCTGCTGGCACTACTACTTCAGCCTTGGCCACGAAGCCAAATTTTGGGAAGTATTCTGTCGCCCTTGGCGCCCGAGATCCGCTGGGAAGAGATCTCGCTGCGCGAAGAGCCACTCGGCCGCGGGGAGTCGTTAGACCGGCGGAATACAGTCGGTGTCAGTCAAAAAGGGAGTGCTGGGAAAGACCCGCTCGAAAGTGCGTGGGAAATGCTTCAGCAATGGGAGACTGGCAAGCAAACGGTACTCAACATCATTGGCGTAGCGAAAGACCCCAAGGCACTGCACCAATACTTGGAGGCATTGAAAACCGGCCCCTTCGTGGCGAAGGTAGACCTCGTGGCAACTGAAGCGGAAGATCTCGGCACTACTGGAACACGATTTACGTTGCGGATCACAATTCGCCCCGGCTATGGGTTGCCCGGCGGGCCGACATAAGAACCTCGCTTCGAACAGACTCGCAGTGCGGCTTGAGAAATAAAACGGGTCAATTAGTGGGTGCGCGGGAAGGAAAAAGGCTCCGTGAAATCAAAAACCGGTGGTTCCTTTGATCGCAAAGGATGGATTCGAGTATGCACGGTTTATGCATGGAAGGCGTTCCTAGGTTTAGAGCTCGTTGAAGCAAGAGGCATTCGTGGGACTACACAAATCCAAATCCAGATGGGGGACTAAATGCCGCTTCCTGCTACGTGGCGTTTATACGGTTTGCCGTTAACGATACTGGCTTTAGCTCTGGGCTGGACGTTAGTGGTGCTCTGGCCGCAACGGGCGGCTTTGGCCCGATGGCAGGCCCGGTGGGAACAAGCCGAGCAAGCCCGCCAGGCCATGGAGGGGGCGATGGCCCAATTGCGAGCCCTCTCTGCTGAAGCCCAGGCGGCCGCGGAGACAACCGAGCGATGGCAGGCGAGCATTCTCCGCGAATCTGAGTGTCCCACCTTTTATGCCCATCTTGTGCAGCTTGCCAGCCAGTGTGGTATCCGGTTAAGCCGGTTATCACCGCAGGCACCGGTTGACTGCGGCGGCTTGTATCGGATTCCCATCCAGATGCTATGTTCCGGGCAATTTTCGAAAATAGCGGCCTTTTTAGCGCATTTGGAGAATCTAGCGCAGATTGTCTGGATTACCGATTTTCGCTGGGGCCCTAGTCAAGGCGAATCCGGAGAGACAGAGTTACAGGCGGTTTTAAACGTTTTTGTCGAGTATTCCGAAGGATCCGGTCAGAACGGGGGTGAGGCCTAACCGATAAATAGGGAAAAGAACGATAGTCGGGACGGTGCGTTACTTCATCAAAACAATGAATTAAATGAACATTAAATCGTTGTGGCGTCACTTGAAAGCGGAGGCTGCGGCCAATCCGGGCAAAGCGGTGGCCTTGGGCGTCCTATTATTGGTAGCAGCCTATTTCTGGCTGCCGCTGCTAGTGAAGTATTTTTTGGCGAAGAATGTCGAAAGCTCGCCCGGGAGTGCCGGCGCAATGGCGGATCCCGCACCACCGGTTTCGGGCTCGCCTTTCCCCCGAGTGCGTACCGAACCCGAGCGGGAAGTTGGCGGAAATCTCCCAGCAACGCAAAGCCCAAAATATGCCGAGCAACCGCAGTGGAACGAGCTGCTTACACGCATCGGCCTCGACCCGCGTATGAAACCCCGTTTCGACTTGCCAGGACGAAGCAATCCGTTTGCTTTTGGAGATCTGACGGGAGCCCCTTCAAGTGAGGGGAGCGCGTCCACCAGCCTTTCCTCCGCGGAGTTTCCCGAGAGTCTACCGTGGGAACTTCGGGCAATTGTGATGGGACCTGAATGCAAATTCGCGATCATCGGATCCAATACCTACGCGATCGGACCCGGGTTCCCCCCAGCAAACCTAGAACTGGAGTATCGGGGCGAAAAGCTTATGTTCACGCTTACAGAGGTTTATCCGGATCGGGTAGTGCTTGTTTGTCGGGGCAGACGGTACGAATTACATTTGCCGGCAAAGCAAGTAAATGGTCGAGTGGCGAGAGTGGTGCGAGAATCTGCGGGACAAAGGGATCCGGCCGAAGTTCGGTCGGAGCCAAGTTCCCAGAAATCCCCGCCCCTTGGCAGCCAATCACGCACGGTTGATTTCGAAGAGGAACCTTCCGTAGGAACTTTATAACACACGACTCAACCGAACCGGGCCAGGTCCACGCCTCACGAAGGTAAATTCCAGGAACGGTCAAAGACGGGGGTTAGGCGAAAAATCAACGGACGTGGTGGCGGACCAGGAGCGAAGTTTCGGTCTTCGGCGAGGGCTCTAGGTTTTCGCCTCTTGAAGCGGCACGATTTTCAATCATGGATGGCTCATGGCTCACTGGGCACGGAATAGCCTAATCGTGGGATGTGCCTTCGCCGGGATTCTCATCGCCTTGGCGTGGGTATTTTGGCCGTGGCAGGTGGTCCTATCCCCGGTTTTGCTGGAGCCAATAGCCCGCGAGGGAATGCGCGAGGGAATCCACGGCTCCCCGCATCCCATGGACGTCCCATCGCGGCAAGCATCGGCTTCGGAAAACCAAGCGAGCCTGCGCCCTGCAACGGGGGCAGCAGTTTCGCTCTCCGTGACGCGTAATAGTGGCGTATCGGAGACGCCGGTAATAGAGTGTGGATCGGTCGAAGCAGGGCTAGGAAGTGTTCCGACCGGCGTGGATTCAACCTGTTCCGAGGGACAATCGGTCACAAGGGAGGTCCGTTTAGCCACCACTGCGGGACCGTGTAACTCTGCGGGGCTGTCTTACTTTTCAGACTCTTCGATGGCACCTGCGCCTTCGGTGGATTCGTTTGTCACTGCGGATTTTGAACCGCCGGTGGCTTCCGCTCCTCCCACAGCCGAATCGGTGGCGGGTAAAGGAACGGGAAAAAATTCCGACCTCAAGCGGACAGATATTTCCGACGCGATTGCATCAGAGTTAACCGCAGGAGTCGCACTCCGCGGAGCAGGAAGGAGCTTCGCCGCGATCTCGAGACCGATTCAAGAGGGAGCCTCCGGGGGTGGCCAACCGGCAACCGCCTCGTTTGAGAGAGATCAAAGGGATTATCGCGCAAGTCGCGGGGAAATAGATTCGCCCAAAACGGTCGACCCAATCGTTCACTCGAGAAGGAATGACGGAGGGGACCAAATTTCGGCAGGTGATTTATCCGGATTGGGGGACACCTGGGCGTCGCCGCAAATCGCGAGGACTCGCGCGGCTTCATCCGTGGGTGCAGGACCCCAGGCTGGTGAAGGCATTGAAACGACCTTGCCCCAGCATTTGCCTGTTTCAGGCGGCAGCCAAGTTACGGCCGCAAGCCAGTCGAGCTCGACGGTAACCATTTACAAAGTAGCAAGCCGCACTAATCCATCAAAATCGAACGGTTCTGCCACCCTTGGATCGGGCGAACCACCGGAGCTTCTCGGAAACGAAGAGAACGGGGTGGTTGAGCAGGTGATTATTGAAATAAAGGACGAAGACCTGCGCACCGTGCTCGATCTTTTGGCAAAGCAGGGGAATATGAACTTGCTTTTGAGTAAAAGCGTCCAAGGAACCGTCACGGCGAGTTTGCGGGGGGTAGACGTGCCGACAGCCCTGGATGCGATCCTCAAGGCCACCGGTTATGTGGCACGTCAACAGGCGGGCTATTTGTTAATCGGTACGCCGGAAGAATTGGAAAGCCTCGCTCAGGTTGGGCAGCCTGTTGGTTTGCGGGTGTATCGGCCCAACTACGTGCCGGCTAAAGAATTGCAGACTTTGGTTCAGCCTTTGCTCACGCCACAATTGGGGGTCACGACCGTTTCGAGTCCGGCGGAGATCGGCATCGCCACGGACTCTACGCGGGCCGGTGGCAATAATTATGCCGGATCGGAGATCTTGGTCGTTCGGGATTACGAATCGGTGCTGACGCAAATTGATCGCCTTGTCGCCGAGGTGGATGTTCGCCCCCTGCAAGTGGCGATCGAGGCGATGATCCTTTCCGTCCGACTCGATGATAGCGATAGCCTCGGTGTCAACTTCGAATTGTTCCGAAATCGGTCGCACTTGAAATTCGGGTGGGAATTCCCCCCTAGTTCGCTCACTGATATCAGGTTCAATGGTGGGCTGAAAGTGGGATTTCTGGACGGCAGCGTGGGTGCGTTCGTTTCTGCGTTGCAAGAGGTCCGGGATACCAATGTGATTGCGGCACCGCGGCTCTTGGTGCTGAATAAACATCGGGCGGAAATTCAAATCGGAAAAGAGCAGGGCTATGTGAGCACTACCTTCACCGAGACGGCTTCATCGCAAAGCGTCGAATTCCTTGACACGGGTACTCTGTTGAGAATTCGGCCGTTTGTTTCCAGCGATGGCATGATTCGCATGGAGGTGCATCCGGAGCTTTCCGACGGAGAAGTACGGGAATTAGCCGGGTTCACCCTTCCCCAAAAGGATATTACTCAGGTAACGACGAATGTACTGGTGCGGGACGGGAGCACGGTGGTTATCGGCGGGTTGATCCGCGAGCAACTGGTGAGGGGAGGAACTCAGATTCCCCTTTTGGGCGATTTACCCTATGTAGGCTTTTTGTTCCGGAATCGGAAGGACGAGACCGTTCGGGAGGAAATCATCGTGCTTTTGACCCCGCGTTTGGTGTATGACGAGGAATCGGCAGCCGAGGGGGCGCTTGCGGCCGCTTCATTCCAGCAGCGGCATGCGGTGCTGGCGGATAAGATGAATCCCCTCGGAAAGCGGCATGTGGCGCGACGTTTCCTTCGCCTTGCCGAAAACGCATGGCGTACGGGGGATCTTCGTCGTGCCCTAAGGTTTGCGGAATTGGCCGTTCATTTCGACCCGTCCAATACCGAAGCCATCGCGTTGCGGAATCAAATTTGGCACAACCTGTATCCGGGAGCAGTGGCTCCCGCCGTACCTTTGTCTCCCGAAGAGCTTCTCGATAGCGGCGCCTTGGAACCGTGGCTTTGGCAGGAATTAGCGCAACCGCTCGATACACCGGTAAGCGGGGAACAAGCCTCGCGCGAACGACGCAAGCCGCAAAATCCTTGGGTTTCTGGACCGCAGACTGCTGGTCCAGTCGGAAGCGCTTTCGGCTCCCCAACTATGTCCGCATCGCAAACTGTCTCCGGAATACGGAATCCTGTTTTTGCGACCGAAACTGCCGGTGGCCGTCCCTTGGAGTGTATCGGAAGGTGATCCGTATGATGCGGCCGGCCTTGGCAGGAGAAAATCCTCAGAAAATCAGGTCCTCCGTGCCAGAACTTTTCCGCTTGTGGCGGAGGGGGATTCTGCTGGTAATGCTCGGCTTGATTCTGATGCCAGTAGCCGGCTGCGGCTTTTTCCGAGAGCATCTCGTCAAAGGAACGTCGAAGAAAAGCGAGTCCACAGGCTCCCGCTTAAGCTCGGTATCCTCAGCCAAAAAGCCTCGGACATGGACCGATCGCCGGGCTGAGGTCCGCCGCCAGATGGAGCGGTCGCATGCCCAGGTGGTGCTTCAGGCTTCACAAGAGGATATTCAACGGGGGGATACCGTTGCGGCGATCGGCCGGTTGGAACGCCTGCTTGATCAGCAGCCTAATCACCTGGAAGCCCGATTATTTTTGGCGGACTTGTTGCTCACTGAGAATCGCACCGCCGAGGCTTGGCGGACACTGGAACCTGCCCTCGCCAGCCACCCGGGGGATGACCGCGTCCAGGCCCTTGCGGGTTTGATTCAGGAATGCCTCGGCAATTCGGCGGGTGCCGTGTCGTATTACGAGCGGGCCGTGGAGCTTGATCCTGACAACGAAGTGTATTGGGCCTGCTACGAGTCGGCGCTAAATGCCGAAAACCCTGGGTGCGCCTTGGCCCCGGGGAGCGTGGCACCCGTCGCAGCGTCGAGACAGTTGGCCGGTTTCCCGGAGGTTTTCCCTCCTTCCGAGAGGGTTCGAGCACCGGGCGGGGCTCCGCGAAGTTTAAATGTCGGATCGATAGCGGCTCCGCAGCTTCCGGGGGCTAACTTGCCACCCTCGGGAGGAAGCTTGGCACCGGTAAGCGGTGGGCAAAGAGAGGATGGGTTCGTTTGGGAAGTGCATCCGCAACTTAAGTTGTTGGACCAGGCCTTGGCTTGCCACGATCTCGAGACTGCGGGAAGGCTGCTTGACCGGATTCTTGCGGAAAATCCGCACGATCCGCAAATAGCGACGTGGTGCGGGATGATTACCTTGCGACATCACCATCCTCATTGGACAGCCGGCATTTTGCGTCCCGCCTATGAGCGTTTCCCGGCGTATTCGCCGCTGTGTCGTGTTTTAGCAACCGCCGAGTATCGGCTTGGAAACTATGCAGCAGCCGTTTCGGTGTTGCAACGAGCCGTTCAATTGGACAACACCGACGCCTTGTCCTATTTTTTATTAGGCTGCGCGTTGTCCAAGCTTGGGGAGCATCAGGCTGCAAGTCTTTACTGGTCGGAAGCAGCCCGATTAAGCCCCCAATTCGCCAACCTGCTGGGGGGTCAAATATCGGCCAATCACCCGATCGGCTCTCAAACCAATTAGAGCTTCCGGTGGATCGGGGCGGATTGCGTTCATCGCTTCCCCAGCAAGCGCGCTTGCCTCTGGGCTCCGAGGCTTTGCCCGATGGGCTCGCTCGGAGGCCGCTGAAGCGATCAAGCGTTTTGCCCCTAACCGACGAGGCGCGCGATATCGTCGATGTTCTCCGCGAAATCCCTAAAACAATGGCTCTTGCCTCTCATCGCGGTGGGTAGTCCGTTCGTCTTTCTCGGCCTGTGTTACGCCACCTGGGGGGGATTAGCCTCGGCGGGAATGATCGGCTCCGTGGGAATATGGGGCCATGTCGCGTGCTTTGTGGCCAGCCTTGTCAGTAGCTGGATTGTCGTCTCATTTCTTTGTTACTGCTGCACGCGGCTCGAAGGGGCGATTCTCGACCAATTCAAGATCTTATGTGACCCGGAATCCTTCATTCGCACGGCGGGTACCGGACCGGCGAATCTGCCTTCCTTTTCAGGGTACGGTATTTGGTCTGAACTTGCCGCGACCGTCCGGCAGGCCTTGAGCAACTTAGGTCGGTATGTGGCCGAGTTGCAACATCAGCGGGCTGCCATTGAAATTCGGGCGCGACGAGCCGTGGAACAGTCGCAGCAAATCCGGACGATTTTGGATGCCATCGATTGGCCGATTGTGGCCGTCAATCGCTTCCACGAGATCGTTCTGGCCAATTCGGCAGCTCAGTCGCTCCTTAAGCATTCGTCAGAGAAAGAGGCGGAAACCAACGAGGCAAGCGCTATCGAGCACGCGTCCGCCGAGCAACTTGCGGATAGCCGTATCGGCGAAATGCTAAGGCAGATCCTACGGCGAAAAAGTTCCGGGGTGCGGGCGGAAGAAGTGGAGCTAACCGATTCCGAGGGGGGGCGGCAATTTTATCAGGCAACCGTGATGAAGCTCTATCCCGGTAATGGCGACCTGGATGAGGATGCCGCCCTTGCGGTGACGATCTTGCGGCCGATTGCCGACCAGAAAGCGATTCAGAAGCGACATGCAGAGTTCTTGTCTGCAGTCAGCCATGAAATGAAAACCCCCCTCGCTAGCATTCGGGCTTATGTGGAATTGCTGGCGGACGGCGAAGCCGAGGACGACGAAACCCGGGAACAATTCCTCGGAGTCATCAATAGCCAGGCGGACCGTCTCCAGCGACTGGTGGAAAATCTGTTGAATATGGCGCGGATCGAGGCCGGTGTGGTGCAGGTGCGCAAGGAATCGCAGTCGCTCAATGAAATCCTCGAGGAAGCCTTCCGAATTATGCAGCCAACGGCCGAGGGGAAATCGCTCAAGCTAACGAGCGAACTCAGTCCGCTTTATCTTGGGGTTTTGGTGGATCGTGACCTGATACTTCAGGCGGCAATCAACCTGCTTTCTAATGCCATCAAATATACGCCGCCAGGTGGGCGCGTGTGCTTGAGAAGCCGGCTCGCGGATGTGCAGGTGATCTTTGAAGTCGAGGATAGGGGTGTCGGGCTTACCGAGGAGGAATGCCAACGGGTTTTCGAAAAATTTTACCGCGTTGAGCGCAACCGCCAAATGGCAGAAGGCACGGGGCTGGGATTGGCTTTGGTCAAGTACATTGTCGAGGATATCCATGGTGGACAGCTTTCGGTGCGCAGCAAAGTCGGTGCCGGAAGCACCTTCGCCGTTCAGCTACCCTGGATCGGGGAGAAAGCGTGAATACGTGAGTATTTGCACAAAGCTGAAATTCACACGAGAACCTAGACTTTGAAAGGGCGAGGCATATTCTATACGGTGGAAGGCTTTTTAAAACTGAAAGCCCTTGGAGAAAAGGTCCTCACGAAAACCCAGAACCTTCGGAAAGGCTTTTATCGGGTAGCATAGGGCTATTCATTTTCGGAAATGCGTTACCCCGGAAAGCGTGGAATACTTTCCCCTTCTTCAGAGAACGTTGTCAATCGAAATTGCCAGTGGGAACTTGCGGGTGGAGCTAAGGTTACTTTGGATCGACAAATTCCCGAAGTGTCGATGAGTCGCACGCAGAATGGATCTTTAAAGGCGTGTGGACCACATTGAGGAGAGCTGGGCCATGGCCAAACGAATTTTGCTGTGTGATGACGAGGTTTCAATCCTTCGGGCGGCAGAATTCAAATTCCAACGCGCTGGATACGATGTATTAGTCGCCTTTGATGGCGAACAAGGTTGGGAAGCCATTTGCGCTGCGGTGCCCGATATAGTCATTACGGATTGTCAGATGCCCCGGTTGGATGGTTTGGGACTCATCACCCGTATTCGTAGTCGTCCGGATCTGGCCGAGCTGCCCATCCTGCTTTTGACAGCCAAAGGCTACGAACTTGCTGTTGAAGAATTGACCCAACGCTATAAAGTTGCCCGGGTGCTTGCCAAGCCATTTAGCCCGCGGGAATTGTTGCAATTGGTGGAGTCGCTGATTGGGCCGGCTCACGGAAGTCTACAACCGGCGGGTTGCGCAGGCTGCGGTAACTTCGAAGCATGACGCCGTGTCTGGAACCGACTCTCGGGAGGCCATCGTGTGGTGAAGCTCGCTACCGAAGTTTTCGGCGATGTTGTCGTCGTCCATGCCCCGGAAGAATTGGGGCGGGACCAAGCGGAATCTCTCCAAACGAATCTTCGGGCTTTGGACCGGCAGCGCATCGTGCTGGATTTGGATCGGACTGAACTGCTGGATAGTGTCGGTTTGACCAGTCTGGTGGACTTGGGGGATGAACTGCGGGCCCAAGGCGGGGAACTTAAAATTGCCGCATCCAACCCTACGAATCGGAAGATTCTGGAGATCACCCGGCTCGACCAAGTGCTCGAAGTTTACTCGAGCGTTCTAGAGGCAGTAAAAAGCTTTCGTTGAACGGAACCGCCGATGGCGAGGCAAACGGGCGGGCGAAACGCATTCCGGTGGCACGAGGGATTCTGGGATGAAGATGAAAAGGAAAGATTTCCAGGTGCGCTGTGCTAGCATTCTCCGGCTTTGGCAGCACAAGGGGCGAATCGTTTTGAGACACCTCGACGATCCGCCTCGTCATTCGTGAACCCGAGGAAGGGAATCCGCTCCGGTAAATTCGCATGCAGGCGGGGAGCCACCGGAAATGAGCATCACCACTACCCGGCGCCGTCTCGGCGAGCTCCTTGTTGCCAAGGGCTATCTGACGAGCGAACAACTTCAGATGGCCCTCGATCACCAGCGCGCAAGCGGGCGGACCAAGCTGCTGGGAGAGATTCTGGTCGAGGCCGGTTACTGCACCGAGGAGCAAGTCCTCGAATGTTTGGCCGAAGAATGTGGCGTGCCCTTCGCGCGGCTTGATGCGCGGCTTTACGATCCGAGTGTTGCCGAACTTTTACCCCGAGAATACATCGAAAACAACTTGGTCCTACCACTTTTTCGGGTGCGCAACACCTTATTCGTGGCGGTGAGTGAGCCGTCCAATCTTTTTTTGATCGACGAAATTCGTAGCCTCACCAATCTCGAGGTTCAGTTGGTAGCCGCCAGTGCCAAGGATATCCGGCGAACCATTACCAATTTGCCGAATTCTCGGGTTTTTGTGCTTGATGATATCATCGGCGATTCGGCGGAAGCCGATGTCACGTTGATCGAGGAGGCGATTGAGGACCTGGCGGATATGGTGGAAGTGGCCGGGCAATCGCCGGTGATTCGCCTGGTCAACTACATCATTTTTAACGCCGTCAAAGAGGGTGCGAGCGACATCCACGTCGAGCCGGCGGAACGTTGCGTTCGCGTGCGATATCGGATCGACGGTCGGCTCCATAAAGCGCTCGAAGTACCCCTCCATTTACTTCCGGCTGTCACCAGCCGCATAAAGATCATGGCCTCCCTCGATATCAGCGAGCGACGTTTGCCGCAGGATGGCCGCGTTCAAGCCGTACTGGAAGGACGAAAGATCGATCTAAGAATCAGCATTTTTCCGACAACGCGAGGGGAAAAAACCGTCATTCGCGTCCTGGACACACGGAATATATCGTTGAACTTGGAGGAGTTGGGCTTCGCGGAGGATATTCTTACTCAGTTTCGGCAGCATATCCGGGCACCTAATGGGATTATTCTTGTTACCGGGCCTACCGGCGGCGGGAAATCGACGACGCTTTACGCGGCCCTGAATGAGATCGCCAGCATGGAGAATAACGTATGCACCGTCGAGGACCCGATTGAGTATCATTTGCCGCTAATCAATCAGTTCCAAGTCCAGGAAAAGATTGGCCTTACCTTTTCTCGGGCCTTACGGACGCTACTGCGGCAAGATCCGGACGTAATCATGGTGGGGGAAATACGGGATGAAGAGACGGCAAGAACCGCCATACAGGCGGCTCTGACCGGGCACCTCGTGTTGAGTACCCTGCACACCAACGACGCTTGTTCGGCGGTGACGCGCTTGGTCAACATGGGGATAGAGCCGTATTTAATCGGAGCGGCGCTAAACATGGTGTTGGCTCAGCGACTGGTGCGGCGGATTTGCCCTAAATGCCGCGAGTCCTACGAACCGCCGAGACCCATCAAGAAGTGGTTTGAACGGCTGAAGATGCCCTGCGAATGTTTTTGGCGTGGGGTGGGATGTCGCCATTGTCGCAACACGGGGTATAAGAACCGCATTGGACTGCACGAACTTTTGGCCATCAGCGACCCGATCCGTGATGCCATTGTGGCCGATTGCAACTTGGCTAATATCCGCCGCTTGGCCCAGGCTGAGGGGATGATCGATCTCCGGACCGATGGATTGCGGAAAGTCCGGGAAGGAATTACCACCTTAGAAGAGGTATTCCGCACTGTCGGCGAATTCAGCGATTGACACCCACTCCTTGGGGCCCGAATCCTGCAATTTATGCTATCTTCTCTAGGGCATTCCCTGCTTCTTAAGGGCACACCTGATTATGGAGGGTAAGTTCCCCGGCGTTTTGTATCGTCGTTTTTTTGGCAACATGGCGGGTGGCCTTACGGCAACGCGGAAGTCTTACGAAGCAAATCACACACTCTCAACAGCCGCCTCGGTCCGCAGCGAGAATCGCAGGCTTCGGTCGGTGATTCATGTGACAAAATGGGCCCACGTTTTCTCACAGGGCGCAATGTAACTTTACGCCTGATTGTGGCAATTCCTCACTTTACCCCGAGTGTGGGAATTTGGGATAAATGGTTGCAGTAATTTGGTACCTCCGACTGTTGGATCTATGCAGTTCCACTACCAAGTCCGCGATCCTTTGGGAAGACAGCGAACCGGCAGCGTGGCAGCGGCCAGCCGAGAGGAGGCTGCTGTACAACTCCGCCGGCAAGGATTCCAGGTTTTGGAGATTCGTCCGTCGGGATCGATGCCGGAGCTTCCCCTACTTGGGGGGCGGATTTCCAAAAGTGAACTCATCTACGTGACCAACCAACTGGCGATCATGGTGGAAACCGGCATCACGCTTGCCGCTGCGCTAGAGGGGATCATTAAACAGGAAAAGAACGCGGCATTACGCCGGGTCCTCGGTGATCTGAAGCGGGGGATTGAATCCGGGGAAAGCTTTTCGACCGCCCTATCGCGGCACCCTCGTTTGTTCGACAAGACCTATGTCGCGCTCGTCAAAGCGAGCGAGGCCACGGGCACGCTCGGCCCCATGTTGGAGCGAATTGCCACTTACCTCCGGCAGCAGTTAGAGGCCCGAAGCCGGGTGCGGGCCGCGATGGCGTATCCGTCGGTCATGTTATTACTCGCTATTGGGGTGAGCATTTTTCTCTTGACGTATATTTTGCCCCGATTCAAGCCTCTTTTCGAAAGCCGCGGGGCACAACTACCACAGCCCACCGTGCTCATGATGCGAGTATCCGAAGCAATCCAGAATTATTGGTATATCGGCTTCGGCATGCTGCTCGGAGGTGTTGTCGGCATCGCACTCGTTCGCCGCAGTGAGCAAGGGCGGTACTGGCTGGACCGCATCAAGCTAGGGTTACCCATTTTGGGCCCCCTTATGCAAAAGGTGGCGTTGAGTCGGAGTATCCGCACCCTAGGGACGATGCTCGCAAGCGGCGTGCCGATGCTTGATGCCCTTCGGCTGACGGCGGAAGTGTCCGGCAATGCATGCTACGAGCGGGTTTGGGAAAAGGTCCGAAGCGAAGTGACCACTGGCAGGCGGATTTGCGAGGTTCTCGCCGGCAATTCGCTTTTCCCCGAAGTCTTGGTTCAGATGATTGGCTCCGGTGAGGAAGCAGGGAAGCTATCCTCGGTTCTTGAAAGAGTTAGCACCTACTATGACCAGGAGGTTGATACGACGATCAAAACCACAACAAGCCTAATAGAGCCAGTGATGATCGGGGTGATGGGAGTGGTGGTGGGAACGATCGGTTTGGCGGTGCTTTTACCCATTTTCACACTCAGCCGACAGCCGTGAAGCGCAATGTCGGGACCGAGGCCGGGGAAAGTGTTCTTGAAGATGGAATGCTTCCTGGAAGGTGCTCTCTAAAGTTTTTTAGGGCGGGTGTACTGCGTAGGTGCGTGTAAAGTCGGGTATATGTCATAAAGAGGGGGGGAAGTTGCCTTAAATCCTTAACTCGAAAAGCTTTAAATCCTTAAGTCGAAAATTGGACTTGAAATAGTTAACTAACATTGCAATCTTACGTATAACCAATTTCGAATGTCGTCACGACTTTTTGACGCGACATCGTGTTTTCAACCACGGGAGTGGAAAGTTATCCATTCTACACATTTGATATAAGCTTACTATTCGATATAAGCTCATCCTCTTTTCCTATCTCCCTTTAGCTTTTCAAAATTCTTTAGCTACTTCGCTCAACGTGCGACTTGCTCTCGCGGAATAAACCATTCGCCCGGCATGAGAAAATTCTGGCGTCACCAGGCCCACTGGCTCAGAGCCAAGGACCGGACTGCACACCCTTCGGCACGGCATACTTGGGTAGTACCTTAGATTGGCGTTCGTGACTGATAGGGGAAACAAAAGCAGACTCAAATCGTTCAGGGATGAAGGTTCTGTTTGAGAGCCAATCCTTAGCGAGAAAATGCTTGCATGCCGACCGCAGTAAAAACCACTGAATAGCAACGGCACACGCGGCCTTCTGCTAAAACGGCACAAGAGTTCAGATTCAAGGTCTCTATTGACCCTTTGCGGGCAAATCCGTACGGTTTGGGGCAGTTTTGAACGCCTTCGGCGGCGGCGACGATTCTTTTCGAAAACTGCTATCTTTTGAGACCGGATCTGTCCTTTTTTGGAACAATCGCCCTCGCATTTTGGCAAAAGCATAGGCGGCAGCCCAGTTGCGACAGGAAATCGTAAGATTCGCCGAGACTGGCTGAGAACGCAAACTCGCGCGATATGGCCGGGCGGAAGATCGCCGGCATTACCGCTTTGTGAGAAGCTCCGTCTTGCCACGACGTCTTGCTTTTGACCGCGGTAACTGAACTCCATGCCCACGCAACACGACGCAGCGCATCTGTCCATGAAAGCGCACCCATTCATGTTCACTTCGTGCGGCTTCAAAAAACTCGGTTATCGCCCCTTTTACCGTTCGATCCTTTCTCGACTCCCCTCGGGTAAGCGGGTACAGATTATTGGAGATTCTGCGGGCCGAGCCGGAAACCATCGCCACTCCTCCACTCCACGGATAATACCCACTTTTGAAAGCTGCGAAAGTGTTCGCGTGCTCCGGAAAGAGTGCCTCTGGCGGTTTTGCCTGCCGGAAGGGTTTCCGACTAGTTGCAAAAAGCTACGGCCAACGTCGGAGCAGAGGGCCACCGTTTCAACGTCTTTGTTGCAGAAAAAACCCCTGTTTGGGCCGCACCTAATCCTTTGGGTATTTGTCGCGGTTTGGGGACTTCTTTGCCCTTGCGTCGCAGCACAACCTCCCGGGCCGTCAGGTTCGGCGGGCTTACTTCTTCTCAGAAATGGCGGCATCTTAGAGGGTGAGGTCCGCCGCACTGTCAGCGGTTACCAAGTCACCGTTTCCGGGGGGACCATACTTGTTAATGAGGCTCAGGTAGAGGCGTACTGCCGAGATCTTTACGAAGCTTATGAGCACCGCCGTAAACGCTTGCCAGTGGGGGATATTAAAGGGCATTTAGAGCTTGCGTTGTGGTGCTTGAGATTTGGGTTAATTCCGGAGGCCGAAGCGGAAACCGCTGCGGCGGCTGCCCTGAGTCCCCACCATCCAATGCTTCCCATCTTGGAGCGGCGAATTGCCCTGTGCAAGAAGTCGGTTTCAGCCGTGCAGCCTGCCATCTACGAGGAGTCCAATCCGCTCCCGCCAAACCGCTCCCAGGCAATCGGGGGTATCTTGTACGGTCAAACCGAATCCTCGGGTGGTAGGCCCCCCTTTCTGGTGACTCCGCCCGAATCAGCCATCCCCCTCTTGCCTGAGGCGCAGCAACCAGGTTCAGCCGTGCCTCAGGCAATAGAGGGTGGACCGTCCGGCCCAAAGAACTCATCGGGAGCTTATCCAGTTGCAGGTGCGGAACAAAATTCAGGATGGTTGGTTCCCATGCCAAGCGATCTTGGGCCGCAGGAGGGGAACACGGCCGTCCGCTCACCCCTTACGCGATTGGATAAGCAGCAGCTGGAGCAAACCATCCGGGCATTGCCGGAAGGCTCCGTACTGCGGTTTACGCAGACGGTTCAACCTATCCTTCTGCATTATTGTGGGACGGCCGCGTGTCACGGCGGTAATCGGTCGGGGGAATTCCGTCTCATTCGGGTACTCGGCGATCGACCGCCCAGTCGGTTGATCACCCAACAGAATCTCCAATCGGTCCTGAAATGGATTGATTGGCAACAGCCGGAGGAAAGTCCGTTGCTAAAGGTCCCTTTGGAGGCACACGGCGGGATGCGAACACCGGTGTTTCCCTCTCCGGCGGCAACTCAGTATCAGGAGTTGGTCCGTTGGGTTCTCCAACTTAGTGGAAGTCTTTACGGTCATCCGGCGGGCAACACTCAGGATCCTTGGGGGTGGGGAGGCTTGCCCGATGTTACCGCGGCAGCCGCGGAGCAATCTGGCAGGACGCAATCGGGATTGTCGCCGGTGTTGAGTCCTTCGCCTTTTTCCGTGGAGCCTTCCAGAGAGGAGGTTCCCGCCGAAATGGGTCCGACTTCTCCGACCGCAGCGATCCCCGAAACCTCGGCGGGCCGCTCGGCTGCGGAAACGGACGCCAAACCGATTCCGCCACCGTGGTTTTTGCCTTGGAAGTTTCAGCTCGAGCAATTGCCGCAGAATGAACTCCCGAGACGGGCGGAAGAGGGCGGCAGATTTCCGGTGCCTAGCTCGGAGCCGGCTGGTGTAAGCCCCCGAATCAATCCACCAGGGTGATCGATCCCGAACGCAGCGCCGCCAGGAACTGGCGATTACTCGCCAACAAACCGTTGAGCTCTGCCAATTCACCCCAAGTAAGCCAGGCGACGGCCGCGACCTCCGCAGGATTTGGTCGGAGTGTCGGGGAGCCGACGATCTCTGCCGACCACCACGCCAGGCGAACGCCCCAAGGGGTAACGCTCTCCCAAAGCCGGCGTTTCGGTAGGACGAGAATACCCAACTCTTCACGAAATTCCCGTATTAAGGCCTCTTGCTCGGTTTCGTGAGGAGCACGGCCACCGCCGGGAAAGCAGTAACGCCCGGGTGCGGCCACGCCCTCCGCTCTGCGGATAACCAACACATGTTCGCCCCGGCAAACTACGCCGACAACGCCGTTGACACTTGTGGACTCGGACATCACTTTTTCAGCCCGCTTCAACTTTTTGGCACTGAGCACTTATTAAAAAGCCGATAATGCAAAAATCCAATGGCGCGTGAGCCTTCGGGAAGATAATCTTCGCTTAGCCTTCACCGCTAAGATAATCGGTGAAAGGCTTCGGTGAAAATGCGCCGGGACAATTCAGGGTATATGCTCCCCCGTTGGAACTGGCTCGTCTCGGGATACGGCGGCAATCAGTTGACCCGACCCCCAACGACCCATCAGAAATTAAATGTGAGTGCGTGAGTTTGTAAAGTTGCCCTAGCTAAGTGGCTGAAGTTCTGATTGGATGAAGATACGGTTGAATGCCAGCCGCGGAGGCCGTTTGCAATCGTTTCGTGTATTGAATGCACCCATGGGAGACCAGAACAATTGCCGAATGATTAACGAAAGCCGGCGAAGTAATGAGTCAACTTTTACTTGTGGAATTGTAATTCACAAGAGAATCGGTTCGCCCCGCATTCTCGTCTTCGGTGCTTGATTTCTGCTGTCTCCGCAAAATCTATGGCCGGCAACTTAAAGTCCGAACTTTAGTTCAGTCAAAGGTGAATCTCCGTCAGATACCTTTGCCTCCCATCCGGATGTGGACACCGATTTCCGTCCCCTGGTTCACCCGAGCGAGGTGTTGCCCCTGCGCCGATTCCGATGGGATACCCGGCCTCAACCGAATCATGCCGCGGAGGCCGACCTACCTTCAGGCTCAAGCCGAATTTAGGCGGCCAAGAGCCGGGCTGTAGAGGGGGCAGCTTAAAGCTTTGTGGTACGGCATCGGGAAGGGAGCCCCGGGAATGTGCCTCCGCTTGACAGCCCTAGCGACGGCTCTTAAGATTCAAGCAAGGCGTGCTTAAGGCAGACTAATCAAGAACGCTCGCGAAAAAGACTGGAAACTTGGGTACGCAATATTTTAGGCGCATTGACGGAGTTTTTTGGAACAATCGGCCTCCAGAATAGTGTTACCCCGAGGGATTATGTACTTTTGTTCACGTAACGGAGAAGTGGTCACATGACGCATGTGGTTTGCCAGCCGTGCGAGAATTGCCGGTATACGGATTGCGTGGTCGTCTGCCCGGTCGAGTGCTTTCACGAAGGCGAAATCATGCTCTATATCGACCCGGAGACGTGCATCGACTGCGAGGCCTGTGTTCCCGAGTGTCCGGTGGAGGCGATTTACTTGGACGAGAATGTGCCGGAGCAGTGGAAACATTACATCCAAATTAATGCTGAAATGGCTCCGAAGTGCCCCGTCATCACGGAAAAGAAGACGCCTTTGTGCGAGCAAAAGTAGGCCAACTCTCGCCGGCATTTTCGTGCAGCTCATCACACCGGGTCGGGCCACATCGCCTCGGTTTTCTAGGGAAATTCGTCAGTTGGATCTTTTGAGAGCCGAAGGGCTTTTATTGTCTATTTTGCGATTAATATTTGCGCTTGACAGTTTTAGATTCCATCTGCCCCCAAAAATCAGTCGAAGATCAGCAAGTCCCTTTTTCGGATGACGACTTCCTCGCATTCGGAACTTTGACCCCCTTTTCTAGTTTTCTCATTTTTCATAACCCGACGCGGAGAAGAAGTTTTCTCCGCAGGCTTGCCCGGGCACCCTTTTCCTGAGATGAGTGAATCTAGCGGGGACTTCAGCGCTCATTTGATTGCGTGCTCTGTGCTATACGCTGCTAAATTCCCCTGCACAATGAGTTTCTGAGCAGGGGCAAGGGCCGCCTCTGCCCGGATTGGCATGGGCAGTGAGAGCTAGCGATCATTTCTGCCGCGCCTGTTTGACCCTCCTCCGAATTCGCCCCTTCACGGCGGTTTTGCGCCATGTTTTGCAGCTGTACGAGGATGCTATCGTTCGGCCGCAGTGTCCCTAAGCGCTACCAATACAGTTGGTCAGCCCCCTTTGTACCGACGCAGTTCGCTAGCACCCTCTCCTTGAAAAAAAGTCGCAAAAGAAAAGGGGAAAGACTAACAGGATTCCTCTTGCATCGAAGGCAGCCAAAGTGTTAGGTTGCATGATACCCGGGGATTTTTTGAAGGAGCAAGGCACCGGTAAGCCCCAATTGGGCAGCGGCAAAGTATGAGCCTTTACGGCTTCCAGGTGCTTAGCCGCGACTGGTTGTGAATTTTCCCTGGAGGCCCGGTTGCATCATACCATGTGCCTTTATTACCATGGGTATTTGGGGTTGAATGAAGCTTAAGCTCTGGGTTGAGGTGATTGCTTAGCTTTGCGGGAGCATCTCGATGATCCGATACATATGCGACTTGTGCCGGCGGGAAATTGACCCGGAGGAGGACAAGCGATTTGTGGTTCGAATCGAAGTTTTCGAAGCGGTTGAAACTGTCGATATGCAAGATTTTAATGACGCGGAAGATCACCTCGAAGAATTAGAAGAGATTTTGGAAGAACTCAATGCAGCGGAGCTAAAAGAATTGGGTAGTGATTTTTATCGGAAATTCCATTTCGATTTGTGCTCGGAGTGCCGGAAAAAATTCGTCCGCAATCCACTAGGAATAGAGGCGGTAAAGCTGCTCGATTTCAGCGATAATTAGCTGTTGTTTTCCAAGTTCGGAGCCGCCGTGTATAAGCCAATTGCCGATTTACGCGCGGCGGACTCTCAGAAAGGTCTCCACATGGAAGCACGGGGCCCGATAATCTCATTGTTGCAGCAGCCGAAGTGGTGTCATCACCACCAAAAAAGGAGTGGCGAGGTGGGTTTGTGAGGGGGAAAAAGCAGCCAAGACTTCCACGGCGTCTGAGCCGCTCCCAGAAGCGGCTCATTTTGTTATTGGTTGTGGCGTTACTAGTGATTTATCGCCTGTGGAGTTGGCCCCGCCCTTCCGAACCGGAGTCGCTGGCCGAAGGAGAGCATATCGTTACTAAGGTCGTCGACGGTGATACTTTTACGGTTTTCCCCGGTGTTCAGGTAAGGCTCATCGGGGTGAATGCTCCGGAGCTATTACCCGAGAAAGGTCACTCAGAACCATGGGCCCAGGAGGCCACCGACTTTTTGACCGATCAATTCCGCAGCTCGAGCTGGCGGGTACGGCTCCAATTCGACGCGGTTCGTAAAGATCGCTACCGACGATTCCTGGCGTATGGTTTTGTGGGGGATCGTTTTTTGAATGCGGAGTTAGTCCGCTTAGGCTTGGCGCAATATGAGCCGCAGTACAATTACTCGGCCACAGTAAAGAACGTTTTGCGTCGGGCGCAAGAAGAGGCCCAACGGAATAGACGCGGAATTTGGTCGGCCGGGAAAACCCGTCCGTAATCTAGCCGATTTTGCGAATTTTGAGAGTAGATCTTTGTTAATTTTGGCGAATCGACAAAGCAAAAACCGTCGAGCGATCCATGGCCACAAATAACTTTTCCGATCTTGCGCAGGAGAAGGGCGACCAATCGCTTTGGAGGGCTCCAAAGAGTGGAGAAAGGGGCTTTTCGGATTCTCCACAGTCATCCCCGAGTGATGCGGGTATGGGTTATCCGTCAGGGGGAACGTCTGAAGCGGCAAACTCCATGACCATCGCACATTTCCAACAGTTGATCCGTAATATGTATTTGAAGAAAGATGTAGCACGGGGAATTGAAGGAACCTTTATGTGGCTGATGGAGGAGATCGGCGAGTTGGCCGCCGCGTTGCGGCACGGAAATCGTGATCAATCAGCTACGGAATTTGCCGACGTTTTCGCCTGGCTTACCACGATCGCCAATGTCGCGGGAGTGGACTTAGCGGAAGCCATCTATGCCAAATATGGCCGCGGATGCCCAGGCTGTTTGAAATGGGTATGTGAGTGTCCCGATAGTGGAAAACCGTGATGCACTTCTTAAATGAGCAGATTCTTAGACTGAAAACGTTGCGTCTTGCGCTCGCTTATGTGGTGGGTAATTCGGCGACGGCTCGTGCAGATTTCCTTAAATCGAGTGCTTACTGGGCAACTCGTCGCGCAGCACTGAACCCGATGCCTTCCATAATGCTTTGGGGGCCCTTTATTCTCGCGTTGGCTTTCTTGGCCTTTGTTGCCGGAGCAAGTGCCTCATCTATTGCAGAAGATGAGCCAACGATGGGCGGAATTCGGGTAGGGTTTGATGGCGTCTACCGCGTCGGGAACTGGATGCCCGTAGAAGTTTCGTTGATCTTTCCTGAGTTGTCCCGCGGAGTTTCGAAACATTCAGAGGATCGCTCGAAGGAAGAGGCACAGGGGACGAGGGAAAGGGATGGGCATGTCGAAGGTCCGTCCGCAGGACCGGCTGCATTCGATGGCAAATTATCCTCGGGCGCAACGGCATCGCGGGAGTTGACCTCTGATTTGACTGGTCTGCTCGCTCGTTACACGCTTGTGATTCGAGCGCCTGATGGCGACGGCTTTATCCAACGGTTTGAAATCCCTCTCGAGCAAGCGCGCGGATTGCCACAACCGTCAAGCGATTTTAACGACCCACAGGAGGAAAAGAACCGGCACCCTATCTCGGATAGTTTGCCGGTAGCTACTTACCGCCAGCAAGGTGAGGGACAAATCGCGCTGAAAACGGCGATACGTATTGGTCGCGCGCGTGCTCCGGTGACCTTTGAGCTTTACGACGGCCCCCGGCTCATTGCGACAAAGGAGTTGTATGTGGGTCAGTCGGTGGAATTCCCCGCGAGCGTCGGCGAGGGGCAGCGCATCTTGGTCGTAGTCGGCCCGGATAAGCTGGGGTTGGATGAGGCGGTAAGACTTCTGGCGGAGCCGGCGGAGACGCGGACAGTGGTAGGGCTTGCCCGCTCGCTCAAAGACTTGCCCACCCAGTGGTATGCGTACGAGGCCGTTTCGGCGGTCATGATTTCCTTTGGGCGTAGCGAGGTGGTGGCGGAGCTAGCGGAAGCCTCGGCCGAACTTGAGGCCTTGCGCCAGTGGGTAGCAAATGGCGGCCGGCTGATTGTTGCTGCGGGGCCGGGACTAAAGCCGTCGGTTGCGGCCGCCGGCAGCTCATCGTCCTTGGCCTGGTTGGTTCCCGGACGATGGGAGCAAGACTTGCCCCTGAGCCGCTCCCGAACTGCGGCCCTAGAAGTTTTCGCCGGGGCTACGGCTCCTATTCCCGCAGGTCTTGGGGCTGCGCCCGGGGGTGCTGCGACCACTGTCGCGTACTTGGCCGAGGTTGATGGGCGAATAGAAGCCGCCGACGGCCGGTTGCCTTTGGTCGTTCGTGCGGCTTTCGGTTGTGGCGAGATAGCTTGGCTCGCTCTGCCCCTCGACCAGCCACCGCTGACTGCTTGGCGGGATCGCGGAGCTTTGCTCCTGCGGTTGGTCGGAATGAATCCGGGCGATAACGAGCCCGATGAATTGGTGGAGGCTCATGCTTTTGGCTATCGGGACTTGGCAGGGCAACTGCGAAGTGCTTTGGATTACTTCCGCGACGTTACGGCCATACCATTCGGGATAATCTTACTACTTATGATTTTGCACCTTGCGCTGGTTGGCCCCGCCGATTGGTGGCTTGTTCGCTGGGGTTTGAAACGATTTTGGATCACTTGGATCAGCTTTCCCCTGGTTATCGCGAGCTTTTGTTTTTTGGCTTTCGCCTTGAGCCGTTCATTCCGCGGCGAGGCATTACGGATAAACCTCGCGGAAGTGATTGATGTCGATTGCGCAGGTGGCCACCTTCGATGCAGTAGTTGGGCCAGCGTTTTCAGCCCCGAAGCTCAGAGACTCTCCGTGCAGTTTCAGCGGGGGGGACCGCTTGAGGGAACTCGGGAAAACGAGCGGGGAGTTCTTAGTTGGTTGGGACTTCCTGGCTCTGGATTTGGCGGCATGGCACCTGCGGCAGTAGACCCGATTAATCCAGGCCTGGACTACGTCGTTCCGTGGACCCGAAGGGAATTTAGAGATTTGCCCGTTTATCCCGGTGGAACGAAGCAACTTGCCATTCAGTGGGCGGGCCAGACGGATTGGAAACCGATTGAGGGCACCCTCCGTATCGTGGATGAACAGCCCGAGGGCCAGCTTATCAACCAAACCTCGTTTACGCTTCGTCAAGCATATCTTCTCTATCGCACTTATGCTTTTGAGCTGGGTGATTGGGCTCCGGGTCAAAGGATTCTTATCGGTTCCAGCACACCGCGGCGGGACTTGAAAGGTTTGTTGACCAACATTCACCTAGTTAGAGAAAAAGATGTATACCGCACCCAAAGCATGCCATACGATCGAGCCAGTCGAGATGTGGCTTACATCCTCCAAATGATGATGTTTCATCAGGCGGCCGGGGGTACCCCGTATACCGGTCTTTTCCATGTTTATCAGGGGTTCGTAGATGCCACATCGCTGCTAAAAACCAACCGCGCAATTCTAGTGGCAGGCCCCTACCGGAATGAGCAAGTCGACGAGCAACCACTTAATGCCCCGCGGCGACCGGGAACCCTCTTGCGATTAGAGGGTGCAGAAAAACTCCCCTACCACCTGTCGCGAACTTGCTATTTCCGCTTTTTAGTCCCGATCGCAAGCGTTTCAAGCCGGTAGGGTATAACGAGGAATTTAGCTCTAATAAGCGATCCTCCAAGCATTCATTTGCCCTCGGAAAAGGCCGCCGAGCAACAGGCGAGGAACCCCTCGGCAGGGCTTTTTGCTGTAAAGGGCGTTCAAAGTTCCCCGGAGGTTCTTCGTGTAGCCTCAGCCAAATTGCTTCTCGAAACGACGCTCTCCGAAGTACGACAGTCTGCCGTTGGGAATTGCCGAACCTTATGATGGCGCTGCACCACAGTGAGCCGAATTGGAGAGCGGATAATCGCGCAACTAGTCTCCGAAATTCGGAGCCGGCCTTCATTGTCCGCAACATCGCTTGAATTTTTTGCCGCTTCCGCAGGGGCACGGGTCATTGCGGCCCACGCGTTGCTGGCGGACGCGGTAAGGTTCAAGCGGCGCTGCCTGCCGGGAGGGTTCGGCTGGCGCAATCCGCCCATCAGAGCGCGGAATCGCAGATTGCGATTCTGGGCGAATCGTTTGAATATTAGTGCGGACCAAGGCAAACGGCACTCCCTGAAAATGCTCGATCTTAAAGACGAATTCGCTTACGCGGTTGGCCACAGACGACCACATCGCTTCGAAGGCCCGCATTCCCTCCCGTTTGTATTCCACTTTAGGATCAACTTGAGCATAACCTCGCAGCCCGACGCTGCTACGCAGATGGTCCATGACCAGGAGATGGTCTTTCCAAGCTGTGTCTAAAATGCTGAGCAAAATCCCACGTTCCATGCGACGCATTTCGGGCCGGAATCGCTCGTCGATCGCCCCCAAAAGTTCCCGCTCAATTTGGCCCCGCTTTTTCTTGGCAAACTCTTGCGGTGTGACCGTAATTCCCAATTGCTCTTTCAGCCAAGCGGAAAGGGCTTCGACATGACTGTTCTGATGGGCGGGGACGAGGTAATCGTCCTCGGTTGCTTCAGGCCCATAGAGTGCGTCCAAGCGAACGCGGAGTTGCTCCGCCAGCTCATAGCCGGATGCCACTTCCTTCGCGCTTTGCTGCATGAGCAAATCGGTGATTTCCGCGCGACTTTTGGTGCGAAAATCTGCTTCCGTGAAAGTAACCCCATACCGAGCTTGTGCCCAAGCGGCAAATCTTTCGCGATCGATGCGAGTTCGCCCCTGCGCGTCTCTCACCGAGCACTCAAACATCGCAGCCACTATGGGGAATTCAGCTTCCCGCGTACGATAGGATTCCTTTAATGTGCTTAGAATGTACGTGCGAATCGCTTCAGGCTCGGTATCACTGAATTTGCCCGCATCTAACTCGAGTCCGAATTTTTGCCGCAGCCATTCGCACAATGATTTGATTCCATATTGGGGTTCGAGAAAAATAGCGGCCGGTCGCAAATCAAGTTGGCTGATGGATTCTTTCGCCCGCTGAATGAGATGATCGACGAGTTCGTCCCGCGATACCCGCTTCAAATCCTTGTCGCGGACTCCGACCCGCCACCGGGCGTTGACCGCAGAAATCAACGCGGACCAATTCCATTCGCTGCGGTCTTCTCCTTCAGGGAGGTTTTCTTCAACCAATTCGAGTATTTGGCCATCGACTAGCCGATCCGCCAGGTCGCGGACGTATTGATCGGCCGTTTCGAAATCCATCCCGCGGAAATCGCGTGCTTCGACGTCGATCGACACATTTCGCCGTACCCAGTCCGCGAAGCTTTCCACGCCGTAGTCGCGACTGAGAAATCGGGAGACATTCTCCGTAACCACCTTCTCGATCATCTCCCAAATGAGCAGGCGACAATCGGCTCCTTCAAGGATTCGCTGGCGATAACCGTATACCCGCCGACGTTGCTGGTCCATCACCTCGTCATATTCGAGGAGGTTTTTGCGGATCTCGAAATTGCGTTCCTCGACTTTTTTCTGCGCCCCCTCAATCCGCCGCGTGACCATGGGGCTTTCGATCGCCTGGCCTTCTTCCATTCCCAACCACGTGAGGACCTTTTCGACCCATTCGCCGGCGAAAATCCGCATCAAGTCATCCTCGAGGGAGAGGAAAAACCGGCTCGACCCAGGGTCTCCTTGCCGACCGGCCCGCCCTCGCAATTGGAGGTCGATCCGCCGGGCCTCATGGCGCTCTGTACCAATCACGTGCAGTCCGCCCATGGCCGCCACTTCTCGACCTTCGGCCCGGGTCTGCTCACGCCGTTCAATTTCTTCTACCAGGGCATTCCACTCTTCAGGCGGAACATCGAGCCGTGTGGGGTATTTGTGCTGTAACTGAGCCCAGGCCATGGCCTCTGGATTGCCGCCGAGGATGATGTCGGTTCCCCGCCCGGCCATGTTGGTGGAGATGGTCACCGCGAACTTCCGGCCGGCTTGCGCGATGATTTCTGCCTCCCGCTGATGGTGCTTGGCATTCAAAACCTGATGCGAGATGCCGCGAGCTTCCAGCATCTTTGAAAGAAGCTCGCTTTTTTCGATGGAGACGGTACCTACGAGAATGGGGCGGCCGCGTCGTTCGATATTTTGGACCTCACTGCGGGAAATTCGGACCAACTCCCGCGATTCTTTCAACTGAATCTCCAGTTCGTCATCGGTCTCCTTGAGCAACTTCCCGATAAGTACTTCCCCTTTTTTTGTCCAAACCGTGTCGTAACGGTGCATCCGCTCGATTTCGTCGACAATCGCCTGGTATTTTTCCCGGGCGGAGCGGAAGATCACATCCGGATAATTAATCCGCCATAAGGGCTTGTTGGTGGGGATGGCGACGACCTCAAGCTTATAAATTTTCCAGAACTCAAGGGCTTCGGTCATCGCCGTGCCGGTCATCCCGGCAATCTTCTCATAGAGCTTAAAAAAGTTCTGAATCGTGATGGTGGCAAGCGTCTGTGTTTCTTCCTTGATTTTTACGCCCTCTTTGGCTTCGACGGCCTGATGGAGGCCGTCGCTCCACTGTCGGCCCGGCATAAGCCTACCGGTAAATTCGTCTACGATGATCACTTCCCCGTCTTTTACAACGTAATTGACATCGCGTTTGTAAAGGTGGTGGGCCTTGAGAGCATTATCAATCAGATGGGGCCATTCCATGTTGCCGGGAGTATAAAAGCTCTCGACTCCGGCCAGCTCTTCGGCTTTCCGCACTCCCTCTTCTGTGAGGTGTGTAGTTCGCTCTTTTTCGTTGACCTCGAAGTGGATGCCCCGCCGCAGTTGCCGAGCAATCATGTCGGCTCGCCGGTAGCGATCTACATCATCATGGGCGGGCCCGGAGATGATCAACGGCGTTCGAGCCTCGTCGATGAGGATGTTGTCGACCTCGTCAATGATCGCGTAATGAAGGCCGCGCTGAACTTGCTGCAATTCGGGCGGATATTCTGGATCGCCTTTCCGCGCAGGACGCATGTTGTCGCGGAGGTAATCGAAACCGAACTCGTTGTTCGTACCATACGTGATATCGCACTCATAAGCCTTTTGGCGGGCTCGATGATCCATCTGAGCCTGGATGGCCCCGACGGTAAGACCCAAACTCAGATAGATCGGGCCCATCCACTCCATATCTCGGCGTGCCAAGTAATCGTTCACTGTTACGATGTGGACGCCCTTGCCCTCCAGTGCGTTGAGATATGCTGGGAGAGTGGCAACAAGCGTTTTTCCCTCGCCGGTGACCATTTCGGCGATACCACCGCGATGAAGCACGATGCCACCCATAAGCTGCACGTCAAAATGACGCATTCCCAACCGGCGACGAGCCGCTTCTCGGCAAACGGCAAAAGCATCGATTAGAAGGTCATCCAATGTTTCGCCGGCTTGGAGGCGCTTCCGGAGTTTGTCCGTCTGTTCGCGGAGTTCCGCATCGGTCATGGCCTGATAATAAGGCTCGCGGGCATTGATCGCCTCGACAATCGGCTGCAACTTCTTCAAATGCCGTGCGTTTGCCGAGCCGAAAAGCGCCGTCAAACCACGTTCGATTCCCTGACCGATGACGGTAAATGTATCGCTGATGATCTCCAAAGCTTTGTCGAAAAATTGCGTGTATTGCATGGTAGCTGCTATCGCTTTTAGACTTCTTCAGACTTCTAAGGAAACGAAGGTGTTACCGCTCCTGGCGAACATTCTGTGCGGAAAAATGATAGCTAAATGACATTCAGATTTTCCAACCGCTTGAATATTCACCAATTCATTTCTCTGTTTCATTTCTCAATCGCGAGAATATTCCCCCGGACCTGTTCGGGACTTCGCCCGCAGGTCATTTGCAACGTCGAAAGCGCGCGATTTCTCCAGCTAAAATGAATAGTGTATCCGGGAAACACCAGTATCTAAATACGACTGCGCGAGTATTTCGGTTGGTTAGATGAGGGCTAAAAAGCAAGAACACAAGCCAGCGGCCTTCGCGAGGTGTGCGCAAATTAAGTTTCGCGAGGGCTGAAGATCCGATTATTACCGAAACCCGAACTTTACACGTACGCCTACTGTGGCTTGCAGTGCCTCTGTTCTTGATGAGGGCAGCCCCTTATTGGAAGCCTTATCGCCCCCGTTTTCAAAAAGTGTTGCGACTCATCTACCCAGGTAAAAAGCGAACCTTTCGCAAGTGGGGTTGCGGGACGAGGGGATCGGCATTTTGCAGGGGTAGAGTTGATCGTCACACGATCACACACATCGTAATCGTGCCGTCAGCGCACTCGAGTGCGACCGACGTGATCGGGGAAAGTTTGAGCCTCGTAGGCTCGAAACTTATATCGCCAACCAATTTCGGTCCTGAGTAGGTAAGGTTATTAAAATTGTAGTTGTAGTAGCTATTGAGCTATTTGCGACCAGGCTTTGGCAGAGAGGGCAGGTGATCCAGGAAAAATTTTTTGTTAGTCAGTGAGAACTCCACAATTTTCCGGTGAGTGAGAACTCCGCAAAACGGTCTGAAAGTTTAAAAGACGAAACGATCTGAAAGTCTAGAAAACGCTATGCAGTCTCTTCCTCGGGGTCCGGACCGTACGTGAGGATTTCGCAAAATGACCTGAAAGTCCGAGAGGGGATATAGGCCTTGGGATCCTTGATGCACGCACCGCGAAAATTGATTGAATGCATAGTTTGGATAATATGGGAAAATTTCATTCGAGAGATTGGCAACTAAGCGGTTATTGAGGAAATGCAGCTAAAAATTGCCCTAGGGAGGGAACCCTAAATGATCCGTAAACGTAAAATCCAAGATTTCGTAAGAGTTTTTTGTACCTTTTTCTTTCCTTTTCCTACCTCTTTCTAAGGTCTTTTGTGTCACTTCTCCGGTGAAAATTCACCAGTGAAAAGTGAGTCCTAAAATTCCTAGCAACTTTGATCTTGGGGGGCTAGACCGGCGGCGAATTCCGCCAGACTACCCAGAATTACAATTAAAATTGGCGTATACCATATGATTGAGCTGGCTTAATTATTCACCTTGGCATTGGATTCGCAGGTGGATGATGCGAGGTTATGCCGGACTTTTTGTCGACGAACCCATCCGCGGAAACACACGGGGGCCGAAAGCCAATGACCCCTATCTTGACCTAGGAACTCCGTAATTGTCGTAGCATGCTCTCAAAAAAATTCTTTTGAGTCGGTCAGTGTCCCTTCTCTCCTCACACCCTCACCGTTAGGGGTTGCGGCCTGGCATGAGTGATACTAAGTTTACCAAGCTTCCAATTGCTTCGGATCCGGTAAACCCCGTTTACGGACTCTGTGCATCGCGATTCGAGTCGATAGATGTTTCGAGGTATTCATCTCGCGATTTGTGCCGGAGGCTTATTGGCCTGTAAAATAAGGTTTTTCGTTAGGGCTGCTATGCGCCTTTTTCCTGGGGGCGGGAAGCTCTCCGGAGTACGAGTCTGAGGATTGCGTCGCCGAAACAAAATATCGAAACAGTTTTTAGATTACCGTTGCGACTGGCCGAGTCGATCGTGTTGCTTTACACGGGTTTCGTGAAAATAGTAAACTTTGAGACCCCTCGTTGATTTAACATGTTATTAATTTCAACGCAATTTGAACCGTTGCTGAACGGATCGGCAAGCAAACCCAAGTTTCTGAAAATGCGCTTGGAACATCGGTGAAGAATTTCGGTTCGCGCTCAAGGCAGTTTCTCACTAAATCAGCGGTTTCTGAGATTAATTCTTGATCTCTAGACACGCGTTGCAGCTTCCGAAATTCAGCTTCAGATCGATCGCCAACCGCACATACCGACGTCTAATGTCACTTTCTTAGGCTAAGAAGTCATGAAACGTGTGCCTAAAGACGTTCAACAAACTTTGCGCCAATTTGGCCAACAGCACCTGGTCGCTTTTTGGGATGATCTAACGGACGTCGAACGGGCTGAGTTTGTCGACGAGCTCCGACAAATCGATTTCTCGTTAATTAACCGACTATATAAGCAAGCTAATGAACAAAATGCTGAGGTCGAGCGACTCTTGCGACAGTGCCAGCCTCCGGAAGTGATTCGTCTAGGACATGGTACGGCCGAGTGGACCCCTCAGCAGGCAAAAACCGCAGGTTGGGCAGCGTTGCGGACCGGGCGTGTTGGGGTTGTGTTAGTGGCCGGTGGAAAAGGGACGCGTTTAGGGTTTCCTTATCCAAAGGGCGTTTTTCCGATCGGTCCGGTTTCAGGGATTAGCCTCTTTCAACTCCACGTCGAAAAGATTCTTGCGTTGGCTCGGGCGGCAGAGGCATCGATCCCCCTCGTGGTGATGACCAGTCCCGCCACAGATTGCCAGACCCGCGCATTTTTTGAAGCACATGAGTATTTCGGCTTGCGAAAAGAGCAAATCTTTTTCCTGAGCCAGGGAACGATGCCGGTTGTGGATGGCCAAACCGGGCGGCTCCTTTTGGCACGCAAAGGGCGGTTGGCTCAGAATCCTGATGGTCATGGTGGCTTGTTGGCGGCCCTGGCCCGAACCGCGCTATTGGAGACGCTACACCACCGGGGAATCAGGCACCTTTTCTATTTTCAAGTGGATAATCCTCTGGTGGATGTCGCTTCCCCAGAACTCATCGGGTATCACGTCTTGGCTAAAGCGGATCTCACCACGAAAGTGATTCAGAAGAAAACCCCCACCGATCGCCTCGGCAATGTCGTTCAAGTGGGTGACCGCGTGCATGTCATCGAATACAGCGACCTGCCGGAACAGTGGGCCAATTGGCGTTACGAGGACGGTTCTTTAGTTCTGCGGTACGGAAGCATTGCGGTACACGTCTTCGAGGTCGATTTTCTGAGGCAAGTTGTCCTGCGGAATGATCTGCTTCCCTTCCACGTTGCTAGGAAGAAGGTGCCTTTTTTGGACAAAAACGGGAATCTAGTTGAGCCTAGCGGACCAAACGCCATTCAGTTCGAGCGATTTATCTTCGATGTGTTGCCCCATGCACGTCGCCCGCTTCTGGTGGAAGTGCTTGCAGAAGAGCATTTTGCACCTTTGAAGAATGCCTCCGGCGATCCTGCGGGGGATACCCCGGAGTCAGTGCGTGCGTCGTTGATAAACCTTTGGCGCCGATGGTTGATTAAGGCCGGAATGGGTGCGGCTGAGGAAGTTCCGGTTGAAATTAGTCCGCTGTTTGCGTGGGGACCAGAGAAATTGCGCGAAAAACTGGCCCCCGGGACTTTTTTCAGTCAGACAACCTACCTGCGGTAAGAATGCACCGGTAGATTAGCCGATTGCAGCGGCGTCGGACGCCTCCTAGTGGCACGGCGTCGGGTCGCTTTTCGGGCTGAGGACGAACCGAATTACCAGAGAAAGGACGAACGGATGCTATATGTAGTGATCATGGCGGGAGGCACCGGAACCCGATTTTGGCCGGAAAGCCGCGCCAATCTCCCCAAACAGCTGCTCCCTCTTTTGGGTCCTCACACCATGATCCAGCAGACGGTGCACCGTCTCGGTGATCTCGTACCTTTGGACCGGATTATCATTGCGACAACCGAACGATTGGCACCGTTGATCGCTGCACAACTTCCGGCTTTACCCCGGGAAGCGATTTTAATCGAACCTTCGAAACGCGATACCGCACCGTGCATCGGTTTGGCCGCACATCGAATCCTACGGGAAGATCCCGAGGCAATCATGGCGGTCATGCCTTCCGATCATGTGATTCATCCGGAAGAAGAATTGCGGCGCGCCATTCGCCAGGCAGTTGCTTTGGTTGAGCGGGATCCAAAACGGCTTGTTACTTTCGGGATTCGGCCCACTTACCCGGCGGAGTCGTTCGGATACATCGAACGGGATGAGCCTTTGGCTAACGAACCACCTTCAGATTTTGGAGGCTCCATTCCTTGCTATCAGGTGAAAAAGTTTCACGAGAAACCGCGGGTCGACGTGGCCCAAGAATATGTGGCGTCGGGCCGATTCTATTGGAATGCCGGTATCTTTGTGTGGAAAGCCCGAACGATCCTCGAGGCCATTCGGGAATTTGTTCCCGCCTTAGCCGAGCACTTGGAGCGGATAGCGAACGCCGCTGATTCTCCCGAGTTTCTAAAAATTTTGCGTAGCGAGTTTGCCGCGATTTCGCCTATCTCTATCGATTATGCTGTCATGGAGCGCGCAACCAACACCATCGTGCTGGAGGCACCTTTCCAGTGGGATGATGTGGGAAATTGGCGAGCTTTGGAACGGATACTTGCCCGGGACACCGAGGGGAACGTTGTGTCCGGCTCGCAACACCTGATCTTTTCCGGGCACGGGAACATCGTCCGCAGTGCTGACCCGGATCATCTTGTGGTGCTCGTGGGGGTCAATGATTTGATTGTGGTAGCGACCAAGGATGCCACCCTCGTGGCACGAAAAGATTGCGAGGAGCAGCTTCGCAAGGTCGTGACCGTCTTAGCGGATCGGGGATGGCACCAGTACCTCTAAGTAGGGATCTCTCGGGCAATCGCGGTTCCGAGATTCACCGCTGGCGGGCACCAGGGACTCGTCCAGGTTCAATAACGCGGGGTCGAAAGTCAACCTTTGAGAAACTTTTCGTGTAGGGCTTTAGAGCGTCGGGACATCGGTTCCTGATGCAGAGGTTCTTCAGGAAAAAAGTAGGCGGGGGGCCGCCGGGCAAATGACCGCTTGAGATTTGCGGTAACCGGTTCAAATGGTGCAGGTGAGAGCCAGTTAGGGGCGCAAAGTTAAAAATCAATTAAATCAGATTATCTCAGAATATCTTTCAAAGAGTTTTCGACGGAACCCCCGGGCTTACCTCCCGGGCATCAGTTTTTCGAATTAAACGCTCAACAGTCGAAATAACCGGCGTACTTTTCGCGATCGGCGGAGCTGCCTAAACGCTCAGCTTTTTAAAATCTTTGGGCTACTTGCCGCAGGTTTAGGTAGTCTAAGGTGACCGCCAAGACTTCGTCCAGGTAATAATCCCTCTTGATGCCGACGGAGTCGGAGTCGATCATCTGCCGGAAAAGTTCTTCTTCGCGCTTATCGGCGTTTAGTTTCTTGACTTCCGCCAAGAATTCGTTCTCTTTCAGACTGATCGTCTTGCGGTTTTTGCGGTTCAGATAACGGGCAATCGTCTCCAATTCTCGCTGGAATTCCGGAACTTGGCTAATTCGAGCCTGACTACGGCGAGCCAACTCGGCAACCAGCCCGGGATCGACGAAGTTATACGGCTTTACCTCAAGAGGAGGTACGCGGTCGAAAGCCAGCGCATAGTCCAAGTCGGATTCCGCAATATCTAAGTGGCTTGTGATGGAGGGAAGCTCAACTTCCGCCACAACACCCCGGTTTTGCGTGCTATCCCCACCAGGCCGATAGAACTGCTGCATGGTGATTTTTAAAGCCCCTAAACGCGGAGGATTAAATGGTACAAGTTGCTGCCCAATATCGATGAGGCTTTGCACGGTGCCTTTTCCGTGCGTGGTCTTGTCGCCGACAATCAAACCGCGGCGGTAATCTTGAATCGCCCCCGCCAAAATTTCACTCGCACTCGCACTGAACTTGCTTATGACTACGACTAGCGGCCCTTTCCACAGCATCTCGCCATCGCGATCATAGTAGGGAAGAATACGACCATTCGCATCTTTTACCTGAAGAAGAGGTCCTTCCTCAATGAAAAGGCCCGTAAGAGCTAGAGCCTCCTGGAGGGCGCCGCCGCCATTTCTTCGTAAATCGAGCACTACCGCATCCACACCCTGAGCACTGAACTGCTCCAAAACGCGCCGGACGTCGCGGGTCGTGCTCTTATAATCAGGCAGTCCGCGGCGAGCCCCCTCCATGTCCATATAAAAACTCGGTAGATCGATCACGCCAATTCGGTAAGGCATTCCATCGGGTTTTTGCCCCAATTCGAATACCTGACCTTGAGCCTCGCTATCTTTGAGCTGGATTTTGTCACGTAAAATATCAACGACGCGTGGTTCGCCCCCCTCACTGCTGACAACTTTCAAACGAACTACCGTACCCTTTGGCCCCCGGATCCGCTTCACGACGTCGGAAAGTTTCATGTCGAGCACATCTTCAATGTCGCCCTCCTGCCCTTGACCGACGCCGATCACCCGATCGCCAACCTTAAGCCGCCCATCCCGAGCGGCCGCGCCCCCCGGGATGATTTCCTTCACCACCGTATAGCCATCTTCGCTCTGAAGCGCTGCCCCAATCCCCTCCAATTCCAACCGCATAACGATTTCAAAATTTTCCAGCGTACTCGGCGACATATAACTGCTATGAGGGTCGAAGGAGGATGTTAATGCCGTCAGATACATTTCAAGCAATTCTTCGTCGTCGGTTTGATGCATCCGCTTCGCGAAGCTCTTGTACCGGCGCGAGAGCTTATCGATCGCTGCTTGGCCTTCCGTGCCGTCGGCTTTGAGCAAGAGAAGATCGTGTTTGATGCGTTTCCGCCACCGGTCGTAAGCCTCCAGTTCATTCGCCGGATAATCGAGCAGCTTTCGATCGCGGACCGTCTCTTCCGGGACCGAAAAATCCAGCGGCGTACCGAGAATTTGATCCGCCACCGCTATTCGTTCGTCAATCCGCTGCAATAGCCGGTTGAACACTTCGTACGCAAAACTCGTGTCCCCTCGACGCAGCATGTCGTCAAGTTGCGAAACTCGCGAACGAAATTGCTCTACGTCACTTTTGTAAAAATAGAGTTTCCAAGGATCCAACATGTCCAAAAACTGTTGCAGCATTCGCTGGGCAATTTCGTCGTCCACCGCGCGACCGCTTATGTGGTCGCGACGAAGTAGCTCCATGACAGCAAGGGTGATTCGGCGATCTCGGGCAGAAGGAGCCGTAGGTTCGGCGTGAATTTGCGCCGGATGAAACACAAAGAGGTTGATGAGAAGGACTGAAAAGAAATAAGCCGCAGAAATTGTGAGACGGCGACAGTGGCCAAGTCGGGTAGTTCGCATTTGTTTACCTCGCCCAATTTGATCGTGGTTAAAAAAGTGTTGCGTTTTTTTGACCTAGAGAAAATTACTACCGGAAATGATTTAAGCTGATGTGTGTGTTCTTACTGATCTATCCCTCTTCTAATGTTCCACTTCATTTGCGTTTTCGCCCAACCCAGCAGTTTACAACACCGAGCTTCAACCGTGCTCGACTTGCAACCGCTACAATACCGTAGGAACGCTTCAATCAGCCTGCCATCTGACCAGCGCGTTCTTCCCTTTTGCCCGAATCTAAGTTAAATCCATCGCTACGAAACAATCGTCATTAGATATATCACAATTCGTGGTTTTCTGCCCTATCCCTGGGTGCCATCGTAACTTCCCATATAGGGTAACACAAGGCAAAGATTTTTCGGCAGAAAGTTGCGGTTTCGAGTTCTTGTGCCAAAGCCCCAGAAACAGTTGCTTGATCTACAGCAGAATTTTGTCGATCCCGAAGCAACACACCCTTGACATACGTCAGTCGGCGAATGTCGGAAACCCGTCCCACTGACCCAAGTCAACCCCGAGCACGCGTGAAAGTTTTTCTTAAACTCGAAGTTCCGTTCGGGAAACCTTGCGCACACAAAATTTTTTGCTTAATTACCAAGTCGCCAGATACGCAATCTAGATGCTCTTCTTTGAGATCATTCTTGAAAGATCATCCTTAAAGAAATTCTTAAAAAAAAGAAGTTTGGCACGAAATCCCAAGGTTGGAGCGGAGGAAACTTCCCAGATCCAAGATTCACATTTGAGCCCAAAAACCGGAAGGATAGAAGAATACTGTGTTTGCACCTATCATCCTTCGTACGCGAGCACTTATCGTCCGTGGTAGCCGAAGCTTACCGATTTTTATGGCTTAGATGCCCCGCAGTCCCCCTAAACTCCCAACTCTTCGCTCGTGGACTAGCGAGAAACCTTTCTCGCATTCCTTTGAGCATTCCCCCTGACGTGCGGTAAAATGCACAAAAGTAAACGGTTGGTCGAAAACTTGGAATTTCACCTCGTTATAGGCTTCTGATCGCGCCGTGACGCCAGAGCGGTTTCTTGAACTCCTAAGCCGCAGTGGCCTGGTCCCCGAACCGCAGATCCATGCTGCGACGGAGACCCTTTACCAACAACGGGGAGGCCTTCCCGGGGAAGCCAAAACGTTGGCCGATTGGTTTGTCGAGCAAAAGCTTCTTACCCCATGGCAAGCGGAGCAACTTCTAAACGGCCGATACAAGCGATTCATTTTGAAGAATTATAAGTTGCTCGACCATCTCGGCAGCGGCGGAATGAGCAATGTTTACCTTGCAGAACATCTACTCATGCGCCGCCGGGTGGCAATTAAAGTCCTACCCCAAAAGCGGGTAAGTGACTCATCGTATCTTCAGCGGTTTTACCGCGAGGCCCAGGCCGCCGCCAGGCTCGATCATCCAAATATCGTCCGCGCTTACGATGTCGAGCATGAAGACGATATTCACTTTTTGGTGATGGAATACGTAGAGGGCTGCGATTTAGCCACCCTCGTGCGCCGCGAAGGTCCCCTCGATTATCAGCGTGCTGCGGATTATATCCGCCAGGCTGCGATCGGACTGTCAGTCGCCCATCGGGCAGGTTTAGTCCATCGAGACGTCAAACCTGCTAATCTTTTAGTGGACCGCAATAACGTTGTAAAATTACTCGATTTGGGTTTGGCACGGTTCTCTGCCGCTGACGAAGGTAAAGCCTCATTGACTGTTGTTTGCGACGAAAACGTTCTGGGCACCGCCGATTACTTGGCGCCGGAACAGGCTCTGGATAGTCATGCCGCGGATGCTCGGGCTGATATCTACAGTCTTGGTTGCTCGTTGTATTTCCTCCTTACGGGCCAGCCGCCATTTGCAGAAGGTACGATCGCTCAGCGGCTATTAGCTCATCAAAAGCAAACACCCCCGAGCATTTATCGCTTTCGGCCTGATGCCCCGCCGGCTCTCGTGGAGTTTTGTTTTCGAATGATGGCCAAACGGCCGGAAGACCGACCGCAGACTGCCGAGGAGGCCGCTGAGTTTTTGGACCGCTGGCTGAAGGGGGATTTTGTAGTCGGCCCGGCCGGTATCCCCACCTGCGAGCATCCGCAAATTGCCGGGGGATCTGCAATACGGGCGGCTGAGGCAAGTTTAAGCCCGGGTACCGTTGATGCGGCTGGATCTGTCGATCAGACGGTATCGCCCTTGAAGTCTTCGGGAAGCCCTGGGGATGAGGCCAGTTTTGGGATGCCGGGGCAGGTATTGGAATCGCCGTCGCTCCCCGATCAGCAAACTCAGGAGAAAGCTGGTACAACCACACCCAGCGGTGCAGAGGGCTCCGGCAAGACAGTCGGGCGGAAGGTACTCCGCCGAGCTAAGCCTCTCGTCGAGGAACCGGCTCCCGAATCCAGCGCCGTGTTGCAGCCCCGATCAAGACAGGGGGCACCGGTGAGGCCTTCCACCCCTGTTAAAGTGCCGGGTTCTCCGGATCCAACTATGTCCGAAACCCCGGAGATTTCCGTTCCCGATTCCCGCGCAAGTGGGGAGCCCATAGGTTTGCGCGATGCTGCGGCAGGAGCACCTCCGGCGGGCACGCGAAGCTCCGCAAGGGTCGAGCGCTCAGCCTCGCAGTTCCAGCCGATTGGCGAGCGGTCCCTCGGGGAAAAGGCCGACTCGCTTTCCGCTCGGCATAGGACGGTTAGCCCCGCGCGCGGGACCACGGGATTACCAGCACAAACTCCCGCTCAATTTTCCGGCCAAAATATTGTCGACGAGTCGGAATCGTTATTCGCGGAAAAGCCGCCTCTTTCAGAGACAGTGCCCGAGGTGAAGATTGATCCTTCGCGGCCGATTAGCCGACGGACTCAACGATCGGAATTCCCGCCATGGATCTGGGGGATTATCGCCGGCGGGTTGCTGCTAGCTTTGATCCTCGGCATTCTTCTTTGGATGCGCCGCTAGGACGTAAAGCATGGGCGACTATGCCGGTAGAAAATCACACGTCTTAAAGATCAGACTCCTTACTTGGCACACCCGAAAATGCGGGAAGACTTCGGAGAACATCTTTTCCGAGGATTGGTCAGCACGAAGCGGGAAGAAGCGAGCCTGTAAAGCTCAAAAAGGTTTAAATTTGCCGCTCGTCGATCTGATCATGTGAAGTCGTGTTGCCCCTTGGATATGTCGACTCGTAATCCGACCCGACAGCCCGCTCGTCCATTTCATCATGGAAATCGTCCATTTCATCATGGAAAGTCATCTTGCCCCTGCTTTGCCCGAGGGGGCCGTCGTACCGCTGCCCCAGTGTTACATCTTCTGTGCCTCTACCGGGTCCCTTGGGGTTTCTCAGAAATTAGCCCGAGGTCCCATGCGTGCTTCGGTTTGAAGTTGCTCACTCGGTACCAACACGTTGAAGCTACCTGAGCGGAATCCCTCCAGATCGAGGGTGATGAACTTAAACCCAATCGAATGGAGTTCGTCGATCAACTCTTGCCGGAAGGATTCTTCCACAAAATGCATTAATTCAGCGATGGGAACTTCAATACGCGCCATATCGCCCCGGTGATAACGTACCCGCATGAGCCGAAAACCTTTCGAGCGTAGAAATTGTTCTGCCCGATCGATCATGGCAAGGCGCTCCGGCGTGACCTCCTCTCCATATGCTATCCGACTACTCAAGCACGGAGTTGCCGGTTTGTCCGACACAGGAAGTTGCCAGCGACTCGCCAAGAGTCGAAGCTCAGCCTTAGAAAGATTGCACTCCGCCAACGGGCTTCGAACTTGATATTGCCGGGCGGCGAGGGAACCGGGTCGGTGATCGAATCGATCATCCCCATTCGTCCCGTCTACGACGACCGAAACCCCGAGCTTGGCCGCCCACTCCCCTACTCGACTAAAAAGCTCGCTCTTGCAGTAAAAGCATCGATCCGGCCCATTGCGACGATAATTGGGATCGCCGAGTTCGCCCGTTTCCAACACGATGTGGCGGATTCCGATCAGCTGAGCCAACTGCCGACATTCTTCCAGCTCCCCGCTCGCCATGCTGGCACTGTAGCCGGTGATCGCAATCGCGCGATCCCCAAGTGCCAAGAAAGCGGCCTTTGCCAACACGGTGCTGTCCAAACCCCCTGAGAACGCCACAGCACAGCTACCGAAGCTTTGCAATAACGCAATCAATTGGTCACGTTTTTGTTGCAGACTCACAGGGAGATTCTTGTCCTCTTCGACTTTCATGATGCACCCTTTGAGATTCTCTCCCATTAAAGTGATCTTGGACTGCTAAACCTCTTAGAAATTCCCCTTCAACTTTGCAGAAGCCCTTCGGTTTTGGGCGGGATAACGACTAGTGAATAGCACGACTATCCACAATTAACCTAAGGCCTCGTGGGCCCACCTTTTTTTCAAACCCCCCGGACTTCGCCTTATGAGGTTGGCGGTAAGTTTGCGCTAAATGGTTTCAGAGAAGAAGGCGAAAGTCAAACAATTTTGGCGTTCGCACATGAACGTCGGAATTGTCGAGAAAAGTCGAGAAAATTAGCATAATCGCGGAGAAAATAAATACCGCGGGTGTAATGTTTCCACTAGGTTTACTGCGCGTGGGCCGGTTGATTTGCGGGTTGATGGAACCGTCGCATAACTCGCTTAAGCGAATAGCATCGTGGGGCACGACCTTTACACCATGGGTTCGGGCCAGAGATGGTGCGAAGGTCAACGAGTAATCCGACTTGCTGAGGAGGTGGCGAAAGATAAGTAAATCTTAATCTCCGGAATGGGTATTTGCGATTGCGGTGTGATGCCGGCAAGAAATCGCGGATGCGTCGGCGTTTTTCTGCGCAGCAAGCTACGACAATTTGCGAAAAACCGGGTTTCGCGAAAAAAAGTCAGCCCTCCAACGCATGCCGTGGCGACTTCGTCCCGGGAGCCCTAAAGCCAAAAATGTGCGGGGGGCCCGAATCGAAACGATCCCGCCGCCAGTCAAAGCCGGCACAAGCGGGTTCATTCGTATTCGAACGCACTTCGAATTTGCCCACACTCCTGGTTAAAAGTGTTGACTACCCGGATACTTGAACGTCGACAACACGAACACCGCAGAGGGCTGATCTTTTCTTCGATATTCACTTAATCTTGATAACCCAGCTTTTACTAACGGCTACCGCCTAAGCTCCAACTGCTACTGGGTAAGTTCCAAATCTTACGCAATTATAACTTATTTATCGGCAAGATCGCCAGAAACCGGTGAATCCCTCCAACGATCGTTAAAGAATCTGGAAGCTCAACGGCCTTTTGCCGAGAAATATCTTTTCTATTTCTTTTTTATTCTTTGATTTCACGCCTCGGGATGCTGGCTAAACCACCAGCGTGTGCAACCCCCGGTTTCGTTTACCGATTCATGTTTCAGTCCGGGTACAAATGCACCGCGTTTGCGTGGCCAGAGGAAATCCTACCGCAAACGTCTGAAACCCACAAGCGCCGCAGCCCCTTAGCTGGGTTAGACGGCCGGAAATGTCCATCTCGATGAGACTATTGGAGAACGGCAACGAAATAAGTTTTCGCTAATCTATCATAGAGGATCATTTAATTCTTTAATTGCATCTCCTAATAGTTAGTTCCGGTCGCGACCAAACTTGCATGCGTGTCGCACGTTGCATTTTTCGGCACAGTCTGGTAAAAACCTCGGTTCTACGTAGACCCGGGTAAAATTAGAGAATAGAATAAATCGAAAATCCGATATTTACATTAGCTTATTTAAATCGGCATTAGCTTTTTTGGTGATAGCTTTTCGGATCATGAAGGGCTGAAGAGCGAGGTCAAAAAGACAATCGGAAAGGGCCAAAAATTTGGGAGAAATCTGAGAACTTTGCGGGGATTTGAACCCCCGCGGTTAGTTAGCTCATTAACCTGGCAATTCCATAGTCTCCGGGATCCCGCCCGGCATGAGGAAAAGTGATTGTCAAAGTAGGATGAAATTTTTGGATCGACATTTTTAGAAAGAGTATTTGGAGGTATCGGGAAAATCGGCGTTTCAAGAGTGGGTTTGGGAAAGCCAGATCACATGTTAGGCGAAAATTTATTTAGCCGGTTTTGTACTGAAGGAAGCTCAGCTTTATTTGGGTTTAGCCAAACTGGGGGCATGCCACTTGGGGGTGTGAATCTCTGGGGACGAACGGGTCGAGTTCGAGGTGAGATGATCTCTCTCGGCGTTACCAAATTTTTAAATACTCACTCCACTGGAGAACGGTGGGGGTGATCACGGCACCACCGAGTGTGTTTCGCTGCGGATTATCCCAAATGGGCTTCTTGGCTGGGCCGAAAGAAAAAGCCGAGATTGTAACAAATGAAACGTCCGGTTTTTAGATAAGTAGTTTGATCTTTTTGCGTTAAGCGATCTTACGGTGTTCGGGGGTTTCACGAGCGTTTCTGGCGAAGACGATTTGGAAGAAGACTCGGCTCCATACTTTTGGAAAATAGAGAACGACATTTTATTTGCCCATTGCGGTCAGTAATCAATACGGTTCGATTTGCTTTATCGTGAGGATTGTAGTAGTGGAAGCCAAAAGTGGTCAGCGACAAGGTTTATACGATCCGCAATTCGAGCACGATGCCTGCGGCGTCGGAGCCGTAGTTAATATCTCGGGTCAGCGCGAAAATCGAATTGTTCGATTAGGCTTGGAAATTCTTTTGAACCTTCAGCATCGGGGGGCAGCCGGGGCGGACGGAATCACCGGTGATGGTGCGGGAATTCTACTGCAAATTCCCGACGCTTTCTTGCGGGACGAGGCGGCCTGTTGGGGCATTCTGCTACCGGAACCGGGGCGTTATGCCGTCGCCATGGCGTTTTTGCCCCAGCAGAGCGAATTGCGCGAACGCTGCATTGCCATTTTCGAGTCCACCGCTGTGGAAAAAGGCTTATATGTCCTCGGCTGGCGCGATGTCCCGTGCGATAACAGTTGTCTTGGTGCGATTGCGCGGTCTGCGGAGCCCGTGGTCCGACAGGCTTTTTTGGCGGGCGGAAATTGGGAGGGCGAGGCCTTTGAGCGGCGGTTGTTTGTAACGCGAAAAGTCATCGAGCGGCGGATTTGGAACCAGCTCAATCTGGGGGCGAAGGACTTCTATGTCTGCTCGATGTCGTCGCAAACCATCGTTTATAAAGGGATGTTCCTTGCGCCGCAATTAGGAGCTTATTACCCCGATCTGTCGGATCCGCGGATGACCAGCGCTATGGCGGTGGTGCATCAGCGTTATAGCACCAACACCTTTCCGAGTTGGTTTTTGGCTCAGCCTTTTCGTTTAATCGCTCATAATGGCGAGATCAACACGCTTCGGGGGAATGCCAATAAGATCCGGGCTCACGAGAAGACGATGTCTTGCCCGGCGTTGGGCGAGGATCTTTCCGAGATTGGCCCAATCCTCGATCCCGGTGGAAGCGATTCCGCCTGGTTCGATAACACGATGGAGCTTCTAGTGCGAGCCGGCCGAAGTGCTCCGCATGCCTTGATGATGATGATTCCCGAGGCTTTTGGACCTCGGTACCACATCAGCATGGATAAGCGTGCCTTTTACGAGTATCACGCGGCCATCATGGAGCCTTGGGATGGCCCGGCGGCCATTGTCTTCAGCGATGGACGGCTTGTCGGTGGAACCCTGGATCGCAATGGGCTTCGCCCCTGTCGGTATTTGGTCACGGAGGATGACCTGGTGGTGATGGCCAGTGAGGCGGGCGTGATCGATATCCCACCGGCAAAAGTTCGCGAAAAAGGCCGTCTTCAGCCGGGCAAAATGTTCCTGGTGGATCTGGAACAGAAGCGGATCATTCGCGATAGCGAATTGAAAAGCAGGCTTGCGCGTCGTCGCCCCTACCGGCGTTGGTTAGAAGAAAATCGAATCGAGCTTCGCGGGCTATTTCAACCGGCGGTGGTCCGCCCCACCGATCCGGAAACGCTCCACCAGCGGCTTCGGGCATTTGGGTATACCCGCGATGATCTTCAGATGATTCTCCTGCCGATGGCGAAGGACGGTCAGGAGCCGGTGGGCTCCATGGGAAATGATACACCTCTTGCAGTACTGTCGGATCGTCCTAAGCTCCTTTTCTCATACTTCAAGCAGCTTTTTGCGCAGGTGACCAATCCGCCGATTGATCCGCTTCGGGAAGGATTGGTGATGTCGCTGATGACTTTCACGGGAAAACAGCGGAATTTGCTGGACGAAACCCCGGAGCATTGTCGGCAGCTCAAGTTGCCTCACCCCATCCTCACGAACGAGGATGTCGAGCGCTTGCGGAGGGCTCAGCGGCGGGATTTCCGCGTGGCGACGATACCGATGCTCTTCCGTCCGGATGGCAATGATCCCGGCCGGACGCTGAGTGACGCTCTTGACCGATTGATTGAACAAGCGGCAGATGCCATTCGTCAAGGTGCCACGCTGGTAATCCTGAGCGACCGAGAGGTGTCACCGCAATGCGTTCCGATTCCCAGCCTGCTTGCCACGGGAGCTGTACATCACGGGCTATTGCGAAAGGGTTTACGGGCCGAGGCCGGAATTGTGATCGAAAGCGGAGAGCCTCGGGAGGTTCAGCATTTTTGTTTGCTGTGCGGATATGGGGCAAACGCGATCAACCCTTATTTGGCTTTTGAGGTGATTTACAAACTTTGGGAAGATGGCGATTTGCCTCGCGAGACCGAGCCGGCGGCGTGGGTGGATCAGTACATCATGGCCATCAAGAAAGGCATCTTGAAGACGATGTCGAAAATGGGGATTTCCACCCTGCGGAGTTACGTCGGTGCTCAGCAGTTTGAGGCCCTGGGCCTGAGCCAAGCCGTGATTGACAAATGTTTCACGGGTACCCCCTCGCGGATCGGCGGGATCGGGCTGGCGGAAATCGCTCGGGAAGCTGTGGCCCGGCATCGAAGTGGCTTTAGCCCCCGAGAGCCCGGCAGTTTGGAATTGGACTATGAAGGGGAGTATCACTACCGGGTGGATGGAGAACATCACCTGTGGAACCCTCAGACCGTCACGTTGCTCCAGCATGCGGTGCTTTTCAATGATTGGGAGAAGTACCTCGAATTTGCCCGCGCTGTCAACGACCAAAACCGCCGCTTGGGTACCTTGCGAGGCCTGTTCGAATTCGTACCGGGTACGCCTGTGCCTTTAGAGGAGGTCGAACCGGTCGAGGAAATCGTCAAGCGGTTTTATTCGGGGGCGATTTCCCACGGTTCGATTAGTAAGGAAGCGCACGAAGTAATGGCTATTGCCATGAATCGATTAGGGGGCATGTCCAACACCGGCGAAGGGGGGGAAGATCCCGGCCGGTATCAGCCGATTCGCGAGGGGATATATGCCGGTCAGTCGGCTAATTGTGGCATTAAGCAAGTGGCGAGCGGCCGATTCGGCGTCACCCTAGAATACCTCGCGAATGCGCGAATGCTTCAGATTAAAATGGCTCAGGGGGCTAAGCCCGGTGAAGGTGGTCAGCTTCCGGGCCACAAGGTGACCGAAGAAATTGCACGGTTGCGTCATTCCACGCCGGGGGTTTCGCTCATTTCGCCCCCTCCCCACCACGATATTTATTCGATCGAAGATCTCGCTCAATTAATTTACGATCTGAAATGTGCTAATCCTGAGGCGAAAGTCTCGGTGAAGCTGGTCGCGGAAGTCGGCGTGGGCACGGTGGCCGCCGGAGTTGCTAAGGCTAATGCCGATGAGGTATTGATTGCGGGCCATGATGGCGGCACAGGCGCAAGCCCCTGGTCTTCCATCAAGCACGCGGGCATTCCCTGGGAAATCGGTCTGGCAGAGACGCAGCAAACTTTGATCTTGAATAACCTTCGGGACCGGATCTTAGTGCAAGTCGACGGTCAGATGCGCACGGGTCGAGACGTCGTCGTTGCTGCCTTATTGGGGGCTGAACGTTTCGGCTTCGGGACGGCCGCCCTCGTCTCACTTGGTTGCATCTTGATGCGTAAGTGTCATCTGGGATCTTGCCCGGTCGGAATCGCCACGCAGCGGCAGGACCTACGGGCCCGATTCAACGGTAAAGTCGAGTATTTGGTGCGGTACCTGACGTTTGTCGCGCAAGAAATTCGGCACATCATGGCCGAGTTGGGCTTCCGCAAATTCGAGGAAATGATCGGCCGTGTGGAAAGGCTTCAGGTGCGAAAGGCCATCGATCACTGGAAGGCAAAGGGGCTCAACCTGGAGCCGATTCTTCAGCCGGTCGATCGTTCAAATGGTTTCCCCTTACGCTGCGTGCGTCCGCAGGATGATAAGCACCGAGATCATTTGGATTGGGAAATTCTGCCGCGCGTCAAGCCGGCTTTGAACCATGGGGAACGGATTCGCCTGGAAATGCCGATCCGCAACGTTCATCGTACGGTGGGTACGATCCTCAGTTTTCATGTGCTTAAGCGGTACGGGGCGCGGGGACTTCCGGAGGGAACCGTTCATCTGGTGTTCCGAGGAACCGCCGGGCAGAGCTTTGGGGCCTGGCTTGCGCCGGGTATTACCTTACAGCTTATCGGCGATGCCAACGACTATCTCGGCAAGGGGTTATCCGGAGGTCGGATCATCGTTCAAACCCCGCCCGAAGCCCCCTTCAATCCGGCCCAAAATATCATCGTGGGCAACACGGTCCTGTACGGCGCCACCAAGGGGGAAGTGTACATCAATGGGCTGGCAGGCGAACGATTCGCCGTGCGAAACAGCGGAGCGATTGCCGTGGTAGAAGGGGTGGGTGATCATGGCTGCGAATACATGACGGGCGGCGTGGTGGTCGTGCTCGGCCGCACAGGGCAGAACTTCGCCGCGGGCATGAGCGGGGGAATCGCCTATGTGTTGGATGAGCATCAGCTTTTCGACACCGTCTGCAATTTGGACATGGTGGAGCTAGAGACGATTTGGCATCCTAGTGATGCGAATCGTTTACGACAGCTTATCGAACAGCATTATTATTGGACCGGGAGCCGCCGGGCCCACAGAATTTTGGAGAATTGGGCTGATATGTGCGGCAAATTCGTAAAAGTGATGCCGATCGATTATCGGAAGGCTTTAGAGAAATTAAAAGAACGAGAAGCAACTCGAGGCGAACAAACTGCAATAACCGAGGAGGTTTTCAGTGGGTAATCCAACAGGTTTTATCGAATATCAGAGATTGGAAACTCCGCATCGGCCGGTGGTCGAGCGCATCGGCGACTGGCGCGAGGTCGATCTCATGCTCACACCGGAGCAACTTCGTCAGCAGGCAGCACGATGCATGGACTGCGGGATTCCGTTTTGTCACGCGAGTGGATGCCCCGTGCTCAACCGAATTCCCGAATTCAATGAGCTGGCTTATCGCGGCCGATGGCAAGAGGCAATTGAAAACCTTCATTCCACGAACAATTTTCCCGAAATTACCGGTCGGGTTTGTCCCGCTCCATGCGAGGCGGCATGCACCCTTTCGATCAATAGCCAGCCGGTCAATATCAAGCACATCGAGCTACAAATCATCGAGCGTGCGTTTGCCGAAGGTTGGGTCAGACCACTTCGCCCCGCATCGCGAACCGGGAAGAAAGTAGCGATTATCGGCTCTGGGCCTGCCGGCTTGGCGGCCGCTCAGCAGCTAAACCGATTGGGACATCAAGTGGTGGTCTTTGAGAAAGACGACCGCTTAGGGGGGCTTCTTCGCTACGGGATCCCCGATTTCAAGTTAGAAAAACGAATCATTGACCGCCGCCTGGAACAATTGGTCGCGGAGGGGGTGCGGTTTGAACCGAATGTGTATGTTGGTCGCGACTTATCCGGCTCCTACCTCCTCGAACGATTTGATGCCGTGCTTCTGGCAATGGGGGCGGGGCAACCGCGCCCATTGACTGTCCCAGGAAGCGAGCTGCAAGGCGTCCACTTCGCGATGGAGTATTTGACCCAGCAAAATCGGCGTGTTGCCGGCGATCTTCCGGAGTTGGTCAAGAGACCTTTGATCGATGCCCGGGACAAACATGTTGTGGTCATAGGCGGTGGCGACACCGGGAGCGACTGTGTGGGCACCGCCGTTCGGCAACAAGCGGCGTCGGTCACCCAGATTGAAATCCTCCCGCAGCCTCCGGAGTCATATAACCCTGAAACGCCGTGGCCGTTGTGGCCCAAAATCCTCCGCACTTCAACTTCTCACGAGGAGGGATGCAAACGCCTTTGGTCGGTACTCACCACCGGTTTAAGCGGCACCGATGGTTGCGTTCGCCAATTGCACGCATGCCGGGTGGAATGGGAGAAAACCGAAAGTGGTTGGCAGATGAAACCTGTGCCGGGGACAGAATTTACTTTACCGACAGACTTAGTGCTCGTGGCCATGGGGTTTCTCCACGTAGTGCACGACGAGCTATTGACCCAATTAGGCATAGAGTTAGATCCTCGGGGCAATGTGTTCGTGCAGAATTGGATGACCAGTCGCCCCGGCGTCTTCGCGGCGGGCGATTGTCGGCGCGGTGCCTCGCTTGTGGTTCATGCGATTTTCGAGGGTCGCCAAGCAGCGAAGGCTATCGACCGTTTTCTGGCAAACGGTGCGGCCCGTCCGTCGAATTCGTACGGTGGTGCGTCCGCGCACCGGCCCACCATGGCAGTATCGCCGCTAGGTGTTGCCATTTCCTGAGACTGATGCGATTTTTGCTTCTAGAACTGCAGTGCAAGCTTAATGACAGAATTGACTTGTGAGTTCGTTTCGAGGATTTAGGTGCGTTAGAGGATTTATGTGTGGGTGTCCGGGAGCTGAATTGAGGTGAGTTCAATATTGGGACAGGGCTATATTTCATATTTCATAGGTAAATAAATAAACATTTCATAGGTAAATGTAGAAAACTTTTTAGCAAAAACCTTTCGAAGCTTGATAAAACTAGTGACGATTTGTTTTCCAAATTTTTTTTCAAGCTCCGAAAGGCCAATCCCCATGTATCGGACCGGAAAAAACTCCCACGTATCGGACCGAAAAGAAAGCCCAAAATCCTTGATGGGCTAATCGCCGTCCTCAACAGAACGGAGCCCACGAGTGAGCTGGATCCCCACATCCTCTGAAAATTCCCGAGCACCCTCAATTTCGGTGTAAGACTTGTCAGGTGGTGCGCTCCTCTGCGAATGTTCGGAGAACCTCAAACTGCAAACGGCACCGGCAAGAACAAGCGAAAAGACCGGGAAAACGGCTCTTGCAGGGCTCGGCGAACAAAGCGACGCTGCAACTTTTCGGATCACAGATAACTCGTTGTCCTGCAAGACCTTAAGCCGAGACAACGGTGATTCCGCTTGCGGTTTGAGGCGAACATCACCAGCAAATAGCGAAGGACACTTCCCGGTGGATCGCTACGTCAAGTGCAGGCGGGATTTCGACGACGTTACCAACTCGTCGCGAAGCGAACCCCCTCCTCCACCGCCTTGCCGATTTGGTCGATCTGGTCCAGTTCAATGCTCAGTGGGGGCATGATCACGATCACATTCCCCAGCGGTCGCAACCAAACGCCGAAGTCCCGCGCGCGGCGACAAGCCAAAAAGCCCCGCTTTTCTTCCCAGGGATAGGGTTCTTTCGTTTCGGGATCGCGCACAAGCTCCACCGCCGCAATCAATCCTTTTTGCCGTACATCACCTACATGAGGTAACTGGCGGATACGTTCCAGATGCGCGGCCAATCGAGCAGCCTTTGCCGGCAGTCGATCCAGGGTCTTTTCTTCCTCAAAGACCCTGAGGGTCGCTAAAGCAGCAGCCGCTCCCAGAGGATTTCCCGTGTACGTATGTCCATGAAAGAACGTTTTTCCCGCCGCGTAGGTACCAAGAAAAGCCTGCCAAACTCGAGCGGTGGTCAGCGTGGCCGCCAGCGGCAAATAACCGCCGGTAAGCCCCTTGGCAAGGCACAGAAAATCGGGGACAACTCCCTCGTGTTCACACGCGAAGAGGCGACCGGTTCGCCCCATTCCCACAGCCACCTCGTCGGCAATGAGAAAAACGTCATACCGTCGGGTCAATTCGCGCACTCCCCTCAAAAACCCCGGGGGGTGAAAGATCATCCCCGCCGCCGCTTGGATGAGCGGTTCAATCACCACAGCGGCAATCCGCAAGTGCTCCGCTCGAAGCACGGCCTCCAATTGATCTAAATAAAATTGGCATACCTCCTCCCCCCGAACCCCGGAAGGAGTGCGGTAGCTATCCGGCGTAGGAAGCCGCCGACACTCAAACAGTAGCGGCCGGAACATCCCGTGAAATCGCTCAACCCCCCCTACGCTCACCGCGCCCAGGGTGTCCCCGTGATATGCTTCTGCAAAGGCAACATAGAGAGTTTTTTCAGGTCTTGGCGGCGAAGACTGTCGCCAATATTGAAACGCCATTTTTAGGGCGACTTCTACCGCCGTAGCACCGTCGTCTGAGAAGAAAACATGCTCTAGCCCGGTAGGGGCCAGATCCACCAATTTTTTGGCCAAAACGATGGTCGTAGGATTCGAAGCCCCCAAAGCCGTCACATGCGCTACCCGCTCAAGTTGCTCGGCGATGGCGGCGTCAATTCGCGGGTGCCGGTGGCCATGAATATTGCACCACAAGCTACTGACACCGTCGATATATCGGCGGCCCTCGATATCGATCAACTCGCATCCTTCTGCACGCTCGAAGATCAATGGCTCATACTCAGCCATTTGAGTAAATGGATGCCAATAATGGAGGCGATCCCAACGAAGCAAATCGGCCACATTTGCCGAATAGCCGCCAATACTGTATGAACGTTCCTTCATGGGTTTGAGCACCGTTAGAGCCCAAATACGCTAGAAAAGCCACAGCTCGGCAATGGTAAAGTAAATGACGATGCCTGTTACGTCGACGAAGGTGGCGACAAAGGGGCTAGAAGCGAACCCGGGGTCCAGGCCCAGGGCCCGAAAGCCCAGCGGAAGCAGTGCACCGATCAAGCTTCCCCAAAGACAAACCGCGGCCACTGCCTGAGAGATGACTAACGCCAAAACCAAGCGATCGGCATTCCCGAGTACCGATTGCGGCGTCAGCATGGCTCGCACAAAGGCGATCGCCCCCAGGGTCACCCCCAAGGCCAAACCCATGACAAGCTCATGCCGTAGCACCTTCCACCACTCCCGGGGGGTCACTTGTCGAAGTGCCAAGGCTCGAGTCATCAAAGTGGCTGCCTGCGAGCCAGAATTTCCGCCTGTGGAGATCACCAGTGGCACAAAAAGACTCAGGGCGATCACGGCCGCGATCGCTTCCTCGAAACTCGCTAAGGCGGTAAAGGTCAGAAGTTCTGCCCCGAACAATGCCGAAAGCCAGATTGCGCGTTTCCTCCAGATTGTATAGAAAGGAGCTTCTAGCACATTCTCTATCAGTGGGGTGATACCACCCATGCGGTGGGCATCTTCTGTAGCTTCGGCCACGACTACGTCAATGATGTCGTCGTGGGTTATAATACCCAGGATTCGGTTTTCCTCATCCACCACAGGAATGGCCAAAAGGTCGAAGCGAGCGACTTTCCGGGCCACCTCCTCTTGGTCCTCCAGCACATAGGCGGTAATCAGTGCCTCTTCAGCCAAATCGCGGATCGGGGTATCCGGCCGGCCCATGGCTGAAAGCAGCCTCCGGGCCGAAACGACTCCTTGCAAGTGCTGTTGCTCATCGACGACATAGACGTAGTAAATCGTCTCCAACTCGGCTGCCTGCCGGGCTAACTCCTCCAGGGCTGCCCGGACCGTCATATCTCCGGGCACCTTGGCGAAGGCCGTCGTCATCACGGCCCCCGCCGTATTCTCGGGATAAGCAGTCAGCCGCAAGATATCCCGGCGATCTTCGAGGGGAACCTCCGTCAAAAGCTGGCCGACCAGCTCGACATCCATCGTCTTGAGCAAATCCACCCGATCATCCGGGGGCAAATTGGTGATCAACTTACCCGCTTCCTCCGGACTCAATCGGCCAACAATCGCCTGCTGTTTCTCCCGGTCGAAATAACCAAATATTTCCTCCCGCAGAGGCGATTCGGCATACTGCAAAACCTCCCAGGCCTCCTCGGGAGTCAGTCCTTCCATGAACTCGGCGACCCGAGCTGGGTGAATTGCCGTACAAAACTCCCGTAAGCCCTCGACATCGCGCAAGGCAAGCATTTCGCGAAGTTCGGGCAGATAGAGCGTGTTGATCACCATTTCGTGGTCCTCAAAACTTTTCTGCTGGCTCAGAATTTTCGCAAGCCACTCCGACTTGGTTGAGGGACCTTAGTACACAAAACTTCGATAGTACACAAAACTTCGATAAGTTTGCCGTCCAATAAACCAAAATAACCTTCCCATGAGACACAAGCACGAAAGTTATCCGGTGAAAACCCTCCCCCAACCCCCTCATAAGTCGACGCATGCCGGCCGCAAAGCGGAATCCCGAAAGGGGCACCCCATCCCCACCACCATTGGCGAACCTCGAAGACATTTTTAGAATCGGATGAATCGAGTCAACCCTGTCCTCGCGGTTCGGACCTTGCAGGGCGAAACTGTTTTCACGTTTCTTACAGCCTTTAGAAAATCGTGCAATACCTCCTGGAATACGAACGACAGACTTTTCCACCTTGGAAAACCTAAAGCTGCTTTCTTAAGGGAATATAGTTGATTTTTAGCCACGTGTTAGTGAGCGACCCAAAAGTGATGGCTCTTAGGCAGCGACCATGTGGGCTAAAGAGAACGACGCGAATGCACCCGCGGCGGCCGAGCTAAACGCCGGTGTAGGGTGGCCCAAGCGAATGAATATTTTGGGTTGCGGTAAGGCAGCCCGAACTTTGGCCCGGGTTTGGAGAATCTCAGGCCACATCGAAATTGGCGGTATTTTAAACCGCTCCATTTCCAGTGCCAGAGAAGCTGCTGAGTTTATCGGGCAAGGATCGCCGGTCAGCCGGTTACGGGACTTGCCGGAGGCAGAGCTCCTGTTGATCGGCACACCAGACGACCAGATTGCCGCCGCGTGTGCCCAAGCTGCCCAAGAGGGTGGATTACGGCCCGGCATGAGTGTGTTTCATTTAAGTGGGGCCTTAAGTTCCGAGGAACTCGCAGCCGCACGGTCTTGCGGGGCCTTCGTGGCTAGTTTTCACCCGATTCGCAGTTTTGCAGACCCCGAACAGGCCGCTCGCTCACTGCAAGGCTCGTTTTGCACCGTAGAAGGCGAACCTAAAGCTTGCGAACTTTTGGGTCTTTTGGGTCAAGCTTCCGGGTGCAAAGTGCTTGAGCTATCCCCCCAACAAAAGTCGCTTTACCATGCGGGGTTAGTCGTAGTCTGCAATTACTTGACGGCACTTTTAGAGGCAGGCCTCCGCTGTTTAGAAGCTGCCGGTTTGCCCCGGCACCACGCGATGATCATCACGCAGCCGCTGATCCGTGAAACTTTAGAGAACGTCTTCCGTTTAGGAACGGTTGCCGCCCTCACCGGTCCCATTGCCAGGGGAGACACGCGGCTTGTCACACTTCACTTGAAAGCCATCGGCGAGAAGGTGCCTGAGATCATTCCTCTTTATCAAGCCGCGGGTAAGATCGCGGTCCAGCTTGCGCAACAGCAAGGCAGAGCCCCCCGAGAAACTCTCGAAAAAATCATGACACTCCTTGAGCAGCCCTGACAGTGTGAAGGTGGTACCACGTTGCTGAAATACCAACAACCTTTCAGCCCGGGAATGATCTGCCCGGATTCGGAGAAAATAAGAGGAGAAAATAAGATGGGCTATCGCGCTCGATATAGCCCCCGGCATTAACGCTTCCCAGCGCGGAACGGCCAATGCTTGCCGCCGTTGTTAGAAGCTATCATTCTCTGCTCGCTATAGAAGTGCCCGAGGTCTCCCACCGTTAACATAGCAAAAAGTTTTCCCCCCTGCCGTCATCTCACATCACGCTCCTCAATTCACCGGAGTGTCAGCGTCTTTGCTACGGCCGACCAGCGAGGCTTTCGAGGGGAAAGCCCCACGCACGAACAAGAGACACGTGACGCTCGGGCTATAAGCAAGGCTTACGAGGGGACAACTATTCGCCCTGAATCACGTGGGCTATCGTTTCCGAGTTTACCGGTTGAATGATCCCCGCCTCGCATATGATGGCGGAAATCAACTCTGCCGGCGTGATGTCGAAAGCGGGGTTAAACACGCGCACTCCCTCGGGAGCTATCCCTTGACCCATGATGTGGACTACCTCGGCAGGATCCCTTTCCTCGACGGGGGTTTCGCTACCGCTCGAAAGCGAAAGATCGAAGGTCGTGCTCGGGGCTGCCACGTAAAACGGTATTTGGTGAGCTCGAGCTAAAACTGCAAGACTGTAGGTGCCGATTTTGTTGGCAGTGTCCCCGTTGGCGGCAATTCTGTCCGCCCCGGTGATTACAAGCTGAATTCGGCCGTGCTTCATCAGGACCGCTGCTGTTGAGTCGCAGATTAGAGTGTGCGGTACCCCCCAACGACCTAATTCCCATGCGGTCAGTCGAGCACCTTGCAGCAAAGGGCGCGTTTCGTCGACATAAACGTGAACTTTTTTCCCTTGCGAGAAAGCCGTGTAGATGACGCCCAAAGCCGTCCCTAACCCCCCAGTTGCCAAGGCACCCGTGTTGCAATGAGTGAGTATGCCTGCGCCGTGGGGTACAAGGGATACACCATGACTGCCTATCGCTTGACACATCAAGCGATCTTCGGCATGGATCGCCAGGGCCTCCTCTAAAAGCAGTTGCCGCAGTTCTTCTGGGGCAGCCTCCGGAAAACAGCTTGCCCGACGCCGCATCCGCTCCAAAGCCCAAAATAGGTTCACGGCGGTGGGACGGGCCGAAGCCAAATACTGAATGGTTTCCGACAACCGAGTTTCAATTTCCTGTCGACTGCTGAACGAACCTTGTAATCCCAGACATACCCCATATGCCGCCGCGATTCCTATTGCCGGTGCGCCCCGCACACGAAGCGCACGAATCGCTTCCCATAAGGTGTGAATTTCTCTACATTCGATGTAAACTTCGCGCCCTGGCAACTGGGATTGATCCAGTAGCCGCAACCACCCATCACATCCACCCACCCATCGGATGTTCTCGACTGGCCAAGGTTCCGGGGTTGGCTCGAAACTCATTGGGGGGATGATCGCCTCGGTTATGATTTTTTCAATTGCGACTGAAGTGCGGAATCCTTCGCTAACACCTTTTCGACTAACTTTCGCTTGAAAGTGACTAATCGTTCACGCAAAGCCGAATCGCTCAGCGCAAGAATCTGAGCAGCTAGAATTCCTGCATTTCGTGCGCCGCCACTTCCCACACCAACGGTTGCGACCGGCACATCCCCGGGCATTTGCACCATGGACAAAAGCGAGTCTAAGCCGCCAGCTAGCTCCGTCGGAACCGGGATTCCGATCACCGGCAAGGTGGTGTGCGCCGCTACGACGCCAGCCAAATGAGCCGCACCGCCGGCAGCGGCCAAAATAACCTTAATTCCGCGCTCCGCAGCCCCCGTTACGAACTCCCGGACCACTTCTGGCGAGCGGTGCGCACTCATTACCCGAACTTGATAACTAACTTGCAATTCCTCTAACGCCTCAGCCGCTGGGCGTATCTTCGGCCAATCGCTATCGCTGCCCAGCAAGATTGCTACCAACGGTACCGGCTCTGACATTTTTTCTTTGCCCTTTTCCCAAACGACCGAGGTTACAAAGCTTCCGCACAAAACAGTGAACGACACAAGAAGAAATCGCCCATCGTTTAACCCACAATTACCGTCTTCCTGAGAGCTACTTCCTCACTTCCCGAAGCGATTACTATAAGGCAGTCCGAAGTAATCAGCAACCGGCCGGCAGGTCAGCTCTCCGAGGTAAATGTTAACGGCTCGGGCCAGCGGTGTAAATTCCTGCGTAGAGCGCTCCAATCCCAGCGAGACCAATCGGGCAATCCAAGGAAAAGTCACTTGAGCGAGTGCCAAACTGCTTGTTCGCGCCACCGCCCCTGGCATATTCGTCACACAATAATGAATGATGCCATCGACGACATAGGTCGGTTGCAGGTGGGTCGTAGGACGACTTGTGGCCACACACCCCCCCTGATCGATCGCCACATCCACAATCACGGCACCCGGTTTCATTAGGGCCAGGTCTTCTCGCTCAATCACCTGAGGCGCTCTGGCTGCCGGAATCAAAACAGCCCCAATCACCAGGTCCGCAAGGCGAAGTTGCTCCCGGATTGCTTGTCGGGTGCTGAATAGAGGAGTGACATTTGGCGGAAAGAGCTCGGCGGCTGAACGTAGCCGAGCCGGATCGATATCCAGCAGAACGACTTCCGCTCCTAAGGCTGCCGCCACTCGCGCGGCACTGGTCCCCACGGTGCCAGCTCCAATGACGAGCACACGTCCCCGCTCTACTCCCGGAGTCCCTCCGAGCAGTATACCGCGGCCTCCTGATGAAGTCTCCAAGAAGCGAGCCCCTTGCTGCACGCTCAAACGGCCGGCAATATCGCTCATAGGAATCAGAAGCGGCAACCGGCCGTCGTTTTCGCTCAATGTTTCGTACGCCAGGGCGATAACGCCAGACCGCAGCAGTCCTTCCGTCAAAGCACGATCCGCCGCCAAATGCAGAAATGTAAACAGGATGTGTCCGGGGCGTAAGTGCTGGATTTCCTCCGGTTGGGGCTCTTTAACCTTGACAATAAGATCAGCCTCGGCAAAAACCTCTGCGGCCGTCGAAACCAAGGAGGCTCCTGCTTGGCGATAGTGATTGTCGGAGAACCCGGCCCCCGATCCTGCCTCTTGCTGCACGACCACACGGTGTCCCATGCGCAACAGGGTTTCCACCCCTTCGGGCAGCAATGCCACCCGGTGTTCTCCCTCTTTGATCTCCTTCGGTACGCCGATAACCATTCGCCACCTCCGTTTTGAAATCTGTCGGACCTACCCTTGGCGGCTCCATTTTCCGAGTTTGTTACAAGTTTACAACACCGGGGCCGAAGCGATTAGTCACTAGGCACCTAAAAAGCAACTTGTGGCGAAAATGGCGAAACTACCGGCGCTGTTCCGCATCCGAAAGACCGTTGCATGGAGGGTAATAAGATTCCAGGGCCGAATAAGATTCGAACGCCGAATAAGATTAGCTCGCTGAAGCCGAAGCCGTTGCGTTACTGCGGGCGATGCAATGATTGGTTTGTGCAAGTGGAGACGCGGGGCCCCTTCGCGATCTTTGCAAAGGGTAATTCGCCGACGTGAGGGCAAATTGTTGGCAGCCGATCGCCCTAAAACGGCGCGACCCGGCGCGGGGTAACGGTGCGGTTTTCGAGCGGTTGACGTTGCATAGAGGGGAGAGGGAAAATCGGACTTTTTGCAGAAATTCGCAGGGCATGGCCAGATCTTCGTGGCCGAACTTCCCACGACGTTTGACGGTTGAATTTGCGAGCCGCGACTGACCGAAGGGAGATTTCCGCGCGGATGCGCACTGGGACGGATGACGCCGAACCCCCAAGAAATTGCGGAAAAGGGGCTTCTTCCTGGAAGATCTCATCCGCCGTAGATCGCGTGAAATTCGCGCGGTAATTTCAAGTCCGCTCCGTTATTCGATGGGATCTCCGCCACGATCGACATTTTCTACGGTAAATACCCGGGATCCGAGCACGATTTTTTTGGGAACCCTTTCCCCCCGCAGGATTTTCAACGCGATATCGATTGCCTCGGCGCCACCTGTGGGATATTGAAAGGTAGCACTGAGGATGCCCTGCCTGACGTATGCGACGCCTTCATGGGGTAATGCGTCGATTCCGACAAAGAGCATCTCCTTCTCGCGCCCCACTGCTCTTGCGGCCAAATAAGCACCGTGGGCAGCAGGATCATTGTGCGCGTACACGGCATCGATCTTGTCAAATCTCGCCAAAGCGGATTCCATTTCCCGTCGGGCATTCGGTCCCAACCACTTCATATCCGCCTCGAAAATCACCTCGATTTCACTTCGGGCAATCGCCTCGCGAAACCCCGTATGCCGGTCCTGCCCCGGAGTGGAGGTCATCAACCCCATCAGTTCAACGACCTTGCCCCGGCCCCCGAGTTTTTCAACCAACCACTTTCCCGCGGCATAACCGATTTTCTTGTTGTCGGCGCCGATGAAGCACGTGTACTGGTCTCCCAAAACGGCACGGTCTAAAACAATCACAGGGATACCTGCCTGATAGGCCCGGGCCACGGGTTCGGTCAACGGCTGCGCTTCCTTCGGACTGATAATAATGAGATCCACCTTAGCGCTAATGAACTCTTCGACGTGTGTCCGTTGACGAAGAGTATCGTTTTGTGCATCTTTGAAAATGACCTCCAAATTCGGGTGTGTTTCCGCAGCTGCCCTGATGTCGGCATTCATTTGCACCCGCCAGGGCTCACCGAGGTTGCACTGACTCATCCCGATTACATACGTGCGCTCGGCGCTTGCGGGTCCCGATTGTGCGCCCGCTTGCGAGGAGACCCCGGGTAATGAGCGCGTATTTCCGCCGTGCCCCGCGCCGCGTGGGGGCCCTTGTTCCGGGTGATAACATCCTGCAATCCAAACCGCTGTGATCATCAAAACGAAGCCGGCAAATACGCACCGATTGTTTTTTCTAACCAGAGCTTTCCGGGCCAGCATCCAAAGGTTCCTCCGATGTGCATTGGATTTCATGATCGGTGTCTATTCCGGTTTCTTCGCCCTTTACCGACCGATTTTCGATTCAAGAAGCAACTTTTTTGGATCTGCGGGCTAATGACCCGCGTCTTTTTGCATCCTTCCTAGTAAGGTGGTAACGCCCTAACAAGCCGAAACCGTTCGAGGATTTTCACCGTCCGAAGATCGCCCGGTTGCGAAGACCCTCTCGGTCCGAAGATCACTGCAGTTCGCAGGTCATCTGAATTCGCAGGTCATCTGAATTCGAAGGCATCTAAGTTCAAAGATCATCTGAGTTCGAAGGTCATGTGCGAGAAGAAACTTGATTTTTCAGGAGGTTCCCGCCCCTAAATTCCATTCATACCTCCTCTTACTGCTTCAACCGCGCTTCAAGGCTCCTTCCAGGTGCACGCGAAAGCCCGTTTGGCGTGCACAAATAGCCCCCCGTCGGAAATCTCACTCTCGTGAAACATGGTTGCACAGTGGAGGGCCAGAAGATTTCGCCATCCGTCGAAACTTCCAAATGCTCACCCGGTGCTTACGATTGTAAGCCTCGAAGCCGTATCGCAAGGTGCGAAAGCTGCAAACCGTCTATTGAAATCCGCTTTTCGTAACGTGATGTCAACCCTACTATGCCGAGCAAGTCGAAATGATCTATCGGTTCGGCACATCAAAATTTTGCGAAGATGATGCACACCGGGGCACCCACCTTGATTTCTGAACCGGAAGGCGTAAGTTCTCCGGTGGTCTGATCAATTCGATACACGAGGATGTTGTTTGAGTTTTGATTTGCAGAAATCAGCAGGGTGCCGGAGGGATCGATGTTGAAATTTCGCGGTGTTCTGCCCCCACTGGGTACATGACCCCGCAAGGTCAAGGTGCCGTTGGCTTGGTCGATCGAGAAGATTGCAATACTGTCATGACCGCGATTAGAACTATACAAAAACCTACCGGAGGGATGCACCACCACTTCAGCCCCAGTGTTATCTCCAGGAAAATCCGCGGGCAACGCCGAGACTGTTTGCACCAACTTCAAGGGAATCCAGTCCCGGCATGCAAATACGCTAATCGACGAACTGAGTTCGTTGAGCACATACAGAAATTTACCACCGGGTCCAAAGGCCAAATGGCGGGGGCCCGAGCCCGGCGGCAGCGAAACGCTCGGCGGATTCGCCGCCCGAAGCTCCCCTTTCTCCTTGTCCAGATGATACAACATCACTTTGTCCAAACCCAAATCCGGCACAAGAACGAGGTCTTTGCCAGGCGGCATTCTGACCTGATGTGCATGCGGTCCCTTCTGCCGAGTGGGATGAACGCTGAAACCTTGGTGCTGAACGATCGCGGAAGCCGGCTTCAATGAACCGTCAGGAGCCAGCGGAAAACATGCGGTACTTCCTGCCCCATAATTAGCCACAACCACAAACTCACCAGAACTATCCACACACAAGTGGCATGGCCCAGCTCCACCCGACGGCTGCTGATTCAAAAGCCGCAGTGTGCCCGCTGGCCGCTCGATCGCTAAGGCGGTGACGGCACCCATGCGTTTTCCCTGGAAATCGGCCATCTCTCCTACCGCGTACAGCACGGGCTTGGTCGGATGGATCGCCAAAAAAGATGGGTTACGCAACTGTGCTGCCAAAACCGGCTCACTCAGAGTGGCTCGATCGAGGTCTACTTGCGCGGTGTAAATCCCGCGGCTTTCTCCCGTCGTGTAAGTCCCGATGTAAACGCGAAGCACTTTAATATTTTCCCCAGGCACAACCGCCGGATTTTCGGCGCAAAGAATCGCTGATCCCGTGAACCAATTCACCAAGCCCAAAAGGAGCGAAATGAGCCATTGTCCACAAAAAAACCCGTTGCCTCTGGGGCACGCAAACGAACGAGAACCCTCGCTCCGCGGAACAGATTGACTACTACGCGGATCAATCGTGCCCGGGACCAGAATCCATACTGCTTGTGGCATTTTCTTTGAACCTCGCATGGGAACGGGAATTCCTTTGATTTCTCCGAACACGCTTTAGATCACATCTCAAGCGGAGGGCACGTAGCGAGAATCGAGTGATTGGTTACCTATCCGTCACTGCCTGGCTAAGCCAAAAGCCGCACAACCCGAAAACCCTTTTTTCGAGCTAGTCTCGCGGGGAGCCGGACAAGTTTTCGTGTTTGCCTCTGCGAGTCTCTTCAATGCGCTCTTTTCCTGCGTCTTTAAGCCAGTGTTTTCACAGTGCGATTACCTTCCGACCGATATTTACAGACCTTGCGCGGTACATTTATCCTTCCTTTCTATCCTTCCCTTTGATTTTTTCTTCAGGGCTAAAAGGTTCGCAAGCGCTTCGTGAGAGTTTCCTGGGAGCATTGCTTCAAATTCCATCGACCACAAAGGCACCGCGGAAAAATCATCATAGCGCTCTGGTAACCTCCCCAAAGCTGCAAGATTACTCCTCATCGCTTGGATAAGGTTCCCGGGCGACGGAAGTGGAAAATGAAGCTCAGTTTGGCGAAATTTTCGTAAAGTTTCCGGCAATCATATACCCGGTTGGGCGGCCAGGAAAAGCTGCTGGGCATCCTCGCGAGGGGCATTGAGTTGACTATCCCAATACGGGGATGCCCGGCGTAACTGGGCTACCACCTCCGGGAAGACCTGAATGACATAATCGATTTCTTCTTCAGTATTGTAGCGGCTGAGACTGAAGCGGATTGATCCATGCACTGCTGTAACCGGCACGTGCATGGCCAAAAGTACGTGGGAGGGTTCCAGCGATCCGGAGGTACACGCAGAGCCACTGGATGCACAAATCCCGTGATCGCTCAGTTCGAAAAGCATCGCCTCCCCCTCGATAAAATGACACGAGAGATTCAGCGTGTTGGGCAGCCGCGGTGCCCCGCGTCCGTTGACTTCTATGTAGGGAATTCTCGCAACCAATTCTCTCTCCAGCCGATCTCGGAGCCGGCGGACACGAGTCTCCTCTTCCTCCACGTGCTGGGCTGCCAGGTCCATAGCTCGGGCCAAACCGATGATATAAGGAACATTTTCCGTGCCGGCCCGACGGCCCTGCTCTTGATGCCCACCGATCATGATTGGCCGCCAACGAGTGCCCCGGCGCACAAACAGCACCCCTACACCTTTCGGAGCATGCAGCTTGTGGCCCGAAAAAGAGAGCAAATCGACATGGCGCAACCCGCCGCTCAGATCAATTCGCATTTTACCGACCGTTTGGGTTGCATCTGTGTGGAAGACGATGGAAGGATCGGTCTCCTTAGTAATGCGCGCAAGCTCCCCGATGGGAAATAACACGCCGGTCTCGTTGTTGGCGTGCATGATCGTCACGAGCAAGGTGTCCGGACGCAAAGCCCGGATAAACGTGGTAACGTCAAGGTTACCGTGGCGATCCACGGGGAGAAAGGTTACGTCGTATCCTTGACGCTGCATCTCTTTACAAACTTCGAGGACCGCCGGATGCTCTACAGCCGTTGTAATAATGTGCCGCCGTGCCGAGTTTGCCTTGGCTACCCCCACGATGGCTGCGTTATTACTTTCCGTAGCACAAGAAGTGAAGATGATTTCACTAGGGTCGACAAAACCCAGATGCCGGGCGACCGTCCTTCGTGCTTCTCCCATCGCCTGAGCAACGCGCCGCGCGGGGTCATACATCGAGCTAGGGTTGAAGTACTCCCCCGTCAGGAAAGGAATCATCGCCTCGAAGACTTCCGGTGCGATGGGAGTGGTGGCGTTATTGTCGAGGTAAATAATTCGCATAAGTAATTCAGAAAGTCCTTTTGATTTGTTACCGGTCTTGACCGCTAGTTGGATAATGCCGGTTTTCTGTGTCAGTCGCCAAGAAAGACGCGTTTGACAAGCTGCGGTTAAGGGTGCCCGGGCTCATCACGTTGGTCACCCTTTCGACCCAATGTGCCGCCCCTAAAAGCCGCCCACAGTGGCGGCCCATAAAAATTCTTGCCGATTAACGTATAAATTTTACATCGTTCATATATTTTTTAAGGATGTCCGATCATTTTTGGACCATCCAGAAATTATGGACCATCTGATCAATTATTAATCATTCGAACGTTTTTGGATCATCCCAAATCTTTGGGTCATCCGAAAACTTTTGAATCGTCCGATCAACGTTGAATCATCCGAACGGCAACCGGAAAAAACTCCTCAAGTTTGACCGCCCTCATTCCGTGCCGGGCTGGAACGAAAATTTGGCCTAAACTTGGATAACGCGAACGCGCTCGTCTACCATCTCCTTTAAGGTGCGTTCAATCATCAGTTTGAGGGTCTGAGCAGCGCCCCGGCAGCCCGCACAGGCTCCCGACAGCCGACAGTACACCAAGTTTCCTTTGATATCGACTATTTCCAAGTCACCTCCATCCTGAGCGAGCATCGGACGAATATAATCGTCGATTGCCTTTTCGACTTTCTTACCAAATTGATAGGCGGAAATTCCTGAAGCGGCCCATTCTGCTTGATCCAACAAGCTACCGTGCGGTCGTTCCTCCGCGACGGCCCTTTGAACCTCAGTGGCTAAAGCCGCACTCTCCCCTGCTGATGCGACGACCCTAAGTTGACGCACGCCCCAGACTTCATCCAAGAGATCCTGCAATCCTCCCGGCGCATAATGGCACGACATGCAAGCCCCGCCCGCTTTAAGGGCGTTGATGATCTCCGGAATAGTGCGCAGATTCAGCTCGCGGATTTTCCGCTTAAGATAAGGTTCTGTCAGCGAAAAGCATTTGCAAACCACTCGCCCGTGCTCTTCCTCGGGATGAACGTCCAGTCCCAAGGTGCGTAGATCCACCCCCCGCCGCCGCGCCCAATCGAAAACCGCCGCTTGAAGCGCCTCCGTTCCCATCACGGAACAATGGATTTTTTGCTCCGGGAGGCCCTCGAGATACTCCACGATGTCGCTATTACGAATTTCCAGGGCCTTAATGGGTGTATACCGGCCGTTTTCCAAAATGCTACACAAAGCCTCCGAGGATGCGATCGCCGAGGTACACCCGAAGGTTAAATACCTCGCCTCCACAATGACGTCTTGCGTGGGATCCGTGGGATGCCTGTCACATCGGAACATAAATCGCATCGCATCCCCGCAAACAATCGACCCATACTCGCCTACGCCATCCGGCTGGGCGATCTCACCGAGGTGAGTTCCCGGCTTTCCGTGGATAGCATCCAAAAACAGGCGCTTCGTCTTCTCACTGTATTCCCACGCCACGGGCGTTTGTTCCTCGCTCACTGGATTCCGCCGACCAAGTCCTTATAACGGTCACCGCCGACTAAATCGTTAATCGGCCCATTCACCTTGCCACTGAGGGCCGGGGAAATTTCCCGCCCGTTTCCGACGCGAGCTTTTTCGGCCGAAGGTCGTCACCAAATTACTTTTGACTCGCACCTTGGCTTTTCGTCGGACACCGGAGCCTATGCAAGCTTTGTCCGGTCGTTTGAGGATTTCTTTTATAACAGCAAGTTTCGCCAATAATTCTGGAAAAGTCAAACCTCCCCAGGCTACATGGCACGGGAACGGGCCCGCAAATCCTATGCCAGAGAATTTTGAGCTTGAAGCTCTTCGGACCCGAATTTTTTCGATCTTTCGCTGCTTATATCCGGTTATATCCGGCACACTCTAAAGCACCCTGGGAAAACCTAGACTTTTGCACACCAATTGGGCAAAAGATGCACCGGACTAAGCTTGCAAGGTCCAACGAGCTTGTCGCAATACGGCATACGGTGAGCCGGCCATCAGTTCATACCAAACCGTAAGGAGCGTGCCATCCTCGAGCTCTACCGTCGATGGATAGCCCAAATCGACGTTCGTTCCGTCTCCGGAAATGATTATGGCTTCAGACCACGTCCTTGCCCCATCGGCTGAAAGGCGTGCCTGATTTCCGAAGGGGGGTCTACGATGTCCGTAAGTCATCAGTAACCTGCCGTCGCGAAGCCGGAGCAAATGGGATGGTAAACCCCATACTCCGATCGGGTGGGGTTGCATCCAGGTCTTTCCCCCATCGTCCGATTCGCACTGGAGGGTTTCATTATTATTTTGCTTGTTATGATTGCGAATTTGCACCACAATCCGGCCCTCGGGTGTTTGTACGCCATGTAGTTCGTGATATTGAGCAGGATCGTCCCCCGGGCGAGCCGGAATTTCCGAAAGCCATTCCCAGGTTTGCCCGTCATCGGTCGACTGACAAACTCCCACTCGTTTCTGGCCTCGCCATAACTCTTTCCCAGCATAAAGTAGCCGACCATCGACCAACTCAAACGGCCCGTGGGGGCTGTTGACCATGCACCGATATCGACCTGACCACGTCAAGCCGCCGTCGGTCGAGCGGCACATCCAAACATCTAATACTTCCTGACGTCCCACTTCATCTGCTCGCTCGTGCGCCGCAACCCACTTTTGCAACTTTTCTTGGGGCCAACTCCCAGGCGAACCCGGCGCTAACTTCCGCTGCGCTTCCAGCATGGGGGTATAGGCCAATGAGGTAAAAGTAGTGACCAAAATGGTTCCCTTTGAGGTTTCCAGGACGCCGGCATCGCGGTCGTCGATGGGGCTATCCATAATCACCTGAGGCCATGTCCAGCTCTCACCACGGTCGTTGGACCGCATTAGCTCCACACGACCAAACGGACATACGTGTGCTTCCCGCCCGCCCGAATAAACCAAAAGAAGTTGCCCATTTCGGCGCCGTGCTAAAGTGGGCCAGCCGTGATAAAAAAAACTCTGATGACTAATGACCCTTAGCTCGTGGATCTGAGCTGTCGGAGCTGCTTTGGCAAACCGACCTTCACTCAGTCCTAGGATACCGGCAGACCATATGGCGGTCCGAAGAAATTGTCGGCGAGTAGCGGGACGCAACATTTCCCACGCTCCTTCTCGAAAAAAAATAGGTGCTCGAAGCCAGTTCAATATCCGCCGCGGGCTGATGAAGAGGCGTCATTGACGGCGAGTACCGCTGAAACTGGGCGGCCGAATCAACGACCCATGCCGAAGATTTTCCGCCCACATTCGGAGCATCGATGACCAAATGGCGTAAATGCTAAAAATGTCCGGGACCGAAACCCGAACATGCTTCAAAACGTCGTTTTCGGGGAACCGCCTCAGACAACGAAAATTCGACACTTTTTTAGTGTAAAACCCGGTTGGCTCGTTTGAAAGGCTCAAGCGCAATTCAAAAAGGTTTCACCGGTGCCGGTTTGGGCCAGACATAGGCAAGCTTATTTGGTTTCATGTCATGCTTCGTGACACGGTTCGCAATGTGCGCCAGACCTAAATTAAGCCGCAAAAATCTCGAAAATCTCGAAAATAAACACCACCTCAAAAGGCCTGAGAATAAACATCTTCACAAGAATAAACATCTTCACACGGGAGATTCTCGAAAAGATGGGCCACCACGCGGTTGGGCAGGAGACATCTTTCCCCGTTTTCCCGCAGCAATTCGAGCATTTGGCATTTAATCGTCGCCATTTCTTTTTTTTCCCCCGAGGTAGGTGGGGGATGGCCTTCCAGCAGTTTCAAACCCTTCTCCGGGTCATATTTCCCCCGAGGTAGGTGGGGGGTGGAGCGAAAAGAGTGATGAGTCACAGCCCGGTATCCGAGAAACGCTTAGAAAAGTAAGGTTCAAACGGGTTGCACAGAACTTCGGTCGGAGTTGCTACCCGCCTTCCGACGCGGATTGGCCCGGCGCTGTTTTCGCAACATTCGATGCGGATTTCGGTTAATGCCGGTCTCGGTCTACCTTCAGAGCTCGTAGGGTCCAGAAGTCCGAATATGGCGCAAGAGGGGCCCGCACTACAGGTTATTTCATACGTCGTAGATTATTTCATACGTCCTAGCGTCCAGTAGGCGCCAAGCCGCGTGCAGTAATCCTCTCAGAATTCCGGCAGTGGCACCCGATTCTTGGATCAAATTTACGTCTCGTCTTTCGCGTCAAATTCGTCTTTCGCGTCAAATACTTAAGGAAAAGGAGGGCTTTCCACGCCAAAGCTGCATAGTATCATCTCTCTACCAAAAGCCTTATGATTCATCTACCCGATAATTCAGAAAATCTCGGCTGAAAAAAACCTAAAAATCATTTTCGAATCAGTGAGTCAAACCATCCTTAAATGAGTAAGCCGTTATGCCTTAAAGACTTAAATAGTCACTGTAAAAGTCAATTTGGTAGAATTTAGCCGGCTAAAGCTTTGGTTAGGAAGCCAATCATGTGTTTTCGTAACAATTTGGCGATAAAACTGCATTAACTTTGCAAACATTATATATTTTCTGTCCATTTTTCGGGGCTAACAGCTTGCTGTTGAGAAACGGCCCCCACTGTAAGGCGGCCCATAGCAAAATTTGCACTTCTCGGCTGAGAAGGGAGTCACACACTAGAAAAGCATCGTTTGGTTAGCAATCAGTGACGCTGTGGTCTATGAGCACAAACTTTGGCCCTTTTGCGAGCGATCATCAGCCATTGCTCCCTTGCCCCTCGAACACTGGTGTCGCCGAATGGCATAAAAATGTTTAAAATGCCATCTTTTGGTCGAAATAACTCCAACGGGTACCCAGTCCGTGCTCAGGAGGCGAAGTGATGGCTGAGGCGGAAACGATACTCACGAATAGCACCACTCGTCCCCGTGCTCCAGAACTTTCGGCCGAGTCTCTCTACGAGAAATGTCTTGCCTTAGCGAGCAATCTGTGGTGGAGTTGGCAGCCTGATGTCATCAATCTTTTCCGGGACTTAGACCCGATCCGTTGGCGGCAGCTCGACCACAATCCAATTGCCCTTTTGAAAGAATTTACTCCGGAGCGGTTGGAGGTCCGGGCGTCTGAATTAGTGCTTCATAGCCGGATTAACTACGCTTACCGCCGTTTGAAGGAATACTTGTCAGAAACTCCGATGTGGGGTTTCAAACATAGCGGGGTTTTGGGCTCTCGGCCCGTGGCGTATTTTTCGCTCGAGTTTGGGATCCATGAATCCGTCCCGATCTATTCCGGCGGCTTGGGAGTGCTTTCGGGGGATCACGTTAAGAGCGCAAGCGAGCTCGGTGTTCCGTTGGTTGCTGTAGGGCTTTTTTACGATCAAGGTTATTTCAAGCAGCGTCTAGATATCAACGGCTGGCAGCTCGAAGAGTATTTGGACATCAAGGTAGAAAATCTTCCCGTTGAGCCGGCGGTCGATTCGGCAGGCCGACCGGTCATCGTCGCCATTGATACCCGCAGTGGCCGATTATTGGCAAAGGTTTGGCGGATGCAGGTCGGGAGGGTGAGTATCTATCTGCTCAACAGTGACGTGGAAGGCAATAGTCCGGAGGACCGCGAATTAACCAGGCGTCTTTACGGCGGCGATCAGCGTACCCGCATCCGCCAGGAATTAATCGCCGGGGTCGGCGGGGTTCGCGCTCTGCGGGCTTTAGGGATCAACCCGGGGGTATATCACCTAAACGAGGGGCATAGTGCTTTCGCGACGTTGGAGGCGATTCGTCAGCGAATGCAGGAGGATGGTTTGACCTTTGAGGATGCGCTCCGACAAGTCGCTCAGCAGACCGTTTTCACTACGCATACTCCGGTGCCGGCGGGTCACGACCGCTTCGACGGAGGACTCATCGAGGAGCACTTGGGGCCCTTGCGAGAGGGATTAAGGATTAAGCCAGATCAATTGATGGGGTTGGGGCGCGTCGAGCCCACGAACCCCAACGAGCCGTTTTGCATGACGGTGCTTGGGCTCAAATTATCGCGGCGTGCCAATGCGGTGAGTGCCCTTCATCGGCGAACCACCCAGAAAATGTGGGCAAATGTTTGGTCTTGGCGTGCAGAGGAAGAGATCCCGATAGGTCACATCACCAATGGCGTTCATATTCCCACTTGGCTGGCATGGCAAATGCAACTGCTTTATGACCGGCATTTCCCGCCGGATTGGCGGAACCGAATGGGCGAGCCCGAGGTTTGGCAAACGATCCATCAGGTAGATCCCGGAGAACTTTGGGAAACTCACTACAGTTTAAAGAGTCAACTGCTGAGCTTTGTGCGTCGCCGAGTCAGCCGCGAGTGCCGTCGCCGAGGTGAGAGCGAGGAAGCCATCGAGGCGGCTCGCACCATGCTCGATCCGAATGTGTTGACGATCGGCTTCGGCCGAAGATTTGCCACCTACAAGCGCGCGGATTTAATTCTCCGAGATCTTGATCGGCTCGCGGCGTTGGTCAACGATCCTCAACGACCGATCCAATTGGTGTTTGCCGGCAAAGCCCACCCGGCGGATGAGCCGGGTAAACGACTAATTCAACGGGTGGCAAACCTGCGGCATGACCCGCGGTTTGCCGGGAAGGTTGCCTTTGTCGAGGATTACGACATCAACGTTTGCCGCCACATGATTCAGGGGGTGGATGTCTGGCTAAATAATCCGCGGCGGCCGGAGGAAGCCTCCGGCACCAGCGGGCAAAAGGCCGTGCTTAATGGCGTACTAAACCTTTCGATCCTCGATGGATGGTGGGCAGAGGCTTACGACGGGGTTAACGGCTTTGCGATCGGTCGGGGTTTGGCGCACGTAAATCCCGACATCACCGACGCCCGGGATGCAGAAGCCCTCTACGAGGTCTTGGAAAAGGAGGTCGTTCCTCTCTACTACGATCGGGATCTTGACGGCCTGCCCCACGGATGGATCAAGCGAATGAAAAACTCGATCAGTTCGCTGGCATGGCGGTTTAGTGCCCACCGCATGGTGGCCGACTACGTTATCCATGCGTATTTACCGGCTGCCGGCGGATTGAGCTGCGATATGAATGTGCGCTAGGGATGTGCATGAATGTGCGCTAGGGATGTGCGCTAGTCGATCGGTCGTATGCGTCGGTCGATCGGTAGTATTGGAAACTGGAAAGGCAAGGCGCGCAGCCCCGCACAGGGGGAGTTCCGGGGCTTGCCACGAAAACGGGGATGACGTTAGTTTTTTTCATTCGGAAGATTGTCGTTCTGGATTCTTGCAACCTTGGCGGAGGAGTAAGGGATTGCAACCAAAGGTTGTAACGAAAAGTGTCGAATTCTCGAATTCATCTCGGGATCGAATCGTTCGGTTTCCTTGGATAGGACATCCCGATATCTTCGATAGGGCATGTCGATCGGCACGGGTTCAACCCCGGCCTTGATTGCAACTTGTTGCCGCGCTCGCTACTGATTCAATGTTCCGGTGTCCTAGAATCCTACGGCGATTTCAAGCGTGCTTGGAATCAGTTTCAATCGTCTCTCGATCTCCCTTTCAACCCCGTCGACTCCGGTATAATCTGGTTATTCAACGCTGAGGCAGAGGATAGTTAGGAAACCTTCGCAAACTTTAGCGTTTGTACCGGTTCATCGGCCTGCGCGGGAGTTTCACTTCGATCGGCCAAATGTTCGTGAGTAAAAGGTCGTTCCATGCCCGAAGTATTTGTTTATGTGCGCGAAGTGCGGCCAGACGAAATTGATCCTTTAGGCCACGCTAACAACGTTGCCTATATTCAATGGATGCAAGAGGCAGCTTTGGCTCACTCGGCGGCCCAAGGGTGGCCGGGCGAGCGGTATCGCGCAGTCGGCGCAGGATGGGTGGTCCGATCGCACCACATTGAATACTTGCGGCCGGCGGGCAGCGGGCAGAAGGTAGTTATTCGCACGTGGGTCGCCACGCTTCATCGCGCCACGTCGCTGCGGCAATTCGAATTCTTCGCGGAGGATGAGAACACACGGCTCGCGGTGGCGGAAACACTCTGGGCATTTATCGATTATCGAACGGGAATGCCCAGAAGAATTCCGCCTGAGATGATTGAAGCTTTTCCCGTCGTTGGCCGCCGTCAATTGTTGGATGGTTCGCGGGAAAAATCGGATGGTCCCCGTGAGAAAGCTGATTGGCTCCAATCGGGGACGACACCGGGAAAGGCGGCCGAAGAAAGTCGCCGTACCGATATCTCGTCGAGCATTACCCTGCCGTAACCCGCCACACCCAGGGCGATTTCCAGGCGTCGGTTCGGCGGTACAACGCGGTACAACCGGATCAACTGCCACCCGTCGCTCTTCGTCCAGCGTGCAGCCAGCGGCATTCCCCCGAGGCTCTCAGCCACGATGAAACCGTCCACGGAACTCCGCAAAGGCTCCGGGATATTCACCCACACCTGAACACACACCCAGTCGCCAGCTTCGACGGGTACCGAGGGGGTTAAGACCCAGGCGGGTATCGATTCCAGTACTCCGTATTCACGCTCACCGGGTCTAGGTTCGACGCGGATTTCGAGCCCAAACCTTCCCGAGTGGGCTGCCTCCGGACTCAGTGCGGCAAGGACCGCAGCAGGTTCATGTGGGTTTTGGAAATGCCTCCAACCGAGCTGGAGCATCAGTCCCAAGTCTTCACAATCCCCGCCCGGTAAAAGCTCCTCGCTCCACGATCCGGTGGCCAAGCGGCTTAGTGATTCCCGACACCAGGCTGCTGTTGAAAAGCTCACCGCCAGGGGATGAGCGACCGGTGTACCCAAAGATGTCGCAACCGATTGCCACCAATCGTGTTCTACTGTGCGAATCAGTCGGAGGGCGCGGTTAGCCTCTGCCCATGCTTCCGCGTATTGCCAGGCTTGCAGTGCGGTGCCGGCGCGCTGCAAATAAACTTCGGCCTGGACGATGTGGTTCCGCTGCCAAGACTCTGGAACCCCGGGGCCGGCGAAGAACCGTTGGTATGCCGCCAATTGTGAAAGGCGATCTCGAGCATGCCGAATCAGGAGCGAAACTGTCCTCGGCCCCAGCTCCGATGCCCGGGCATTCAGTGCACCCATAATGAGGGGATCCTGCGTCAGGAGCACAAGCCCCGCTACCGTAAATTCATCGAGCATTACTTCGATTCCGCCGGCTACCCGGCGGTGGCGCAACGGGCGAATCGCCCCCGGCACGATCAAATAGGCATTGTACGACTCGGGAACCCCCGCAATTACAAGGGGCAATTGAAACGCGCTGGCCGCAGGACAGACCCACTGCGAACACCTCTCGACCCAAACGGGCATCAGAAGCCGGGCTCTTTCGGTCCGATACATGCCCCATTTTACCGGCAGGGACTCGGTGGGGCCGGTTTGACCCACGAAAGTCCCCCCCGCAAGGAACGGTTCGATTAATTGGAGTTCTAAATTGATTAGTTCCAGAATACATCTTTGAATTTCCGCAGAACGATCGGGGGAGTCGAGCCGAGCCGAGGCAGTGAACACTAATCCGCGAATTTCTGCGCTCAGAGCCTGAAAAGCAGCCAACCTCACTTGCTCCCAAGTGGGCACCGGTGTCGATTCTGGTAAAACGCTACAAAAGTGGATTTGCTCCAACAGTTGAGGGGGGTAATCCACGGGAATGGCGGCCCAAAAAGGGGTGCCTGGCCGGGCCAGAAAACTTCGCCCGCGAAGCCACTGGCTCCATGACTCCAGCTCTAAATTCCCTCCCAACAACGGTCGCTCAAGCAGGAGGATATCGGCGATTCGGCTATAGTCGTGTGTGGCTTCTATCGATCGGCAAACAAGTGGCGCCGGCACAGGCCAAGATCCGCCGCGTAAATGGTCTGCTATTAAGCGGGCTTGATCCAGGGATTCTCGCCTCGCATCCCCGGGTAGAACCCACCCTAGTACTCGGGAATAGTCTCCGGGATACTGCGGCCACACACCTGGGGACTGGACAGCAGGATCGCTAGCAAAAAATGCCATAGGCTGAATTAATTGGCTCCCGGTGCGCGTCCCGGCAGGGAATTCCGGCGGAAACTTCGCAACTTCGGCGAAAGTATAAGCAGTCGTGACTCCCATCGCGGGCTCCCGGTGTGGAGAACTCGCTATGCGCCCTCGTATGGAGGCCGCTTCAAAGCCATCAGCGGTCGAATCGCTCATGTGGGTGTCCCCCACAGGGGGGAAAACCGGGGGAAGAACCACCCAAAAATCGTGTTCCCGCGCCTGGGGTAGCAGTTCCGCCGGGTAAGGAGAATCGATCCAGATTCCGTTCACCCCAAGTTGCCGCAAGGAGGAAACCGACTCGCCTCGCCACGCTAAGAGCCGCGGAAACATGGGCCGGTTGCCCACCATTAGTGAGGATCCAACCATGCGGGTAGGCGAGGAAGGCTGCCCGCTTTGTTCGGCCCATGCTATGGGCATGTGAAACGGAGCCCTCGGTGTTACCGGTGATGGACTTTCGTATGAGGCACGGCGCTGACCAGGCGGGGCAGATGCTCCCGTGTCTTGGTTAGCTGTGCCTACCTCCTGAAAAGAATCGATTGCCCAGTGCAAAAAATCTGGTTGCGTGCCCGTTCCCGCGGTTGTCGTGGCAGCTTGGGCCATCTCTTGCCCCCCCAGGTGTTTCTCGGACTGACTATGCTGCTCCGCGCGGGTATCCGGGCCTTCCGAGCTTCGGCCAATACCTTTGTGTCGGGGACCATCGGCTTGGGGCGAGCTTTCTTCGTAATTGAGATTTGACTCATTTCGTGTGGGCAAATCCGGTTTGGGATCCGAATCTTCGAACAATGAGATGTCAGATTGGAGCATTTGCTCCGGCGAATATGACTCGGGGGCCTCGATGTAACCGGCTGATATCACCGCAGACCGTTCCCCCAAAACCGAACGATGCGCTCCAGCACCGAACTCCTCTGACCGCACGGCTTGATGTCGACGCTCTGAATCGTTCCGATGGTGTGAGCCTGGGTGAGCGAGACTTGAGGGACCAGCGTGAGGGTGACTAGGAATCGCCACCGGGTGCCCGAGATGGACGCCGGGCTGCCGGGCCGAAAAGCTACTTACACTACTTAGAGGTTGAGGCCCCTGGAAGGAACTAACGACAACTTCTGAATCATGTACCGCACCTTCAATTTGAGGTGCACCGACAATAATGGTCTGGGGAGCTTGGGCCACATAAACCCGTACCATCACTTGATCAACGACGGCTCCCCTTAACTCAACGGAAGAACCGAATTTAGCTCGCAAGACGAATAGTTGCTGCCGAAGTTTTCGCGCCACATCTTCAGCAATCAACTCTTCCCAGCGGTTTGGCCGCCTGTACTCTTGAAACAAAAGGAAAGTTTCCAGGGGTTTACCGGTCTCGGGGTGCCTTGCCTCGGGCAGTATGATCCTTAGCTGGAGGATCGCACCTGGTTGATCTGATTTAACCCATACCTTGACCTTTAGCTCGTTGATGACCCTAAGCGGTGGAATCGGATAGACGAGGGAGACCTGGGAGGGCTTTTTGGCCGCCAGTTGAAACAATTGGGTCGTCCTATCGGGTAACAGTTGATCGTTCGTGGGCTCTAAAACCTTAATTGAGGATGATGGGTTACCCTCCTCCACCCGCCATCGAGAAATACGTGACAAAGGCGATCGCTCTGCTGAACTATAATTTCTGGGGGTTGAATAGTCCTCCAGAGGGCTGGCCTTGACAGACCACGAAGACACAGCATTTAGCCACCAAATAAAGATTATCACAACGATAAACAAAAGTATTGGCGTGGCGGACCGGGCACTCCGGAATTCCAGTTCCGGGTAGATTGCCGGTATGACGATTCTTCCCCGGTGCCGAGCGGTCTGAATCCTTGCCGAATTGGTCACGGAGAATCTGAGCCTGATGTACGGTGTCTTTTCAGCCGTCTGAAAGGCTTTACCCACGGGTGATGCCGTCGAGTTCTATCGCAAGGGGGCCGGGAAGATCCCTCGTTTTGCTCACTCTCACCGATTGCTCGCTCTTGCCGAATTGCTCACTCTTGCCGAGTTGCTGCCCGATATAGCCGAATCGAGGCCCAGTATTGCCGAAACCTCTTCGGCGGAAAGAATCGCCGCTATGGTGTCGTACTCCGGCAACTTCGAGCGAGTTACTTGCTCCTGATTCGGGCACTGAAGGCTTGTAACATCATCCGGTTTTGTTGCCTAGATCATTCTGTAGACTTTTCGCATCACGCCAACATCGCTCTTGCAAACCAGATCGTCGTAACCATTGTTGAAAACGAAAGTTAGGCGATTCACTTCTACTCGTACCGGGGCTGGCATGCCGCCTGCATCCGCGGAATATGATCATGCTCTCTTTACACGAAGGTGCAGGCCCCATGAGCAGCTCAAATCCACGATTTCACACTGCCCCGGAAACGGTCCTTCCCGCAGAAGTTCAGGAGTTGGCCTCGGCCTTGGCGCAGTTGCCCAGCCTATACCGACAAGAGCTAGAGCCGATTGTGGAGAGGGTCATTCAAGGAGCTCACCGGCGACGTCAGATCCTAACGCTGGTTCAGGAGGCACTTGCCCAGCTTAGGCTCGACATGAAGTATCTTATCTTCGATCTGGAGGCGACCCGCCGCGAACGGGATACGTACCGAAAACTTTTGGAAGATTCCAAGTAAGGCACCGGGCTCGCCAGAAAGGTTGGTTCTCTAGGCCGACCCCTACAGTCAGCCACACGTGTTCGGAGTAGTCTCCGACACATTACTTAATCCGTCCGTGTCCTTCAATCAATTTCAATCAATTTTCAATCAATTTAATTTTCAATCAATTTAATTGTCGTCCAGTCATTCGGGGCCAACTAAGTTTTTACGTCCGCTGCCAATCTTCGCTACGTTGAAGGATTTTTTGGAAGCGGAGACTCAGCGGGCCGGGTTAATCAACGCGTTATATAGAAGCGATTTGCTTCGCCGCGATTGCAACCTGGGGTTGAAGAATCCACATTTTTCGCAAGAAAACCCCAACCGCGGATAACTTCCGCAAACGACCGCCCCGATTGTCTTAGAAGTTCCAAATGCCTTATCGAAGCTTCCGGGCTAGCTCCCCCCGCCGACACTCCACCTCCAACTGGAGTTTAGCTCTGGGGGTTCGGGCCTAAGGGATTCACCACCCATCTACCTACAATCCTTTGATTTCCGATGATTTCCGAGACCAGCACATTTTCTTGCCTTGGCAGAGGGTATTCCCCAGCTGTCTACCTACCCAGCTGGAAACCTACCTGCCCAATTGGGAAAAAAACGGCCACCCCCGGGTGGATTCCTGAAAAAACCGTCAACACCGGAGTCGACACTGAAGAGGAATAACTTAAACTCCGGCAATCACAAGGAATCAACTTTCCCAAACCCGGGGTAACTTGTGAAGACGCTGAGTTTTGACCCATTTGGATCTAGTTTGGATCTCTGCGGAGAAACCGCCCGGTGATGTCAGCGCCGGCCGGTTGCCTGGCTGGTTTGTCGAAGTTAGTATGGTGGGATGAGGTTTTACGAACTTAAATTCGCGGTTTCCTCTAAAGATTTTACTGGTGGAGCGTTAGCTATTTTGTAAGGAATCAAACAGGGACCGTTGACTCGTGTTCATTTGAAGGGCATGAGCGCGGATTGCTTGCAGAGCCGCGATCCACGAAAGACTTTACCATAATCGGCTTAATGGTCATCTGGGGCTGGTAGTGGCAAGATGCATTCGTAGGATTTGGGTTTATTCGCGGTGCGGGGCGATGGATTGGCTATTTGAGCCATTGGAGCGCCACGCATCAAAGGTTTTAGCACCACAAGCCAAAGATTACTGAGTTGCAGGAACACGTTGATTCTTTACTCATAAAGCTCTTATTACTGATATAGCTCTTGTTTTAAGAGCGGAGGAGGCATCGAGGAATGCCGGGCTTAACCGCAGCAGAATTTGCAGACGCCGCGTTTGATCTTGGGCTTCTCAGTCAGCGTCAACTTCAGGAGATCTGGGCCCATTTCGGAAGCCACGCTGTCAGTTGCGACGAGTTAATTCAATTGCTAATTCGGCGCGGGCTCCTCACGAACTATCAAATCGACCGCCTCATGAAAGGCGAGCGAACGGGATTTTTCTACGGCAATTACAAGGTGCTCTACCTGGTGGGTGCGGGAACATTTGCCCGGGTTTTTCGTGCCGTGCACCGGGACACCGGGCAAGTGGTGGCCATCAAGGTATTGCGAAGCCGTTTCAGCGACAATCCGAAGACGACAAACCACTTCCTTCGGGAAGGGGAGGTGGGCAAGACTTTAAATCACCCCAACATTGTCCCCATTTACGAAGTCGGATCCTCCGGAAACAACTACTATATTGTGATGGAATTTGTCGAGGGGCACAGCCTGCGCGATTTTGTGAAGATTCGAAAAAAAGTCGATCCTCTTCAGGCTACCAAGTTAATGATTGACATCACGAATGGGCTTCGGCATGCCTTCGAGCGGGGGATTAGCCACCGTGACTTGAAGATGACTAACGTCTTGGTTTCCAGCAGAGGGCAGGCTAAGTTGGTGGACTTTGGCTTGGCCGGCATGGAGGAGGACGAGGCACCGGAGCGAAGTCAAAACCCAAGAACCGTGGATTACGCTGCTTTGGAGCAAATTTCCGGGGTCGAGAAGGGAGACCCGCGGAGTGATATCTATTTCCTAGGTTGCATCTACTACAACATGTTGATCGGGCGGTGGCCGCTGCCAGAACCACGCGAGAGAAGCCAGCGGATGAGCAAACGGCGTTTCATCGAGGTGCTACCGATTCAAGATGTCGATAAAACGATCCCGCGGTGCGTGGCAGTGGTGGTGAATAAAGCAATGCAGCTTAATCCTGATCGTCGGTACCAAACCCCAAGTGAAGTGCTCTTTGATCTCGGTTTGGCCCATCGGGAGCTTTCGGGCGAGGCGGTCGAGGAACGAGAATTGGCCACACGCGCTGCGGATGCCGCATCTGGGACGGCTCCGGCAAAGGCCGCCCCCACCTCGGCGGTAATGGTCGTGGAGGCCAACTTGAAGATGCAGGATATCTTGCGGGAGGGATTGAAGCGGGCCGGTTACAGGGTTCTGTTGACAAGCGATCCGGATCGGGCCACTGAGCGTTTCGAGCTTGAAGATCAATTGCCGGCCCGGTGCGTCGTGTTCAATGCCCAAGATCTTGGGCAGCGGGCTCTGGCGGCATTCAACCGCCTTGCCGAGATGGATCGCACGGCCAAGTTGCCGGCAATACTCCTCCTCGATCAAAATCAGAGCCACCTCCAGGGCGATGCGGTCACGGGGCCCCACCGGGTGGTGCTGACTTTGCCAGTAACCCTCGGACGCCTTCGGCAGGAAATTGCTCGGCTAATCGCCGAAACTCAATCGGCTGAAGAAAACGCCGGTGATTTTACTCTGCGAGAGGAGGCGTGAAGAACGTGAACGTTTTGGTCGGCAGCACCCCCCATCTTGCAGTTGGGGCAGGGGCAAGTATCTCGTGGCGTAGCAATCAGTAGCAATCAAGGGAGTCTGCACGCCTTACGATCGAACGCAGGGGTAAATACTACCCGGGGAAATAGGACGGTGGCAGTCGTTTTTCCCCTTCGCTATACCCGGGGCAAAAGCATCTGATCGTCTCGTGGCCAACAAAAGCCTGTCGAAAGGCGTGCTACCGCGATCAGTCCTCACGGCTTCTCGATGCGTTTGACGGTTACGAGAGTTTGCAAACAACGTTGCTTCTTGTGTAATCCCCAAGATCTCCAAGCGGGTTATGTGCTTGCTGGGGAGAAGGATCTTCCGAGATTACCATCTGAAAGTGAGGCAATGGTTCCAGAAACTTGATCGTGCCGTTCCGCTCCCCCTATTGAAGTGTTCCCAACTCGATAGAATATTGGCAACTAAGGCGTCGTGGGTGCGTGGCCCGGTGGGAAAGCTGACTTTTTTGCTGAAGTTCGCCCCGCTTGTGAGTATCAAGACCCGGAGCGATGGGCCGTACTGGAAACAAAGAAAAAGGTATTCGTTTACTTTAGCGCGTAGAGTCTCGGCAGTATGGAGTAGCGGTGGGGCGCTAATTTCAGAGCCCGTAATCCTCTCAACGATACTTGCACGAGGTTTACATTACCAAGTTTCGTTCGACAAGCAGGTTATCAAGTTGATGTACAATTGAGGTTCGACATGGCAGATATTCTGGAAATTAATGAGGGAAATTTCGAGAGCGAGGTGCTTCAAGCCGGCGGTGTGGTCTTGGTCGATTTTTGGGCACAATGGTGTGGCCCGTGTCGGGCACTCATGCCGACCATTGAGCAACTGGCGAAAGAAAATTCTGGGGTCGTGAAAATAGGAAAAGTAAATACGGACGAAAACCCTCGCCTGGCAGCAAAATATGACGTTTACAGCATCCCTACTTTGTTGCTGTTCAAGAACGGCGAAGTGGTCGAGCGGTTTGTGGGAGTGCAGCCCAAGAACCGGCTTCAGGAAGCGTTAAATCGGGCGCGGGAGACTGCATAAGCCACGCAAGATGCCGGCTTGAGTGAGCAAGGTGAATTATCTCCGCTAATGGCGGTAAGCCGCGAAAAAGCCTGAAATCATCGTTTGATTTATGTTCTAATTCTCCTCTAATTCTCCGTCCTTGTTCTCCATCTTTGGGACGCTACTTTTGTTTCGCATGCAGCCATTCTGGGCGCATTCCGCTTGAACTTTAACCTGATTCCTTATCGAAAGAGGGGTTTCTGGTTTCTTTTCAGCGGGCTTAGTGCAAATGCAACCTCCACGACTTTTCCTTTAATTATCCATACTTACTAAGTTCCTCAGTATGCGCATTCTGTAGTCCCACGGATCATCCCTGGGGTGAACATTTAACTGGTTAACTTGTCGCGGAAACTCCTGAGATGGCGGAGGTTAGGCGTCGAAATTGGTCACCGGAATACAAAAGTTACTAAAGCTTGTGCGTGTTCCGGCAGGTGCGCGTCTAGTCGTAGCGTGCGCAAGCCTAAAAAGTTTTGCTCTACCAAAAAAAGCTTTGTAACGTGTGTCTCCATCCTTGCCAAAAAAAATGCGTGAGCCCCTCGTCGAACGTCCGTTTGAGAACTGTACACACTTGACGCGTCTTCAGCCTTTTTAAAAGTGTCTTCAACCTTCTGCCCAAATTCGCCGATTTTTAGAAACGCGGATTTTCGGTTTAAGGTGACCTTTCGCATCGAAGAGCTTTTACCGGCAAATATGGTTACTCGGCCCGCAAAGAATCATCGAATTGTAACTTAGATTACGATATTGGTCGTGCATTAAGATTGTTTGAAGCTGTCGAGAGGATCCGGCGCCCGCGTCAACTTAAATGACGTGCTGCTTCAGAATTCGAAATTATAAATTTCTTGTAAGTATCATGCGATGAAGCTTATTCCTTATTGCATGAGTATTGATTAATCCAATCGCCCGGGTATTGATTACCCTCTCGTACAAGTCTGCCTGCGGGCTTAACGGGGAATAGCGACCGGCTGAAAGGGGAATTACGCTTCCAGCTACCACCAATCTGTTCGAAAAAAATAACTCTTTGAAAGGATAAAAAACCCGCGAATTTCCGCCCTCTCTTTTTTGGTTACACCTAGCCTTCTTAATTCGCGATCAAGTCGATGTTTTGGGATCCGGAGTTTTTGAAATCATAAGGAAAGTCCAACGCTTGTCCCCTTGGCGGTGGGGTATGCTGAAGCTTTGACCCGGTCGCACCGGGGCCTGGACGAGGTTCGGCAGAGCCGGAGCCGGTCCTGCAATGGCAAATCGCGACCCGTAAGCTGCCCATGGCAAGGAGGGAAGATGGGCCAACGTGATACCGCGAACCCCGCAAGCCTTCTGAACTTGTCGGAGGACGTCAACGTCCTGCCGAATGGCCCCCCGTTGTCGGAGGTTCGGATCGATGGTCCTCATTCGCCCTTGTCGGGGGATGAAGCAGTTGGATCTAAAGAGGAGTTACATGTTGCGGGATACAGCCGCGATCATCCCCCATCGCAATCGAGCGAGCCGGAAAATCCGGGATTTGTGGTCCCATTACCCACGGGTGGTGAAGAAATATCGCAAATCCAGTTACAGGCCCGGGAATTAGCGCGCCGACTACGGAGGCGCCAAAAAAAGTTGGACCGCCGGGAGGCTGTGCTGAATGCTCGATGGGCCCAGCTCGAATCCCGACTCCGGGCTTTCCGCTTGGCGGTCGAGGAGTACCAATCGGAATGCACTCGCCGAGAACAGCAGTTGGCGGAGCGGGAAAAGGAGCTTCAGGCCCGGGCAGCCGAATTGGAACATCTTCTCAGCAATTTAGAACTTCGAGGTGCAGCCCTAACCGAGCAAGAAGCTTTGCTCCAGGACAAGCACGCAACCTTCGAACGCCAAGTGGCTTCTGAGCGGGCCTCACTGGAGGCCGAGCGACTTGAAATCCAGAAAATTTGGAACGATCAAAAGGCGGTACTGGCCGTTGAGCGAAGGACCCTGGAGGACTCCATATCTCGGCAAATCGCCGAAATAGCCCGACAGCGCCAAAACTTGGAATCCCGTCGCCAGCAGGTCGAGCAGTCGATTGCTTTTCAGCGGCAGCAATTGGAGGCGGAGAAGGGGGCCTTTCGGGCGCTAGTGCGCGAGCTCTATGGGCAGATTGAAAGGCATCGGCGGGCAGCCGAAGAATATAGCGAGCAGCTCAGGGCTGAGGTACGCGAGAAGAATGCCGAACTTCGCCAACAGCAGGCGGATCTGCGGGATGAGTCCGAACGACTATCGCGCCAGCAGGCCGAGCTCCTCCGCCGCCTTGAATCTCTCGAGCAATCCGAGCAGGAGCTTGCCGCAGAGGTTGCGCGGTTTGAGGCAGAGCGTGAAGCCTTGAACGCCGAGCGCCGCAAGTTGCAGGAGGAGATTTCTTTCCAGCGCGAAAAATGGCACGCTCTTTGGGAGGAGAAATCTCTTGGCCTAGAGCAGCAACGGATGAGTCTTGCACGTCGCGAAAAGGAGCTTGCCAACCAACGTGCCGTGCTCCTGCAACTGCAAGGCGAGCTTGAAGCCACCCAGCACACTACGCTTCAACTGCGGCTTGTGACTGAACAGTTGTGGCGTCGAATCGCTGCACAAACAGAGCTTACTCAATCGCAAGCATACTTGCGAGGGATCACCTTAGAAGAACTCCGCGAGTGGCTCACGAAATTTGCCCTCAATCCTCTTCTGGAAGAGGATTCGGAGCGTGCAAAAAAGGTCATTGAGCAGTTGGAAGCTTTACGCGCCGAGATTCGCACGGAATTGCAAAACCTCCATGCGAAAAAACAACTTATTGAGGATTGGGCAGCCCGGACGGCGACCCAGTTGGCTCAAGAAGCTTTTGGGTTAGCGATTCAGCGGGAAGACTTGGCTAATCGTGAAGCCTCGATCAAAGATCTTTGCCGTCAGTGGCAAACCAAGGAGCTACTCTATCGTCAGGAGATCCGTCGCCTTCGCAGCCGTCTAGCCGCCCTGACCGGAGAACTCTGATTGCCACGGGACTTCCCCAATCAAGGTCGCACAGTACGCCGGAGCCTTTCTTCTTTGCTGATCACGATCCCTCATCCCGACGCGATGACCGCCCCCTTCCTTTTTTGCTTCCCGCCAGTATTTTTTTCCCGCTAGTTTTCTTTATGCTACGACAATCTCTGCTGGAAGAGCCGTGGTCAAGCGTCCCTTGATTCCTTCTGTAAGGATGCGTCGAGTGTACTGTTGACTTGAGTATCGTGAATTGGGGGCGCCCCTTCGCGAATGGTGGCTCATTTGCGAGGTGAGTTTCGACACTGCCCCGATTAACTTTTCTGCATGAAAAAAGTAGCAAAGTGCCTCCGATGGGCGGCTTTTCGATCGACTTCAGGAAGCGTGAATTTTAACGAGAAACTTGCATGTGTCTTAATCGCGGCCGCGGCAAGCAGGAGGGGTGTGCTAATCGGCTCTGGCGATCCTGTCGGCGCACTTCGCAGGATGCCTATTGGCTGGTAACAATTTCTGCCCCAGGTATCAAACCGAAATCAAGATCTAGAGCCGGAGTTTGAACGCTCCAGGATGAACCCGAGCTATTTCGGCCTTTCGAGGATTGCTCCGAAGGAGGGTTTTCGGTGCCGGATTTGCGATAAAGAAACTCACAGGCATTTCTCTGAACCGTTTTTTGAACAACCAGCGTTGCCAAAGCTTTTTGCCGTGCGGGGTGTTGACTTCTCTCATCCGCGGGCGGTAAACTGAAAATACGTAAAATTTAGGGTTTCGGCGAAACCCCGGGAATTAAACCGGCGTCCCCGAAGCTCCGCCGGCGACCCGAAAACCGAGTCGGATGCGGGATTTAAGTTTTCTTCTTCGAGCCTCAGGAGACGCGAAAGTTCAACCCTGCCTTCTAGCGGAGATTGGATTCCCGAGTTAAGCTAGGGTTAACGGGTGTAATACCGACGGGTTCGTGCTGCTTTCTGCTGCGTTTTGGGGATGCAGCTCCAGATGCTTGATGCAAAAACTCGAAGAGAACATTCTTTCCAAACGTGATTTCGCCGGCGCAATTCACTCCTGTAAATTAAATCCTTGATATAATTCGTGAACCGCTGACATTACTTAACTTGCTTAGGCGGTTCGGTTTTACTTTCTATAGGTCCTGGGGCTTTCAGACCGGGATTTTTCACCCGAGAAATAAAGCATAAAGCTTCGCTTTCTCCGAAACCTTTAAGGTTGGTGTGAACTCCGGAATACCTAAAGCGGGTTTGAACTTCCGTTCGCCTTTAGAGTTCGGTCTCGGGTTTGTGGAGTAAGCGGTAAATCGCAATTGTTAGCAAAAATCCGAACAAAGGATTTGATGCCTTTAATTTCCTTTAATTTCCTTCCGGCGGTTGTCGCAGCGGAGCCGGCCTCAAAAACCGCCGAAACTCTCCTAACTTTGGGCTGAAAAACAAACGCCGTCTTTGAAGCTGATAGAAGCTACATATTAGCCTGTAGGTTCTGAGCCCGTTTTCCGACCCAATTGTCCCACGCAACTCCTTTGTGCAATTGATACCAAAAAAGTCCGTAATTTTTTGCGCCGGAGCGATCATCGCTGCGAATGCTTTTGGCAAGTCGGCGACCGCTGGAAATGGCGCTCGCATATGTTGGTGGCTCCCCGTGTGGCGTACGCTTTCGGCGAGGGTTTCAAGAGAGTTGGGCTTCTGGAACAATTCGAGTCGGAATCTGCATCATCCGCACCCAGTGTAGTTACATCTCCGAGGGCGTAGGGAATGACCATGGCCAAAAAGAATTATCTACTTCGGGCGGTTTTCGGCCTTGGGGTTTTTATTTGCGCGACTATAAGCGGCGGACAGGAGCTGCCCCCGGCCTCTTCGCCCGCACCGGCGGATCCCGTAGCTCAAGCCCAGGCACAACTCGAAGCGGCGGAGAAAGCGGCTCGCGAGGCTGAGGCAGCTTTGGCTCCCTTGAGAGAAGCCCTCCAAAAGGCCGATGCTGCGTTCGCGGAGGCACGAAGCGCAGCGAATGCCAAACGGCAAATAGCGACGGAAAGTAAAAGGCTAGCCGGCGAAGAGGGGCAAAAGCTATTGGAGCAGGCGGAAGCGAATTTGGCCGCTTTTGTTAAGGCATTTGAAGATGCGACAAACGCGAAACCGGTCCTGGATAAGCAGCTAGAGGAGGCCCGGGCAGCTTTTCAACCGTTACAGGAAGCCTACGAGGCCGCGAAAAAAGCAGCCGAAGAGGCTGCGGCTGTGGCTAAGGCCGCGGCTGAGGCGGCCAATAAACACGAAATGGAAGCGAAGCTTGCGCGGGCTAAGGCCGCGACCCTTCGGAAGGCGGCCGAAGCTGCGAAAGGTGCTTTGCCACAAGCCCGTGCGGCTGTAGAAAACGCACAAAAACAAGCGGATGCCGCTGCTCAGACGCTCGCCGCCGCAGAAGCTCAGAAGCAAGCGGCTGACGAGGCTCTAGCCAATGCAAAAAGTCAGCTAGAGGCAGCGAACGCGGCTCTAAAGGCCGCCGAGAAAGCCGTTCAAGAGGCTGAAGCGAAGGCGAAGCAATTCGCGGAAGACCCTAATAAGTCTGAAGCGGAAAAGAAGGAGGCGGCTGATGAATTAGCCGCCCAACGAAAAGCCCTTCAAGAGGCGAACGCTGCCGTGGCTAAAGCTAGCGCTGCCATCCCGCCGGCGGAGAAGGAAGTGCAGGCAGCGGCGAAACGACTGGCCGATGCGCAAGCCCAAAAGAAGGCAGCCGATGATGCGCTGGCTGCGGCCAGAGAACAGCTAGCCGGTTTGGAGGGGGCGGAGCAGGCGGCTCAAGAGGCAGCTAAGCTCGCCGAGCAAAAAGCGCAAGAGGCGGCAGATGCTCAGGCGAAGCGCAAGGCAGCCGTGGAAACAGCGGCTGCTTTGGCTCAAGCTCAAAAAGCCGAGCAGGAAGCGCAGACACAGCTCCAGGGAGCCACCGAAGCGTTTACTCAGGCAGAGGCTCAGAAGAAGGCGGCTGAGGAAGCTTTGGCTAAGCTCCGCGAGCAAAAGGCTGCCGCAATAGGTGCGGTCGAAAATGCTTCCAAAGCTGCCCAAGAAGCGGAGGTTCTTGCCAAGCAAGTAGCGGAGGATCCCAACAAATCGGAAGAAGAGAAAAAACAAGCTGCGGAGAAGGCGGCTGCGGATGGCAAACTTGCCGAGGAGGCCCGCGAGGCTCTGGCGAAACTCGAGCAAGCGGAGAAGCAGGCCGAGGCCCAGGCGGCAACTGCCGACCAAAAGCTCAGTGAGGCTCAAACACGGAAGAAAGCGGTGGAAGACGCACTGGCCCAAGCGCAAAATGATGTGGCTACCGCCACCGCGGCCCATCAGGCGGCCCATGAGGCAGCCAAGGAACTACTTCTCCTAGATGCACTCGCCCAACAGGCGGCTCAAGAAGCAGAAGCGAAGCGAAAGGCAATGGCGGAGGCTTGGGCTGCCTTGAACCCCGTGCGGCAAAAGCTCGAGCAAGCGACATTTCAGGCCAATAACGGGGCTCAGAATCTGGCGCGAACAGAGGCGCAAAAAAAGGCGGCCGAGGATGCGCTGGAAAACCTGAAACAGCGGATCGCCGCCGCCAAGGAGAGTTATCAGGCCGAGGAAGAAGCCGCTCAACAAGCGGAAGCGGCTACCGAGCCCCTAAAGCAGGAAGTGGAAAAGGCGCGCGCGGCTTATTTGGAAGCCAGAAGGGTTGCGGATCAAAAGCGGGCAGAAGCGGAACAAGCCCGGGCCGCGCTTTTACGACTGCTAGCCGCCCAACGGATCCAGGAGGTTTTCGAAAGTCCGGAGCCGCCGCAACCGGCGAATCGTATCGACGAAATCGTCTTCGCCAAGCTTAGTAGCATGGGCATTCAGCCGGCCCTTTGCTCTGATGGGGTCTTCGTCCGCCGTGTGTATTTGGATCTGACCGGTAAAATCCCAACGGCGGAGGAGGCTCGGTCATTCATCCTCGATGGTGACCCGAATAAACGAACGGCTTTGGTGGATCGGCTTTTGGATGATCCAGCCCACTTCGATTACTGGGCCATGAAGTGGAGCGACATCCTCCGTATCAAGGCGGAATTCCCGGTAAAGGTTTGGCCCAATGCGGCCCAGGCTTATCACCGATGGATATGGGAGTCGATTGCCCGAAATAAGCCTTATGACCAATTCGCTCGAGAGCTCCTTACCTCAAGCGGAAGCAATTTCCGGGTAGGGCCGGTGAACTTTTATCGGGCCATTCAGAACCGCACTCCGGAAGGAATCGCTGCGGTGGCGGGTCTTGCGTTCATGGGGACCCGCGTGGATCTTTGGCCTCAAGAACGCAGGGCGGGCTTAGCGGTGTTTTTCTCGCAGGTCGGTTATAAGCCCACCTCCGAGTGGAAAGAAGAAATTGTCTTTTGGGATCCACTGAAGTCAACCAGTTTCCCGGGCTGTGTAGCTGCGGGAATTGATGCGGTGGCTGCGGCGGTTACGGCGACGAATCAAATTCCTGGAAACCTTCCCGAGCCGATCGCTCCAAACGGTGCCTTGCAGGCGGTTTTCCCGGACGGAACTTCGGTCGTGATTCCCCCGGACCGTGATCCCAGGGTAGTATTTGCCGACTGGTTGATTCGAGCCGACAACCCGTGGTTCGCCAAGGCAATTGTCAATCGCACTTGGGCCTGGATCATGGGGCGAGGGATCATTCATGAGCCGGATGACATCCGGGAGGATAATCCGCCGAGTAACCCGGAATTGTTGGACTACTTGGAAAAAGAATTCGTTGCAGGCGGTTACGATCTCAAGCAGTTAAAACGGTTGATCCTGACTTCAACCACCTATCAATTCTCCTCGCTTCCGAGGGATCGGCGACCGGAAGCCGCCGCACAATTCGCCAGCTACGCATTCCGGCGAATTGACGCAGAAGTGTTGATAGACATAGTGAACCAAATCACCGGTTCCTCCGATTTGTACACTAGCGCGGTGCCTGAACCATTCACCTACATTCCAAAAGGGGTGAGTGCTACGGCGATAGCGGACGGGAGTGTTACGGATTCATTCTTAACGCTTTTCGGCCGTTCTGCCCGCGCAACTGGGATGGAAGCTGAAAGGGTGAATGAATTGGGGCCTTTCCAATGGCTTCACATGCTGAATTCGGCACACATTCAGAACAAAATTCAGACCGGGCCGAAATTGGCGGCCATGATCTCCGCAGGCGGACAACCGAGGGAAATTGTCGAGAAGCTTTATTTAACGATTTTGTCGCGCTTTCCGACAGAGGCGGAGTACCAAGCAGCCGAGCAGTATGCCAAAGCAGGCGTTGCCCAGGGGCCGGCCCTGTGGCACGACCTGGTGTGGGCGCTCATGAATACCCCGGAATTCCTCATGCGGCATTAATTCGTGGTGCGCGATTCATTCGCAATCGGGTCTGAAATCCGAAGGATGGGGTTGCCAAAGCAAGATTAAGTCGCAGATAGAAGGAGTTAATCACAGATAGAAAGAGTTAATCAGTTAGCAAGGGTCGGTCAGAGACAGCAAGGTATGGATTTACAAGGAAAATAAATCGGAAATGCCTTAAACGGATAGCAAGAGTTAGTCACTATCGGCAAGAGTTAGGCAGAAACGTTCGCCCCCAACAATATCGTTCGCCCCCAACATATCCCGCAGTGGAAGGAGGCCAACACAATGAGGACCAACCCCGACCCCCGTTCTGAAAAGTCGGTTTCTCGCCGTGAGGTCATTCAGCGCGGCACGTTGGCGGCAGCCGGGGTGGTAGCGGCTGCCAGTCAATTGAACCCAATCGCTTACGCCGCGCAATCGGCGAAAGCAGATGAAGACGCCCTAGCCCGCGAAAAAGCTGCTCATGATGAAAAGGCAAAGGAAAAGGCTAAGGACAAGCCGAAGATCAGGTCGGTCATTCAGATCTTTCTTTGGGGCGGTATGTCCCACAATGACACGTGGGATCCGAAACCCGGCACAGGCTACGAGTATCTCGGCGAGTTCGACCGGGTCATTCCCACGAACGTTGACGCGATTCAGTTGACCTCGCTTTTCCCCATGTTGGCCAGAGTCGCTGATAAGTACTCGATCATTCGAAGCATGACGCACGGCAATAACGGGCATGAGACCGCGGCTTACCTGATGCAAACCGGCCACAAACCCGGCGGAAACCTCTCTTATCCCAGCGTGGGTGCCATCTTCACCTACTTCCGTAGAAACGAGTATAAGGGGCTCATTCCGCCTTACATCGTGATGCTGCAAGCGGCGGGACGTTTTTCCGAGGAGGGATTCCTTGGACCGGCATATAAGCCCTTCGCTACCGGGGGGGATCCCAACGCACAGCGATTCGAGGTTCAGGGAATTGTGAACCGCGGAATTAACGACACTCGGCAACAAGCACGGCGGCAACTGCTCCAAAAGCTCAATCTTCTGGGCTACGGCGCTGCGGATGCCGCGGAGATGGCCGCGGTTGAAGAGGCCAAGGAACGTGCATATGAGTTAATCATGGGCGAAGGTCGCGAAGTGTTTAATCTGGACAATGAATCGAAGGAGATGCGAGACCGATACGGGCGGAATACCTTCGGTCAGGAATGCTTGGTGGCACGTCGCCTGGTACAAGCGGGTGTGCCGTATATTACCATCAGCTTCCCGGGCGGCTGGGATACCCACGCGAACCATTTCGCCACCATGAGGCGGCAATGCCCGATGCTTGACCAGGGCCTTGCCACCTTGATTGCGGACCTTCAAGAGCGCGGCTTGTTGGACACGACGTTGGTCTGGTGCACGGGCGAGTTCGGGAGAACACCGAAGGTCGACTGGGCACCTCCCTGGAACGGTGGTCGTCACCATTTCGGTGCCGTTTTTAGTGTGCTCGTGGCCGGTGGGGGATTCCGAGGTGGTCGAGTCCTTGGTTCCAGTGACGAAAAGGCGGAAAAGGTCAAAGAAAGACCGGTTTATCCCGCGGATTTGTTAGGCACTTTCTACTTGCTTGCAGGGATCGATAGTCACACGAAGCTGCCCCATCCTTTGGGGTTGGATGCGTATGTGCTGGATGCAGAAAACGAGGGCATGCCCTCGGCCGGGCTTCTGGAAGAGCTGATTTAGGCGTGAGTTTGATCCCGACTCGCGCTCACGCGCTCTTGCGTTTATGGTGGTTCGATCGATTTTGTTGGTAGCTTGGTTGATAAAACCCCAACGGCGGCGTAGGAGGTCGGTTTCGCCGTATGGTAAGGCCTATCAACGGCGGGCCCACGCGGAGTGTGATGCGCCTTGCGCCTGAGATGCGATCTGAAGCCCGTCGCGAGAAACGAAAAGTATCCACAATCGCGGAGAGCCATCGCCTCTGCGAAGCGGGGTCGTCGATCAGAGTCTTCCCAACCGTGTTTTTCCAGGCGGCTTGTGCGATCGAGAAACGGAACTAAACCATGAGACGATTTGCAAACATCGCGATTGCCGTAGCGGCGCTCATCAGTTTAATCCTTTGCCATTCGCAGGCTCAGGCCCAACAGTATATCGGCTACGTTTACCCGGCCGGCGGCCAGCAGGGAACCACCTTCACGATTCGATTGGGCGGCCAAACTCTGGCTTACCCAAGCGGTTTGATCGTAAGCGGTGAGGGTGTTTCCGTTCGACTTCTCGATTATTATCGCGTCCTGGGAAACCAGGAGCTTGACTTACTCCGTCAGCAACTCAATCTGCTGAAGAAGCCCGAAACTACCCTAAGCGACGAGATGGTCGCGAAATGGGCATACTACGAATTTCCCGCTCCGATCGCACCGCCGGAACTCCTTGCCAAGCTGACAACCGCAACGGATGCTGCGGTTTTGCCCGAAAGAGAGTTGGCCAAGCGAAACCTGATTAGGCGGATCGAAAGTATCTTCGACGAAGATGAGCGATTTCCTGCGGTCCGCTCCCATTGCGAGCTGATCTTTGCCGAGGTAACCATTGCGCCGGATGCCAGACCTGGCCGCCGAGAGATTCGCCTGGTCACCAGGCGTGGGGTTTCTAATGCACTTCCCTTCTATGTCGGTCATACACCGGAGGTGGCACGAAAACCGATGAAGACGTGCCAACTTCCGGTGTTGGGCCGGGAACATCTCGCCCAACGTGTTCGCCCACCGGAGGAGGAAGAAGTGCGGATCACTTTGCCGTGTACCATGAATGGTCAGGTGGCAGCGGGAGAGATCAATCGGTATCGGTTCCACGCGAAAAAAGGGCAGCGGTTGGTCATTTCCGTCAAAGCCCGGGAATTGGTTCCGTATGTGGCAGATGCTGTGCCCGGTTGGTTCCAAGCAGTGGTCCGCTTGTATGATGCACATGGGAGAGAGGTCGCTTACAACGACGATTTTCGGTTCCACCCAGATCCCGTTCTTTACTTTGAAGTGCCGGAGGATGGGGAGTATGTCTTAACCATCTATGATGCCTTATTCCGTGGTCGCGAGAGTTTCGTTTATCGGATCACGATCGGCGAGCTCCCCTATATCACCCACATTTTCCCATTGGGGGCGCGAGTAGGCGACCCGGTCAAGATCGAGTTGGGGGGGTGGCATCTGGACGGTGCGGTTCTCACCCCACCTCCGGCTGAAGCAGGTCCGGGAATTCATCTAATCGCGGCGGCTGTGGGAAATACGTTTTCGAACTATGTCCCCTTCGCTTTGGACACGCTGCCGGAGAGTTTTGAAACGGAACCCAACGATGACCCGGCGCAAGCTCAGAAAGTTTCCTTGCCCGTAATTTTCAATGGCCGAATGGATCATCCCGGGGATTTGGATGTTTTCGAGGTGGAAGGGAAGGCAGGCCAGACCATCGTTGCAGAGGTTCACGCCCGCCGGCTTGCTTCGCCCATGGATTCGTTCTTAAAGGTAACGGATTCACAAGGCAAAATCCTCGCAATGAACGACGACCATTACGACGCCGGCTCCGGGCTGAATACCCATCATGCCGATTCGTACCTGATCGTCCATTTGCCTTCAGACGGAAAATACTTCGTGCACTTGGGGGAAACCTGCCAACAAGGGGGAAATGAATTTGCATACCGACTACGAATCAGCTTGCCCCGGCCGGATTTTGCTCTGCGAACGATTCCTTCCCGTCTGAATATCCGGAGCAATGGTACGGCCGCTTTGACGGTGTTTGCCATCCGAAAAGATGGGTTCGAAGGACCGATTACCTTAAGATTCAAAGATCTGCCGCCCGGTTTGGAATCACAAGGTGCCACGCTTGGCCCAAAACAAGAAGCAGTAAACCTGACCTTGAGAACGACCTTAACCGCTATGGAAAACCCCGTCAATTTGACGGTATTGGGCGTGGCCAAGGTGGGCGAGCAGGAAATCATCCGTCAGGCCGTGCCGGCGGAAGATCGGATGCAGGCGTTTTTGTGGCGGCATCTACTGCCGGCCGAAGACCTGCCGGTGCTGGTATTCAGTCCCAACTATCAGCCGCCTAACGAACGGCTCCGGCCCCCCATCCGTGATGAAGATCGTCCGAAGGATGTTCCGCGCACTGCTACCCAGGCATCTGTGGAAGGATACGTCCGCCAAATCGAGACCCTTTTCCAGGAATGGCTCTTAACAGAAGAGTTTGCTAATGGGCAAATAGCCAATGTCGAAGCCCGAGTCATCAAATAGGAACATTTCCTCTGGCTGGTTCAGGTGTTTCATTTCCTGGGAATGAGTATCCGCGCGGGTCACGACGTCAGCAAAACGGGCAAAAGACGCTTCAAACGGAAGTGGCATCGAGAATTGACGTAATCTAGCGCGAACCTTTCGTGGAATCTTAAAGGTTCGGCCTGATACCCCGATTCCTTTCGGATCAACCTCGGATTGAATCGACCCACCGAAGGTTCCATTATTTCCCCCTGCCCAGGGCCCGCAGCTGGGTATACGGACTTGTTACAGGCGCTTAATCGCTCTCTTGCTACTTTTCCCTCTACCTCTCTCGCAAATTACTTCTCGATCACATTACTTCTCTCTCACAAATGATTTTTCTCGCGGGGCATAACCGTATTGCCGGAGCTTTGCAGTGAGAGTTCGAATCCCGATGCCGAGTGCCTGAGCCGTTCTTGCCCGGTGCCCCCCATAATGTTCGAGGGTGGCTTCAATCAATTTGCGCTCCATTTCTTCGAGGCTCATGCCCACCGGAATGTCTGGCTCCTGGGGCAATTTGCTCCGCGATGAAGGCGGTGTCAGCCACCGACGAAGATGTTCAGGAGTGATCGAACCGTCTTCGCTCAGCACGCTGATCCGGGTGATCACATTTTCTAATTCGCGAACATTTCCCGGCCAATCATGCTCCATGAGAAGTTTGATCACGTTAGCATCCAACGGCGGAGTGGGACGGCCTAAACGCTCCGCAGCCCGGGCCAAAAAATATTCGGCTAAATCCGGGATATCCTGACGCCGCTCGCGGAGTGGTGGCACGTGAATGGGCACTACGGCCAAACGATAGTACAGATCCTGCCGGAACCGCCCCTCGGTTACCTCCTGCTCGAGATTTCGGTTCGTGGTGGCAAGAACGCGGACATCCACATGGATCGAGCGGCTTGAGCCGACACGCTCAAAGGTGCGTTCCTGAAGGACTCGGAGCAGCTTGGCCTGAAGCGGTGGTTCAATCTCGGTAACCTCATCCAGCAGAATGGAGCCGCCATGAGCCATCTCGAACCGCCCGATTCGTGTGGACTCCGCCCCGGTAAACGCCCCTCGCTCGTGGCCGAAAAGTTCGCTTTCCATCAGTTGGGCGGAAAGCGCAGGGCAATTCACGCTGACTAGCGGAGCGTGACGGCGGGGGCTTTGGGCATGAATTTCCCGCGCGACCAACTCCTTTCCCGTGCCGGTTTCCCCACAGATCAATACCGTCTCGGAGGTGGCGGCAATCTGTTCAATTTGTTGGCGCAATTGTTGCATCAACGGGCTACTGCCGACCAGTCGCGGCGCTGCCGGTTGGAAGGTTCCCCCACCCGTTACGCCAAAAAGCATCCGACGATGTCGAATGGCTTCGGCTACAAGCCGCTCCAACTGATCGGCGTCGAAAGGTTTTTCAATATAGTCGAAGGCTCCGTGCCGCATCGCCTCCACGGCAGTGCTGACGGAGGCATGAGCCGTAATCATAACCGCCGAAGCGGGATAGCGTCGCTTGGAGAGCTGAATCACAAGCTCGACACCACTCATTCCGGGCATCTTTAAGTCGGTCAGAATACATTCGTAGTGATCCTGCTCGATTCGTTGAAGTGCTTCCGCCGCGCTCGAACAGCAGTGGACCGTATGCCCCGCTGCGCGCAACACTTCCGCCATGGACTCCCGGGCCTGTGCGTGGTCATCCACCACAAGAACTTTTCCCCGCAAATCCGCCGGAGGGGTTTCGGCCCTCGCTTCCCCAGAACGTCTTTCGCGAACTGCTGAACCTGCCATGGCCTAAACTTTTTCCTCCGTGAAACCCCAACACGCATTTATAGAAAATTAAGCAGAAATTGCACCCAGCAGAAGCCCGCAGAAAGCGATGTACTCGAGTTTAAGAATACGGCACCCAAGAACTTCAAAGTTGCGCTTACGCTATCTTTACTTTTATTTCGAAAGCATTTCTTACATGATGACATTGATTATTGAACTCACCCATTGCCCCGCGCATCGCCCGCGGCGAAAAGTTTCAATACTTGCGGACTTCAATTGCGGGCTTCAAATGACTCGAATGATCGAACGGTGCTGTCCAAAGTTGGTGCAGTTACTCAGATGTCTTGTTGCAACCAAGTACGCGCATGAAGTTAGGGTATTTCCCCGAACATCCTCCCCATTCATTGACTAAGAGCCTCTAACAAAATGAGCTAGT